>ERZ869909.2374-NODE-2374-length-12648-cov-3.792857_pt1 | contig 12648 bp, 10 predicted proteins | sample MGYA00520892_ERZ869909 | MGnify/ENA primary metagenome ERZ869909 (study PRJEB32215, sample SAMEA104723947) | bioreactor metagenome | biome: bioreactor; feature: anaerobic bioreactor; material: water | place: China | collected 2015-03-12 ... | reverse complement strand
TTTCGGCGATGGCTGCGGCTCGCGGGCCGCTCGCCCGCCGGGCACGTTACCTTGCGGCCAACAATGCGCTGGCGGCGTCCGGCGTCGAGGCATGGGTGTCCGCGCTGGTCGGCACCGGCATCAAGCCCCAGTCCGCGCATGCGGATCCTGACAATCGCACCGCGCTCAATCTGGCCTTCGAGGCATGGACCGACGAGGCGGACGCGGACGGCCTGACCGACTTCTACGGTCTCGAAGCCGTCATGGTTCGGCGCATGGTGATCGACGGCGAGGCATTTGCTCTGCTCGTGAACACCGAGGATGGCCTGCGCGTTCGCCTGATCGACGCCGAGCAGATCGACCCCAGCCTGACCCGCGAGCTTCCGAGCGGCGGGCGGATCGTGCAGGGCATCGAGTTCGATGCCGCAGGCCGCCGGGTCGCATATCATGTCTTCGCCGAGCGGCCGGGCCTGCCGTTCGCCCGGTTGCCGCTGACACCGTCGCGCGTGCCGGCCGAGCACATCGTCCACCTCTTCCGCCCAGAAACGCCGGGACAGGTGCGTGGTATTACCTGGCTCGCTCCCGTCATGCTTCGCATCGCTGATCTCGACGCATGGCGCGATGCGCAGATCATGCGCCAGAAAATCGCGGCCATGCTCACCGGCTTCGTTCGCACGCCGGACGCATCGGGCCAGCCCTTCGACGGCGAGCAGCACGGCGCGAATCTCGTCGGCGGTCTCGAACCCGGAACGCTGAAGTATCTCGATCCGGGGCAGGAGATCACCTTCTCGACTCCTGCGAACATCGGCGAAGAAGTGATGTCCTTCGCCAGCCTGACCGAGCGCGAGATTGCGGTCGGCCTCGGCCTGCCGGCGTCGATTCTTACCGGCGACCTGTCGGAGGTGAACTATTCCTCGATCCGTGCCGGCCTCGTGGAATGGCGGCGGCGGGTCGAGGCCCTGCAGCACGGCGTCGTCGCTTTTCAGGCGCTGCGCCCGATCTGGCGACGCTGGGCCGCGACGGAAGTTCTGTCCGGTCGCATTGCAACGACGATCGATGCCGCCATGCCCGTCAAATTCATCACGCCGAAGCAACAGTGGGTCGATCCCGCGAAGGACGTGCAGGCCGAACTCGACGCCATCGCCGGCGGCCTGATGTCCCGCCGCGAGGCGGTCACCAGCCGCGGCGTCGACATTGAGGCGCTCGACACAGAGATCGCCGCCGACAACGAGCGTGCGACGCGCCTCGGCCTCACCTTCACACATAATCGCAAGCAGGAGACCAGCCATGCTGACTCGCAACCGGCCGACTGATCCGGCCGGCATGTTTACTCGCGCCATTCCCGTCGCCTCGTCGACATGGGACGCGGAAGCCCTGACGATCGACGTGGTGCTGTCCGCCGGCGCGCCGGTCGAGCGCCATGATCGGCGCGGCAGCTTCGACGAGATCCTCGACCTTCGTGGCGCTGTCATCCCCGACCGCTTGCCGCTGCTCGATAGCCATAACCGCTTCGAACTTGATGGCCGGCTCGGCGAGGTGACGGGCATCCGCCTCGAAGGCGGTCGCCTCGTTGGCACGGCAAGGCTGTCGAAACATTCGCCGCTCGCCCAGCGCATCGCCGCCGAGATCGGCGATGGCGCGCAGTTCGGCGTATCGATCGGATACGACGTGCCGCCCGGCAAATGGTCGGAGCGCATGAACCCCGCCACGAAACGCCGGGAGAAGGTCGCGACCGCCTTCACCATTCTCGAGGCCAGCTTGGTCGCGATCCCGGCCGATCCGGCCGCAACCACACGGAGTAACCCGATGGATCCCGAAGACGAGAACAACCCGAACCCGCAGCCGCAGGTTCAGACCCGCGCCCAGATCAACGCCGAAATCCGCTCGATCGCCCGCACGACCGGGCTGGACGAGGCATGGGCGAACAGCCAGATCGACGCCGAGGTGAACATCGACGCCGTTCGCGCCGCGGCGCTGGCCGAGATGCAGACGCGCAGCCAGGCTGCCGCCGGCATCCGTTCGACCGGCGTGACGACGAGCGAGGATCACAACGACCCGGTGTCCATTCGATCGGCGATGGCTGACGCGCTGGCGCATCGTCTGGCTCCGGGCGCGGTGAAACTTGAAGGCCGAGCCGTCGAGTATCGCGGCATGCGCATTCTCGACATGGTCGGCGAACTAGCTTCCGCCGGCGGCGAGCGGTTCAATGCCCGCGATCAGGATGCGCTTTTGCAGCGGGCGGTGGGTGCTCATTCGACGAGCGACTTCCCCCTCCTGCTCGCCGATGCCGCGAACAAATCGCTGCTTGCGCAGTATCAGGCGGCCGCGCCGACCTATCGCAAGTGGGCGGCGCGCAAGCCGTTTGTCGACTTTAAGGACCATAGCTTCCTGCGCGCTGGCGATTTCCCTGCCTTCCGCGAAATCAACGAGGCGGGCGAGGTCAAGTATGGGACGATCAGCGAGAACGCGGAAAAGGTGCGGGCCAAGGAATACGGCACCGGCATCGCCATTGGCCGCCGCGCGCTCATTAACGACGACCTCTCTGCGCTGTCCGATTTCTCGTCGCAGATCGCGATCCGCGCCGCTGCCGACGAGAACAAGCTCGCCTATGGCGTGCTGGCTGCCAACGGGGCGCTTTCGGATGGGAAGGCGATCTTCCACACCGACCACGGCAATCTCGCCGCGTCCGGGGCCGCGATCGATGCCACGTCGGTCGCATTGGCGGTGGCGGCGTTGCGGGCACAGAAGTCGCTCGACGGTCTCGTGCTGAATTTGCAACCGGCCTTCCTCGTCGTCGGTCCTGCGCAGGAAGTTGCGGCTCGCCAGATCCTCGCCGCGATCACGCCGACCAAGTCGACGGACGTGAACGTGTGGTCTGGTTTCGCGGAACTGATCGTCGACGCCAACATCACCGGCAATGCCTGGTACGTGTTCGCCGAATCGTCCGCCGCCCCAGTCGTGGTCTACGGCTATGTCGGCGGCTCGGAGGGACCGCAGGTCCGCACCGAGCGGGATTTCGATACGCAGGCCGTGAAGGTGGCCGCGGGCCTCGACTTCGCGGTCGGCGCGATCGACTTCCGCGGCGCGTACAAGAACGCGGGCCAGTAACGATGACGGCGCTGGCGGACCTTCTCAACCAACGGGCGGCACTGACTGCCGCCCGTAGCAGCGGCATGTTGCGCACAACGTTCCGCTCCGGCGGAACCGAGCGCACGGCCGAGTTCAAGTCTGACGCCGAGATGGCGGCGGCGCTGGCCGCGCTCGACCGCGACATCGCCGCCCAGAAGGGCCAGCGCGTCAACACCTTCCTCCCGACCTTCTCGAAAGGAATCTGACCATGAAGAACTTTGTTCAACCCGGCCGCAACGTGACGGTCGCCGCACCGGTGGCCGTGAAATCCGGTGACCTTGTCATCGTCGGCAAGCTGTTCGGCGTTGCCGCCACCGATGCCGATAGCGGCGCTCCGGTGGAAATCTGCACCGAGGGCGTCTTCACCTTGCCGAAGGTGGCCGAGCAGGCTTGGACGCAAGGCGCGGCGATCTACTGGGCCGGCGGCGAAACCAATGCGGCGACCACGACGGCCGGCTCGAACACGCTGATCGGCCACGCCGCCGAGGCAGCGGCAAACCCCAGCGCCACCGGCGTCGTTCGCCTGTCGATCTGATCGAGGTCAACCGGGATGGACTGGCGCGCGATCGAGGCAATGACGGATCGGATCGTTCTCGATGGGAACGACGAGATGATCCGACATTCACCGTTCACTCGAGATGGCGGGCCAGACCCTTCCCGGTCAATTCAAGAGTTCAAGGCGGTGCTGTATTCGCCCGACCCGGACCAACTCGTTGAGCTTGGTCAGGGGTTTCGTACCACCATGATAGCGAGCCAGTGGGCAATCGCGTTCCATCGTGCGGATGTGATCGACGGACTGGGCGTTCGCTTCGACAAGGAGGACAGGTTCCGTGCCCTCGACCGTGATGGGCAGCCGTGGTTCCGCTACGTCCGCGCGGCCTCGCACTCTCCCTCCATCGTCATCGTCTACCTGACTCCGCTGGGAGGTTAGACGTGACCTTGGCGACCAAATTTCACCAGATAGGGGCGGCCGTTTCGCAGGCCAGCTTCGGCCTGGAAGGCGCGATGCTCCGTCCCTCCTGCCTTCTTTCAGCATCGTGCCATGAGCAACCCGGCGGGCGGATCAGCCCCTGTCCGCCGGGCATCCATCCAGAGGAGGTCGACGTGATCCGGCTTATGGACCCCGCCGTCGCGCGGGTTCTCGACACCCTCGACGAGGTCGAGGAACTGAACACCAGCCTGCGCAGGATTGCCGCGCCGGCTACCGCCGCCACCGCCGGCACCATTGCCCTCGGTGAAATCGTGTCCCACGCCGCGCTGCCGGCGCAAATCATCAGCGAGGTATGCCATGTCTGAAACCGTCACCATCAACCTGAAGAGGCCGATCACCCAAGGCGAGGGCGAAAAGGCGGTCACGCTGACCAAGCTGACCTTCCGCGAAGCGACCACTGGCGATGCCTGCCGCGCCGACGCCGTGCAGGGCGACTTTACCAAGATCCTCGCCATCCTCTCCGGCATGGCCGGCGTCGATCTTCCCACCATGCAGAAACTGGGCATGGCCGACTTCAACGCAATCCTCGCCGAGGTCGGTGAACTCATGGGGGAGCACGCCGAGGCGGCGGGAACTGGCGCGACATAATCGTGCTGCTTGCGAGTCAGTTGCACACGCCCGTTGACACGATCGAGGCTTGGCCGATCGCAAAGACCCGCAGCTACCTCGAAGCCACCGCTCGCCTCATCAGCGCAAAACACGGAAAGGCAAAGCGATGAGCGTCTTGAACTCGAAGCTGATCGTCTCGCTGCTGGACCGGGTCACCGGCCCAGCGAAGGGCGTGTCCGCCGCTATCGAGCGGATGACGGCGGCCAGCCAGCGGAATACCGAACGCCTCAACGCCATGCGCGGCCGCATGATGGATGCGGTCGGCGCAGGCTGGGCGCTCTATCGCGGCCTTTCCGCACCGATCAACGCCGCCATCGACTTTGAGAGCGCGATGGCGGACGTGCGCAAGGTCGTCGACTTCCCGACGCCGAAGGCGTTTCAGCAGATGGGAAAGGACATCCGCCGGCTTTCGACCGAAATTCCCATGACGGCCGAGGGCATCGCGGCGATCGTCGCGGCCGCCGGCCAGTCGAATATCCCGATCGACGAGCTTCTCCCCTTTGCTGAAATGGCGGCGAAGGTCGGCGTGGCATGGGAGGTCAGCGCGGACAGCGCCGGCGACTCGCTCGCGAAGCTGAAGGCCGCGCTCGGCCTCAATATCACCGATACCGGCCTGCTCGCCGACGCCATCAACCATCTGGGCAACAACTCCGCCGCGAACGCTCCGGCGATTCTGAACATGGTGAATCGGGTCGGGGCGCAGGCGAAGGACTTCGGCCTGACTGCAGAGCAGGCGGCGGCGTTCGGCGCAGCGATGATCGGCGCTGGCGCGGAGGCGGAAGTAGCTGCAACATCCTTCCGCAACATGGGCCGCGCACTCACCCGCGGCGCATCGGCGACGGCGCGGCAACAGGCTGCTTACCGGAAGCTTGGCCTCACCTCGCGGAATGTTGCGAAGGACATGCAGAAGGATGCGGTCGGCACGATCCAGATGGTGCTTGCGCGGATCCGGAAGGTTCCCGACCATATGCGCGCGGCGCTCGTCTCGGACCTGTTCGGCGACGAGGCGCGCGCCCTCGGTCCGCTCATCACCAATTCGGAACTGCTCGCCGAAACCCTCGCGCTCGTCGCCGACCGCACCGAATATGCCGGCTCGGCGAATGAGGAATATCTGCAGCGGTCTAAGACCACGGCCAATGCCTTGCAGCTTCTGCGCCAGCGCACGACCGATCTGGCGATCAGCGTCGGCGACGCGCTCTTGCCGGCCATCAACTCGATCGTCGAGAAGGTTGGTCCGGTCATCACCTCGATCAGCGATCTTGCCCAGCGATTCCCCCGCGTGACGCAAGCGATCGTCGGCGTAACGGCGGCGCTGATCGGCTTCCGTGTCGCGACGACGGCGTTCGGCTTCGCCGGCCTGTTCATGAAGGGCGCGCTGCTCGACATGGGTATCGCCGCCCTGACGGCCGGCCGCGCGCTCGGCCGGGCAACCTTCTCCGCAGCCGCCGGCGCGGTGACGACGCTGCTCAATCCGGTGAAGTTGGTTACGGGCGCCTTCCGGGCGCTTCGCATCGCCGTGATCGGGACCGGCGTCGGGGCAGTGCTCGTCGCGCTCGCTGCGGCCGGGACGTGGATCTACAACAATTGGACCGGCATCACGCTCACCTTCGAGGCGTTCCGGGGCGCGTTCTCGCGGGCGATCGAGCCGATACGATCCGCGCTCGCTCCTGCAATTGACGGCTTCGCTACATTGAGCGGCTGGGTTTCCGGGTTGCTCGGCCCGGTCGACGAGATGGGCGGGAAATGGACCTCGGCCGGAATGGCGATCGGCAACTTTGCCGGCCAGGCCCTCGTCTCATTGGTCGAATTGCCGCGCAAGGTTATGGATGCGTGGTCGAGCATGAGCTGGTCCGAGATCGGCCAGTCGGCCGCGCGCAGCCTCGTCGATGGCTTCGCCGCCGCGCGGGACTGGATCGGCAACATCTTCTCGTCGATCGACCTCGGCGGCTATTGGCAGGCCGGCGTCGAGCAGACGCGCACCGCGCTCTCTGGGATCGTCGGCACGGTCGACAATGTCGTCGCCAACGCCACGTCACTGTTCTCCGGCTTCGCCGACACGATCAGCCAGGCCATCGGCACGATAGATTTCAACGGCATGATGGCCGGCGCATCCGGCGCGATCATGAACTTCTACGGCACGATCACCGATCTTCTGCTGTCGGTCGACTGGGGCGGGCTGGGCGTCCGGTTCGGCGAACTGATCCGCGCCGGCCTCTCCGGGGCGTTCGACCTCTGGTCGACGCTGATGAGCGGTTTCACCGGCACGGAAGCAACCGGGATCGGCGCAACCATCGCCGCTGCGATCCTGTCGTTCGACTGGGCGGGCGTCGGCGGGGCGATTCTGCGATACATTGGGGCAGCGGTGAGTGCCGGTGCGCAGTTCTTGCGCGGCGTGTTCCGGGGATTGCTCGGCTTCGACCTGATCGACGAAGGCGCACGGCTTGCACAATCGATGTGGGATGGCATCCGAACCAGAGTCGACACGATCGTCGAGTGGTTCAAGGGCTTCCCGGCGCGCATCGCGGCTCTGGCGAGCCATATGGTCGCCGCCGGCAAAGATCTGATGCGCGGTCTGTTCGACGGCATCAAGGCCGTCATGGCCGAGATCGTGGCATACATCAAAAGCTCGATCACCGAGGCGTTCGCATCCGTCCGAAGCGGGGCAAGCAACCTGCTCAACAAAGTGACCTTCGGCCTTGCCGGGACGCCATCCTCCTCGGGCGAGGTCGACGGCGCACGGGAGAAGGGCGGGCCGGTGAAGGCAGGCGGAACTTATCTGGTCGGCGAGGAAGGGCCGGAGATCGTCACCTTCCCGCAGGCCGGCCGCGTCCACGATGCAGGAAAGACGGCTCGCATCCTGCGCAATGCGGCGATTGCCTCGTCGGCCATGGCGCTGCCGGCGGCGGCCCACATCCCCGACACAATGCAGATGCCCGACCTGCCGGCCTTGCAGCTTGCCATCCCGGAGTTTCCCGCGCTGAAGGTCGAGATGCCGCAGATGCCGGCGCTTGAGGCGATCGTTCCGGCGCTGACCGGCTCGTTGCAGATGCCCGACCTGCCGGCCTTGCAGCTTGCCATCCCGGAGTTTCCCGCGCTGAAGGTCGAGATGCCGCAGATGCCGGCGCTTGAGGCGATCGTTCCGGCGCTGACCGGCTCGTTGCAGATGCCCGACCTGCCGGCGTTGAAGGTCGCACCGCCGCAGATGCCGACAATGCCTGGCATGCCGGCGATGCCGGTTCCGCAACCATCGGCCGCCGCTCCCTTCGATGTTGCGGCGCTATTCGAGCAAGTCCGGCCGCAGGCCAGCGATCGGAAGGCTGAGCGCTCCACTGTGATCAACATCGCCTCCGGCGCGGTTGTGCTCAAGATCGATCCCGAGGCGCTTCAATTGCCCGAGCGGTTCGTGGACGAGGTGGAGCGGGTGCTCTCCAGACGTCTCAACTCTCTTTCGCAGAGAGCATTTTCGGACGGGGCGAACTGATGGCGACAGTCCAAATCACATGGGCCGATGACACCCTGAAGAAGTTTGGCAAGGAGATCGCCGCACTCAATCGGCGGTTCCCGAAGGCCATTCCTCAAACCATCAACCAGGTTGGCGATCGCACGAAAACGCAGGTCATTCGTAGCCTGACCAAGCAGACTGGATTGCCGCGCCGGACGATCGCCAAAGCGGTCGGCGACCCCATGCGGGCGCACCCCGGCAGGCTGTCCTATACGATGGTGACCAAGGGCGGTCAGGTCCGCCTCAAATATCTCGCACCGCGCGAAACCCGCGCGGGTGTTTCTGCCAAACCTTGGGGAAAGCGCACGGTCTTTCCCGGCACCTTCATGATGGCCGGCAAGTTCCCGAGCCGCGTGAAGGTCGATGCCTTCGGCGGCCATGTCTGGCGACGCCTCGGCTACGGCCAGCGTCGTGACGGCACAATCGGCTGGAAACTGACACAGGTGCGCTCCGGCATGTCGATTCCCGCCGAGATGACAACAGGCGCAACACGCGCGGTATTCGAGCGCACCGCAGGGATACTTCTTCAGCAGCGCGTCGAGGTGCTGATCGGAAGGTTGTTAAAGAGGTGACGGGGATGCAGGCGGTGGCAGGAGACATGATCGGCGAGCCGAAGGCGGTATCGAAGAAAGCTTTCGCCGAGATGATGAGCATCACGCAAGGTCGGGTCTCCCAGCTTGTCAAGAAGGGGCTTCCGGTCGAACCGGATGGCCGCATCGACGTCGCACGGGGCAAGCTCTGGATTCAGGCGAATGTCAGCCCGATCCGCTCCGCCGCGCAGAGCAAGCAGGCGGCGCTTCCCTTCGCTGCGCAACTCGACGCTGCGGCCGAGCAGGCACGCTATGCCAAAGAGCGCGCCGACAACATGGAGTTGAAGAACAAGCAGCTTCGCCGCGAACTAGTCTCCGCCGATGAGGTGGAAAAGGTCTGGGCTGGCGAATGGCGGGATCTGCGGTCTGCCATACTGGCCGCGCCGACGCGCATCCGTCAAAACCTGCCGCACCTTGCCCGCGAGGATGTCGACGAGATCAACGCGATCCTGCGCACGATCCTGCGGGAGTTCGCCAATGGTTAGCGACATGCTCGAGGAGGTGCGCCGCCGAGCACGCCTTTCCCTGATCCCGCCGGAGCGTCTGGCGCTATCTGAATGGATCGAGCAGGAGGTCCGGCTTCCTTCCTCGGTCGCCTCCGATCCCGGCCGCATCCGGCTCTATCCGTTCCAGCGCGGCATTGCCGATGCGATGGGCGACCCGAGGATCGAGCGCGTGACCGTCGTGAAGTCGACCCGCATCGGCTACACGACCCTGCTGATCGGCGTGATCGGCAATTTCGTGGTGAACGATCCGGCGCCGATCCTGTTCGTCACGCCGACCGAGGATCTGTCGCGGCAGTTCGTCGCCGACAATCTCGAGCCGACCGTCGAGGACACGCCGGCGCTCGCCCAGGTCCTCGCCAAGCCCGACAAGGAAAGCCGCAACCGCATGTTGTCCCGTCGCTTTCCGGGCGGCAGCTTGAACATCGTCGCCGCGAAATCGCCGCGCAACCTGCGCGGCCACAACACCCGGATCCTCATCATGGATGAGGTCGACGGCATGGAAATTACCCGCGAGGGGCCGCCGACCGAGATCGCGGAGCGGCGCACGACCTCCTTCGCCGACCGGAAGATCATCAAGGGCAGCACGCCGGTCTTCGCGGAAACCTCGGCGATCCTCACCGAGTATGCCCGCAGCGACCGGCGCATCTATGAAGTGCCTTGCCCGCAGTGCGGCGATTTCCACGAGCTCGAGTGGAAAGACATTCGCTGGCCGAAGGATGAACCGGAGAAGGCGCATTGGTGCTGCCCGTCCTGCGGCTCGATCGTCGAGGAACGCTTCAAGGCAAAGATGGTCGCCGCCGGCCGCTGGCGCGCCACCGCGCCCCATGTGAAGGGCCATGCCGGGTTCAAGGTCAATGCGCTGATCTCGCCTCTGCCGAACGCATCGTGGGGCAAGCTCGCCGAAACCTTCCTCGCCGTGAAGGATGATCCGCCTCGGCTGCAAACCTTCGTCAACCTCGAACTGGGGGAAGGCTGGCGCGAGCATGGTGAGGAGATCGACGAAAGCCAGCTTGCCGGCCGCGCCGAACGCTTCGACCTTGAGATGTTGCCGGAGGCCGTGCTGGCGATCGCCGCCGGCGTCGACGTGCAGGACGATCGCCTCGAGGTGACGTTCGTCGGCTGGGATCAGGCCGGCACCGCCTTCATCCTCGGTCATCACGTCATCTGGGGGCTGTCGACCGACGACGCGACTTGGCTGGAACTTGACGAGGTTCTGAAATGGACCTTCCCGCATCCCTTCGGCGGGAAGCTGGGGATCGAGGCGGCCGCCATCGACTCGTCGGACGGCGATTCCATGGAGACGGTCTACCGTTTCGCCTTCCCTCGCGCGGCGCGCAGGATCTTCGCCATCAAGGGCGTGAGCGGCAATCGGCCGTTCGTCGAGCGGTCAAAGTCGAAGGTAAAGGGCGGCTGGCTCTGGCTGGTTGGCGTCGATTCCATCAAGACACATCTGGTCTCGCGTCTGGCGCGGCCGGGCAGCATCCGGTTTTCCGACAAGCTCGATCCCGCATGGTTCGAGCAGCTTGTCTCCGAGCGCGTCGTGGTGCGCTATAGCCGCGGCCAGCCCTTCCGGCGCTTCGAGCGCATCCCCGGCCGGCGGGCGGAGGCGCTGGACTGTGTCGTCTACGCCTTTGCCGTGCAGCGGCTCATCAATGTCAACTGGTCTTCCCGCGAAGAACAGCTTCGCGCCCCCGATCTCGCCCGCCCCGTCGCAGCCAGGCCGCGCACGATCCCTTCTTCGTGGATGGAGAGATGATGCTTGCGCGGTTGCCATGGACGCGGCCCGCTCCGGTGAGGGCGAAGCGAAGAAAGATCAACCGGGATCGGCGTGCGCATATTGTCCGCGTCGTCGCGGCCATCCTCGCCACGGGCGAGCCGACGAAGTTCACCTTTGAAGCAACCTGCCGCCATGCGCTTCGCTCGCGCCTTTGCCTCGCCGGGTGGCGCTGGTCTGACGCCGACGATGCGGCCGCCAGCATAGTCAGCGATGCCCTCCGGTCGGTCGGCGCGCAGCGGCCGACATGGAAAGAAGGTCAGCCGGAATGGACGCAAGATGGTCATTCGCCGATCGAGCGTATGGCTTGCGTCCGGTGCAGAAAGCGGTTGCCGGAGGGGCGCAAAAAGTTTTGCTGCCAGCTATGCGCGTCGGCTCACCATGGCAGGCTGGCATTTCTACAGTCCATTGAGGACGGCGCGGCCTATGACGCCGTGGTGCAGACCGTTACGTTCTGGAGAAATACCAGATGAAGCTCGCCGATCTGGACGGCGAGAAGTGTCTCGCCTGCGGCAAACCCCTACCGGAGGATGCACGGGGCAATCGTATCTATTGCAGCATGAAGTGCAAGCGGTGGTACTACAGAACCCATGAAACCGCAGCGATTCGAAGATCGAAGCGCGGCCGGAAATGCGTTCAATGCGGCGGGCCAATTTCAGTCGACCTTCAGGCGTCCGCAATCTATTGCGGCAGTATGTGCGGGCAAGCGGCCGCATGGCGTCGGAGACTGCCGCCGGGGCGACCATGCGCCCGCTGCGGTGAGCCGGTTCCCATAGAGCGCCCGCTCGCGATCACGTGCTCGGAAGTGTGCAGGCGATCGCATCAGGCAAGAGACAGGCGTGGTCGCACAAGCCGGCCGACTATCCCATGCGCATATTGTGGAAAGCCGTTCCTGCAGAAGAAAAACAGCAACTCGTTTTGCAGCCGCTCATGCGCATCGCGGGCGCGAAGGGCGTCGAAGCCAAAAGCCTGATCGAGTGTTCCACGGGAAAAGCACTGAAACAGACAGGCTTTGAAAGGTGGACGGAAAGAGGGGTTGAAATTTCACTCTTTCCGCTAAGTATCTGAAATAACAATAGAATTTCAGATGGAATGGTGCCCAGGAGAGGACTCGAACCTCCACGCCTCGCGGCACACGGACCTGAACCGTGCGCGTCTACCAATTCCGCCACCTGGGCAGGTGGTTGCATGAAGGTCCGGCGTCTGGCGCCGGGTTCATGCGCGGTGCGCCGCCGATGTAGGCGGGCGCGCGCGTACTGTCAACGACAATCTCGCAGGCTTGCTCAGCCTTGCAGGATTTCCTTCGAGGCGACCGTCGAATCGGCGTTGAGCCGGTAGACGATCGGCACGCCGGTGCCGAGCTCGACCTTGACCACCGCCTCGCCGCTCAGCCCGTCGAGCGCCATGATCAGGGCGCGCAGCGAATTGCCGTGGGCGGCGACCAGCACCGTCTCGCCGCGCAGCACGTGCGGCTGGATCACGTGCATGTAGTAGGGCCACACGCGCGCGCCGGTGTCGCGCAGGCTCTCGCCGCCGGGCGGCGGCACGTCGTAGGAGCGGCGCCAGAC
>ERZ869909.2373-NODE-2373-length-12654-cov-33.396995_pt1 | contig 12654 bp, 16 predicted proteins | sample MGYA00520892_ERZ869909 | MGnify/ENA primary metagenome ERZ869909 (study PRJEB32215, sample SAMEA104723947) | bioreactor metagenome | biome: bioreactor; feature: anaerobic bioreactor; material: water | place: China | collected 2015-03-12 ... | reverse complement strand
TCGCGCCGCTCGCGGGCAAGGTGAAGACCGGCCGCGAGAAGCAGATGCGCCTTTACATCGTCGCGAAGCAGACGCTGCTGGCGTTCATGAACGGCGCGATGCCACAGGTTGCCGTCGAATACGGGCGCAAGACCATCTCCGCCTACGAGCGTCCGACGATCGACGAGGTGGAGGCCGAGACGCTGGGTGGCGGTGCGGAAGCCCAGGCGGCCTAGGCCGCTGTACTCGCATGGCGTGCGTGCCACGGGGCACGATGCCGGATATGATGTGACCCCGACTCGATGTCGTTGAACGCAGGCTAGGTAGATCGAGATGAGCCAAGAGGGTTCCGATATTCGTCCCGCCGCAGCGGAGTTGCAGTCGATCATGGATCCGGCTGAGCCGGAAAGCCCGGCGGACGCTCTCTTCAAGACCGCCGCGCAGCAGGCGGCGGCGCAGAAGCCGCATCATCTCGAAACCGTCCTGCAAATCCCGGTGTCGGTGAAGGTCGTGCTCGGCTCGGCGACGATGCCGGTCGCCAACGTGCTGAAGCTCGGGCGCGGCGCCGTCGTGCCGCTCGACAGGAAGGTCGGCGAGCCGGTCGACGTCGTGGTCAATGGGCGCGTCATCGCACGGGGCGAGGTGGTGGTGCTCGACGAGGACAGCTCGCGGTTCGGCGTGTCGCTCACGGAGGTGATCGGTACGGGGACGCCGACGCGCGTGGTCTGATCCTTTTTTTTCCTCGCCGATTTTCGTTATTTATTTCGCTTACGTCGTTCCCTTTGAGGGCGCCTCCCGATGTCTGATCAGCCAGACAAAGCCAGTAAAACAGAAGAGGCGACAGAGAAGAAGATTCGCGATGCCCTGGAGAAGGGGCAAACCGCTCAATCGCGCGAGGTTGCGACGCTGGCGAGCCTCCTCGCGATCCTCGGCGCACTCTACTTCTTTCTTTCCACCAGCGTTTTGACTCTCCGGGATTCGCTCGCCAGCTTCATCGACCGGCCGGAGGCCTTCGCGCTCAGAACGGGGGCGGACGCCTCGGCGCTTCTGCTCGTCGTCGCGGTGGAAGGGATCAAGATGGTCGGTCCCATCGTGCTCCTTCTCATGGTGGCAGGCATCGTAGCCTCCGTCGTGCAGAACCAGCCGAGGATCGTCGGAAATCGGATCGAGCCAAAGCTCGAACGCATCTCGATCATCAAGGGATGGACGCGCATCTTCGGCCTCAAGGGGATGGTCGAGTTTCTGAAGAGCGTCTTCAAGTTCGTGATTGTTGCGATCGCGGGCTACATCGCGCTCGGCAGCGCGGATCGCGATCTCATCAATGCCCTGTTCATGGAGCCGGTGGCGATCCCCGAGCTCATGAAGCAGATGGGGATCAAAGTGCTCGTGGCCGTGATTATCACGGTCGCGTTCCTCGTCGCGGCGGACCTCGCATGGTCGCGCTTCTCCTGGCGCAGGGACCTGCGCATGACGAAGCAGGAGGTCAAGGACGAGCACAAGCAGATGGAAGGCGATCCGCTCATTCGCATGAAGCTGCGCTCCATGCAGCGCGATCGCGCGCGCCGGCGCATGATCGCCTCGGTGCCGAGGGCGACGCTGATCGTTGCCAACCCGACACACTATTCGGTTGCTTTGCGCTATGTGCGGGAAGAAGGCGGCGCGCCAGTCGTTGTCGCCAAAGGAAAAGATCTCGTTGCGCTCAAGATCCGCTTCATCGCGGAGCAGAACGGCATCCCAATTTACGAGGATCGGATGCTGGCACGCTCGCTCTACGCAAGCGTCGAGGTGGATAAGATGATTCCACCGGAGTTCTACAAGGCGGTCGCCGGCATCATTCTGTTCTTTACGCAAAAAGGACAGCAGACCCGACCGGCCATGTGAGGATCGAGACCATGCTGAAGCAGGGCAAAGATTATTCACGTGAGCGCGAAAAAGCGCTCGCCGACGGCCTGAGGGACGTCGCGTCCGAATTGAGGCTCGTCGATCCGGCGGACTTCATCGCGTTCCTCCGGACCGAGCAATTCGGGAATATCCGCAATCTCGTCAATTCCTCGACGGAGATGTTCTTCAAGCCCGGAACGATCACCTTCGGGCTTTCGGGCGAGGTCGATCTGCCATGGGACCGGGCGCCCTCGATCTCGCTCGACATGGAATTTCATCACCTCAACGTGTCCGCCTACTTCCGGCTCGTGCTCGAGGCGTTCCACGCGGGCGTGGACATCAGCTACGTGTCGTTCGAAGGCGGCTCGACCGATCCCGACAAGAATACGCGCCGTCTCGTCGAGGCCATCGAGGATGCGCGGATCGCGCCACGCTCGTGCGGGCGCCGGGCGACTTCCGAGGCCGGCGCTTCGGCCGAGGGCGAAGCGCGGTTCTAGAGTGTGATCGGAGCGAGAAGTCTCGCTTCAGGCCCACGGCCTGAAGCGATCGCGTCTATGGGATTTGCGGCGCTCCCGTCTCGCTCAGTTGAGCTTGATCTCGGCTTCGACGAGGCGCAGCTCGCATGGCTTGATCAAGCCGGCATGGGCGACGAGGACCTGGTGGAGCTTGCCTTCAAGGTTCCGCGACCAGAAATCCAGGAAGCTCTTCAGTTTCGGGAAGCGAGGGTGGAGATCGTAGTCCTGCCAGATATAGCTTTGCATCAGCGCAGGGTGGTCGGGCAGGCGGTAGATGATCTCTGCGGTGGTCAGGCTGTAGCCCGCAAGCATGCGGACAAAATCGGTGTCAGGCTTGCTCAACGTTCGGCTCCGAGGCTTGCAAAGTTCGCGGATAGAGAGTAGCTCCGAGTCGGCGAAATTTCAATATTTCTCATAAATTTCAGCTTGTTAGCAGCAAACCTCTGCGGATGCTAACAGGCGCTCGCGCTTTGCGGCCTGCCGTTGTGCGGCTGCACGTTTTCTGATTTCGAACCCGAGCTGCTATGCCTGTCCGATGCGGGGGATCGGTCTCGCGCGGTCGGAGTGTGCTCATGCTGGGTACGGCGCTCACAAGCTTTACGACGTTTTTCGCGACCATCGGGCCGATTGAAGCCGCGGTGTTGTTCGCGGCGTTCACGTCCGGCGTTCCCGTGTCTCAACGGCGGCGGATCGCCCTCAGGGCGACGGCGATCGCGGGCCTGATCCTCGTGATCTCGACGCTCGCGGGCGGGCCGCTGCTGCGGCAACTCGGCGTGTCCATCCCCGCGCTTCAGACGGCGGGAGGAATCATCCTGCTCATCATCGCGCTCGACATGGTGTTCGCCCGCCCCACGAGCGTGTTCAAGCTTTCGCGCCCGGAAGGGGCGGAGGCGCAACACAAGGATGATCTCGCCGTGTTTCCGCTGGCGACGCCGCTGCTCGCCGGGCCTGGAGCGATGAGTGCGGGCATCTTGCTGGCCGCAAATGCGCGCGGCGATACGGTGGAGCTTGCCATGATCGTCGGGGCGCTCGGCGTCGTGATGGGGATTACGCTGGCGCTGCTTCTCCTGGCGCACGAGCTGTCCCGCTACCTCGGCGTTACGGCGCAGAGGGTTCTCATGCGCGTGTTCGGCATCCTGCTCGCGGCCATTGCCGTCGAGGCGCTTTTCACCGGTCTTGCGGGAAGCGGCCTCGTTCCGCGCGCATAGAGGCTTTCGGGCCGCAGGCCGTTAACACTTTCAGTCGTCGAGGGTTTCAGCCGCGTTCGCCGGCCGCTCACAAGCTTCGGACAAGATTGCAGACCTACAACGGAGAGTGGCTCAAGGCGGGGCGCTTTCTCCATGGACGTTACAAATTTCTTCTCGATCGCGTCTCAGCAGAACCGCTGGCTCAGCGTGCGCCAGTCGGTGATCGCGCAGAACATCGCGCATGTGAACACGCCCGGCTTCAAGGCGCTGGACGTCGAGCCGTTCGAGGCCGTCCTCAACGCGACGGGCCTCAAGATGCAGAAAACGCAGGCCAACCATTTGAGCCCCGTGAGCGGCACCGGAAGCGATGCCCAGACGAAGGAAGAGGGTGAGTGGGCCGTCTTGCATTCCGGAAACAGCGTGAGCCTCGAAGAGCAGCTCTTCAAGGCGAGCGAAGTGACGGGCGCCTATTCGCGCAACACCGGCGTGATGAAGGTGTTCCACCGCATGCTGCTGGCATCGACCAAGGGGTAAGCCATGATCGATCCTATTCGGATTGCAGTCAAAGTGGCGGCTTCGGGCCTCGAGGCTCAGTCGCGGCGCATGCTCATCGTCTCTGAGAACCTCGCGAACGCGTCGTCGACGGGCAATACGCCCGGCGCCGATCCCTACATGCGCAAGACCGTCAGCTTTCAAGCCGCCATGGACGAAGCCATGGGGGCTAAGCTCGTCAAGGTCGATCGCGTGGACGTGGATCGCAAGCCGTTCCGCGTCGAATACGATCCGGGACATTCGGCGGCGGACGCGAACGGCAACGTCAAGCTGCCGAACGTCGACATGCTCGTCGAGCTTGCGGACATTCGTGAGACGAACCGATCCTATGAAGCGAACCTGCAGGTCGTGAAGCAGGCGCGCTCCATGATGTCGATGACCATCGATCTGCTCAGGAGCTCGTGATGCTGGACGGCGTCGGTCGATTTCCGAGTGTCGGCACGGGGAGCCAGTATGGGCTTGCCCAGCCGACCCCCGTTGCGCCCGCTCCGACCCCGCAAACGGCGCCTGTTCGGACCGAGCCCCTGCCGACCGACTTCGGCACGGTGCTGGGGCAGATGACGCTCGATGCGATCAGCACACTGCGGGCGAGCGAGCAAACCGCCGTTGCGGGTGTTCGCGGGCAGGCCACGGCCCAGCAGGTGGTCGAGGCCGTCATGAGTGCCGAACAGTCGCTGCAGACCGCTATCGCCATTCGCGACAAGGTCGTCGCCTCGTATCTCGAAGTCAGCCGTATGGCCATCTAGGCCGGGAATTGAAAGTCAGGACACCTCCATGAGAGCGCTTGCGATTGCTGCGACGGGCATGAACGCTCAGCAGACGAACCTCGAGGTGACCGCGAACAACATCGCGAACATCAACACGACGGGCTACAAGCGCACGCGGGCGGAGTTCACCGATCTGCTCTATCAGGCGGAGCGCGCGCTGGGTGCGCCTGCACGCGGGGGCGCGGCGAACCTGCCGGAAGGCGCGTATGTGGGCCTTGGCGTGCGGACCGCTGCGATCCGCCATCTGCATCAGCAAGGCTCTCTGGCGCAGACGACGAACAAGCTCGATCTCGCGCTCAACGGGCGTGGCTGGTTCCAGATCACCGGTGCCGACGGCGAGACGTTCTATACGCGGGACGGCGCGTTCAACAAAAACGATCAGGGCCAGATCGTGACACTCGACGGGTACGAAGTGCAGCCCGCGATGACCGTTCCGCAGGATGCGGTCGACATCATCGTCAACGAGACGGGCGAGATCTACGTCACGCTCGACGGGCAGATCGAGCCGCAGCTCATCGGGCAGCTCACGCTCGCGACGTTCGTGAACGATGCCGGCCTGGAGCCGCTGGGCGGCAATCTCTACCGGGAGACGGAATCTTCGGGCGACCCGGTGACGGGCGTGCCGGGCGATCCGGGTTTCGGGCGGATCCATCAGGGTTATCTCGAAAACTCGAACGTCGATGCCGTGAAGGAGATTACGCAGCTCATCTCGGCTCAGCGCGCCTACGAGATGAACTCCAAGGTCATTCAGACGGTCGATTCGATGTACGGCACGGTCGCCAACAACATGCGGTAAGCGTGTAAGGGAGCGGTGACGATCATGGCGAAGGTCCGGAGACCCGTCTTTTCCAGAATGCGGGGCTGGCTTGCGGTCGTGACGTCGTCCGTGCTCATCGGCGCCGCCGTAGTCGCGGGTCCGCTGCGCGCTGGCGAGGATTACGACGACGACGACGATTTCGCGCCCACGCAGACGCTTGCGCAGGAGCATGTGCTGCCGGTGCCGCGCGTTACGATCTATCCGGGCGACGTGATCAACGAAAACATGCTGTCGGATCGTCCGTTCTTCGGCGCCGCATATGAAGGCCGCGGTTTTGCCGCGTCGCAGGACGAACTGATCGGGCGGGTCGCGCGGCAGACGCTGCTGCCGCATTTGCCCATCGCCGCAACGGCGGTCCGCGAGCCGCACGCGGTGGTGCAGGGGCGTCCGGCGGTGGTCTACTTCCAATCCGGCGCGCTCATCATCTCGGCAACGGCGATGCCCCTTCAAGCGGGCGTGGCGGGTGAGATCATCAGCCTCCGCAACACGGACAGCGGGACGACCATCCGCGGCGTCGTGCAGGCCGACGGCACGGTTCGCGTGGGGCTGCCATGATGCGCCGCTCCAAGCTCCCGCTTCTGTTGGCGGCCTTCGCCGTTCTCGTTTCGGGCGGGGCCGAAGCCACGACGCGGATCAAGGACATCACCGCCGTTCAAGGCGTGCGGGCGAACCAACTCATCGGCTACGGCCTCGTGGTGGGCCTCAACGGCTCGGGCGACAGCTTGCGCAACGCGCCGTTTACCGCGCAATCGCTCGAGTCGATGCTCGATCAGATGGGCGTCAACGTGCGCGATGCGGCTGCGCGGACGCGCAACGTCGCGGCTGTTCTCGTGACGGCGGACCTGCCGCCGTTCGCGGGGCGCGGCTCCAGGATCGATGTGACGGTGTCGTCGCTCGGTGATGCGACGTCGCTTGCGGGCGGATCGCTCGTGATGACGCCGCTCAACGGCGCGGACGGCGCGATCTATGCGGTGGCGCAGGGGCCCGTGGCCGTGAGTGGGTTTCAGGTGCAGGGCCGTGCGGAATCGGTGAGCCAGAACGTGCCGACGACCGGGCGCATTCCGAATGGCGCGCTCGTCGAGCGGGAGGTTGCGGGCTCGCTCGACGACGAGGAGGCGCTCGTGCTCGAGCTGCGCAACCCCGATTTCACGACTGCGGTTCGCATCGCGGATGTGATCAACGATTACACGAAGGCGCGCTACGGGCGGCCTTCGGCGCGCGAGCAGGATTTGCGGAGCGTGGTGCTGAGACGGCCCAGCAACCTCACCGCCGCACGGTTTCTGGCCGAGGTCGGCGAGCTCGTCACGCAGGCGGACGGCCCGGCGCGGGTCGTGATCGACGAAAGAACGGGAACCGTGGTCATCGGGCGCGACGTGCAGATCGCGACGGTTGCGGTTTCCCACGGGAGCCTCACGGTGCGGATTACGGAAGGTGCGCAGGTTTCGCAACCCGAGCCCTTTTCCGACGGCGAGACGGTGGTTGTGCCCGAGACTTTCGTGACCGTGAACCAAGAAGGCGCCAACCTTGCCATCATGGGCGGGACCAATCTCGAAACGCTGGTCCGCGGCCTCAACATGATGGGCCTCAGGCCCACAGGCATCATCGCAATTCTGCAAGCCATCAAGACGTCTGGAGCGCTTCAAGCGGAGCTTGTGGTGCAATGACCTGGACAAAGGCCAAGCGCGGTGACGAAAACGATGCCACGAGCGCGGGCGGCCTGCTCGCGCTCGGTCTGTTTTTGAGCGTGCTGAGCCTTGCCGGCGTCATCGCGACGCCTGCCGCCGCCCAGAGGAGCTGGGAGCCCACTGTCGCGACCGTTCCGGGAGGCGCTTTCGCGGGGCATCAGCAGTTGCCTTCGATGGTCGATCCTCGCCAGTTCCCGCCGCACGGGCGCGCGCCCGATGCCGTCGTGAACGATCCGCTTCCGCAGGGTGCGTGGTCGCCTCTGGTGACCGGCGCCATTCCGGAACGGCGGCCTGCGCCGCGCACCAGCGTTACGCCCAAGGCTGCGACGGACGCGACGCAGGCCCGGGGTGCGCCCGCCGCCGATGGCTTGTCTCCGATCAGGCCCAATCGGGGCGGTGTCGTCACCGCGACCGTTCAGACCGAGGCGTCCGATCTTTCGGCCTCCGACGACGCCGATAGCGATGCGGCCGCACCATCGCCGAGGCCCGGTCCGCTCGATGCGCTGCCGCCCAACGCGACGGCGGCCCAGCAGTATTGCTTCAATACCGCCGATACGGCCGCCGACGCACGTTTCGCGTGGCAAGCCAAGAAAATCCAGGAAATGGAGGCGGAGCTCAACAAGCGGGCGGAGCAACTGGCGGCGAAGACCGAGGACTACAAAAAGTGGCTCGAACGGCGGGACGAGTTCTCGCGTAAGGCTCACGAAAAGCTGGTGGGGTTCTATTCGCGCATGCGCGCCGATGCGGCGGCGGCGCAGTTGGCAGCGATCGACGAGGAAACGGCGGCTGCTGTGGTGACGAAGCTCGAAACAAAGGTCGCGAGCCAGATCATGGGTGAAATGGAACCTGCCCAGGCGGCCAGGATCGCGAGCGTCATCGCAGGCGCTGCGCGGACGAAACCTGCTGCGCGGCGGGGATCGGGCGCACGCAGCGCCGCGCCCCGCGCCCAGGATGCCGCCGCGACACCCGGTAACGCGGCCGCGCCGCGAGGACGGCCCGAATCATGACGAGGGAAACGATCACATCTTTCAGTCGCCGGCCGAAGCCGCCGCTGTCACAGGCGCCGGCTCTCGTCGCTCTTACGCTCGCGATGCTCTCGGGCGCTTGCGCAGTCGATCCGGCCGATATCGGACGCGAGCCCGCGCTCAGCGCGGTGGGATCCGGTTTGCTTGCGAACCGGATGCCGCTTCCGGCCGAGCCCGCGCCGCGCCCTGCGTACCGCCCCGGCAACTCGATCTGGCAGGATGCGAGCGCGGATCTGTTCCGCGATCCACGGGCGCGCAAGATCGGCGACGTCGTGACGGTGAGGATTTCGATCAAGGACAAGGCGAGCATCGACAACAATTCGAAGCGCTCGCGCGACTCCAAGGCGAAGTTGAAGCCCAAGCTGATCTACGACGCGACGACGTCGGGCGGGACGGCGGTTTCGGGCGACCTGTCGCTCGACGCGCAGGTCGATGCCGGAACGTCGACCGACAGCAAGGGCCGTATCAACCGCTCCGAGGACATCAAGCTCCTGGTTGCCGCCGTCGTGACGGGCGTTCTGCCCAACGGCAATCTCATCATCAGCGGAAGCCAGGAAGTTCGCGTCAACTTCGAGGTGCGTGAGCTCAGCGTGGCTGGGATCGTGAGGCCGCGCGACATCTCGACGGACAACACTGTCGCCTATGAAAAGGTCGCGGAAGCGCGGATCTCCTACGGCGGGCGCGGCCGGATCACGGAAGTGCAGCAACCGGCCGTGGGACAGCAGCTCTTCGATCTTTTGACGCCGTTCTAGGACATCGGTCCGAACGCACTCCAGGGGAGCGGCCCGTTGGCTAAGAAGGGCACGAAGAGCGAGGGAAAGGGCGGTGGCGGGCTCGTCGGAGTCGTCATCGTGACCGTGCTCGCGCTCGCGTGCGGCGCAGGGTTCGGATTCTACATCGACGCTCAGCTCAAATCGCGGGCGGTAGCCTCGACGCAGGAGAAGATCGAAGCGCCGGCTGGTACGCCCGGGCCTCCTGCCGCTCCGGCGTCTCCGACCGCGCGGCTCGTGGCGCTCGCGCCGATCGTCGCCAATCTTTCGGATCCTTCGAGCGCGTGGATGCGGGTCGAAGCCTCGATCCTGGTCGATGATGCGGAGCCCGGCTCGGAGGTGCTGGCTGCGCAGCTTGCCGAGGACATTCTCGCCTATCTACGGACCACGACGCTTGCCCAGTTTCAGGGCGCGAGCGGTTTCCAGAACCTGCGTGAGGACTTCAAGGACCGCGCTGCCATCCGCGATCCCACCCGGATCAAGGATGTCATCATCCATGGAGTGGTGGTGGAATGACGGTGCGCGCCCTTCTCCTGGCCTTGGCCTTCGTGCTCCTGCCGGGCGTCGCCTTGGCGCAGGGGCTGAACCTCGAGACCCTGATCCCGTCCGACGAGCAGAGCACCACCGGGCGGATGGTGCAGATCGTTCTCCTGATCACCGTCCTTTCGGTGGCGCCCGGTCTTCTCGTCATGGTGACGTGCTTTACGCGTTTCGTGATCGTGTTGTCGCTTTTGCGGTCGGGGATCGGGCTCCAGACGACGCCAGCCAACATGATCCTTGTGAGCCTCGCCCTGTTCCTGACGTTCTACGTCATGGCGCCGACGTTCGATCGAGCCTGGCAGAACGGCCTCAAGCCGTTCATGGAAAACCAGATCAGCGAGGAAGAAGCCTACACCCAGATCACCCAGCCGCTGCGCGAGTTCATGACGGCCAACGTGCGGCCGCGGGACCTCGAACTTTTTCAGGATCTCGCCGAGGAGCGCTTCGGGCCGCGCGACGAAAATGCGGAGATCGAGCTCAGGGTGCTCATCCCGGCGTTCATGATCTCCGAGCTGCGGCGAGGCTTCGAGATGGGCTTCCTCGTCGTGCTGCCGTTTCTCGTGATCGATCTTCTTGTGGCAACCTTAACCATGTCCATGGGCATGATGATGCTGCCGCCGACCGTCATGAGCTTGCCGTTCAAAATACTGTTCTTTGTGCTGATTGACGGGTGGAACCTGCTCGTCGGGGGGCTCGTCCGGTCCTTCCCTTGACGGCGGTATCGGCAACCGACTAGCGGAAAGCGCCGGACCGCATTAACCGGCGCGCAATATATCGTCGTTATGCTGAAGTCTGTGGCAGCTGGGTTAGGGGGACACCCTCCGCACGCCGCCGCGGTGGAATGATTGGCCGTCGTTACGGCCTGAATGCGTAGCGTAGTGTAAGGGTAGTAGCGATATGAGTAGCATTAACACCAACATCGCGGCGATGACCGCGTTGCAGACCCTCCGGTCGACAAACTCCGAACTTCTTCAGACGCAGAACCGCATTTCGACGGGTCTGCGCGTTTCCAGCGCCTCCGACAACGCCGCCTACTGGTCGATCGCGACCACGATGCGCAACGACCGCCAGTCGATCTCGACGGTTTCCGACGCGCTCGGCCTTGGCTCGGCCACCGCTGAAATCGCCTCCAAGGGCATCGAATCCGCGATCAAGATCGCCAGCGAGATCAAGGACAAGCTGCTCGCTGCCCGGACGCCGGGCGTGGACCGCTCCAAGATCCAGAGCGAAATCTCGGAACTTCAGGAATCTCTCAAGGCCGTCGTCGACGGCGCAAGCTTCAACGGCCAGAACTGGCTGAAGACCGATAGCGGAGAAGAGAGTGCACGCACGATCGTGTCGTCGTTCTCGCGCGGGTCGGATGGCAAGATTTCGATCGGAACGATTTCCGTCGACCTCGATTCGACGCGTCTCATCGACAGCACGGACTCGACGGGGGCTTCCACCGGCGGCATTCTCGATGGCGAGATTGCGCTGGCTACGGGCAGCGACACCGTGACGGTTCTCGATCTCGACATTAGCGAGATCGAGGATACCGCGGATGACCTCGCCGACCTCGAAGCGATGATTTCGGGTGTCGATAGTGCCATCGAAAAGATGACGGATGCTGCGAGCACGCTCGGCGCCGTCAAGACGCGCATCGACATTCAGAAGGACTTCGCCGACAGCCTCATGTCGGCCATCGACAAGGGTGTCGGCCAACTCGTCGATGCGGACATGAACGAAGAGTCGACCCGGCTCCAGGCGCTGCAGGTTCGCCAGCAGCTCGGCATCCAGGCTCTCGGAATCGCCAACCAGAGCGCCCAGTCGATCCTGTCGCTCTTCAGGTAAGCTCGATCCCTTCGAGTTCGGAAGGCCGCGCCGCAAGGCGCGGCCTTTTTCCGTTTGCGTGGCAGGGCCGACACCCCACGGAAAATGGGCGCGCAGGTATCGTTTCTGCACGGATGGAGCGTTTTGGGGCGGCCATTAACAGTTCGGTAAGCAACCTGCCCTAATTTCGATTCTGAAAGCCCGACTTGGAGCGGGACATACGGGCCGGAAGGGACACCTCACATGGGCAGCAGCATTAACACGAACATCGCGGCGATGACCGCGTTGCAGAGCCTCAACAGCACCAACAAGCAGCTTCTTACGACGCAGAACCGTGTCTCGACGGGCTTCCGCGTTGCTGATGCCTCGGATAACGCCGCTTACTGGTCGATCGCGACCACGATGCGCGGTGACCGCTCCTCCATCTCGACGGTGGCGGATGCGCTGGGTCTCGGCGCCGCCACGGCTGAAATCGCCGCCAAGGGTATCGAGAGCGCCATCTCGATTGCGGGCAAGATCAAGGACAAGCTCGTTGCGGCCCGTACCCCGGGCGTGGATCGCACCAAGATCCAGAAGGAAATCGAGGAGCTTCAGGAATCGCTCAAGGCCGTCGTCGACAGCGCGACGTTCAACGGGCAGAACTGGCTCAAGAGCGACAGCGCTGACGCGGCCGATGACAATCGTACGATCGTGTCGTCTTTCTCGCGCGCCTCAGACGGGACAATCTCTATCGGCACCATCACGGTGGACCTTGAGGCGACGCGTCTCGTGGACTCGACCACCAGCACTGGCGCTTCAGTTGGCGGCATCCTCGATTCGGAGATCGCGCTCGCGACCGGATCGGATACCGTCACCGTGCTCGATCTCGACATTTCCGGGCTCGAAGACAACGCCGAGGACCTCGCCGATCTTGAGGCCATGCTGAAGGGTGTCGACGTTGCCATCGAGAAGATGACAGACGCGGCCAGCTCGCTCGGCGCGGTCAAGACCCGCATCGATATCCAGAAGGACTTCGCGCAGAGCCTGATGGACGCCATCGATACCGGTGTTGGGCAGCTCGTGGACGCCGATATGAACGCGGAATCGACCAGGCTGCAGGCCCTCCAGGTCCGCCAGCAGCTCGGTAT
>ERZ869909.2372-NODE-2372-length-12657-cov-3.841494_pt1 | contig 12657 bp, 9 predicted proteins | sample MGYA00520892_ERZ869909 | MGnify/ENA primary metagenome ERZ869909 (study PRJEB32215, sample SAMEA104723947) | bioreactor metagenome | biome: bioreactor; feature: anaerobic bioreactor; material: water | place: China | collected 2015-03-12 ... | reverse complement strand
GAGCACCATGACTTTTTATCCCAATGAGCGCATCGGACTTTTTATCGACGGTGCCAACCTCTATTCCGCAGCCCGCGCACTCGATTTCGACATCGATTACCGCAAGCTTCTCGAAGAATTCAAAAAGCGTGGCCGCCTCGTCCGGGCGAACTACTACACCGCCCTGCTGGAAAATGACGATTACACGCCCATCCGCCCGCTCGTGGACTGGCTGGACTATAACGGGTTTGCAATCGTCACGAAGGCGGCGCGCGAATACACCGATGAGCATGGCCGCCGACGCATCAAGGGCGACATGGATGTCGAGATCGCCGTTGATGTGCTGGAGTCTGCCAGCTATCTCGATCATATCCTGCTATTCTCCGGTGATGGCGATTTTCGCAAAGTGGTGGAGGCCGTGCAAAGGCGCGGTGTCCGGGTCTCGGTCGTTTCCACGCTGAAGTCACAACCGCCCATGATTGCCGACGATCTGCGCCGTCAGGCCGACAATTTCATCGAGCTGGCAGAGCTTGGCCGTCTGGTTGGCCGTGAACGCCGCGCGCGCGAGGACTTCGCACCGGCTGCGTCCGGCGATGATGATGACGCATAGCGTCCCGGCCGAGCCCCGCGCCGATTGCCCGTTCTGCCCGCGTCTTGTCGCCTACCGGCAGGAAAACGCCCGTCAGGAGCCGGACTGGTTCAATGGCGCAGTGCCGTCCTTCGGGGACGCAAACGCACGCCTGCTGATCGTGGGGCTGGCGCCGGGCCGTACCGGCGCCAACCGCACCGCCCGGCCCTTTACCGGCGACTGGGCGGGCGATCTGCTCTATGCGACGATTGAGCGGTATGGCTTCTCAAAAGGCACTTATAAGGCCGACCCGAATGACGGGCTGACCCTGCACGACGCCATGATCACCAACGCAGTGCGCTGCGCGCCTCCGCAGAACAAGCCGGTGGGCGAGGAGATGGCCAATTGCCGCCCCTTCCTGGCCGCGCGTATCGCGGCCCTGCCCAGGCTGAAAGTGATGATCGCTCTGGGGCGTATCGCGCATGAGAACACGCTGCGCGCGCTGGGCCGGCGCCCAGCAGCGTTCACCTTCGCCCACGGGGCAGAGCATGAGGTTGATGGACCGCAAGGTCCCCTCACCCTGATCGATAGCTATCACTGCTCGCGCTACAACACGAATACGGGCCGGCTGACCGAGCCCATGTTCCACGCCGTGTTCGGGAAGGCCAAGGCGCGGCTCTAGCCGGCAACAGAACAATCATTCCTATAGCAAGATGATTGTCATGGCCCGGCTTGTCCGGGCCACCCATGCCTGAGAGCTTGCTTTTCCCTCGCCCTTCGAGACGCTCACTGCGTTCGCCCTCAGGATGAGAGAAAAGCACGACCTAAAGCCCTCATCCTGAGGGGCTTCGTCAGAAGCCGTCTCGAAGGACGAGGGCTTGGGAAACGAAAGCCAGAGGCATGGGTCCCCCGCATAAAGCGGGGGATGACAGCTAGCGTTACCCCCTAGCCGAAATCCTTCATCAGGCGCGCCTTGGAACGGTTCCACTCACGCTCCTTGATGGTCTCGCGCTTGTCGACCGTCTTCTTGCCCTTGGCGAGGCCGATCAGGAGCTTGGCGAGACCCCGGTCATTGAAATAGAGCCGCAAGGGGATGATGGTACGTCCTTCGCGCTGCACCGCGCCTGCCAGCTGGGCCATCTGCTTCTTGTGAAGCAGCAGCTTGCGATGGCGCCGCGGCTCATGGTTGAAGCGATTGCCGCCCTCGTAAGGGGGAAAATCGGCATTGATCAGGTAGAGCGCGCCATCGCGCTCCACGCTGACATAGGCTTCAGCAATATTGGCCCGGCCCTGACGCAGGGATTTCACCTCGGTGCCGACCAGCATCAGGCCAGCCTCCATCGTATCCTCGATCTCGTAATCGAAGCGCGCACGCCGGTTGACGGCAATAAGGCCATTATCATCGCTCTTGCTCATATCAGCGACAACTCTTTGAGGACCGTTCTGATCCGGTCCTTCACTGCGTCGGGGCACTCTACCAGCGGCAGGCGCACCTCGGCTGAGCACAGGCCCAGAAGGCTCGCCGCGTATTTCGCAGGCGACGGGCTGGAATAGGCGAACAACACTTCATGGAGCGGTTGCAGGCGGTCATTGAGATCGCGCGCCTCCTCCCACCTGCCTTCCAGTGTTGCATTCTGGAAAGCGGCGCACAGGGCAGGCGCCACATTGGAGGACACCGAGATCACGCCCACGCCGCCATGCGCGTTATAGCCCAGGGCCGAGGCATCCTCGCCGGAAAGCTGGATGAAATCATTGCCGATAGCGCGGCGATGCTGCGTCACGCGGGCAATATCGCCCGTCGCGTCCTTGACCCCGATCACATTAGGATGTTTCGCGACGCGTGCCATGGTCTCTACCGAGACATCCACGATCGACCGGCCGGGCACATTGTAGACAAAGAGCGGAACTTCCACCGCATCGGCGATGGCGAGATAATGCGACGCCAGCCCTTCTTGCGAGGGCTTGTTGTAATAGGGCGCAGCGACCAGAACAGCGTCAGCGCCTGCACTCTTGGCAAAGCGCGCCAGCTCGATTGCGCGGGCGGTATTGTTTGACCCCGCGCCAGCGATAACCGGCACCCGGCCTGCCGCCGTGGCGATTACCGTCTCGACCACATGACGATGCTCGTCATCACTCAGCGTGACGCATTCGCCCGTGGTGCCGACCGGAACCAGGCCATGGGTGCCCGCCTTTATCTGGTGCTCCACCACACGTTTCAGCGCGGCGGTATCAACCTGGCCACTGCTGAAAGGGGTGATGAGTGCCGTAAAAGAGCCGCGGAACATGGTTTGCATAGCCTTGTGAGATTGGTGCGCGAACGCAAATGGGCGCGGACCATATCGATTGCAACGTCAAGCGCCAAGACGCTGCAATCGCTGTGGACAGTGCGCGCGCATTCGACGAGTCTGTATATCTGCCTGCCGCCAGGAGTTTGCCCCCATGCTGTTGCGTGCCGCCCTGCTCGCCCTGTCAGTCTCAGCGCTGAGCGCCCCCGCCTTTGGCGATGTCCCGGTGCCGCGGCTGAAACCGCCCATGGCCAATCACTCCGCCATTCTGAACGATGCCGATTTTGACCTTCTGCGCCGGGCACTGCGGGCCGCCGATTCCGGTGACTGGACCTTCGTGCGCGAGGCCCGGTTCAATATCAGCCACCCGGTCGCCCAGAACCTCCTCCTATGGCGGCTGGCGTCCTCGGACGCGCGCGCGATCTTCTCCGAGCTGCACATGGCGCTCGAGGCGCTGGACGGCTGGCCGCGTCAGGCGGCGATCCAGCGCGAGGCGGAATGGAAGCTGGCCGACGCCGGCCTTGGCCCGGACCTGACGGCCAGCTGGTTCGCGCAGCGTGAACCGCTCACCGGAGAGGGCCGCATCGCCTGGGGCGAAGCGCTGATCGCCCTTGGCCGCACTGATGAGGGCCGTGAGCAGATACGTGAAGCCTGGCGGACCCAGTCCCTGCGCCAGACCTATCAGAGCCAGGTCCTGCGCCGCCATGGCGATTTCCTGACGGCTGCAGACCATGCCGAACGGGTGGACTTCCTGCTCTGGGCCGGCCAGCGCAGCCTGGCCAGTGCCCTGCTGCCCCAGCTTGGCGCCGGCGAACGCCGCGTTGCTGATGCCCGCATAAGGCTCGCTGCCCGCGGCACTGGCGTTGACGGCGCCGTGAACGCTGTCCCGCCCAGCCTGCAGAACGATCCCGGGCTTGTATTCGAGCGGACGCGCTGGCGGCGGCGGGCAGGCAATGCCGATGGCGCCCTGCAGCTGGCACTCGAACTGCCGGACGCCCATACCAACACCACTGCGCTGGAATCGATGTGGAGCGAGCGCAAGCTGATCATTCTGGATCTGATGCGGTCAAACGATCACGACACCGCGTATCAGCTCGCCGCATCGAACGGGATGACGGCCGGCGTGGCGTTCGCGGATGCCGAATTTCTGGCTGGCTGGCTGGCTCTGGTACATCTGAACCGGCCGGAGGACGCACTGGCCCACTTCAACCGGCTGGAGGCAGGCGTGACCACGCCGGTTTCGCTAGGCCGAGCGAAATACTGGCAAGGGCGCGCTGCGGAGGCGGCTGGCAATGCCGTGCTGGCTCGTGACCGCTTCATGGCTGCTGCCCAGCACGCCACCACCTATTACGGCCAGCTGGCCATTCTGGCGCTTGGTGGCGCTGCGGCGGAGCTGGACCTTCCGGCCGACCCGGTCATCACGGAAGCGGACCGCGCAGCCTTCAATAACCGTGACCAGGTGCTGGCCTTGCGCATGCTGGGCGAGCTGAACCAGACCTTCCTGTTCCGTACCTTTGCCGCCCATCTGGAAGGGCGCATGGAAACACCGGCCGAACAGGCCATGCTGGCCGACATCGCGCTGGATTATCTGCGGCTCCGCGAGTCGGTGCGGGCGGCCAAGGCTGGCCGCATGCAAGGCATGATCCTTGCCGAGCGGGCCTACCCGGTCATTGATGTACCCGCAGACGCGCCCGTGAGGGCAGATCCGGCGCTTACCCTTTCGGTGATCCGGCAGGAAACCGAATTTGATGCCCGCGCCGTCAGCGGCGCAGGCGCGCGCGGCATGATGCAGATGATGCCGGCCACGGCCCGTCAGACTGCCCGCCAGCTCGGCCTGCCTTACGAGTTTGAATGGCTGACCGACGACCCTGACTACAATATGCGCCTTGGCATGGCCCATCTGCAGGAGGTCGTCGACGATTATGACGGCTCACTGGTAATGGCGCTGGCAGCCTATAATGCAGGCGGCGGACGCGTGCGCCGCTGGGTGCAGGAATATGGCGATCCGCGCTATGGCGCGATTGACCCGATTGACTGGGTGGAAAGCCTGCCGTTTGCCGAGACCCGCAATTATGTGCAGCGCGTGATCGAGAATTTGCAGGTCTATCGCGCCCGCCGGGCCGGACACACCGCCGTGCCACTGGCCATTGAACGCGACATGGTCGGGGCTGGCGCGGGCCTGCGCCGTATCTTGCCGCACCTCTCCGACGAACAGCTGGCCGAGATCGAGGCAGCAGACGCTGCTGCCCGTGAAGAGCTGGGCATGGCGCCGGTGCCGGATGTCGACGGCGAGGATGGCGGGAGTTAGGGGAGCTTTTCCCACCTAACTTGTCATGGCCCGGCTTCTTGTCTCCCCCCGTTCACGGGGGGAGTGGTCCGAAGGACCGAGGGGGGGGATGATCGAAACAAGCTCCCCCCTCCGTCAGCTGCGCTGACACCTCCCCCGAAAACGGGGGAGGACATCGTTGCTGGCTCTGGGTTCCCGCCTGCGCGGGAACGACGAAGACAAGTGCCGCTACCGGTTGCTAGGAGTGTACGCCTATCGCACGTCCAAACACGCCTGCATCCACATTACCGCCGGTAGCGACCACCACGGTCGTCTTGCCCTTTGCGTCTATCCTGCCCGACAGCACGGCGGCCAGCGCACACGCCCCGCCCGGCTCCAGCACGATCTTGAGGTGCTGCCAGGCAAAAGCGATGGCAGCCATGGCCTCCTCATCGCTGACCACGCCAACGCCCTTCAGGCGAGGCTGGTTGATCGGAAAGGTCATCTCGCCCGGCGCGTGCGACAGGAGCGCGTCCTGCAATGATCCCGATGACCGCAGATTGCTCTCACGCTGGCCAGAGGCGAGCGAGCGGGCATGATCGTCAAAGCCTTCGGGCTCCGCGCCATAAACGTCGATGTCCGGCGCTTTCTCCGCTAGCGCCAGATTGATGCCGGCCAGCAAACCGCCCCCGCCCACGCAGCAGACGAGCTGATCTGCCGTCTCGCCACGCTCTTCAAGCTGGTGTGTGATCTCCAGCCCGCACGTGCCCTGCCCGGCAATGACACCGAAATGGTCGAAGGACGGTATCAGCGTGGCCCCGGTCTCATCGCACAGGCGCCGGGAGATCGCCTCGCGGTCCTCGCTGGCGCGGTCATAGGTGACGACGTGTCCACCCCTCGCCCGCACGCCCTCGGCCTTAATCGACGGTGCATCGGCGGGCATCACGATAGTGGCCGGGATGCCAAACAGCTTTGCCGCCTCGGCAATGCCTTGCGCATGATTGCCGGACGAGAAGGCGACGACGCCCTTGGCCCGGTCGGCGTCAGGGATCAGCGAGATCGCATTATACGCGCCGCGAAACTTGAACGAACCCGTGCGCTGCAGGCATTCGGCCTTCACCAGCACACGCCCGCCGACAGCCTCGTCCAGCGCCGGGCCCCACAGCAAGGGCGTTCTGACCACCAGCCCTTCAAGGCGCGCCGCCGCCTGCAGGACATCACTGAAGCCGGGTAGAAGCATGCTCTCTCCTCCGCGCACGGGCCGCTTGCTGCATCACGGCCATATCTGCTGCAAGCAAGTTGCGCAAAAGGTATTGCATCGCAGCGCGGGCGCGCCTTTGATACCGGCAACTTCAAACAACGGGCCAGGCAGGCGGGCAAATGCTCTGCCAGTGAATGGCCGGTAACATCCGAGCGGGAGGACAAGCGCCATGTTGCGTGGACAGATGATGAATCGCCAGCTGATGATTTCTGGCATTCTACAGCATGCAGCCGACAATCACGGGGGCCGCGAGATCGTGAGCCGGCTGCCCGACACGGGCGAGATTCACCGCTATGGCTGGAAAGACTGCCACGCTCGCGCCAAGCGCCTCGCCAACGTGCTGACCGGCCCGCTGAAAGTGAAATCTGGCGACCGGGTGTCCACCATTGCCTGGAATACGCACCGCCATCTGGAGCTGTATTACGCGGTATCGGGCGTCGGGGCCGTTATCCATACGGTCAATCCGCGTCTTGCGCCCGACCAGATCGCCTGGATGCTCGACCACGCCAAGGCCAAGCATGTCTTCTTCGATGTATCGTTTGCGCCCATCATCGATGCCATCGCCAAAAAGTGCAAAACCGTCAAACGCTTCATCGTGATGACGGACAGCACGCACGCGCCGAAAACGGCCACCAGATGCGATGCATACGAAGACCTGCTGAAAAGTGCCTCGCCAGACTATGACTGGCCGGAGTTTGATGAAAATCTCGCAGCTGGCCTGTGCTACACCTCCGGCACGACGGGCGATCCCAAGGGCGCGCTCTATTCTCACCGCTCTACCGTTCTGCATGCCATGGCGTGCCTCGGTCAGGACGTGCTGGGCGTCGGCTCGCGCGGCACGATCATGCCAGTCGTTCCCATGTTCCACGTCAATGCCTGGGGCGTACCGTATGCGGCGGCCATGGGCGGCGGCAAACTGGTCATGCCGGGTGCGCAGCTGGACGGCAAATCCCTGCAAGAGCTGATCGAGAGCGAGCAGGTTACGCAGGTGCTCGGCGTGCCGACCGTCTGGCTCGGCCTGCTGCAGTATCTGCGCGAGAGCGGCAAGCGTATCGACAGCGTGGAGAACGTGCTGATGGGCGGCTCTGCCATGCCTGAAGCGCTGCTTCGCGCCTATCAGGACGAATATGGCGTGGACATGCAGCAGGGCTGGGGCATGACCGAGATGAGCCCGCTGGGCACGGTCGGCAAGCTTCTACCCAAGCACGATGACCTCTCCGATGACGAGAAGATCAAGATCAAGCTCAAACAGGGCCGGCTGATCTTTGGCGTGGAAATGCGCGCCGTGGATGATGATGGCAATGTGCTGCCCCGCGACGGCAAGTCCTCGGGCCATATCCAGGTGCGCGGCCCCTGGATCATCGATGCCTATTTCCGCGGCGCAGGGGCAGAGGCCTTCACCGATGATGGCTGGTTCCGCACCGGCGATGTCGGCTATCTCGACACCGATGGCTATATGACCATCACCGACCGCTCCAAGGACGTCATCAAGTCCGGCGGTGAATGGATCAGCTCCATTGATCTGGAAAACGTGGCCATGGGCCACCCGGACGTGCTGATGGCCGCCGCCGTCGGCATGCCGCACCCCAAATGGCAGGAGCGTCCGCTGCTGGTTATCCAGCCCAAGCCCCACACCACGCCCACAGCCGAGGCCATTCAGGAATTCCTCGCCGAACGCCTGCCCAAATGGTGGGTGCCGGACGGGATCGAGTTCATCGACGAAATGCCGATCGGCGCAACCGGCAAGATCCTGAAAACCCGCCTGCGGGAGATCTACAAGGATTATCAATTCCCCGACGCGGGGTAGGTCTGCCCTACTCTCGTCATTCCGGGCCAGTGTTTTCCTCCCCCGTTTACGGGGGGTAAGGCGCAGAGCGCCGAACGGCCGAAGGACCGGAGGGGGAGCTTTTCTCAACAATCCCCCCCTCGCCGCTTCGCGCGTTCGAAGCTTCGCTTCTCACCCCGCCCGTAAACGGGGGGGAGAAAACTTGTGGCCCCACCAAACCGGCTCAGTAAAATTACGAACCTGTCACTTGCGGTCTCCGCGAAACACACTACCTTTATCGAAAATCGATAAAAGGAGCCCGCAAATGGAAATCCTCGTTCTTCTTCTGGTTGGTCACTTCCTGCCCACAATCGTTGCGCTCGCGCGCGGCCATCACAACGGCTTTGCCATCTTCCTGACGAACCTGCTGCTCGGCTGGACGGTCATTGGCTGGGTGGTGGCGCTGATCTGGTCGACGACGGCCGTCCAGCGGCGCGCCACCATCATCAACGCCTGATCACTCGGCGGGCTTGACCGGCACCCCGGCCCTTGCCGCCTGCGTCGGCGGCACAACGGGCCGGGCCTTGCCCTCAATCGCGGTCATCGGCGCATAGCGCAGCACCAGAAAAGCGGTAATGGCGCCCGCCAGCACATTGGCCAGCGCATAACCACTTATCATGCCCACCGGGCCAAACTGCGCCGCTCCCAGCCAGACCAGCGGCACCAATAGCGCGAAACAGCGCATCAGATTGATCCCCACCCCCAGCAGCGGACGGCCCAGCCCGTTGAATCCGGCGGCAGCGGCCATGGCGATTCCATAGCCGCCCATGGTCACCGGCGCGATCCACCAGGTCAGCCGGGCCATGGCCTGCGCCTCTTCAGACGGCAGGAACAGCCAGGAAAGCGGATAGGCCAGCACCGCCAGTACAGCTGCCATCGCAACGCCCCAGCCTGCACAGAACAGGAAGGCGGAGCGGAAGGCCTCGCGCACGCGCTCGATATGACCAGCGCCGCCATTCTGGCCCGTAATGGGCCCAATCGAACCGGACAGCGCGAAGAGCGGTATCAGGGCCAGCGCTTCCAGCCGCCCGGCCACGCCAAACCCGGCCACCACCGGCTCGCCAAATTGTGCAGCGGCGGCGAACACAAACGTCATCGCCATCGGGTTGATCATGTTGGAGCCGGCTGCAGGCGCGCCAATGCGTGCGATCTCGCCCCAGTTCCATGCGATCTCGGAAAAGCCCGGCCACGACAGATCCATGATCTTCTCGCGGAAAATCATGATGCCCATCGCCACCACGAAGACCACCAGGTTGGAAATCAGGGTGGCCAGCGCCGCACCCTGGACCTCCATGGCCGGTATCGGCCCCAGACCGAATATCAGGATCGGGTCGAGGATCATGTTCAGCACGGCGGCGATGATCATGATGATGCTTGGCAGGATAGCATCGCCGAGCGCACGCAGAATATTGCTGGCGATCATCGGGCCGACCATGAAGATGATGCCGGCAAACCAGATGACCATGTATTCGCGCACGAAGGGCATCATCGCCTCGCTCGCGCCCATCAGGCGGAAGAGCGGGTCAATCAGGGCGATGCCAATAGCCGAAGTGATGGCGGTGATGAGAAGCGCCAGAAGCACGGCGTCGGTCGCTACACGTTTTGTGCGTTCGCCGTCACCGCGCCCGGCAGCGCGCGCCACCACGGATACCGCCCCTGCTCCCAGACCGATGGCGATACTCATCACCGCCATGGAAACGGGAAACACGAACTGCACGGCGGCCTGCTGCACCGTACCCAGGCGGCCCACCCAGTAGGCATCGACAATGCCGACCAGCATCATGGCGACAATGCCAAAGCTCATGGGGATGACCATCCGCATGAGATGGCCGAAGACCGGCCCTTGCGTCAGGTCGCGGGCATTGCGTTTCTGGGACATGCAGGAAGAACCGGCCTTTTAAGAATGGCTCTCACATTTAGGCGCGTCCGGCCTCCCCCGCCAGTGGCAGTTCGTGAAATCTTTGTCACGGCCTGTGGGTAAGGTCGAAACTCGCCATGCCGGCAAGGTTTACGATGTCGGATACCGGCGATCCCAGCCGCGCAATCTGCACCGATTTTTCCAGACCCACGAGCAGGCCCTCGATCACGGTTGCCCCGCCCGTGGCTTTCAACAGGCGGGTAGCGATCGAGGCGGAGTGGACGGCCGGCATGACCAATACGTTCGCGGCGCCCGACAGGCGCGAGAAGCTGTAGGCTTCGTGATGATCGGGGTTCAGGGCCACATCCGCCGCCATCTCTCCCTCATACTCGAAGTCCACGCCGCGCGCGTCCAGAACGCGTACCGCGCTCTGGATTTTTTCGGTACGGATGCCCGGCGGGTTCCCGAAGGTGGAGTAGGACAGGAACGCCACACGCGGGGTTAGGCCCAACTTGCGGGCAGCAGCAGCGGCGCCAACGGCGATGTCGGCCAGTTCGGGGGCTTCGGGAAATTCGGTAACGTTGGTGTCGGCTATAACCACGGTCCGGCCCCGGCTGATCGCCAGAGACAGGCCGATAAGCCGGCCTCCGGGCGCCTCGTCCAGAACGAGGCGTATATCGGACAGCGTGTTCATGAAGTGGCGGGTGACGCCGGTCACCATACCCTGCGCATCGCCAAAGCGCAGCATGCAGGCGGAGAAGACGTTGCGGTCATTATTGACGAGGCGCTGCACGTCCCGGCGCAGATAGCCCCGGCGCTGCAGGCGCTCATACAGGAAGTCCACATAGTCCGGATTCTGGTCAGACAGACGTGCGTTCCAGATCTCCAGCGAGCCGGGATCAATGCCCAGCTCCTTCATATTGGCTTCGGCGATTTTCTCGCGCGCAACCAGTACCGGCGTGCCTAGCCCCTGCGCCTGGAAAGCGGCGGCAGCACGGATCACGCTCGGCTCCTCGCCTTCGGCGAACACGATGCGCTTGGGCTCTGCCTTGATGACTTCGGTGATATGCTGTTGCAGCGCGGCGGTCGGATCGAGCCTGCGCGCCAGCCGCGCACGATAGCCTGAGCCCTCTTCGGGCATGGGCAGGCGGGCGACACCGCTATCCACCGCCGCCTTGGCGATATAGGGCGGTACAAACGAAATCAGGCGCGGATCGAAGGGCGACGGGATGATGTAGTTGCGCCCGAAGCTGAGGCGGGCGGAGCGATTGGCGCGCGCCACCTCGTCGGGCACATCGGTGCGGGCAAGGTCAGCCAGCGCCCGCGCCGCAGCCAGCTTCATCTCCTCATTGATCGTCGTGGCACGCACGTCGAGCGCGCCACGGAAGATGTAAGGAAAGCCCAGCACGTTATTGACCTGATTGGGGAAATCAGACCGGCCCGTAGCGATGATCGCATCCGAGCGCACCTGCTTGATGAGATCGGGCATGATCTCCGGTGTCGGATTGGCCATGGCGAAAATGATCGGGTCAGCCGCCATGGACTTGACCATTGCCTGGCTGACAATGCCGCCCGCCGACAGGCCCAGCATCACGTCGGCGTCGACCATTGCCTCATCGAGCGTGCGCATGTCCGTCTCACGGGCATGCGAGGCCAGACGGGGATGCAGATCGTTCCGGCCGGTATGGACCACACCGTTCACGTCGATAATGGTGACATGATCGTGCTGCACGCCGAGCGACTTGATGAGTTCGAGAACGGATAGACCCGCCGCCCCCGCCCCGATCAGCACCACCTTGATGTCTTCAAACTTCCGGTTGGTCAGGTGGCAGGCATTCATCAGTCCCGCAGCCGCGATAATGGCGGTGCCGTGCTGATCGTCGTGGAACACCGGAATTGCCAGCCGCTCACGCAATTTCGCTTCAATTTCAAAGCATTCGGGAGACTTTATGTCTTCCAGGTTTATGCCGCCAAAACTGTCGCCAAACCCCGCCACACAGTCGATGAACTTCTCGGGATCCTCGTAGTCGATCTCGATATCGAAGGCGTCGATATCGGCAAAGCGCTTGAACAGGACAGCCTTGCCTTCCATGACCGGCTTGGAGGCGCGCGGCCCCAGATTGCCAAGGCCCAGAATCGCCGTGCCGTTGGACACAACAGCGACCATATTGCCCTTCGAAGTATAGTCGTAGACGGCGTCAGGATCGGCCGCGATGGCGCGCACGGGCGCCGCCACGCCCGGACTGTAGGCCAGAGCCAGATCACGCTGCGTCGCCATGGGCTTGGTCGGTGCCAGCGCCAGCTTGCCCGGCGGATCCTGACGGTGGAACGCCAGTGCATCCTCATCGGTACGCGAGCTGGACGTGTCTGGCGGGCTCATTTCGGGCATGGGATACACTTTCAGATCGGCAAATCAGGCTGACGGGCTTGGTTAAAGGCTATAGCCGGGCAGAACCGGCTCGGCTAGCGCTTCAGACGGGCGAGCGCTGCAAGGCGCGCCTGCTCGCGCCCAAGGCTTTCCAGTGCAGCCGGAAGCACATCCAGCAGGTCTTCTGCCGTGCCGCCGGGCGGCAGGTGATAACCCGCCTCGCCATGGATAAAGGCGGCTGACTGCG
>ERZ869909.2371-NODE-2371-length-12659-cov-6.046177_pt1 | contig 12659 bp, 13 predicted proteins | sample MGYA00520892_ERZ869909 | MGnify/ENA primary metagenome ERZ869909 (study PRJEB32215, sample SAMEA104723947) | bioreactor metagenome | biome: bioreactor; feature: anaerobic bioreactor; material: water | place: China | collected 2015-03-12 ... | reverse complement strand
GGCTTCCGCGCCTACGGCCAGCGCGACCCCCTGAACGAGTACAAGAGCGAAGCCTTCGTCCTGTTCGAGAGCATGCTCTCGCGCCTCCGCGAGGCGACCACCGGACAGCTCATGCACGTGGAGCTGGGACCGCCGGGCGAGGACGTCCCCGAGCTCGAGATGCCGGAGCTTCCCGAGATGCATGCCCATCACGTGGACGCCACGACCGGGTTCGACGAGCTCACGGACGAGCTGGCGATGGCGGATGCAGCGATCGCCGCCCGTGGCCGGGGCGGCCCGGCGCCGGAAAAGCGCGCCCCGATCCAAACCCGGAAAGCGGCGGGCGCCTTCGATCCGTCCGATCCCGCCACCTGGGGCAAGGTCTCGCGCAATGCGCCCTGCCCCTGCGGCTCCGGCAAGAAGTACAAGCACTGCCACGGCAAGTACGAATAAGGACCGGGCCTGGGAGCCAGACTAAAAGCAAGAGTGCAGACATCTGCGGCCGCATCCCTCGAGGGTGCGGCCGCGTCTGTTTCGGGTGCCACCACCATCTCGCTCCGGAAAACAGGCCGACCACCGGACCATCTGCAGGGGTCGGCGCATAGTCCGACAAAGGATCAAATGCAATTCAAGCGATCCCTAGGGGTATCAAACCGACAAACAGGCAGATTCTGGAGCGCCAAAAATCTCAACCCAACAAGCAAAATTGAAGTAAAATAAAATATTAACCACGATATATCGGCGATCCTCTATAGGAGAAGAAAGATCAACTTATCTGAAACGACGTTCAATTTTCGCTTACCATCAGTATAAGTGGAAAATTATCAAATTTAGTTAGCGAAGTTAACGACTTGGAAACGATCACCCATCTGGAGTTTCATCGCTTTTACATGGCATTAACATATCTGAGCTAGATTGGCTCCAGTTCCGGCGCGGGACAGAAGATCCACGCCCCGAGCTAATGGCAGATTTTTAAAGTCATACAAGGGAGTTACCAGTCATGACGAACCTCTTCTCGCGCTTCGTGAAGGACGAGTCCGGCGCCACCGCGATCGAGTACGGCCTGATCGCCGCCATCGTCGGCGTCGGCATCATCGCCGGCCTGACCCAGCTCCAGGAAGGCCTCACGGGCGTGTTCGGGACCATCGAAGACAAGCTCAACGCCGCCGGCGAGTAATAGTGTGGGCGCCGCGTCAGCGATGCGCCCCACGCCTATTCGCGAAGAAATTGGAGGCCATCCGGGGACACTCGGGTGGCTTTCCTTTTGCTCCGCCACCGGGCAGCGGAAAAACGTCTCCTTAACGCAGGCCTGTTAGGTTGAATTGCGGATCGGAACTCCCGGCTCACGGAGACGGTCCGCACACGCGGCCACACGGCGAAAGGTGAAGCGGTATGCGTGCCACGCTCAAGAGATTCTGCAAGGACGAGCAAGGGGCCACGACGATCGAATACGTCCTGATCATTGTCGTCGTCAGCGTCGGCATCATCGGTGCCGCCCAAGGCATAATGGTTGCCCTAGACGGAATGCTCACGGACACCGCGAGCCGCCTCTGACGTCTTCCTCTTCGGACAGCCTCTATTCATCGGTGTTCTAGTGTTCGAGTACGCACCACTTCTCGTGTTCCCGGCCATCATGGCCTTCGCAGGCGCGACCGACCTGCTGACCATGAGGATCCCGAACCGCATCTCGATCGCCCTCGTCGCGCTCTTCTTCCTGCTCGCCCCTCTCATGGGCCTGCCGGCCTCGACCATCATGATGCATATCGCAGCCGGGCTCTTGGTTCTGGCGGCCGCGTTCGTGCTGTTCGCCGTCGGCGGGTTCGGCGGCGGAGACGCCAAGCTGCTGGCGGCCGGCGCGCTTTGGATCGGTCTCGACGGCCTCGTGGCCTATCTCGTCGGCGTCACGATCTTCGGCGGCCTCTTGGCACTCGCCATCCTGATCTATAGGAAAGCACCGTTCGACGCATACGCCATCCCCGCATGGGCCTATCGTCTCCACCTGCCGAAGTCCGGCATTCCCTACGGCATCGCCATCGCTGCGAGCGCGCTCTGGGTGTATCCCAAAACCCCATGGTTCAGCGCATTTTTAGCCTGAACGTCCCATCCATGAACGCCGATTAACTCGGCATTGACGTTTGTCCCGCAATCTTCGGCTTGACGCTCGAAGGTTCGGCCATAAGGCCGCATGGGAAAACGCACGCGATGAAAAGGCCACAACTCATTGGAGTGACCGTAGCGGCCACCGCCGGTCTTCTGGCGTTTTTCATGGTCAGCAAGATGGTCAACAAGCCGCCGGTCGAAAAGACGGTCGAGGTCAAGGTCGAGAGCAACGACGTCCTCGTGGCCCGCACCGATATCGGCCTTGGCCAGATTACGAACGACAGTCTGTTCCGCTGGCAATCCTGGCCGAAGGAAACGGTCACCACGGGCTTCATCACCCGCGAAGACCGCCCCGACGCCATGACCCAGCTCTCGGGCTCCATCGCACGCGCCCCGATCATGGCGGGCGAGCCGGTGACCGAGCAGAAGCTCGTCCGCGCGGGCCAGGGCGGCGTGCTCGCGGCCATCCTGCCGGCCGGAATGCGCGCCATCTCGACCCGCATCAAGGAAGAGACCGCGGTGGGCAATCTCATCCTGCCCAACGACAGGGTGGATGTGATCCTGATCCGCCGCGTGCGCGGACGCTCGGGAGGCGAGGACTACGTCAGCGACCTTCTGTTCGGCAACGTGCGCGTTCTCGCCATCGGCCAGCAGATCGAGACCAAGGAAGGCCGCAAGACCGCGGACGGCAGCGCCGCAACCGCGACCCTTGAGTTGACGGCGCGCCAGTCGGAATTGTTGGCGCTCGCCAATTCCATGGGCGAGATCTCGCTGACATTGCGCTCGATCGCCGATCTCGATCTCGAAGCCGGCCCCATGGCGGGCACGGATCCCAGCACACGTGAAAGCACCGCCGTCCGCGTGCTGCGTTACGGAACCCCCTCACGCGCGTACGGCGTGAACTGAGTAAACAGCGTGCCCTTGAGTAAAACGCGAGTTTCCAGTCCGCGAGAAAGCCGGTTGAACGATGCGAACGACGAAGTTTTTTTGTGCCCTCGCACTGTGCGCCCTGACGACGGCAGCATGGAGCACGGCTCCTGAGGCAGGCTCCGAGCCGAACGCCGGTCCCTCGGTGCTGCGCATCAGCGACAACGGCATGCTGCCTCAGAGCCGCTCTGTCTCTCTTGGCGCCGGGAAATCGCTGCTGGTGGAATTCGACTTCGAGCTGCGCGACGTGCTGGTGTCCGACCCGCAGGGCGTGGATGCCGTGGTGCAGACCTCAAACCGCGTGTTCCTGATCGCCAAGCGTCCCGGACAGACGAATGCCTTCTTCTTCGACGCGGCGGGTCATCAGGTCCTGACCCTCGATATCTCGGTCGGCGCCGACTCGAGCGGGCTCGAAAACCTGCTCGCACGTCTTGTTCCGGGCTCCAACATCCGCGTGGAGCTTGCGGGCCGATCGCTCGTGCTCACGGGAACCGTACGCTCGCCTGCGGATTCTCACATGGCCACCAATCTCGCCAAAGCCTTCGTCGCCTCCGAAGGCACGGGCCTCATGAGCTCGGCGCCGGCCGGCGCCGCGCTTGGCCCGGCAGGCTCCGCAACTGGCGCAGCCGCCAAATCGGGCGGCACCTCGAAAAACGCCGAAGCAAAGCCGGTCATCAATCTCCTGTCTGTCGAGGCAGAAGAGCAGGTAATGCTGCGCGTCGTGGTGGCCGAAGTTCAGCGTACGCTCTTGAAGCAGTTCGGCATCAACATCGGCGCCGCCATCAATTCGGGCAACTTCTCCACCTCCATTCTCACTGAGAACGCACTTCCCCTGACGGCGGCGGCTGGCCTCGGCGGCATGCCGTTGGCCACCGCAATCGGCGGCGCGTTTGATCCATCCATCGCCTGGGGCAGCGTGCAAAACAGCGGCGTCGTCAACGGCTGGTCAAACGGCAGCTCGCAAATCTCGCACACGCTGCGCGCCCTCGAGCGCGATGGCCTTTTGAAAACGTTGGCCGAGCCGACCCTCACGGCCGTGTCGGGCGAATCCGCGAAGTTCCTCGCCGGCGGCGAATTCCCCGTCATCGAGCCGAGCGGCATCGGCCAGACCACGGTTCAGTACAAGCCGTACGGCGTCGGCATCTCCTTCACGCCAACCGTCCTCTCCGAAGGGCGCATCAGCCTCAAGATCGAGAGCGAGGTGAGCGAGCTTACGAATACCGGCGCGATCCAGTTGCAGAACATCTCGATCCCGGCCCTCAAGACGCGCAAGGCGAACTCGACCGTCGAGCTGCCGTCGGGCGGCGCGCTCGCCCTCGCCGGCCTGATCTCCGACTCGACGCGCCAGAACATCGACGGCTTCCCGGGCATGAAGGACTTGCCCGTCCTCGGGACCCTGTTCCGCAGCCGAGATTTCGTGCGCGAGGAGACCGAGCTGGTCGTGATCGTGACGCCTTACCTCGTAAGGCCGGTCTCCCCGCGCCAGCTCGCCAAACCCAACGACGGCCTCGTCGAAGCGAGCGATCGCAAGGCGAACTTCATGGGTCACCTGAACCACATCTACGGCGCACCCGATGCCGCCCCGGTCGGCGACCTCAAGGGCGACTACGGGTTCATCATCGAATAACGGCCGACGCTGGAGACGCATGTGATGCAACAGACACGTCAATCGCCCCGAGCAGGCCGCTTTGAAACGCACCGCGCGACACTCGCGTGCGCCATGCTCGCGCTCGTCGCCACCGGCGCGGCCGGCTGCCGCCACGATGTCGGCGCCCCTCAGGTCGCCGGCTGGTCGCTGGTCGATCCCGCTCAGCGCCATCCGATCGCCGTCTCGCAGCAGCCTCAGACGATCGAGGTCAACGTCGCCCCGCAAGCGCGCCGTCTCTCACCGCGCCAGCGCGCGGAGGTGCTCGACTTCGTGCATCGGGCGCGAGCGAGCGACGCAGGCAACAGCCGCCTCATCATCCAGGCCCCGAGCGGCGGCGACAACGAGATCGCCGCGATGAACGCGGTGGGCGAGATCCGCCAGATGATGAGCGACAACGGGTTTGCGGAATCGTCCATCGCCGTCGAAGCCTACCAGGGCGGACGGTTCAGCGCGCCGGTGCGCATCTCCTACCTCACCTACGTGGCCGAGGCCCCGACCTGCGGCTATTGGCCGACCAACCTGGCCGATCAGCGCGACAACGCCAACTACTGGAACTTCGGTTGCGCAAACCAGCGCAATTTCGCCGTCATGGTCGCGAACCCCGCCGATCTCATCGGCCCGCGCACGGAGGGCGAGCGCTACGGCGATCGCCGCGACGTGACCTTCGATAAGTACGTCAAGGGTGACCATACGGGCGCTGACCGGCCGAAAGATCCGAGAGACCGCACGGACGTCTCCAGCGACTCAGAGTGAAGTGATCATGACACAGCACGCATACGGTTCATCGCACTCCGATCCCCTGGATCCGCTTGCCCCGCTCGAAGCGACGTCTGACGGAGAGACGGCCGCGCTGAGCGACCGCGCGCGCCCCTTGCCGCGCATTTCCATCCAGGCGTTCTGCGAGACGCCGGCCCTCGCTGAGGTCTTGCAAGCCGCCTCCGAGGATCGCCGCCTCAGTAAAACGCACCTCACGATCCAGATGGGCGGTGCGGCCGCGGCGGTGGCCCACTACCAGGAAAGCCCGACGCCGAACCTGATCATTCTGGAATCGCAGCGTCCCCACGCGGCCCTGATCGCGGAGCTGGACGAGCTCGCGCAGAGCTGCGATGCGGGCACGAAGGTCGTGATCGTCGGTCAAACCAACGACGTGATGCTCTATCGTGATCTGATGCGCCGCGGCGTATCGGAATATCTCGTGATGCCCATCACGCCATTCGAGCTGATGGAGTGCCTGTCCGGGCTTTACAACAACCCCGCGACCGACCCCGTCGGCCAGGTCTTGGCCTTCATGGGCGCAAAAGGCGGCGTCGGCTCGTCGACCATTTGCCACAACGTCGCCTGGACCCTGTCGGAAACGCTGGAGACCGACAGCGTCATCAGCGACATGGACTTGGCGTTCGGCACCGCCGGTCTCGACTTCAACCAGGACCCTGTGCAAGGCATCGGCGACGCGCTCCAGAATCCGGACCGCCTCGACGAGGTGCTTCTCGACCGCCTGCTGACGACATGCTCGAAGCATCTGTCGATCTTCGCAGCACCCGTCGTGCTCGACCGCGACTACGATCTGACGCCCGACGACTGCCAGACGGTCGTCGACGTCGTGCGTCAGAACGTGCCGTTCGTCGCCGTCGACCTGCCGCACATCTGGACGCCGTGGAGCAGGCAGCTCCTCTTGCAGGCCGACGAGATCGTCATCACAGCGGTCCCCGATCTGGCGAACCTTCGCAACGCGAAGAACATCATCGATCACATGAAGCAGGCGCGTAAGAACGACGCCGCGCCGCGCCTCGTCCTCAACATGGCCAACATGCAGAAGCGCCCGGAGATCACCGTCAAGGAGTTCGAGAGCGCGCTCGGGATCGAGACGCTCGCGGTGATCGACTTCGATTGCGAAAACTTTGGACAGGCCGCCAACAACGGTCAGATGGTCGAGGAATACAATGTGAAGGCGAAAGCGGTGCAGAGCTTCCGCGACATCGCCATGACCCTCGCTCACCGCAAAGAGGTCAAGGCCGAGAAAAAGTCGCCGCTTGCACCTCTCCTCGAAAAACTCAAGCTCATGCGCTGAGGTTAAGCAATGTTCGGCCGGCGTACGAATGATCCTGGATTTCAGCGGCGGCTCCCCGCGGAGCCGGCCGCAGCGACATCTGCCGCACCACACCAGCCCCCCCCGGTCAAGGCTGCGCCTCCGGCTGCCGCCATCCCGGCGCGCGCCGAGCCGCAAGAGCAGCAGCGCCCGCATTCCGAGGAATACTACGACGTCAAGACCACGGTCTTCAACGCGCTGATCGATACCATCGACCTGACGCAGCTCGCCAAGCTCGACGCGGCAGCGGCGCGCGAGGAGATCCGCGACATCGTCTCGGAAATCATCCAGGTCAAGAACGTGGTGATGTCCATCGCCGAGCAGGAGGAGCTGCTCGAGGACATCTGCAACGACGTCCTCGGGTACGGCCCTCTGGAGCCTCTCCTCGCACGCGACGACATCGCCGACATCATGGTCAACGGCGCCACGACGACGTTCATCGAAGTCGGCGGCAAGTCGCAGAAGACGAGCGTGCGCTTTGCCGACAACCAGCAGCTCATGAACATCTGCCAGCGCATCGTGAGCCAGGTGGGCCGGCGCGTGGACGAATCGAGCCCGATCTGCGACGCACGCCTCCCGGACGGCTCGCGCGTCAACGTCATCGCCCCGCCGCTGGCCATCGACGGACCGGCGCTCACCATCCGAAAATTCAAGAAGGATCGCCTCACCCTCGAACAGCTCATGAAGTTCGGCGCCATCACGCCGGACGCGAAGACGATCCTCGAGGTGATCGGGCGCGTGCGCTGCAACGTTCTGATCTCCGGCGGCACCGGCTCCGGCAAGACGACGCTCCTCAACTGTCTCACCGGCTGCATCGATCACGACGAGCGCATCATCACGTGCGAAGACTCGGCCGAGCTTCAGCTCCAGCAGCCTCACGTCGTGCGTCTCGAAACGCGACCGCCCAATCTCGAGGGCGAGGGCGAGATTACGATGCGCGACCTCGTCAAGAACTGTCTGCGCATGCGGCCCGAGCGGATCATCGTCGGCGAGGTGCGTGGCCCGGAGGCGTTCGATCTCCTTCAGGCCATGAACACGGGTCATGACGGGTCCATGGGCACGCTCCACTCCAACAGCCCGCGCGAAGCCCTGAGCCGTCTCGAAAGCATGATCATGATGGGCGGGTTTGCGCTACCCATCAAAACCATTCGTGAAATGATCGTCGGCTCGATCGACGTCATCATCCAGGCTGCCCGTCTGCGGGACGGCTCGCGCAAGGTGACCCACATCACCGAAGTGACGGGCATGGAAGACGACATCATCACGCTGCAAAATCTCATCGTCTACGAGATCACGGGCGAAGATGCCGCCGGCAAGCTCATCGGCCACCATCGCTCGACCGGCATCGCGCGCCCCGCCTTCTACGAACGCGCGCGCTATTACAAGGAGGAAGGCCGGCTCACGGCAGCGCTCGCGGCAGCGGAAATGCTCGACGAAAACGGCAGCCCAATGGGAGAGCTCCTTGGTTGACGCTGGTCTCATGCCGCTCATGACGGCGCTGCTCGCAGCGGTCGCGATCGCCGCGACGGCTTATGCCTTCATGTACCCGCTGATCTCCGGCGACAGGATCAAGGAGAAGCGGGTCGCAACGGTGACGGAGGCTCGCACCAACAAGCTGTCCTCACGTTCGGCCGCCGAAATGGCCGCAAGCCGCAAGAAGCAGATCGCCGAGAGCTTGAAGGACATCGAGAACCGGAAGAAGAAGACGGAAAGAATCTCCCTGAAGCTGAAGCTCGAGCGTGCGGGTCTCGAAATCGAGCCGCGCACCTATTGGATCGCGAGCATCGTCTCTGCTTTCGTCACGGCATTCGTCGTGCGCGGAATGGTGCCCGCCACCATGGCCGGCATCACCCCGATAGTGACCGTCGCGGCGTTTTTCGTAGGCGGCCTCGGGCTCCCGCGCGCGGTAGTGTCCAAGCTCACCGAACGCCGGCAGAAAAAATTTGTCGCAGAGCTCGCCAATGCCATCGACGTCATCGTTCGTGGCATCAAGTCCGGCCTCCCGCTCAACGATTGCCTGGGCGTCATTGCCCGGGAAAGCACCGAGCCGCTGGCGGGCGAATTCAAAGAGGTCATCGAGCAGCAGCGTCTGGGCGTGCCCCTGTTCGACGCCTTGGATCGGATGACGAAACGCATGCCTGTGCCCGAGGTCAAATTCCTGGCCATCGTCATCGCCATCCAGCAGCAGTCGGGCGGCAACCTCGCCGAGGCCCTTTCCAACCTTTCGGGCGTGCTGCGCGACCGTTTCAAGATGGCCATGAAGGTCAAAGCGCTCGCCGCCGAGGCCAAGGCGTCCGCCATGATTCTGGCAGCATTGCCCCCGGGCGTGATGTTCATGGTGAACAGCTCGTCTCCCGACTACATCGCTCCGCTCTTTGCGACGCGAACGGGCAACCTGTTCATCCTGATCGGCCTCTTCTGGATGGGCACCGGCATCATGGTCATGCGCAAGATGATCAACTTCAAGTTCTAGGCTGCGTACTCATAAATGGGTGGGACATTGATGAGCCAAGACAAGCCAAGGGCCAGGAAAAGCGCGCAGCTCGATGCCTATGCATCGGGCAAGCGGGTCATGCCGAAGGCGTGCCTCCGGCACGTCATGCCGGAGGCGTGCTTCCAGCACGTCATGCCGGAGGCGTGCTTCCAGCACGTCATGCCGGAGGCGTGCTTCCAGCACGACGCCGCCATTGGCTTGTCTTGGCTCACCCCGCAGGGGCGCGGTCCTTTCGCACTGCCTGTTCGTCGCGAAAGCTTGCAAACCATGAGGTTTGCTGCGCTTCCGCTCCTGCCGGTCATGTCGGAGACATGCTTCCAGCATGACACCAAAGTCCTCGCGTCAATGCCCATCCATTTATGAGTACACAGCCTAGGAACGCGCCAGATCCATGCAAGAGCTTGTCGACACTTTGACCTCGCCGCAGTTCCTGGCAACGATGCTTGCCGCCGTCTCGGTGTTCGCGACGATCCTGGCCGTCGTCATGCCGATGATCGCACGCGATCAGATGAACCAGCGCATACGCGTCATGGCGATCGAGCGCGACAAGCTCCGCTCCCAGCGCATCAGCGAGCTTTCCAAGGAGCGTGGCGGCACCAAACTCCGCCAGGCACCGAAGGGATTCATGCAGCGGATCGTCGACCGCTTCGATCTGCGCTCTCAGTTCGACAACCCCGAGCTGCGCAACAAGCTCAAGATGGCAGGTCTGCGCGGACAGGCTCCGCTCATCGCCTACATGTTCTTCCGCGCCGCCGCGCCGCCCATCTCCTTCCTTGTCGCGCTCTTCTATCTGTTCGTTCTGAGCAACATCGAGCAGAGCGCGTCCATGAAGCTCTTGTACGCGGTGCTCGCGGGCGCGGCCGGCTATTATTTGCCGAATATCTTCATTGAAAACCTCGCGCAGAAGCGGCAGCAGGCGATCAAGGTCTCGTTTCCGGAAGCGCTCGACATGCTCCTCATCTGCGTCCAGTCGGGCATGTCCGTCGAGGCGTCATTCGGCAAGGTCGCGAAGGAGATCTCCGCCCAGAGCGTGGAGCTTGGCGAGGAGCTGTCGTTGACCGCCGCCGAGCTGTCTTATCTCCCCGAGCGCCGCATGGCGTTCGAAAACCTCGCAACGCGCACCGCACTTCCCAGCGTCAAGTCCGTGACCACTGCGCTGATCCAGGCGGAACGTTACGGAACGCCCGTCGGCCAGGCGTTGCGCGTGATGGCCAAGGAAAATCGCGACATCCGCATGTCGGAAGCGGAGAAGAAGGCCGCTGCGCTGCCGCCTAAGCTCACCGTGCCGATGATCCTGTTCTTCCTCCCGGTGCTCTTCCTCGTCATTCTCGGCCCCGCCGCTATCACCTTCTGGAAGATGCAGTAGAAAGAAGCACACCACCGCTCGAACAGGGCGGCGCGCTCGACATCGGGAAAGAGCGGGCCTCTGCACAGCCATTCCCGCACGCGCGTGCGGAGGCGTTACCTCACGCAAGACAGACGATCTTGCGAAACAGCGCTCAGGCGAGCCTTAAGAAGATAGCGCGCAAAGAAAAGAGCCTTCCCCAACTCCCCGGCTGGGCAGAAAGGCTCTATGCATCGGCCAAGCTGCGGCTCGGACGCGACTACTCGGCTGTGAACAGCGCCGCCGCGCTCGCGCCTCCGGTTTGGCCGCCCAATCCGGATTCCATCGTGCTCGGTCGGAGCTGAGAAGGCCCGCGCTTCCGCTGGGCAACCGCCGTCGCGGCAGGCGTCGGAGCCTGTGCCACGGCCGGGGCCCAGGAGGCTTCGGCAGGCATCGAAGGCGCCATGGGCTGAGGTTCGCGACGCACCATCTTCTGAAGCAGCGCGGTGTTCGCCTTTGCGTCCGCCGGCTGGAGATCGGAAGATGCGATCTGCGTGGCCTCGTCGTATTTGCCCTGCAGGCCGAGCACCAGCGCCAGATTCTGGCGCACCCTGGCATTTCCCCCATCGCTCTGGGCCTGGCGCAACAGCTTCTCGCCCTGCTCAGCGTCGCCGGCCATGGTGTGGGCCAGAGCCAGATTGTTCAGCACCGAAGGGTGATTGGGTTGGAGCGCCCGCGCCCGTTCGTAGAACGCGATGGCCTCACGATAGCTTCCCTCCTTCGCGTGAGCGGTGCCCCGCGCGAGGATAACGCGCCAGTCCGGGTTGGACGGATCGTCGGCCACCGCGAGCACTTTCTTCGCGACGCTGATCTGATCGAGATCGAGCGCGAGCCGCCCGTAGTCCCGGGCCAGCCGCCGGTCTTGACCGTGAACGATGGACGCCTGCTGAAGAACCGCCAGCGCCTCGCGCTTCTGCCCTGTAGCCGTGAGGTTCTGGGCATACGCCAGCGCCGCATCGAGGTTGCGCGGGTCCTTGGAATACTGCTCACCCCAATATTCGGTGGCCTTGCGAGGATCCGTGGGCTGAGCCGCGGCCGCCTGCTGCTGCGGGGCCTCGGGCGCGAGCGATGCGAACAGCCCGCTCTCGCCCCCGCCGCCCATCTGGGCACAGGCGCCGAGCATGAGGCTCGCAGCCGTCGCGGCCAGCACGCCACGCGCTCGGGTCGGCTTCGCCATCCGAGGGGGCACGTCGCGGTCGGCCATCGGGAATCTCCACTGCTCGTCGGTCACGGGGCGCACGGGGAGACCTGTCCGGCATCCCCACCTTGCGTCACTTTCCGATACAGCGGTCAATAAAGCCTTAACCGGTCGGCCCGCGCCCGGTTAGGCTGTGCCCTCCGCATACTCCGCCCGCTCCGCTTCCGCGCCACGCTTCCACTCCGTCATGGCCGGAAGCGCAAAGAGAGCATCGATATAGGACGCAGCAGTCCCGTCGTCGCCGAACGCCGCGAGATCCTTCACGTAGGTGCGGAAGCGCGACGCGATCGGCGCGTACATCGCGTCCGCCACCGAAAAGCGCGAGAATAGGAAGGGGCCTTCGCCGCCGAAGCGCTGCCGGCAATCCTGCCACAGCATGACGATCCGCCGGATATCGGCCGCGACGGACTCGATAGGGGTATCGCCCAGCTCCTGGGAGAGGAACTTCATCGGACAATGCTCGCGCAGCGCCTGGAAGCCGGAATGCATCTCTGCGCTCACCGAACGCGCGATCGCGCGCGCGCTCCTGTCCGACGGCCAGAGCTGAGCTTCGGGATGCTGCTCGGCGATATACTCGAGAATTGCAAGACTATCCCAGATCATCATGTCGCCTGCCCACAGCACCGGCACTTTTCCAGCCGGCGAATGCGCGAGGATCAGCTCTTTCTTGTTCGGTGCGCGCAGATTGATGCGGATCTCCTCGAAATCGATCCCCGCCTGCTTCATCGCGAGCCACGGCCTCAAGCTCCAGCTCGACCAATGCTTGCTCCCGATGACCAGACGATAGGTTTCGCGCGCCATGCCGACCTGCCCTCTCCCGATTGTGTTTCGTGGCTCCGTGAG
>ERZ869909.2370-NODE-2370-length-12659-cov-31.963837_pt1 | contig 12659 bp, 10 predicted proteins | sample MGYA00520892_ERZ869909 | MGnify/ENA primary metagenome ERZ869909 (study PRJEB32215, sample SAMEA104723947) | bioreactor metagenome | biome: bioreactor; feature: anaerobic bioreactor; material: water | place: China | collected 2015-03-12 ... | reverse complement strand
AACTTCCGCGGCCGGCGCTTCACCAACGCGCACGAGACGCTGATCTGGGCCGCGCGCGACCAGAAGTCCCGCTACACGTTCAACTATGAGAGCCTGAAGGCGTCGAACGACGATCTTCAGATGCGCTCCGACTGGCTGTTTCCGATTTGCTCCGGCCCGGAGCGTCTCAAGGACGACGGCGGCCGCAAGGCGCACCCGACGCAGAAGCCCGAAGCGCTCCTGCATCGCATCCTGATCGGCACCACGAACCCGGGCGATGTCGTGCTCGATCCCTTCTTCGGCACCGGCACGACAGGCGCGGTCGCAAAGCGGCTCGGCCGCCGCTGGATCGGCATCGAGCGCGATACCGATTACGCCAAGGCCGCCGAGGAGCGCATCGCGAAGGTGAAGACGCTCTCGACCTCCTCGCTCGAAACGCAGCCGTCGAAGCGCACCGAGCCGCGCGTGCCGTTCGGCGCCATCGTCGAGCTCGGCATGCTGCGCCCGGGCGCGCCGCTTTTCGACGAGCGCCGCCGCGTGCGCGCGGAAGTGAAGGCCGATGGCACGCTCGCCGTGCCGGGCAGCCAGGGCTCGATCCACCGCCTCGGCGCCGTCGTGCAAGGCAAGGCTGCGTGCAACGGCTGGACGTTCTGGCACTACGAACGCGGCGGGCGTCTCCACCCGATCGACAATCTGCGCGAACGCGCGAAAGTCGCCCTCGGTCTTTCCGGCAAGCAGCGCGCCGAACCGCTCGTGGCAGCGGAGTAGCAACCTCTCGATACGAAGAAACAAAGGGGGCTGCTCGCCTCGTTCTCTCACCATCTACAGATCGACAGCGTTAAGCGTTCCTTAGACCTCTTGGCCGACAGTCTCGCCATTCTGTAATCGACATCAGTTCTGCGTCGCGTGCTCAGCTCAATCCGAGAGGAAAACGTCGTGCGGAAACTTATGGCAACGTGCCTGCTCTTTGTCGCTGCAACGACCGCTGCCACGGATCGGTCGATCGCAGACGCCAACGATTGGAACGGGCTTTATGTCGGGGCACATCTCGGCAAGTCCTGGGGCGAGAGCGGAAACGCGTGGCGCAACGGAACCAATCTCTGGTCCGTAGACGGAGACGTCTCCTACAGCAGCACATCGGGCGGTCTCCACCTCGGCCATCTCTGGCAGTACGGAGCGTTGGCCCTTGGCGTCGAAGGCGATGTCACGTGGGCGACGCTGAGAGGAAACGACAGCCAGTTCGAAGGTTTGATGAACGCAATCGAGATGGACTACGTCGCCACCGTTCGCGGGCGTCTGGGCTTCGTCACCGGACCCTCGTTGCTCTACGCCACAGCAGGCGTCGCGTTCAGCGAGCTCGAAAAACAAGATGTCACCCGCGGAAAATCCACATCGAACGATCTCGTCGGCTGGACGGTCGGCGCCGGATACGAACACGCGCTGTGGGGCGGATTGCGGGCACGCGTAGAGTATCAGTACGTCGATTTCGGCAGCACCGTCTCGGCTCTCGATTACGACCACCGCGCCGACGACATCCACATCCATTCCGTCCGCGGCGGAATGAGCTACGGCTTCTGACGCTCCGTCGGGCGCAAGCGCTTATCAGTCGGCGTGAAAAGCGCGGCCCGCGCCCACCTCCGGCACGCCCATTCTCGCGCTGAACAGCCGCCGGTCCGCGTCCCGCAGACGCCGGCACACTTCCCGCCCCATGTTCATCTGGATCAGCGCGAACTGCTTCAGATCCTGCGCGTACACCTGATAGAGATCGGCGGACGAAATACGGATCGCGGTGCAGTCCCCGGTGGCACGGACGGACGCGCTCCGCGGACAATGATCCATGACGGCCATCTCCCCGAAGCAATCGCCTTCGGTGAGCGTCTGGAGGAGATGATCCTCTCCCTGCCACGATTTCAGCACCGCGACGTTTCCAGCTTCCAGGACGAACATCGCATCGCCCGGCTCGTCTTCTCGAAAGAAGAAATCTTCCGCGCCGACCGACACGATCGGACAGAGATCGATCAGGAATTCAAGAATGTCCGAACGCACGCCGCCGAAGACCGGCATTTGCTGGAGGAGTTCGATCCGCGCATCCCGCATGACACTCTCCATGGTCGAACGCTCACCCGGGCGGATAGACGTTCTTGCCCAGGCGACGGAAAAATCGGCCGCTGTCGATCTCCCAGATACGGCCGTCCGAACCCATGTGCCCCGTCACGAGATACTTCCCGTCGGGGCTGACGTCGACGGCGTGGCAGAGATCGCTGAAGGGGCCGAAGTGGTGCACACGCCTGCCCGATGAGATGTCCCAGAGCTGGGCGTGGCGCAGCCCGACGATCAGCCGTTGGCCATCGGCGGTGAAGGTGACGTCGAAGCTGCCGAACGTGGGATAGACCAGCACGGTGGCGAGGAGCTTGTTCTCGGCCGTCGCATAGACGTAGGCGTTTCCACGCACGGCCGCAGCGAGCCGCGCGCCGTCTCGGGAGAACGCCACGGAATAGGCGGAAGGCTCGCCCTCGGCTTCCGCTTCCCAGATCAGCTCGCCGGTCTCAAGCTTGCGAAGCTGAACGAGAACGCTGCGCTCTTTCGCACGCGCCGTCGTCGCGAGATAACCCGCCGTTTCGGAGACAGCGAACACCGGATAATCCCGGGGCGTTCCCGGCACCCGATAACGCTCGGCCTTTGCCGCCACGTCGTAGACGACGAGATCGCCGCCGTAACCGCCAAGAACGACGAGCCCAGTGCCTGTCGTTGCGATGGAAGGCGGCATCGTCCACTCGGGATCGGTATGCGCATAGGGAACCTCGGCCACGGCCTCTCCGCTCGCGACGTCGAAAATGCGCACGGGATGATCGTCCGCCGCCACGACGAGCGAGCTCCCATCGCCGAGAAAACGCGCGGCCCGCACGCGGACGCGATCGTTGGCCGGCCTCATCGAAGGCAGTTTGATTTCGTCTTTTTCCCGCGCGGGCAGCTTGGCGATGTCGAGGGTTGCGACGGTCTTTCCGCTCGCGACATCCCACAGACGCACCGTGCCGTCCGAGCTTGCCGTCACGATCAGCTTGCCATCCGGGCTCCAGCGCGCGTCGTAGATCCAGTTGTTGTGGGAGGCATCGTCGGCGGCATCGGCCGTTTCGTGCACGGGATCGGTCGGCAGGTCGATCTGCTCGCAGACCACGTCCATGTCCCATTTGGCGGTCGCCCGCTCGTACTCGCCGCCTTTCGCGATCATTTCGCCGACCACCTTCTCGCGAAGGGTCGCGTCGGCGCAAATGGGCCGCATCAGAGCCTTTGCGGCTTCCTCGCGTTCGGCGCCGGAAAGCTCCTGCGAAAGAACCGCAGCGGGCCACGACACGGCGACACCGGCGAAAGCAACGATTGCAGAAGCGCAGCGACGGCAGGACGCGACGAACATGGCACGCTCCTTAGACCATGATCGCTTCAGGCCCTATCAGCCTGAAGCGTGAATCATCGGTCTCACCAGCGAGATAGAGCGTGATCCCAATTCAATCGAAAATGATCACGCTCGAAAGCGCTATTGTCCGCCCAGGGATCGGCCCTGCACAAGATAAATTTGGATGCCGCGAGCGCTCAATGCTCGCGTAGCGCGTGCGCGATCGCCTTCTTCATCACCGAGGGCAGTGCCGCATTCTGAAGCTCGTGACGCGGCACCCATCGGCACCGCTCGGGACTGGCCCAAAACGTCATGCTCGCCTCCACCGGCACGATGGCGCGGAAAAGCTGAAGCTCGAGCCGGAAGTGCGTGAAGGTGTGGCTCACGACCCCCGGCACCGCCCACCAATCAGCGCGCACGGGTTGCTGCACCAGCGCGAGATCGGCCGCGAGCCAGTCGTCTGCCCAGTCGGTGGACGGGATTTCGAGCATCCCGCCGAGCAGCCCTGCCTCGGGACGCTTGCGGACCAGCACATGCCCATCCTCGCGCAACGCCAGAAATGCCGTGCCGAAACGCACCGGCCGTTCGGCTCTCGCAAGCTTCACCGGCAGTTGCGCCTCGATACCGAGCGCATGGGCATGACAGTCCTGCTGCAGCGGGCACACGAGGCACGACGGCCGCCTCGGCGAGCAGACGGTTGCGCCGAGATCCATCATCGCCTGTGCGAAATCCCCGGCGCGCCGCTGCGGTGTGAGGCTCTCAGCGAGACGCTTGATCTCGCGTTTCGCCCCCGGCAGCGGGCGGCGCACGGCGAACAGGCGCGACACGACCCGCTCGATATTGCCGTCGACAGGCGTCGCGGGCTCGCCGAACGCAATCGCCGCAACGGCCGCGGCCGTATAGGGCCCGATGCCGGGCAGCGCGCCGAGCTCGGTCTCCGTTTGCGGAAACCGGCCGCCATGCTCCGTCGCGACCGCCTGGGCACACTTGTGGAGATTGCGCGCGCGCGAGTAGTAGCCGAGCCCGGCCCACGCCGCGAGCACGTCGTCGAGATCCGCCGCCGCCAGCGCCTCGACCGTCGGCCAGCGCACGAGAAACTTTTCGTAGAACGGAATGACGGCCTTGACGGTCGTCTGCTGCAGCATGATCTCGCTGAGCCAGACCTTGTACGGGTCGGCCCGCCGCCCGCGCCGGGTGCGCCAGGGCAGATCGCGCCGCTCGCGGTCGTACCAGTCGAGCAGCGCCGCGACCGTATCCGGCCCGGCCGGCCGAAGGGGCAGTTGCTTGCGTGCCACAGCTCCCACGCTGTCCCCCATTTGAAACCGCCTCCACAGCATGCAACGCCGCGAATCACCCCCATCATGCTAGGGACCCGCACTCATCCTGCCTATGACGGCGACCACGCATGACGGCGAAACGCACAGAAAAACTTGGAAAAGTCCCGCTGCCTCATCCGGCGCGGCGACCTTCGCTGCCGCCGAGAGCAAACGACATCCGCTTCAGCGCCCCGCCGGTCGCGCGCTTCGTGCCGGTCAAGACGGTCGGCACCTTCGTCCCGACATTGACGCGCAAGGCCTTCGAAAAGTTCGGCTTCTCGACGGCGGCGCTGATCACGGACTGGGCCGCCGTCGCGGGCGCCGAGATCGCGAGCTACACTATGCCGGAACGCCTCAGGTGGCCGCGCGGCTCCGAAAGCGCCGATGACGACGAGATGGCGGGCGACCGCCGCGGCGCCACGCTGATGCTGCGGGTCGATCCCGCCCGCGCGCTCGACGTGGAATATCGCGGACGCCAGATCGTGGAGCGCATCAATGCGTATTTCGGTTACCGGGCCGTCGAAACGCTTCGGATCGTGCAGGCTCCCGTCGAAACCGCGTCCGGCAGAACAGGCGCGCTCCCGCCGAGCCGGTCCGTTCCATCGCCCGTCCCGGTCGAGGACACGGACCCGCTGACCGCCGCCCTCGCGCGCCTCGAGCGCGGCGTCCATCGCGACCGCACCGCCCGCCGCCCCTGACCAGCGGCGGAGTTTCCTCCACCTGCTACACTCTCCTCCTCCCCGGCCAATCGGCTGCACAGCAGCCCGGGAGCATATTTGCGAAGCCAAGTTCCGCTTGCGCTCCAGCCCGAAGGGCTCGGGAGCAAAGCGACCCGCGGCAAGCCGCGCCCCCGCGGAGGGCCAGGCCGGCGCATGGCGCCGGCCGAACCGGCCCGTGAGCGAGAGACCTAAGCGAAGAAATTGCCTTAATCGGGCGCCCACACCATGTTATCAGCCGGACCGGAGGGGCGAGCCCATACGGCCGCCGCAGGAAACGAGACCTAAGGAGCTGAACGATGGACCTTTTGAGCCGGCTTGATCGCCGCATGGCCCTTGCGGCCGGAGCCATGATGGCCGGGCTGGCACTGGTTGTTGCGTCCACACTCCCCGCAATGGCGCAACGCCCGGTCACGGTGCCCGAGGTCCCCCTGGAGACGCTCCTGAAGCAGGACGAGCTTCCCGATCTGGTGCTCGGCGCCGAGGATGCGAAGGTCACCGTCGTCGAGTATGCGTCGCTCACCTGCGGCCACTGCATGAACTTCCACACCAAGGTCTTCCCGGAGCTCAAGACCAAGTACGTCGATACCGGCAAGGTGCGCTGGATCTACCGCGACTTCCCGCTCGACCCGCGCGCCATCGCAGGCGCGATGCTCGCCCGCTGCGCCGCCGGCGAAGAGGTCAACACCGACCGCGCCCTCGCGATGATCGACGCGCTCTTTCACAGGCAGGCCGATTGGGCCTTCGTGAAGACGAACCCCACGCAGGCGCTCTTCGACGTCGCAAAGCAGACCGGCTTCACGCAGGAGCGTTTCGACAAGTGCCTCACGGACGAGGCACTGCTCAAAAAGATCACCGCGATCTACACGCGCGCCGCGGAAACCTTCGGTGTCAACGCCACTCCGAGCTTCTTCATCGACGGCAAGCGCCTGCAGGCGGCGCCCTCCGTCGAAGAGTTCGAAAAGGCGCTGGACCCGCTCCTGGCCGGCGGCTGACCCCCGCGACGCAACCCGGAGGCCAGATTGGGAGGGAGCCTGAGGCGATGAGAGAGACACCGGCGACCGCGGTGCGTGCCCGCTCGGCTCTCCTCGCCCTCGCTGCCGCGCTGGCGCTCGCCGCCTGCTCGGGGAATTCCTCGTCGCTGTCCAATCTCGCGACACCGGAAGGCGGATCGTCGTCCGCCTTCCCGGGGACAGCCGAGGCCAAGAGCGCCGACGCCCCGTTCAATCCGTTCGGCGAGGTGCCGGACGGCGCGTCCGGCGGCCGCCAGGTGATCGAGAACCCCACGGACGCCGACGTCATGGCGACCGGCACGCTGCCTGAAATGTCGCTCGGCAGCCCCGATGCGCCGGTGACCATCATCAAGTACGCGTCGCTGACGTGCCCGCATTGCCGCGCCTTCCACAGGGACGTGTTTCCGGAGCTGAAGCGCACCTATATCGACACCGGCAAGGTGCGCTTCATCCTGCGCGAGTTCCCGATCGGGCTGCAATCCGGCACCGCCACCGTCGCCTGGCGGTGCGCAACTGCGGACAAGTACTTCGAGCTTTATGGGAAATTCCTGGAGCAGCAGACCCGCTGGGTCTCCCAGGAGGTCCGCCGCGACCCCATCTTCGAGGTCGCCAAGCAGGTGGGGATGACGCGGCAACAGTTCGACGCCTGCTACGAGAATCAGGCGATGATCGACGGTCTCAAATGGGTCAAGGAGCGTGGGCGCCAGCTCGGCATCATCGGCACGCCGAACTTCTTGGTGGCCGGCAAGCTCGTGAAGGAGACGCTCACGATGGCGGGTATCCGCGAGCGGATCGATCCCCTGCTCAGCGGGCAGAGGTCGGCCGCAGCCGGCGCCGCGCAATAGGGCGCACCCCGTCTCGCTTTTTACGTCCAGGGTAGAAGCGTCGCATGAAAATCAGTCGTCTCAGGCTTCTGGGTTTCAAGTCCTTCGTCGAGCCGACCGAGCTCGTGATCGAGCGAGGGCTGACCGGCGTCGTGGGCCCGAACGGCTGCGGCAAGTCCAACCTGCTCGAAGCGCTCCGCTGGGTGATGGGCGAGACGTCGCACAAGTCGATGCGCGCCGCCGCCATGGACGACGTGATCTTCTCCGGCACGACCACCCGCCCCGCGCGCAACGTCGCGGAGGTCACGATCTTCCTCGACAACAGCGAGCGTCAGGCGCCGGCCGAGTTCAACGATCAGGACGTCATCGAGATCACGCGCCGCATCGAGCGCGAGGCCGGCTCCGCCTACCGCATCAACGGGCGCGAATCGCGTGCCCGCGACGTGAAGATCCTGTTCGAGGATGCGGCGACCGGCGCACGCTCGCCAGCCCTCGTCCGTCAGGGACAGATTTCAGAGATCGTCAACGCCAAGCCCGAGCAACGCCGCCGCGTGCTCGAGGATGCGGCCGGCATCGCGGGCCTGCATAGCCGCCGCCACGAAGCGGAGTTGCGCCTCAAGGGCGCGGAAAGCAACCTCGCGCGCCTCGGCGACATCATGGGCCAGCTCGGCTCGCAGATCGAAAGCCTGAAGCGCCAGGCTCGCCAGGCCCGGCGCTACAAGGACCTGTCGGAGGAAATCCGCCGCGCCGAAGCGCTCCTGTTCCATCTGAGCTGGATCGACGCCCAGGCGGCCGTCGACACGGAGGAACGGAATTTTGCCGAAACGCTGACCCTCCTCGGCCGCGCGACGGAGGACGAATCGCGCGCCATCACGGAGGAAACGCTTTTCGCGGAAAGCATTCAGCCGCTGCGCGAAGCGGAGGCGGAACGCGGAGCCGCGCTCTCGCGCATCCGCATCGAAAGCGACGGGCTGGCAAAGGAAGCCGCCCGCTGCACCGAGCGCAAGACCGAGCTCGAAAAGCTCGCCGCCGAGCTCGACCGGGATCTGGCGCGCGAGACGGGATTTGTCTCGGAAGCCGAAGACATCCTCGCCGCGTTCGACGACGACGTGGTGATGCTCGAAGCCGCCGAGAGCGAGGCCGCCGCGGCCGAGCCCGGCCTTCACGCCGCCGAGACGGAAGCCCGCGCCGCCCTCGAAACCGCGGAAGCCGAACTCGCCGAGCTCACCGAGCGCGCAGCCGAAGTCCGCGCGCGGCGCAGATCGCTCGAAACCGCCGCCGCAGAGCGCCAGGCAACCATCGCCAAGCGCGAGGCCGAACTCGCCAATCTTCAGCGCGACGCGGACGCGGCCGCCGCAGCGGCACCGGATTCCCTCAAGCTCGCGGCCATCACGGAAGAAGGCCAGACGCTCGCGCGCGAAATCGCGGTGATCGAGGCCACGACGCTCGAAGCCGAGGACAAGGTCGGCGATCTCGCGGAAGTCGCACGCGCGGAAGCGGCTACCGCGCAGAAAGCCCGCATGGCGCTCTCGACGCTCGTCACGGAGCGCGAAACGCTCTCCAAGCTCGTCATGCCGACGAGCGAGGACGGTCTGCCGCCCGTGGTCGATTCGCTCCGCGTGGCGCCGGGCTATGAGGCCGCCGTCGTCGCCGCGCTCGGCGACGACCTCGACGCGCCGGCCGCCGAGGACGCACCCGTGCGCTGGCGCCATATCGGCACCCCGCCGGACGACGACGCACCGCTCCCCGCCGAAGCCGAGCCGTTGAGCCTTCACGTCGGCGCGCCGCCGGAGCTCGCGCGCCGCCTCAATCAGATCGGCGTGGTTGCGGCGGAAGCCGGCCATCGCCTGCAGCCGCTTCTGAAGCCCGGCCAGCGCCTCGTGAGCCGCGAGGGCGACCTCTGGCGGTGGGACGGCTTTGCGGCCACGGCCGGCGGCATGACGCCCGCCGCCCAGCGCCTCGCGGAGCGCAACCGCCTCGCCCACATGCTTCAGCAGGAGGATGTCCTGCGCGCCGACCTCAAACGGCTCACTGCGCTCGAAGAGGACGCCAGCAAGACCCACGTCGCCGCCGTCGCGGAGGAGAAGCGCCTGCGCACGCTCTGGCGCGAGACGCAGGCCAGACTCGCGACGACACGCGACGCGCTCATCGCCATCGAACGGCGCGCCCGCGAGACGGAAGCCCGCCTCGCGTCCATCGCGGAAGGGCGAGAGCGCGCAGAAGCCGGCCGCGAGGAGGCCCTGGCCAGCCTCGCGAACATTAAGGCGGAGCTCGCAACCCTCGACGCCGCCGACGATCCCGCCGCGCGCCTCCCCGAGGTGCAGGCTGCAACGCAGGAGCGGCGCAATGCGCTTGCCGCCGCGCAGGGCAACGCGGCCGCCCACGTCCGCGACCGCGCCACACGCAAGCAGCGCCTTGAAGCCATTACCGCCGACCGCACCCGCTGGACCGCCCGCAGCAAGAGCGCGTCCGAGCAGATCGCAGCCCTCGAGGAGCGGCTCGCGAAAACCAGAAACGACATCGCCCAGCTCGAAGAGATCATCCCCGCGCTCGACGATCGCAGGCAAAGCCTGCTTGGCGCGCTGACGGATGCCGAGAAAGCCCGCAACGCAGCCGCCGACGAGCTGGCGCGCGCGGAAAACGCCCAGCGTGCCGCCGCCCAAGCCCTGCGCGAAGCGCAGGCGGCCGTCTCGGCGGCACGCGAAGCCCGCGCCCGCACGGAAACGCGCCTCGAAGGCGCCCGCACGCGCCGTCAGGACGAGGCGCGGCGTATCCGCGAGGCGCTCGACGTCAACCCGGACGACTGCCTCGCATTGGCGGGCCTGGCGCCCGAAACCGCGCTTCCCGCACTGGGCGACGCCGACCGCACGCTCCAGCGCCTCAAAGCGGACCGCGAGCGCTTGGGCGGCGTGAACCTGCAGGCCGACGACGAGCTGAACACGTTCCTCGAGCAGATGAGCACGATGGAGACGGAGTACAACGACGTCGAGCAGGCCATCGCCAAGCTGCGCGGCGCCATTGGCCAGCTCAACCGCGAGGGCAAGAAGCGTCTCGAAGAGGCGTTCGAGAGCGTGAACGGCCACTTCCAGCGCCTCTTCACCACGCTGTTCGGCGGCGGCGAAGCCAGGTTGCAGATGATAGAGGGCGACGACCCGCTGGAAGGCGGCCTCGAAATCATCGCGCGTCCGCCCGGCAAGAAGCCGGCGACGCTCTCGCTGCTCTCGGGCGGCGAGCAGACGCTGACCGCACTCTCGCTTATTTTCGCGGTGTTCCTAACCAATCCCTCGCCCATCTGCGTGCTGGACGAGGTGGACGCGCCGCTCGACGACGCCAACGTCGACCGCTTCTGCACGCTGATGGAGAAGATGGCGGAGGAGACGGACACCCGATTTCTCGTCATCACCCACCATCCAATGACGATGATGCGCATGAACCGCCTGTTCGGCGTGACCATGGCCGAACGCGGCATCTCGCAGCTCGTCTCTGTCGACCTCGAAACCGCGAAATCCTTCCGCGAAGCGGTTTAAGCTGCACCCAACCCCGCGGCATCCTCGCTCTCATAGTCGAACAGCGGCCAGGGATAGGCAGCGAGTTCCGGGAATGCAGCTTCCCACGCAATGGTCTCTTGCCGCCGCAGCCAGTCGCAAAGAGGGCCGACGGCATCGCGGTACGTCGTGCGCGGCGTGTAGCCAAGTGCGAGAGCTGCCTGCGTATCGAGAACGAGCGGCCCGGGAATGGACCACGGGGACAGGCCCAGTCCCTCGGTTGGTCCGCCCGGACCGAGCGGCAGGATTTTGCCACGATAGTCCATGCGCTCCGCGATGAGCGATCCGATGTCGAGCGCCGTCAGAACGTCCGGATCGGCGATATTGAGGATTCGGCTCTCTTTCTCCGAATGCGCCAGCACCGTCGCGACAAGAGCACCGATATTGGCGGCGGCCGTGGTGTGAAATCGGCTGCGACCCCCGTACGCCAGCGGAATGACCGGCCGCTGATCCAGCATACGCTTGATGAACCACCACTCGCGCGGATGGCAAGAATGGAGGCCGTGGATCGCGCAGGGACGCAGGATCGTGACCGGTCGCGTAGATCGGTCGAGCATCGTCCGCTCGAGCGCAGCCTTGCGGGTCGAATAGCTCTGCGGTCCCGGGGCGATCGTGGGCTGCGTCTCCGAAATGGGGACGGGCAAATCCGGAAATCCTTTCGTACCGGCCTCGTCGAGCGACCGCCCGCTGACATCCCGATACACGCTCGCCGAGGAGACGATGACGAACGCACCGACATCGGCGTCGAGCGCGAGCAGTTGCGCCGCGTGGTGGTCGTCGAAAGCAACGGTATCGATCACGGCATCCGCACCGCCCGCGAGTGCTGTCGTCAACGCGCCCGGAAGCTCGCGATCCACCACCGCCAGCGTCGCACCGCGGGCGAGCAAATCGTCGGGCCGCACCCGGCCACCTCGCGCCCCCAGCACGACCTCCCAGCCTCGATCGAGGAGCTCGGCCGCGATGGCTCGCCCGATCTGCCCGGTGCCGCCGATGATGAACGCCCTGCTCGCCATGTCTTCCCCTCCGTGGCCAAACATCCCCCTTCGCGAGTAAGCCGGGATATCTTCGCCTTTCCAATTAGCCCGCAGGGCCCCCGCAAGCGGCCGGGCAGCGGCCCGGGAGCGTCTTGGCAGACCCAAGCTTTGCGCCCGATAGCCTCTCTTCACAAAGCCCCTCTTTCGGCCGCGTAGCGGCCGCGGGAGCAAGGCGACCCGCGATGAGTCGCGCCCCCGCGGAGGGTGCCCGCGCGCCCATTTTCGGGCGCGCGGAACAGCACCCGTGAGCGAAACAGACCCTGCGCCCATTCGCCGTACCTCGCGACCCCCAACCGAATGTGGCCATTGCTTGACACGGCTTGGTCTCCGGCTATGGTGCGCGCCGTTGGGAATCCGGCCGTTTCAGCTCACAGTCTGGCGGACAGGGGAAGCTCGTGGCGTCATCGGGTGAAAACGACGGTCCGGGACGTGGCGAGATCTCGCCTGAGGACCGGGAGGCGTTTAAAAAGCGCGCTTCCGATCTCGGGACTCGGCTCGAGAAAGTTCGGGCGGAGACTCGCGCCAAGGAGGGGCCGACGCCCGACGCGAAGAGCCGGGGCACGGCGCTCGGACAGGCGATGAAGATCGCCATCGAGCTCGTTGTCGGCATCGCCGTCGGCGGGTTCATCGGCAAGGTGCTGGACGACTGGCTCGGAACGGCGCCTTGGCTTTTGATCGTGTTCGTAGTGGTCGGTTTCGCAGCCGGCATGACGAATACGGTGCGCTCCGCTCGCCGTATGCAGGCGGACGCGCTACGGAATAAAGACGGGCCCTAGGGACGGCACACAAAGGGTGGAGAGAGACCAGTGGTGAACTTGGTGGTGGCAGGAGCCGCCGATCC
>ERZ869909.2369-NODE-2369-length-12665-cov-252.608595_pt1 | contig 12665 bp, 12 predicted proteins | sample MGYA00520892_ERZ869909 | MGnify/ENA primary metagenome ERZ869909 (study PRJEB32215, sample SAMEA104723947) | bioreactor metagenome | biome: bioreactor; feature: anaerobic bioreactor; material: water | place: China | collected 2015-03-12 ... | reverse complement strand
TTTACTGTGGCGCTCTCACCCAGCTCTTCATGAACGATCCGCCGGATGGTTTGGCGTTGGGTATCCGTCAGGCGCATATTGCTACCTCTACCTTGCACACGTTCAAGCTGTCTCGGGCAGTTTTTCTTCGTATAGGTGCTCCGCCCCCAGCGTCACGCTCATTTCATGCCCTGCCCCTGCGGCCCATTCCAGCAGCTTGGCCTTGAGCGCAGCCTGGGCGTGGGCGTCGCCGTGTACCAGGCGCACTTCCCTTGGCGGGTGGCGCATGCGGCGTACGAAGTTGAGCAGGTCGTGTTGATCGGCGTGGGCGGAGTAGCCGTTCACGGTTTCCACACGGGCGCGTATCTCGATGCGCCGGCCTTCCAGTTCCACCCAGCCGCCGCTGGGCCCGTAGCGCTGTATGTCGCGCCCCGGGGTGCCGTGGGCCTGGTAGCCGGTGAAGAGCACGCAGTGGCGTTCGTCGGGCAGCATGCGCTTGAGGTAGTTGACCACCCTGCCGCCGCTGACCATGCCGCTGGCGGCGATCACCACCGCGGGCCTGCCGCTCTCGGCCAGGTAGGCCACGGTACGCTCGTGGGCTGCGTGGTCGTCTACGGTGTAGAGGTTCTCGAAGCTGAGCGGGTGGCGGCCGCTGCGCAGCCGGCGGTGGGCTTCGGCGTCCCACCAGGGCTTGAGCTCGCGGTAAACTTCAGTGAAACGCGCGGCCAGGGGAGAGTCGACGATGATTTCGAGCTCGCGCCAGCGTTCGCTGCGTGCGTTGTGTATCAGCCCTTCCAGCTCGTAGAGCAGCTCCTGGGTGCGGCCTACGCTGAAGGCGGGTATCACCACGGTGCCGCCGTTTTCCAGCGCTCTGTCGATGGCGGCCTCGAGCCGCTGGCGGCGGTGCACTCTGTCTTCGTGCAGGCGGTCGCCGTAGGTGGCTTCCAGCACCAGCACGTCGGCCCGGTACGGCGGCTTGGGTGCCGGCAGCAGCGGTGCGTGGGGCGCGCCCAGGTCGCCTGAAAAGATGGTGCGTTGGGCCTGTCCGCTCGCTTTGTCCAGCGTATCCACTTCCACGTAGGCGGAGCCGAGTATGTGCCCGGCGCGCTGCAGCTTGACGCGAATGCAGTGGCGTTGGTCGTCGAGCACGGTGTGCCACTGCTGGTACTCGAGCGCTACCAGGCGCCCTTGCACTTCGGCCAGAAAGCGTTCGATCAGGGCGCGGTCGCGGGTGAAGCCGACCCGCAGCGCATCTTCTATGACCAAAGGCAGTAGCCGCTGCGAAGGCACCGAGCAGAGAATCGGCCCCTTGTAGCCCGCCGCCAGCAGGTAGGGCAGCCGGCCGATGTGATCGATGTGCACGTGGGTGACCACCAGCGCCAGCACGTCTTCCAGCGGGAAGCGCACGGTGTGCTGCTCCAGGCTGTCGATGCGCTCGGCATCCTGGCCCTGGAACAGGCCGCAATCCACCAGCAGAGCGCGGTCCTCGGCGATTTGCAGGCGGTGGCAGCTGCCGGTGACACCCGCCCCGCCGCCATGGTGGCTGATACTGGGAAATCGATCCGTGCTAGCAAGGCTTTCCATGCCGAGTGACTTATACCTGGTAGAAATCTCGATACCACTCCACGAAGCGCTTCACGCCCTCTTCCACCTGCATCTTGGGCCGGTAGCCGGTGGCCTTGAGCAGCGCTTCGGTGTCGGCCCAGGTGCGCGGTACGTCGCCGGGCTGCATGGGCAGGTATTCGCAGATGGCTTCGCGCCCGGTGGCGTTTTCCAGCGCGCGGATGAAGCTCATCAACGAGACCGGGGCGCCGTAGCCGATGTTGTAAAGCGCGTAGGGGGCGGTGCTGAGGTCGGGCCGGGCGGTGGCGGCGGCGCGGTCGGGGTTGGGCTGGGGAATCACGTCGGCGATACGCACGATGCCCTCGACGATGTCGTCGATGTAGGTGAAGTCACGCGACATGTCGCCGTGGTTGTACACCTGGATCGGCTTGCCTTCGAACATCGCCTTGACGAACTTGAAGATGGCCATGTCGGGCCGGCCCCAGGGGCCGTAGACGGTGAAGAAGCGCAGCCCCGTCATCGGTACGCCGTAAAGATGGGCGTAGGTGTGGCTCATCAGCTCGTTGGCCTTCTTGGTGGCCGCGTAGAGGCTGACGGGATGATCCACACTGTCGCTGGTGGCGAACGGCGTCTTGGCATTCATGCCATACACCGAGCTCGAGGAGGCGTACACCAGGTGCCCCACCTTGTGCTGGCGGCAGCCCTCCAGCACGTTGAGGTGGCCGATGAGGTTGGAGTCGGCGTACACGTGGGGGTTTTCCAGCGAGTAGCGCACCCCGGCCTGGGCGGCCAGGTGGATCACCCGGTCGAATTCGTTCTCGCGAAACAGCGCGGCCATCTTTTCCCGATCGCCGAGATCGAGATGAATGAAGCGAACGTCGTGGCAATCGGCCAGGTCGTGCAGGCGCGCCTGCTTGAGCGAGACGTCGTAGTAGGTGTTGAGATTGTCGATACCGACGATCTCATGGCCCTGCCCGCTCAGGCGTTTGGCCACGGCGTGGCCGATGAAGCCGGCAATACCGGTAATCAGCAGTTTCACTCGCTTCCCTTAGCTAACTTGAATGCGCTGTCTTGGGGGAAGAGGTGCCGGCGAGGCAAAGCCACCGCTCAGGCACGCTACCGCCCGGGGATTGTTCCGGGCGTTTCCCTGGCCCTGGTCGCTCGGCGATACCATGTTCAGGGACGAGGCGTTGCGTAAACGCGTACGAGAAAGCCACAGGACATACCAAGCCCTGGGCAGCGCTTTCACGGTCCCTTGTCGAGCCGGTGCTCGACGTTTCGGCAACGCCACGGATCGCTTGCCGATTCCTGCGGCGTCGCCCTTCCCTGCCGGATATCGTTATTGGAATAGCTGAATTCTACGGCACTCGCGCTGGATGCTCTACTGCCATGCACAAGGAAATACCCTTGACAACTCAAACAGTTGTTCAATTAGCCCTGGCTCATTAGGGAGGCTGTCAGCATTTTGTGTGACAAGCCTATGACAGAGCGGCTGACCGACGCTGACTCAACGACAGCGCCACACCGCCAGTCGATGCAGCAGCGCAAGCAGGATCAAGCCGGCCGAGAGCCAGCCGAGGCCGAGCAGCAGGGTGCCGAAGCCGCTGGGCAACGTATGGGGTGGGCGGTAGCTCATGCCGTGTTCGGCAAGGCGTGCCACGAGGTAGGTGAACGCTGCGACAAGCGCCAGCGCAGTGCTAGAGCGCCATTCGGCCAGGCGCTGGGTGATACGCCAGGGCTCGCCGGCGGGCTTGGCCTTGGCGGTGGCTCCCGCCTTGGCAGCGGATTTTGCGCTGGCCTTGGGCCTCGTATTGGGCTTGGCGGTTTTCGCGGCGGCCCGGCCACTGCGGCCAGACGAGCGCCGTGACCTGGCATTCCCCTTGCCGGCGCCGAACGAGAGGCCGGAAGCCACCCAGCGCAGCAGGCGGGAAAGCGCCCACCCCAGCGTGAACAGGACGGATAACGCCAGGCTACCCATCACCAGGAAATAGGTCATAGAGGACTGCAGATCAGGCAATGCGCCCAAGGGTCTGCAGGGTGCGCAACAGGCTGGCCACGCTTTCCCTGGGCTGGGCGTATTCGTTCATCAGCGACTTGAGCCGCTGCTCGAAGACTTGCTGGCGCTGCTGCTGCTCTTCCGCCTCCAGCTCCGCCAGGCTACGCACCGGCGGCCCCGTGGGGATATCGAGCTTCGGGTTGGGCTTTTCCAGCTCGCGCAGCGCCTCGGCGAAGGCGTCGTCCAGTTCTCGAAACTTGCGCAGTTTTTCGCGCTCATCCATGGAACGGTTGGGTTTTTGGTTTCTCATGTGTATCCGTTTTTACTCAAGTACCGACCGGCTACCCGGCGGCACCCGCTATCGAAGAGCCCCCAGTATACCGCCAAACCCCTGTCTAGCGAAGAAACGACGTTGCGCTACGCTGAAAGCAGAGGCTGCCTGACGTAAAGGAGCTGCGTATCATTCCCAGTACGTATTATGCACAAACAGTCAAACTCGCTAACCGAACTTGCCTTTGCCCATCCCCGCAGCGCATAAAGAGGTGCATAAAAGCCATAAGAAAAGCGGGCGTTATGCCTGCCGGGCTCTGCCCAGGCGCCAGTGAGGGCACCAGTGTGTTGGCAGACGCAGCAAACGAGACGTTGCTGCCGAATCAAGCAAGGGATAGTTATGTTTAACGAGATGATGCGGGCGGAGATCTGGCTGCAGGATCATTTGGAGAGCCAGCAGGGAATCGAAGACCTCGCCAGCCGACTCGGTTATTCGACCTCACAGGTCAGGCGCAGGTTCAAACAGTGCTTCGGCCTGTCTCCAAGTGCATACCGTGACAGTTTACGCCTGGAGAAGGCAGCTCGCCTGCTGACCTTGACTCCACTTTCGATACGAACCATTGCCAGCCAGTGCGGCTACCAGAACCATTCCGCGTTCAGCCGTGCTTTCCAACGATACCACAATCAGACACCGCGCCAATACCGCCAGGCGCTACGTTTGAAACTTCGCCACAATCCTTTTTGCAAGGAAGGCGGTCATAAACCGCCAACGTTTGAAATACACCATTCGGAGGTACGTCATGCCCTGGTGACCCGGCTCTATCGCCAACCGCACAACACCGCTTTGAGCATGCTCAAGACATGGCGGCAACATGCCAAGGGCACGGAAAGCCTGTCCGAGCGCCTGAAGCGCGGCCGTATCATTGCCTTGATGCACAACACGCCGCTACCAAGCGAAACGGATCGAATCGATGTCGGCCCGCTGGTCAGCCAGAGCGAGGCCCAGGGCATTCCCATCCCTCCTTCGTTCCGCTTGCTCAAGGTGCCTGCACAACACCAAGCTTGCGTGGCGGTCGAGTCGCTGGAAGAGATACCCGACGTCATGCAGTACTTGATTTGCGAAGGGTTGCCAGCGGAGCGGTATCACGCTACGGGAGAGGCGCTTCAGGTGGAGTGGACGCAGGAAGAGATCGTGATGCGGCTACCGGTTCAAAAGATTCGATGAGCCTTACGCTTTGCGCGTAAACCATTCTCCCGAACAACTAAACCTTGAGCAGGGACAAGCAAATCGAACGAAGCCGGGCTAATGGCCCGGCTTCTCACGCAATCAGGATTCGACGCGAACCAGCCAGCCTTCCACGGTGTCGGAACCGTGCTCGTCTTTCCAGGCTTTCAGCGTCTTGTGGTTACCGCCGCGGGTTTCCACCACTTCACCCGTATTGGGGTTCTTGTAGATCTTCAGCTTGCGCTTGCGACGGGCGCCGCCACCGGCAGCAGCCGACTTGGCCGGTGCCGATTTGCCACCCTGCGGCTCCAGCAGGTTGATGACATCGGCAGAGCTCTTGCTGAACTCGCGCATCAGCGCCTCGAGCTTGTCCTTGAACTCGAGCTCGGCCTTCAGGCGCTCGTCGTTTTGCAGACGCTCCATTTCAGCCTGAAGCTGCTTGAGCTGCTGCTCTTTCTGCATGAATTCGCTAAGAAGGGACATTGGCAATCCTGTAATTCATTTGGGAGTTTTGCGGGATGCGGCTTATAAATACAACAACCCGGCCGAAATGACAACACTCAATCTTATTTTCATCGACTTTATCGGCAACGTCAAATAGATGTGCCAAACGAAATTCGGAAAGCCGCAACTGCTACGGCACGAGGAAGAAGCCGCCGCCTGCTTTGTATGATGATTTCCAAGTGCCGCCCTACAATCGGAATCTTCTAATTTACCGCCTTGTTGCCGCTCGGTCGTTTGCTACACTGGAGGGATGGAGACATTGGTAAAGCATACTAAGGATGGCATGTATTTGTTTCATAACCTCAAGTCACGCTTGGATTTATGCGACGAGGACAAGCGCGTTTTCGATAGCTACACGGGCCCCGTGCGGGAAGTGAAGAAGGGCAGCCACTTGGCCCGTGAAGGTGAGGTGCTGGAGTGCCTGCATCTGATTGAGAAGGGCTGGGCCTGCCGCTACAAGATGCTGCGCAACGGTAGAGAACCGATTACTTCCCTGCTGCTGCCGGGCGATATCAGCGACAACGGCCAGGGCCTGTACAACCGGCTCGACTATTCCATCAAGGCGATCACGCCGTTGCGCTTTACCACCATCGACTCGGAAAGCGCCGAGCGGCTATTCGAGCGGCCACGCATCCTGCGCCTGTTCAAGGCTTCGGGTCATATCAGCCACAGCGTGGCCATGAATTGGATCGTCAACATCTCGGCACGCAATGCCGAAGGGCGAATCGCCAATTTGCTGTGCGAATGCTATGCCCGCTCCCACGCCGCCGGCATGACCTACCAGGGGCGTTATTTCTTTCCCCTAACCCAATCGGAAATCTCGGATGTGGTGGGCCTTTCCAGCGTTCACGTGAGCCGCTCGCTGAACAAGATCAAGCGCAAGGGGCTGATCGAAAGCTGCGACCACAGGCAAATCCGCATCAACAACTGGCGCGGCTTGGCGGCACTGGGCGATTTTAGAGCGGAAAATCTCGCGCTCCCCGCTTAGAAGCCGCATGTTCAGCCCTACGCGATCTCGACAAGTTCAATAAAAGATATCGCGCAGTATCTCGTAGATGATGGCGTTGGCGGCATCCACCAGGATGACGTCGGGCCCGACGCGGCGCCATTCGTAGCCGTCGTAGCGTGGCAGGTCGCGCAGGATGCGCTCGTCCAGCTGCTTGGCGATGCCCGGCGGCAGCGGCTTGCCCCGCTCCAGGTTCATGCGAATGCCCGGCGGCAAGCTTTCCCGACTGCAGTCGATCTCGATCCAGTCGCGCCGCTCGAGCAGCAGCCGGCGGATCTCACGCTCGTCGATACGCGGGCCATAGTTGGCCTGCCGCCCCGAGCGCGCCTCGCTTTGCCAACCCTCTCCACCACGCGACTCACGCTCACCAGGCTGGGTTCTGCCCTGCCCCTGAGCCCGCCCCTGCTGCCCCGGCGCCGCTTCCTGAGCCTGCCCTCTGGCCTGGCCCTGCCCTTGGCCTTGATGCTGGCCTTGGCCCTGCCCACGGTTATCGGCAGGCTGGGCATGGGCGAAGGCGCCGGCGGCCAGCAGCAACGCCGCCGCCACACCGTGTAGCTTCACTCGTTTGGAAATACGCATGAGCCGCTCCTTACCGCTGTGTTTTCTTCAGCCTAGGCAAGGAATGCGCAGGGAGTGTGGAACCCGTGATGGCAAGCGGCGCCGGAGCCAGTGTACATTCCCGAACCGCCGGTTATTCCTTGCGTTGCGCAAGGCTCATCAAATATAGCGCAGCGGCAAGAGCGAGTACTGAAAGCGCCAGATAGATCGCATCCAGTGGAGTCTGGAAGCGTATGTCAACTACGGCGCGGAAGAACTCTATGATCACCGCCAGGATCACCACCCGTGCTATCTTGTCCTTGAGTTGGTCGAAAGATTGCACGTTGAACGGATGGAGCGGGGCGTGATCTTCGGCTTGCTCAATGGGGGAGACGAAAAGCCGGTAGACCCCTAGCCCGAATATCAAAAGCACGATGGCAATCAAATAGATATCGATGGCCATGATGATGCTTGGCACCACGTTATCGTGAATGTCTTCCACGCTACCGAGCAGATAATACGCCACGGTATCGATCAATATCTTGATGATGTCTATGGTGCCTATGGTGAAGAGCACTACCGCACCGAGCAGGCTCGGCAGCACCGCCATCATCACCAGAAAGCGTGAATTCCACAGGAAGCGCTCCAGCACTCTTTCGGTGCGCCCCTGCGGACTCGGTGGCGTACCGGTCGTTGGTGGCGTACGGCTCTCTTCTCGAGAGCCAGGATCTATAGGCATATGGTCAATGTCTCATTCATCGAAAACGCTTTCTCAGCCTGGCGAGGAATGGTGATTCAAACGCTTCAGCCAGCGCTGTTTTGCATACTGACGAAGATTATGAATGCTGTCGGTCTCATCTACTATATCCTGCCCCAAGATGGTTTCAATGATATCTTCCAGCGTGATCAGCCCTACCCAGGTCCCGTGTTCGTTGTGCACTACCCGAAGGTGGTGATGATCTCGCAGCATATCGGTAAAAACCTGCTCGATGCTTGTGGTATCGGCAATGCTGACTACGGGCCGCTTGAGCTCGCTCATGGTTTTTGAATCTTCAGCATGGTACATGTCGGAGCGGTGCACATATCCGAATGCCTGTTCGCCCTGATCCATTACCGGTAGGCGTGTGTAGGGCGCCTTTCCATAACGAGCATCGAACTCAGCAACCGTCATGTTCGGTGGCACCGTTTCACATACCGTCCGCGGCGTCATGGCATCTTTCACCATCATCTCATGCAGACTGAGGATGTTGATGATGGTGCGTGATTCCTCCGGGTCGAGCACCCGCTCCTCCAGGCCGATTCGAGACAGCGCCTTGATCTCGGCGCGAAGGTCGACATCGTGAACGGGGTTTCCCAACCGCCGGGTGATCATTTCCGAGAGCCAGATGAACGGTGCCAGGAGCAGTATCATGGCTCGCAGTAGCGAAGGGAGAAACGGGGCCAACTGGCGCCAGTAGGTGGCGCCAAGGGTCTTGGGAATGATCTCCGAGAGCACCAGAATCAACAGTGTCATCACCACGGAGGCCGCTGCTATGTACGGCTCTCCGAAAATCACCGCGACCTGAGCCCCTACGCCGGTGGCTCCAACCGTATGGGCAATGGTGTTGAGGGTAAGAATGGCGGCCAGAGGCCGGTCAATATTGGCTTTGAGTGCAGCCAACGCTGCATGAGCGCCAGGGCGATCCACCTTGAGCTGGGCAATGTAGCTCGGCGTGAGCGAGAGTAGCGCCGCTTCAAGCACAGAACACAAGAACGAAACGGCAAGTGACGCAACGATAATCGCTGCAAGGAGAATCATGAGGGCTCGCTGGTAGGACTGTCTCCGCTATATACGGAAGTTCCACGACGCTGTCAATGGCCCCTTTCCTTGGGCCAAGGTGCACTGCCCCGATAGCGCCCAGCCCACAGCGGCGGCCCCTTCGGCCCACCGTAGTTTTCACCCAACCCAGATGCCTTGTAACCGCGGCAGCACGAAAGAGCCTCCGCCACCGATGCCGCCTTCGGTATCGTCGAACGCCTCATCGTAGTGAAAACCGCCCGCTCCCCTGACTTCGACGGTACGCCCCATGATTTCGCCGAAGAATTGCCCACTGCCCCCCACTTCGACATGGGAATGGGGCGCGATGATCTGGCCATAGAAATTTGATGATCCGCCGATGTATACCCCTGAGCGATTGTGCGCGGCATCGTCGAAAACGGAGATCACCGAAAGAATTGGGCTCACGCTACCGTCGTTGGCAACGCGTGTGGGTTTGCCATCGCCCACCTGGATGCCACTGGCCAACCGGAACTCACCTGCCGTGACGATGGTGAGGCTGCTTCCTTCTGCAATGCGAAACGAGCCACCACCACCGATATCGATATCACCGGTCACCACCATGACCATATCGACAGGATTGCCGGGGCTGCCGATACGAAAGTTGGCGCTCCCGGCGAGCCGAAGAGAGTCGAAGCGTACGATTGACTTACCCTGATACTCTACGGGTGTACCAATATCCGGCACGGCATTGTTGGGATCATGCAGGCCAGTCGCATCGAGTACGATGTTGCGCGAGCCGCCTTGCATGTTCAGCGCACCAGAAGAAGTGCCGACTTGGGCCAGGTATTGCGAGTACCGGCCCGTTTGTACGGGAATCTCGCAGTCTTGCGCTGAAGATACGGAAAACACCGGCGTGAGGCCTTGCGGCCCACCACTATCGGCATTGAGCTCGCCATCGACCTGGTCGGCGGGGTTTCGCACGGAGTTGACGGCGGATACGAGTGCATTGCCGCCTATCCATGAACTCCAGTTGCCCAATGTCAGCGTGCCGGCGGCTTGAACGTCGCCGTGCACTCTTCCACTACTGGTAATGCCGACATCCCCCAAACCGATGACGTCGCCATAGACATTGGCGCCACCACCGCTGATATTCACCGTATCGTTGGCCCTGATATTCCCATGCACGGCAGCCGAGCCCGTGGCAGTGAACTTGCCGCTCGCGGCTACGTCACCGTAGATGGGCGAGGCGCCGGTCACCCTGATTTCCGCCCCTTCGGTTTGGGTGCCTACCACGACGTTGCGCCGCTGGGCGTTACTGCCGCCATAAGCCCCTTCACGCGAGTCGTAGCTATCGATGATGCCGCTGCCCGTGACCTGTACCCCATCGCAACTCAGCAAGCCACGCGAGCCCGGTGGGGGCAGCTCCGGTAGAGCCACGAGCCCCACCACGGTGCGCATGGCTTCATCGCCAGTGGCACCAAAATAGCCTTCACTCTCGACTCTCACCCCAATTTGGCCGCCCAGCAGCGCATCGTCTTCGGGCAAGGCCGGGGCGAGCCGCCAGCGGTGGCGGCCGTGCTCGGAAATATTGCCTTGCTGTGACCATGGGCCCGACAGAGCCGCCTGCAAGGCATCGGATGATTGCTCATGCCTGGCTTGCGCTGCGGCACTACGCAGCGCTCCTACGAAGCCGACCCCCAGGTTGCCATAGACAGGCGGCAGTGGCTCTTCGCTGTTGTTGATCGCCTCGATGGCAGCGCGAAGCTCGTCATTGAAGGCATAGAGCCCCGCTTCGGCTTCGTTTTGCGCCATCACTGAAGCTCGATAATTCCCTGCCAGCCTCTCGTTGACCAGACTGCCGCTCATGGCGGAAATGCCTAGCATGAGCGCCATGCTCAGCATGCTCAGCACCATCACCAGCGCCGCGCCCTGCTGCTTGTGTCGTGTATTCGGCATTGGTCCTCCAGACAAGCTGGAACAATTCAGATACACAACATTACATTAGAGACGAGGTAAGGTCACGCTTAAGTACTAGGAGAACTTAGCATCATGATGGGGCTCGCCATGCGCTATCGCCACGTCCAGAACAGCCAGTGGTCCGGTGCGACCATTTGCATGCACTCCAGGCGACCCTGAGCCCAGAAGCGGGGGTAGAGGTATGCGCGTCCGACTTCCTGCATGCAAAGCAGGCGAGAATCCAAGGAGAGCCAGTAGAGCTCCATACCGGCATGGAGCAAATAGGCCATCATCAACATCATGCCTGCCCAAAGAAGAGTCGCCTGAATCGGCACAGGGCCAACGTGGCGCTGTGGCAGGGGTTGGTGTGAGTCGCGATAACCGAAGACCAACCCTATAGCGAGGGCCATGACCAGTGAACTCAAAGGAAAGATATGAGCCCCGGCGAACTGTACGTTAACGATGACACCCACGAAAGCCATTACCAGGCAGGCGTAAATCGGCTTGTCTTGATCGGGGATGACTTGAGAACGCCGATAGATCTTCCAGCAGCCATAGAGGATCAGCGCCAGCAGCATGATCGCTATTGGCAAGCCCCACTCCGCAGCGGTGTTCAAGATAATGTTATGGGCGTGGGCATAACTTAGCCTTCCATCTCCCGCGAACTGCATCGGGCCGATACCGAAAGGGAAGTTTTCCAGGCTGTACTCTATGGCGGTACGCCATAGGTCAAAGCGATTATTGTCACTGGTAACATCACGACGAAATATGATCTCCTGCCCCTCGACCGTTCTACGCAGAGGATTGACGAACCACCAGCCCGCCAGCCCAGCGAGGGAAGCTCCAAACAGGGTCGCTACAGGCCAGTAGGCAGACTGCCTGAACAATGCCAAGGCAATCACCATGGCCATGATGAGTGAGAGAATCCCCGCCCGCCCCTCACTCAGGAACAGCAGATACCACCAGAAGGAAAGCGGCAGGAAGCAGAGCACCGCAGCGATCATGGAAGGCCTGGGCCGGCTGACGATATAGAGCAGTGCCAGCGGCATCAAGCCGACGGCCACGTCGGAGAAGTGGCGCAGGTTAGCAAAACCTGGGGTGGATTGCCTGCGATCTAAAAAATTATAGTTCAGAAAAATGAAGTCGATTGCATATAAAGAATAAGCAACAACAATAAAAAGAAACACACCACCCAAGAGAAGACCATTGAACTTTTTGAAAAATAAATCACAGGTTAACCCAACAACCACAAGCCAAAGAGCAACGCCTAAAAATGCAGTAAACTCTAACAAAAAAACAAAATAATAAGGAGCGAAGAGCAAGGCGACAAACAAAAAAATGCAGAAAGAAAATAACAAAGCTTGCAAGAATGGACGACTCAAGGAGGCTTGAATAACAACCAAAATCTTAAATCTAAAGAACCAAACAACACCACCCCAAACGGGCAGGGAAAGCAAGATAAAAAATCTAGTCTTATCAAAAATATCCATAAAAAAGGCCGGCACGTTACCGGCCTTGACGACTTACTTAGGTTAACTTCCGATTTGCCTACCAACAGGGACAGTAATATCTGCGCCAGTGCCTCCTGAAACTCCACCCGTAGCGGTAATTGATCCCGCAGCAGTAGTAGTGGGGGCTGTATAACCCAGCGTAGCGCCGTCACAAGAAGGAGCTAAATCTCCCATATCACCGACTGCCACATCCCCAAGAACCAAGCCAGTTCTAAGAGCAGCAAGCTCTTGCTGACACGCCGCATCAGCAGTCCTCTGCTGATAGCCAACGTATTGAGGCACCGCTATCGCCGCCAGTATCCCGATGATGGCCACCACGATCAGCAGTTCGATCAGGGTGAAACCGCCCTGGCCTCGCT
>ERZ869909.2368-NODE-2368-length-12672-cov-10.316237_pt1 | contig 12672 bp, 10 predicted proteins | sample MGYA00520892_ERZ869909 | MGnify/ENA primary metagenome ERZ869909 (study PRJEB32215, sample SAMEA104723947) | bioreactor metagenome | biome: bioreactor; feature: anaerobic bioreactor; material: water | place: China | collected 2015-03-12 ... | reverse complement strand
TTGTAAACGAATGGTTACCATTACCGTTATCCTATGTTTTTCAATGTTTTCAAAGGTTAAAGAACCCCTTCCGACGGACAGCCGGAAGGGTCGCAATATTCTACGGAATTTCTCTGCAAATGCAAGTAATATCGGGGTTTGTTACCGTCCGGGGAACATTCCGGGGGGCATTTTACCGCCCAGCTGGCGCATCATCTTCGCCATCCCGCCACCTTTCATTTTTTTCATCATCTTTTGCATTTGACTAAATTGCTTGAGTAATTTGTTCACGTCTTGCACTTGAACGCCTGACCCAGCAGCAATTCGGCGCTTGCGAGAGCCCTTGATGATATCCGGATGTTCACGCTCTTGTGGCGTCATCGAACTGATAATCGCTTCCATTCGAATGGTGACTTTATCATCCATTTGACCTTGCAGCTTTCCGGCCATCTGTCCCATGCCTGGCAATTTATCCATTAAACCCATCATGCCGCCCATGCTTTTCATCTGCTGCAGCTGCTCACGGAAATCTTCTAAACTGAATTTTCCGCTGGTCATTACTTTCTTCGCGACCTTTTCCGCTTTAGCTCGGTCGACTTTAGACTCGACTTCTTCGATCAGCGACAACACGTCGCCCATACCGAGAATCCGAGAGGCAATACGATCAGGATGAAAAGGTTCAAGTGCGTCATTTTTCTCGCCGACACCCAAAAACTTAATCGGCTTGCCGGTGATATGACGAATAGAGAGTGCCGCACCGCCGCGCGCATCACCATCCACTTTCGTTAAGATGACACCGGTTAGTGGCAATGCTTCATTGAATGCTTTGGCAGTGTTCGCCGCGTCTTGGCCGGTCATGGCGTCAACCACGAACAAGGTTTCAATCGGTTGAATCGCCGCGTGCAGTTCTTTAATTTCCGCCATCATGGCTTCGTCAATGGCCAACCGACCTGCGGTATCCACAAGCACAACATCAATAAATTTCTTGCGGGCATAGTCGATAGCGGCGTTCGCAATCGCGACGGGCTTTTGCTCTATCGACGATGGGAAAAACTCAACATCGACATCGGCAGCAAGGCGCTCTAGCTGTGCGATCGCCGCTGGACGATAGACGTCTGCACTGACCACGAGAACCTTTTTCTTGTGCTTTTCCTTCAAGAAGCGCGCAAGTTTGCCGACACTTGTGGTTTTACCCGCACCTTGCAAACCGGCCATCATGATGACTGCCGGTGGCTGAGTGGCTAGGTTCAATGGTGCATTGGCTTCACCCATAGCCGCTTCAAGTTCAGTCCGAACGATTTTGACAAACACCTGCCCTGGATTGAGGTTCTTATTGACCTCAGTGCCTAATGCCCGCTCTTTGACTTTGCCAATAAAGTCTTTGACCACGGGTAACGCGACATCCGCCTCGAGCAGTGCCATACGCACTTCACGTAGTGTGTCTTTAATATTGTCTTCAGTTAATCGCCCACGCCCGCTTATATTGCGCAGACTTTGGGATAATCGTTCGCTCAGGTTTTCAAACATACTCTCTTCCTGTCAGCCGAGTTTCAGGTATTATACGGAATGAGGTTGGGTTTGGCGATGCACACGCTTATACTCTTCTTAGAAAGTAGAAAATTCATGTAACTCAGATTCCTAAGGAAAGCGGTAATCATGCATACAACGTTGGCCAGTATCAGCATTCTTGCCTATGTGATCAGTGCGTTTATTCTCAGTGCGCGTCTTGGTGCCCCGCATCGCATGCGCCGCCGTGCATTGATTTTCAGCATCATCGCACTTGCCACGCATGCTTTCGCCTTGATCGGTCTCTTTACCGAAACCTCTTGGGTCAAAATCAATCTTTTTATTTCGCTCGCCATCATTACCTTGATTTTAAGTTTTCTCAACTCGATTCGTGGCGACCATCCGGCTAGTCTTCTCATTCGGCCGGCTATTTACGGATTAGCAGCGCTGAGCCTCGTGCTGGTACTTATTATTCCTGCCGAAGTCGGACGCCCCATCCACATGAGTCCAATCTTTGCTTTGCATATGAGTCTCGCCCTAATCGCTTCTGCATTGCTAACCCTTGCTACCTTTTATGGGGTTCAACTTTTATATGTCAACCGACTGCTCAAACAAAAAAGTGCGAAAGCAGTTTCTGAACGGATGCCACCATTACTCTCAATTGAGCAATATTTCTTTCGTTTATTAACGGCCGGTACCATCGTTTTATTGATCGCGGTTACGGTCGGTTTTATTTACATGGATGATTTATTTGCTCGCGGGCAACTGCATAAGACCATATTTTCGTTAGCTGCACTGATTGCTTTCGGCAGTGTACTTACGGTGCACTATTGGCGTGGATTACGTGGTCGAATCGCTGTCTACTACACGCTGCTTGCAAGTGGCTTGCTTATTATTGGTTACTTCGGCAGCCGCTTTGTTCGCGACATCCTGCTCACCTAAGCAAACATTCCGTTGAAAAAGCACTTGACTTGCTTACGGACGCCCCTACATTAAGACCATAGACTTCATTAACAGGAAACTAACTTGGACGACATATCTACCGGTACGTTATTTCTTGCTCTCGCAGTACTTATTCTGATTTCTGGATATTTCTCCGGCTCTGAAACAGGCATGATGACGGTCAACCGTTATAAACTTCGTCACTTGGCGCAAAGCGGTAACAAGTCCGCTCGTCGGGTCACACGTTTACTCGAGCGTCCAGATCGCCTGATTGGCCTCATCTTAATTGGCAACAATCTAGTCAATATCGCTGCATCAGCGATCGCAACGATCATCGGCATGCGACTATATGGCGACTACGGTATTGCAATTGCCACCGTTGTGCTGACTTTAATTATTCTGATTTTTGCTGAGGTTACACCAAAGACGATCGCTGCCCTGCATCCTGAACGCGTGGCATATCCTAGCTCGATGTTATTGTCACCATTGATGCGCATCTTTTATCCGCTCGTTGCCACCGTCAATTTTATTACCAACAACATGATGCGGCTCTTGGGTATCAATCCAAATGCTGCTGGCAAAGATACCCTGAGTGCCGAAGAATTAAGAACGATTGTTCATGAAGCCGGCTCACTGATCCCCTCGCGACATCAAGAAATGCTGCTGAGTATCCTTGATTTAGAAAAAGTCACTGTCGACGACATCATGATACCGCGCAATGAAATTACCGCGATCGACATAAACGACGAATTAACCAGTATTATTCGCCAACTGAACAATATGCCGCACACCTTAGTTCTGCTCTATCGCGGCGAAATCGATGATGCCATCGGTTTTCTGCATGCTCGCGACATGTTACGCCTGCTCACACGTACCCATGAACCGGACAAAGCTTCAATTGTTCGTGGTGCACGCGACATCTATTTCATCCCGGAAGGAACCCCATTGTCAGTTCAGCTGGTCAAATTCCAACATAACAAAGAGCGGATTGGATTGGTGGTCGATGAATATGGTGATATTCAGGGGATGGTGACCTTAGAAGACTTGCTTGAAGAGATTGTTGGTGATTTTACCACGTCAATAACCGGACAAGCGCACGAGCCAGTGCATCGACAAGCGGACGGTACCTACTTGGTGGAAGGCACAATAAACTTGCGCGACCTAAACAAAGAACTCAAGGTCAATCTTCCAACCGACGGTCCAAAAACTTTAAATGGTCTTATCGTTGAAGAGTTTGGCGATATTCCAGAGCATCCTATGTGTCTGAAAATCGCTGGGTATATCATTGAGATATTAGCGGTGACCGATAACCGCGTCGAACAAGTTCGAATTCAACCGAAACGGAAACGAAAAGCCCGATAAACGAAGGCCGCTCACTGAGCGGCCTTGTTATTATTTTAACTAAACAAGCGGCGGAACCAACCGCGATTCAGTTTTGCTTCGCATTGATTTAACTGCTGCGCATAGCGGCTGGCACGGGTGTCAACGTTGCGTGAAACTTGAATAAGCCACTGCTTTTGCAAAAAGGTTTGCCGCTGATAGCCGCCCCAACCCTCGTGATAATTCAAATACTGTGCGTAAGCGTCCCATTTTGACACGCCATTAATCCGATAGGTCTTATCCATGTACCAACCAACGAAATCAATCGCGTCAGCAAAGTTATCGCGTCGGGCGCGACGGTTTCCGGTTTCACGAATATAGTCATCCCAAGTACCTGTTTTTGCTTGCGCATAACCATAAGCATCACTCGCCCGCTTCCATGGAATAAAACCTAGGATATACCGACGCGGTGGCGCCGCATTGTGCCGAAATGAACTCTCTTGGTACATAATTGCCATAGGTACGTGAATGGGCGCGTCCCATTCTTTCTTCATCGCATTAGCGGCGCGCCACCAGTCCCGACGTTCTTCAAAAATATTACAGATATTTTCTGCATCTCTTGGTGGTGAGGTACTACATCCAGAAATAAAAAGCACTGATAAAACAGAAAGTAACAAAAACTTGTGGTTTTTATTTGAACACCTTCGGAACTTATAGCGTTTTGATGGCTCAGAGTTTATGTGTAGAGTTTTCATGTTTTATCCCCTGGATTTCAGATTACGCGCCTTTAGAAGGCGCGTTTTTTTTGTCTAGCGCTCGCAGGAAATAGTTTTCTAAAAATTCTGCAAAGGTTCCTCGATCCGCGTCTTCAATCGCCTTCTGCTCTTCGAGCGACTGCTCCGCCATGGCTTTGAAATCAGTTAGGCTGTAATACTCGAGGTCACTGCTGACAAGTTCTTGTTGGTACTTGACCGCGAGTCCCAAGCCCACTTGGCGATATTCTTCTACCGCTTGTCGGTAATTGGCCAGTAGTTTCGAAGACAAAGTAAGTTCCGGGTTCTCAATTGCAGGAACAAGCGCAGCGAGTGCTTGCTGGTAATCCGCTGCGTCGTCAGGGTCCAACCATGTGGCTAATTGCTCTAAATTATCAAACAATTGACGTAAGCGAGATTGAATCGAAAACTCACCGAGCTCATCGTTTAAGCTAAGTCCGGGTTCACGGCCTTTTAAAACCACGCGATTCACATTGGCCTCAGTAAGGCGCTGTTGCTCAAGCGACAACGCTGGACTGTCAGCCCAAAGACAGTAGAGCAAAAATAGGTCGAGGAAGCGCATTTGCTCGGCAGTAATTCCCACTGAACTATATGGGTTCACATCGATCGCTCGCACTTCTATATACTGAACACCGCCGCGTTCGAGTGCTTGGGTTGGCGTTTCGCCCAACTCAGCTACGCGTTTCGGCCGAATCGGTGAATAAAATTCATTTTCGATTTGGAGTATGTTGGCGTTCAGCTGATTCCACTGCTCACCATCACGCACACCAATATCAGCAAAGCTCTCTGAGCGCGTAAATACCGCACGGCGCAAGCCAGCAACATAGTCTTCAATCGAGTTGTAGCTGATTTTTAGCGCCGCTTGTTCTTTGTTGGTATAGCCAAGATCACTCATGCGCAACGAAGTCGCATAAGGGACATAGACCATGCCGCCCCCGAGTTCGTGGAAATCAAGCTCGGCGTAGCTATGCTTAAGAAACGACTTACATAAAACAGGTGACGCACCAAAGAAGTACGGAATTACCCAAGCCCAGCGTTTAAAATTGCGAATCAGTCCAAAGTATCGATCTGAGCGGTAGTCGCTAGAATCTTCGACTTGGTCCTGTTTCGCTAACTCAGCCCACATGGCATCGCTCACCGACCAGTTGAAATGGACACCCGCGATGGTTTGCATGACTGCGCCATAACGATGCGTCAGCCCCTGTCGGTACGTCGTTTTCATTTTACCAATATGCGAGTCACCATAGTGGGCAAGCCGAATATCACTGGTGTCATTGACGTAACACGGCATGCTCAGCGGCCACAATAATTCGTCACCGATGTTTTGATAAGTAAAACGATGGATGTCACGCAGCTGTGCTAACGTTGTCTCAATTGAGGTTTCAACCGGCGTAATAAACTCAAGCAACGCCTCAGCATAATCGGTGGTAATCAGTGGATGAGTCAGCGTCGAACCAAGGCTCTTAGGATGCATGGAGGTTGCTAGTTCACCGGCTGGGGTAATACGCAAGGTTTCACGTTCAATACCACGATTAATTTGCGTAACTGCTTCTCGCTGCGCACGGTCACAAGCCCGAAAGTGCGCTAATCGGTCAGAGAATTGAATTGACAAAGCAACATCCTGAAATTGTCTGATATGATGCGTATTAGTGTGCCACAATATTTCCGAAATTGCAGCGATAGGAAGTGAGTTTCTATGATCAATAGCAGTCCCTCTCAATGGTCGGTTCCAGCAACCTTGTTGTGGCTCGTCAATGCCATTGGTTTTCTCGCGATTCTGGTCCTACCGAATTGGCTTGCCTCACTGATTGCCGTCTTCTTGTTTTTATTTAACGTTTTAGTTGGTGTGCGGTTGTGGCTGCAAAAGAAGCAAATTGAAGTCGTTACCGCATCAGCCAGTTCAGACTTCTTTTCCAGTACAAGTACGCGCTTACTTCAGCAAATTTTCAATGACCTACCAAATCGCGTGTATTGGCGTGATCACGAGTTACGCTTTGTCGGCGCAAACCCGGGATTCCTAAAGGACTTTGGCTTACAAACAACCCATGACTTACTGGGTAAAAAAGACACCGAACTTGCTGTGTTAAAGGATAATCCGGAACTGCTTGAACGCGACCGCGCCACCTTTGCAGCAAAAATGCCGGCCTGTAACCAAGAAATGCAATTGGCGGTCAAAACCGTTGGCGATCATGACGGGATTCGTTGGATTGAACATTCAAGCGTTCCGCTGTACGACGATCAAGGCAATATCAGTGGGATTCTCGGCAGCTATTACGACATTTCCACTATTAAGCGTGCCGCTGAGGAAATGTCGCGAGCGCGAGAAAACGCTGAACAAGCACGAGAAGCTGCTGAGTCTGCAAACCAAGCGAAAAGTGAATTCCTAGCAAATATGTCGCATGAAATCCGCACGCCGATTAATGCAATTGTCGGCATGGCGAATCTCGCCTTGAAAACGGAATTGAATGATAAACAGAAACGTTATTTGAAAGTCATTGACTCGTCTTCACAGGCACTACTGGGTGTTATCAATGACATTCTCGACTTCTCGAAAATCGAAGCAAACAAACTCGTCATCGAGAAAATTCCATTTGACCTCGACGAAGTGCTAAGCACGCTGGCGGATATGTTTGCGTATAAAGCCTATGACAAAGGCCTTGAGTTTATAATTAACTTACCGGCAAACATCCCGACCATGTTAATTGGCGACCCGCTGCGCTTACAGCAAGTCCTGATTAACCTTGTTAGCAATGCCATCAAGTTCACTGACGACGGCGAAATTAGTGTGTCCTGTACCCTGCTTGATCGCGCCCCAGATAAAATATGGCTGCGTATTGAGGTCCGCGACACCGGCATTGGTATGACTGAAGAACAACGCGCCATGCTTTTTAATGCCTTCACCCAAGCTGACAGTTCAACCACACGCAAGTATGGTGGTACGGGTCTTGGATTAGCTATTTCACACCGCCTGACCAAACTCATGAATGGCGATATGGCGGTGCAAAGTGCATTGAATCAGGGCTCAAACTTCTTCATTGAATTGACCTTGCCGGTGCAAGAAAGCCAAGACAGTTCACATCATCAACTATTGATGAGTCGTCTCGCCGGCACGAAAGTACTCGCCATCGATGACAACACCAGTACCCGCGAAATGCTTAAAGAAACATTGCGTTCGTATGGCATGGAAGCGCATACCTGCCACAGCGGTGAGCAAGCGATACAACTGGTGAAACAAGCCATCACCGATGGTGTCCCGTTCCAAATTCTGATTATCGACTGGCGTTTACCGGGCATCGATGGATTAGAGCTTGTCGAGCGACTGCAGAAAAAACTCAGCCCGGAACAGCGACCAAAAATGATTTTGGCCACCGGCTATTACGCCGAAGAATTGGCGGAAAAAGCGCGCGCTGCTGGCACCCATGACTTTATTACCAAACCGTATACCACAGCGACACTTGCACGGGCGATGAACGGTGCCTTGAGTGGTCAAAAAGTAAATCCACAAGGCCAAGAGGTTCAGACCAGTGCGGTCAATGCCAGCTTAGTCGGTGCGCCGATTCTAGTCGTCGAAGACAATGAAATTAATCAGCACGTCGCGAAAGAAATGCTCAGTGGTCATGGTTTCCGCATTGACCTCGCTGAAAATGGTGAAATTGCCGTAGAAAAAGTACAAAAAAACAAGTACGCGCTAGTCTTGATGGATATTCAAATGCCCGTGATGGACGGCTATCGTGCAGCCGAAACCATTCGCCAATTTTATAGCTATCAACAATTACCTATTCTTGCCATGACCGCAAATGCGATGAGTGGCGATGCGGAAAAATCACTGGCCGCCGGTATGCAAGGTCATATTCCCAAACCAATCGATGAAGATTTGCTGCTGAGTCAAATTGAAAAGTGGGCACTACCTGGCCCCTATCAGGCAGACAGCGCGTTTGAACAACCCAGTGAGCCCGAGGCACCTGTGAGCAAGCCCAAGTATCCACAAATGAAAGGTATTCAGCTGGAGCAAGCACTTCAACGCTTAAATCATAATCATGAGTTGTATATTAAATTATTAAATCATTTAGTCGCGAGCTATCGCGGCTCAGCCATGACGGTTTCAGAATTCATCACTCGTGGTCAAAATGACGAAGCGCGTCGATATTTCCACTCGCTGAAAGGTGCTGCTGCCAATCTTGGTTTAGTTGCACTCGCTGACAAAGCCGCGGGATTAGAAGCTGCAGTCAACGAGCGCAACGTCGGCGCCGTGGCGGACCAAATCAGTGGTTTAGAAGGACTACTTGACCACGCCGAACAGGCAGCTCAAGATTTAACAAGTCTCGCGGATGAAACAACAACGGATAATTCACAATGATTCGATTTCTATTTTTAATCCCGTTTCTGCTTTGTTTGTTATGGACCATTTACCTGCAAATGAACGGCTACAGCTTGCGCCAAGGTAAACAAGGCTATTTATACATATTGATTGTAAGCGCCGTCATCGCCGCTTTTTATACCTTAATGCTCTGGCTTACACGGTGATCAAAAAAGCCCTGCACGCGCTGTACAGGGCTTCTTGAGCGCTAACCTAACCTGTAGGTTAACTGGCTAAAGCAAGCAAAACACCTGCTGCGACCGCTGAGCCCAATACACCGGCGACGTTTGGCCCCATCGCGTGCATTAACAAGAAGTTATGCTGGTCGGCCTTCAACCCTTCTTTATTGACAACCCGTGCTGCCATCGGTACCGCTGAAACCCCAGCAGCGCCAACTAGTGGATTAATCGCCTGTTTACTGACAAGGTTCATCAGTTTTGCCATCAAAACCCCAGCCGCAGTACCTATCGTAAACGCGACCGCGCCAAGCAATAAGATACCAATCGTCTGCGCGGACAAAAACGAAGCGGCAGTTAATTGGGCGCCGACTGCTAAGCCAAGGAAAATGGTGACAAGGTTAATCAATTCATTCTGAGCCGTCTTACTCAGACGATCCACCACGCCACTTTCGCGCATGAGGTTACCGAGACAGAACATTCCGACGAGCGGTGCCGCAGTGGGTAACAGCAATAATGTCATCACCAGCACCATCAACGGAAAAAGGATCTTCGCCCGCTTCGACACCGGCTTTAACTGCGTCATGCGAATTTTTCGTTCTTTCTCCGTGGTCAGTAGGCGCATTACCGGCGGCTGTAAAACCGGCACCAGCGCCATATACGAATATGCGGCAACAGCAATCGCTCCCAGCAGCTCAGGTGCCAACTGCGAAGCTAAATAAATCGCTGTCGGGCCATCTGCACCGCCGATAATGGCAATAGCAGCTGCTTGCTGTATGGTAAACTCAACACCTGGCACCCAGTTCAGCGCTATTGCACCCAATAAAGTGGCAAAAATGCCAAATTGTGCCGCGGCTCCAAGTAGTAGCATGCGCGGATTCGCCAACAATGCACCGAAATCCGTCATCGCTCCAACACCGAGAAAAATCAGCAGCGGGAACAATCCCGTGGCAATCCCAAGCTCATAAAGTAAGTAGAGAATCCCACCCGGCTCATTCATGCCGGCTAGCGGGATATTCGCGAGCACAGCACCAAAGCCGATTGGCAATAGCAGTAACGGCTCAAATTTATGCACGATGGCGAGATAAACCAGCAGCAGGCCGACCCCAATCATCACGATGGCACCGAGCGACAGGCCTGCGAAGCCAGTGGTATTCCACAATGTTAGCAATGTTTCCATAATGCTTAGGCGTTCCCTTCAATGGTCAACAAAATGTCACCCGAAATAACACTATCGCCCTCTCGTGCCTTCAACTCGGCAATGACGCCATCGCGGTCGGCACGGACTTCCGTTTCCATTTTCATCGCTTCTAGAATGACGACGACATCACCGGATTTCACAGCGTCGCCAGGCTTCACTTGATACTTCCATAAGTTACCTGACAAGGGTGCGTGCAACGCGTGTGCATTGGCGCTCGCTTGCGGTGCCGGTGCTGCTTTCGGCTGCGATTCAGCCGGCGGATTAGTTGAACGACTCGACTCTGCCTTTAAGCTGCCATCGGGGCCAACCTCAACTGAGAAACACTCACCAGAAATACACACGTCGTAACGTTCAATACTATTATCGCCGGTCTCGGCTTTACGCACTGGTGTCGCATTTTCAACACTCGGCACCGGTTCGAACGCGTCTGGATTATCGCGATTCTGTAAAAATTTCAGGCCAATTTGCGGGAACAAGGCATAGGTTAATACGTCATCGACACTTGCCTCTGCGAGGCGAATATTTTCAGATTTCGCTTTTCCTTCTAACTCAGTCGTCAGCGCGTCTAACTCATCTTCGATCAGATCTGCGGGTCGGCAAGTAATTGGTTCGGCGCCAGCCAGCACTTTCTTTTGCAATTCTGCATTCACCGGAGCTGCCGTCGCACCATACTCACCTTTCAAGACGCCGACCGTTTCTTTTGAAACCGACTTGTAACGTTCACCGGTTAAGACGTTGAGTACTGCTTGAGTACCGACAATTTGTGAGGTTGGCGTGACCAATGGAATAAAACCTAAGTCCTCGCGCACCCGCGGAATTTCTTCCAGAACTTGATCAAATTTATCCAACGCTTTCTGCTCACGCAGCTGATTTTCCATGTTGGTGAGCATGCCGCCAGGCACTTGTGCCAGAAGAATTCGCGCATCCACACCTTTTAGTGAACCCTCAAAGCGCGCGTACTTTTTCCGCACATGGCGAAAGTAGGACGCAATTTCTTCAAGGTTGGCGAGGTCGAGCCCGGTATCTCTCTCGGTACCTTCGACCATAGCGATTAACGTTTCCGTTGCACTATGCCCATAGGTCATACTCATCGACGAGATCGCGGTATCGAGCATATCAATACCCGCATCGATCGCTTTTTGATAGGTCGCTGTACTTAAGCCTGTCGTTGCATGACACTGCATGGCAATCGGCACCGACACATTTGCTTTCAGCTCGGTAATCAGCCCTTCTGCTTCGTAGGGGCGCAATAACCCTGCCATATCCTTGATACAAATCGAGTGGCAACCCATGTCTTCTAATTCTTTCGCCATCGCCACCCATTTTTCCCGCGTGTGTACAGGACTTACGGTATACGACATGGTGCCTTGTGCATGGCCATCATTCGCGATCGTTGCTTCAATCGCTGTCTTTAAATTGCGGACATCATTCATTGCATCAAAAATACGAAAAACATCGACTCCATTTGTCCGTGCACGCTCGACAAAACGTTTAACCACATCATCTGCATAATGACGATAACCAAGCAGGTTCTGGCCGCGCAGGAGCATCTGTTGACGCGTATTGGGCATCGCCTTTTTCAGTTCACGCAGGCGTTCCCAAGGATCTTCACCTAAATAACGAATACAGGCATCAAACGTTGCCCCACCCCAAGTTTCAAGCGACCAAAAGCCCGCTTGATCGAGCTTTTCGGCAATCGGCAACATGTCATCGAGGCGCAAACGGGTCGCTAATAGCGACTGGTGTGCGTCACGCAGGACCAATTCGGTCAATAATAGTGGTTTGGACATAAGATGACTCCCTAAGCGTCTGAGGCTGGATTGTCTGATTTACTTGCGCGATAGCGCTTCACGGCGACGGCGATTGCAGCTAGTTTTTTTGCATCCGCGTCTTCGTTGGCAGTGCCAGCAGAAGGTGCACTAGACGCTCCTGAGTCGATGTTCGCCTCAGGACATAGTTTGGTTAACAAGGTGACAGCGCCGGTGAGTAAAATCAGGAAGACAAACACCACGCCCATACCAGCAAGCATCATTTCCGCAGCCTGCAAAAATAAGTCCGACATACCCTTCCTTGCCTGTACGTAAAATTAGAATTGTTAGATGATTGTAAATAAACTACGCGGGAAAGGAAAGTTATCGGGGTATCGGCTTTATTTATAGTGGGTATAGATGCTTTCTTGTTTACAGCGCTTGATTGACTGAACGGCTCTGTCAAGGAAGTGAATGCGTCATCGACACGGTTGTATCGCGCAAGGCATCAACTGAAAAATTACGGTGAACTCCAGAGGCATCGAAAAACAGCGATATAGAGAAACATGAAGGTAGAAATGAAGATGAAGAAGAAATGGCGCGCTCGGGAGGATTCGAACCTCCGACCGCCTGGTTCGTAGCCAGGTACTCTATCCAGCTGAGCTACGAG
>ERZ869909.2367-NODE-2367-length-12674-cov-5.455029_pt1 | contig 12674 bp, 9 predicted proteins | sample MGYA00520892_ERZ869909 | MGnify/ENA primary metagenome ERZ869909 (study PRJEB32215, sample SAMEA104723947) | bioreactor metagenome | biome: bioreactor; feature: anaerobic bioreactor; material: water | place: China | collected 2015-03-12 ... | reverse complement strand
AGGCTGGCCGTTCACAACAGCTTGAAGACTGGATCATGGCGCACGTTCGCGCCTTTGAGTTCTTCGGTGGTGTACCAAAGTTACTGGTGCCGGATAACCTGCGTTCTGCGGTCACCAAAGCAAACCGCTACATACCGGTATTAAATGAAAACTATGCGCGTATGGCGCGTCATTACAACACCGCCATCATGCCTGCACGGCCTTATAAACCCAAAGACAAATCAAAGGCAGAGAATGCTGTCCTTATCGTTGAGCGTTGGATCTTGATGCGTCTGCGACATGATCACTTTTATACGCTATCGAGTCTTAATCAACGGATCCAAGAGCTTCTGGTTGAGATGAATCATCGTCAGCAACGCGTTCACCCGGGCTCACGCCACGAACTTTATATCCGTCTTGATAAACCCGCACTAATGCCATTGCCTGGGTATAGCTATCAATACATCGACAGCAAACAAGCGCGAGTTGGCCCCGACTACCATGTTCTGTACGCCAAGCACGCCTACTCTGTACCCCACAACCTAGTGGGACAGACCGTTACACTGGAAGCCACAGCGCAAATCATCTGCTTTTACTATCAGGGTAAGGTGGTTGCTCAGCATCCCAGACAACATCAGCCTGGCGCGTTTAGCACCATTAAAGAGCATATGCCCGATGCCCACGTAAAGCAGCGCTGGAGTGTTGAGCGTCTACTTGGCTGGGCTGAAACTATCGGCAGCGGCAGTCGTGCGGTTATCGCGGCCCAGCTGGCTCGTCGACAACATCCAGAGCAGGCAATAAAGAGCTGCCTAGCGATCCTTAATCTGAGCAGTAAATACGGGCAGGAGCGGCTTGAAGCTGCCTGTCAGAAAGCGTTAGTGCTCGAGCAACCCAATCGAAAGGTCATTCTGAACTTGCTTGCCAACAACAAAGAGCGAGACCTCTCAACTATCGACGTCGAAGACTCACCGGCGGTTAACCATCCCAATATCCGTGGACAACACTACTACCAATAAGGATTAACAGCATGAGCTTATCATCACTCTATGAACAACTGCGTGCATTACGGCTGGGACACTTCTGTCAAGCCTTACAACAGCAGCAAGAGCAACCGGATACCTATGCCGACATGAGCTTCGAGGAGCGTCTCGGTTTGCTTGCCACGCACGAAATACTATGCCGTGACCACACCAAAGTAAAACGTCTGACTCGTCAGGCAAAGCTCCGCTTCGACGCCCGCCCTAGCGGCATCGATTACCGCAGTGGCCGTGGCCTTAAGAAAGAAAAAATAGCGGCACTAATGAGTGGGCAATACCTGCACTACAACCAGAACATTATCATTACCGGAGCGACTGGCTGCGGCAAAACTCACCTGGCTTGTGCGCTGGCGACGCAGGCTTGTGAACAACATCACAGTGCCCGTTATTATCGCCTTGGAGAACTGCTGGATGAATTACACGTTGGACGTGCTGACGGCTCTTACCGACAGCAGTTAAATACCTTAGCAAAGCGAAAGCTCCTTGTCCTTGATGACTGGGGGATGGAGAAGCTAAGCGCTCGTCAGGCGAATGACCTGCTTGATGTCATGGAAATACGCTATCACCAATCAAGCACCATCATTGCTAGCCAAATCCCCACCAGCGAGTGGTACAAGTTGATACCCAGTCCGACCATTGCTGACGCCTTACTTGACCGATTATTGCACAACAGCCACCGAATAGAACTGACAGGAGAATCTATGAGAAAGCTAGACCAATCCGATCACTTAGCGTAAAAAGAGGGTTATGAAAAAGAACGGCTAACAGGTGATCGGATAACTCCGGAATCGCTGTTCGGAATCACCGAAATACGCACTCTTCTGAGAGTACTTAAAACGCAAGTCATCAGAGCCGAGTTCATGCCACTTATTTGGCTTAATGCTTTTCGTCGTAGTCGATCGAGTTTGCGTCGGCGACGACTGAGATTCCGAGTACCAAGCCAGTACAATTTTCGTTAGTTCAGGTAGACCAAGGCTTGGATGCTCTTTAAACACTCGCTCTATCAGAGGTGCTAGTAGGCTAGAGTCGCAGTCCATGGCTTGCAACAAGTTATATAACCGCAGTGCTTTTTCATTGTTACCGAACGACACTTCTGTTTTCGTTTGTTCTTGTTGCTGTTCAATTAAGTGACGCAGTTCTAGTAAACGCTTATCTATTGAAGGAAGGTGCAAATCAGAGTATTTAACGATTAAATCAGCATCATTACGCCGCAGAGCATCAAGCATCGGATGTACGGGAATTAACTCATCGTCGTACACTTTTTGCAGCAACTCAGGGGTAACCCGCTCGATACCAGTAGCTATTGCCCGAAGCTGCGCAAGCACAAAAAGTTTAACCACAATATCCAACACCCCTTGAGACAGGCTATACCAGCGATCTCGAGTTGCATCATCAAGCGTTTCGCTTCTCTGTTTAAGCCACTGATACTTCCAAAGCTTATTGGTGAAGGCTTCCCACTCACTTAAACGAACCTTGCCATTGCTATCTACTCGAGCCTTATTCGGCCGCTGCATAGGCTCCCAGAACAAGGAACCAAAGCCTGCGCTCCTGCGACCCGCTTGCAGTTCCATTTCAAAGATTGGGCGGGCTTTAGGAGTTCCTACTAGTACTACCGGCACGCCTATGACGTTAACAAGAGCAACAAAGAACTCCAACATCGCTTCTTTGCTTATCGAGCGCTTCAAGCCCAAGCGCTGTACTTCATCAATCACCAGCACACCCAATGCTTTTTGCGTTGCAACTTGCCCCATTAAGGAAAGGAGCACTTCTGTGCTGTGACGTTTTCGGGCATATTTTTGCTCGTAATTTGTATCCAAGGTGCGATCAATCTCCCTAAAAAAATTCAAGCACAAACTTTTTAAGGAGCCATCGCTTGGGCACTCAATACGCAAATAGGGCAACTGCACAAAGTTAATATCAGAATGAAAAATGACTGGAGGATAGGTCGATAAAATTCGATTAACCGTGGTGCTTTTGCCACTGCCTGAACAGCCAATCAAGGAAAGGCATTTGGCTGTGGAATTAGCCTGGGCAAACCTGAAGTTATTAGTGGCACCATCCATGATGCGCTGATATCCATCCTGCATCTTGCGATTTAGGCTACCATCCTTCGGGTTTCGTCCCACGTAACCGGCCCTTATCATCACTGAGAGTTTTTCCTCAAGCTGCCGGTGTATCGACAGAGGCTGGAAAAAATCATCTAACAATGAGGCAATTTCGTGTGCTCGCTGATGAGGCGCGGCGAAGCAATCCTTGGGATCAAAGGTTACTGTACCCGATAACTGTGACCTTAGCGCCTTTAGATCCATGATTGGCGGCAATGCTTCAATAAGTGGGTTCCCCCGATACCTTGAAACACCGGGATCTTTGTACACGGCGGCGACGAAATTGTCAGGTAACGGCATCAGTCATCATCTCCGAAAAGCTCGTCAACGTAGTCTGGGTAATCTAAGTTTGGTGCGCTTTCTTTCAGCGGTATTACATCTGCTGGCTTCTGTTGCTGCGGCTCGGGTCGTACTGCTTTGCTCTGGCGCTCTAACAGCTTTTCATTTGCGCGGTTTTCACGAATCGCTCGAACTTTTTCACTTTTCGGGGTGCCAGAGTCTGCAGGACTGCTAGCCTGTGCTTCAGCGAGCTTCTTTAGAACAAACTCTTCGTGTTGCCGACGGCTCTGTTTAGCAACAACTTTTGCCTCAGCCGCAGTTTTCTTCTTCTCTTCCTGAATGTACCAGACATCCCAAAATGAGCCTCCTCTGAACTCTCGAGAACGGTCCGTCAAGCTACATGTCCAATATTTATTGCTGCCAGTTTCGTAAAACAGGTAAATGTGGTCCGCAACTAACGGATCATAGGCCGCCATCATTTTGCCTGGCCGTTTCACTGTTTTCCCACGATAAGTCCAGCCCATTCGAAGTATTTCTTGCGAGGTGTAGTGCAACCCAAAAAGGCTAATTCCGTGCTCTGATACCGATACCTGAGCTCTTGGCAGCAATGCAATACGAAGAGCATCACCATCAATCTGATGAAGTCGACCCGTACGATTTTGAATACCCCAACGCCAAAGCTGCAAAGGTGTGTTTGGAAGTTCCGTTGGCATATCGCTATCACGATCGTATTTTTCCAAAACAGCAGACCGATTGTGTTGAAGTACGGACGACAATACAATTTGAGTGAAATCCGTCACAGTTAACTTCGCATCTAATCTGTAATCAACACCACCACGCTTTTTAACCAGGTTGCCGGTAACGTGACCAGGCATAAATGCACCGAATGAGGCATGCATGGTTCGAAAGTGTCGTTCTACGATGCCTTTGGCATCACCTCGGTACGGTGGTGTGTTCTCAAGGCGCACCGCAAGACTGTTCTCAAGGTTTTCAATCTGGTGACCTAACAATTCACCCCGGTCTGCTAAAATCGCATCTGGGAGGCCAATACAAGGCCAATCTTCGTCGGTAATCTCAAACCCAAGCTTTTGGCAATACTCAACCTTACTCGTTGCGGCCATGAACAGTGCTTGCATTGCCGCTGCGTATGACGGATTCTCAAACCCGATATACATACCTACAACCATGCGACTGAACACATCCATGACAAAATACACCACCGGACGACCCACTATATTTCGTCGATCTGAGTCAGATACTAGATAAATATCAGCAATCGTAGCATCTATTTCATAGCGTGAGCCTGGCCCCTGAACCTGAGTATTTGCAGTACTGTGAAGCGGCCGTATGTCTTTACTAAAATCTTTTGCTGACGCCCGCTTTCTCAGCGTTTCTGGCTGTAAGTACTCGCGCTGATAAAAATGCCGCAGTTGCCAAATGCTGGGAAAATCTTCCTCTGGTACCTCAGGGAAGTAGGTTCGGTACATCGACTCAAGACGACGATGTGCATAAGGAAATGAATGCTCTTTATCATTAAGAATGAACTTATCAATGGCAATTCTGAATAGGCGTTCCGTTTCTTGATCGATAATGGCACCCACACCTGGTTGGTGTTTTCTGGGGCGACCGAGTTTTTTGCCTTTTGCTACTCGCTTTTTACCTTTACCGCCGGAATTCTTATAGCCGGGTAGTAAGGCGTTTGGTATTTGCCCACGCTGCCAGTACTGACGAGCAAGTCGATACACCGTCTGTTTAGTTGTCTGATGATCCGAAACGATTTTTTCAACAATCGGTCCGCGACGTTTAGGCTCGTAAAATTCAGATAGCGAGATTAACGGTGCAAGTATTTCAAGATTTTTGTCCCGCTTTTGACGTGAAACAGTGCCTTCAGCGGGCGATTGATATTTCAGCTCTGAATATGGGTCTTCAACGCGCTCGAGAACACCACTGTCAATGTACTCAGGAATTTCGTCTTGAGTGATAAGTTCAGGAAACGCTTTTGAATTATCGAGGTTTATCCAGACCAGATGTCTCGGCAGTACCTCTAACACTCGATAGCGAACTTCATGGAATAGTAGTACCTCATTGATTCGAAACACGGTACACCTCCTGAATATGTTTACTATTCGCTGCCTTTATCTCATTAGCTTTTAACTTTCTAATTGGCGTAAAAAAATCAAAATCGAAATAGCGCTTGGCCAGAAGCACTCTGACTTCGCCCAGCGACTCACCTGGCTCAAGGTCGTAAGCCATATCCAGTTTTTTACACACTTCAATAATCTTTGTATTACCAGCTTCACTAAAGTGATGTTGGTAGAACTCTATTTGCTCTAATGGTAATTCGGCTTCGTCATCCCGGCGACCTGCAGGGTACAACCATTCGACATTGGCCAACACTGCTTTTGGTATCTGCTGCTCAGTAACTAGGTACCAAGGGATTCCTTTTTCAAGCCAGAAGCGACGCTCGAGCTCCAGTTTTTCTACCGTGCGTTCATCATCAAGTGCATTGGAGTACTTCACCTGAAGCGCGTATTTGGGCTCTGAATCATCGGTTGTATCAACTAAAAAGTCGGTCGACATAAAATGCTCAACGCCTTGCTGAGCAGGGTGGCGTATACCTGCGTCTCCCGCTAGCTGTTTAGTAAGCGTTCTATCAAGCGGAAATTGCTCGCGAATATCGGTGACTTCAGGTAGCCATTCGAGTAGGAGGAATACGGCAAGTTCAAGATCAGAAAGGAGATGGTGGGTACGTTTTGACTTATGGCCAAAAATGCGGTGAACTCGACCCAGAGAGGGGAGATCTCGAACCGTGAGCCATGGTCGATATTCCGAGCCGTGCCCACTGCCACGCCCCTCCTTGACCCATTTGAGAAGCGTTTTCTCGGATATCTGATTGTTCTTCTTGGGCATACTCTTTTTCCGACTCAGCGATTAAGTTATGTTAGTCAAGGAGTTATGAGTATGCAACTTTATTACTCGTTTTCGATTTACTAGAATGGAAAGAGATTAACACTCTTCCGAAGAGTTTCTCATTGTTGCCAAATTCCTATTTCTTCGTATTGTTTCTGAGCTCATCGGCAACCGAGTGCATTACCGCTTCGTTTTTGTTACGAGCAAGCCAATATATAACGTCAGGAATAAGAGGAGATGAGCGTCTTAGCTCATAGATTTTATCTTGCCAATCTAATAATTCTCTTGGACTTAACTTATCACTGTGCTGCTCTAGCCAATATTGCATATCGTTTGAAAGTTCGCGGCGTTCATTCGATGCGAGCTGAACCTTTTGAATAAATTGATAAAGATCCATAATGGCAGGTAATACAGGAAAAAATATCCCCAATAGGAAGTCTTTTAATAACATTTCATTCAGGAGACTTATAACAAGCAGGACTGTGAGCCACAATACAGTACAAATTTTCCATACAAAAGCAGTCTGCTGCATTAGGCGGCCCGTATAAGCTACATTGGCGCGCTGAGAAATAGCAACTGAGACAATGCCGGGTGACTCTTCGGTTATAGGGTACCAATCAAACAAACACTCTTCGTACGCTATTTCTTGTATAGTTCTCTTATCGCTTGTTATTTCGACTAAATCCTCTAATGAAAGAGAGACTTCTTTAAACCGGACCTCAGGCATTATAAAAACACGCCGGTCGAACCGTTCTTGAACTGAAGCGGCCTTGTGGATAAGAGTCTGCTCTAATCTAATCAACAAGGTTCTGCCCAAAAATAGCCATAATCCTGCTACTGCGAAGACTCCAATTGTGAGTTCAGGATATAAAAAAGAGACAATTGGTGCTCCTATCGCAATTACCAACATGCCAAACCATCTAACTGAGAGAAAAATCTTTGCTTTAGAGTACAGACGCCGTTGAGCTAATAGCAGCTTTATCGATTGACGTTCGTTCTGCAAAGACTTAATTCTTTCGCTGGAAGGTGGCGAATATCTAATTGCCTTTTTCATGTCTTATACGCCTATTTTAACGATCAAACAGCAATTCTAATTGCTCAATTGCTAGGTCATGATTTTCCGCCTCAGCATAATCTTTGGCTTTCAATGCTCGACTTACTGCAGTATTAACTTTTGAGAGTGCTTCTAAACGATTCGCTTCTGATGAACAAGCACCAAACCGAGATCCTAAGCCTGTAGGGTCATTCATCGCTGCTAGCTCAGTATCTCGCAGTTTTTTAAACGTTAGATATAGGTCCCACAAAGGGGAGTAGCAAGACTCTCCACTCATATGTTTTGCGGCTCTCATCTCCAGATAGCACGAAGACACAGGTACATTTCTTCTGTACTTCCATACCTTTAATTGACGAATAAGTTTTTTTACTGCCCCCTTATGTTTGTCATTCACCTCGTTAACATATCTGTTGTGATCTTTAGGATGGCTCAACATCCACCCTCCCGAAGGGTCTGCAATCCAATAACCACTCGCCGCTGTGTATCCGGGAACAATTTCTACGTCACAATCAGAGAACTTACAGACCACCGCCGGACTTCGTATCACTATGTTTGTAGATTTAAATCGGTCTTGGAGCTGATGCTTAACTTTATCCAACATTGTCCACTGGGAACTGGGTCTTTCGTCTTTCAGAGAGACTAAATAATCGGCATCACTATATTGCCATACTCCTGTTCCATGACGCAGAGAGCCAATTTCGAACATCTCCTTAATACCCAAAAATATATCTAAGCGAGTCTCGATAGAAGCTCTATGTTGGCTCGCGGCGTCAAATTGACCCGGCGTCGGGGTATAAAGATTGGTCAATTCACTGAGCCATTGACGAGCAGTCGTCATAAAATCTACTCCTTTAAAAATAACTTCCGGATGCTCACTGTTTTCAGGTAAATCTTCGATTAATACTGCCCAAATCTTTTGATAGCCGCAACCAACAAAAAAACCCCAACCCGACAAAGCTCGAGAAGGGGATTTCTAGTATGAAACTTTATTCCTAAGTATGATACTTTATTACTTAGTATGATACTTTATTACTACGCCACATTTTTTCTATCGAAACTTCGACGTTTATTCCACCGTGACACTCTTAGCCAGGTTACGCGGTTGGTCTACATCGGTTCCTTTAATAATCGCAACGTAGTAACTCAGTAGCTGCAACGGAATGGTGTAGACGATTGGGGCAACTAGCTCGTCAACATGGTCGAGGTTAATCACGCGCATGGTTTCATCGCTTTTGAAGTGCGCGTCTTTGTCGGCGAACACGTACATGATGCCGCCACGAGCGCGAACCTCTTCGACGTTCGACTTCAGTTTTTCGAGTAGCTCGTTGTTTGGTGCAACCACAATGACTGGCATTTCGGCATCAATCAAGGCTAATGGACCGTGCTTTAGCTCACCGGCGGCATAGGCTTCGGCGTGAATGTAGCTGATTTCTTTCAGCTTCAGCGCACCTTCCATCGCTATCGGATACTGGTCGCCACGGCCTAAGAACAAGCTATGGTCTTTATCGGCAAATTCTTCTGCTAGCTCTTCAATTTCCGCGGTGATTTCCAACGATTGCTCGAGCTTGGTCGGCAAGGTTGACAGGGCGTGCGCAATTCGTGCTTCGGTGGCTTGATCCATGCCATTGAAACGCCCAAGAGCGCTCACCAACATCAGTAAGCCAACCAACTGCGTGGTAAAGGCTTTGGTTGAAGCAACACCAATTTCCGCGCCAGCCCGAGTTAAGAAAGCTAAATCCGATTCACGTACCATTGACGAGGTCGCCACGTTACAAATCGTTAAACTCGAACGGTAACCCAATGTCTTCGCTAAACGCAGAGCCGCCAAGGTGTCCGCTGTTTCGCCCGATTGTGAAATGGTGACCAATAAGCTACCTGGGAATACGTGCGACTTGCGGTAACGGAATTCTGAAGCGATTTCTACGTTACACGACACACCTGCGTAAGCTTCAAGCCAATAGCGTGCCACCATACCGGCGTGATACGACGTACCACAGGCAATGATTTGCACGTGACGAATGTCTTTGAATATTTCCGCAGCGTTCTCACCAAACGCATTGACCATGATTTCATCGCCGTTAACACGACCTTCCAGTGAATTCCGCACCGCAAACGGCTGTTCATGGATTTCTTTCAACATGTAATGGCGGTATTCACCTTTGCCGCCGGCGTCATACTGTAAATCAGACGTTTGCTGCTCGCGTTGTACCGCAGTGCCTTGATGGTCAAAGATTTCGACTTTATCGCGGGTTACACGGGCAACATCACCTTCTTCAAGGTAAATAAACTCGCGGGTCACTGGCAACAAAGCTAGCTGGTCGGAAGCAATGAAGTTTTCACCGATACCAAGACCAATAACAAGTGGGCTACCAGAACGCGCAACAACCAACTCGCCAGGACGACGTTTGTCCATGATCACGGTACCGTAAGCGCCTTCAAGCTGCTTTACAGTCGCTTGCAATGCAGTTAACAAGTCGTCGGTGCTTTTCAGCTCATGGTGCATTAAATGGCAAATCACTTCGGTATCGGTTTGTGAGGTAAACACATAACCTAAGTCTTGTAATTTCTTGCGCAGACTTTCGTGATTTTCGATAATGCCGTTGTGTACGACTGCAATAGTAGAGTTTGAGAAGTGTGGATGCGCATTCGCTTCCGTGACTCCACCGTGGGTAGCCCAGCGCGTGTGCGCTATGCCACTAAAACCGTTTGCTCCGGTTTCTTCTAACGCATCGGCGAGCGCCTGCACCTTGCCGACTCGGCGAAGTTGCTGCAAGCCGTCATCATTCAATAACGCCATACCTGCAGAGTCATAGCCACGATATTCAAGGCGACGTAATCCTTCTAATAAAATCCCAGCGACTCGGCGTTCTGCCGTTGCTCCAACGATTCCACACATCTTACTTATCTCCCTTTTTCACTGGGCGTTTCCATCCCGCAATATTTCTTTGTTTGCCACGAGCGACGGCGAGCTCGTCTGCGCCGACTTGTGTCGTAATTACCGAGCCAGCGCCAATGGTCGCATTATCACCGATGACAACTGGTGCGACTAATGAGCTATTTGAACCAATAAAAGCACCTTTGCCAATTTCGGTTTTGTGTTTGTTAACCCCATCATAGTTGCAGGTGATTGTACCCGCACCAATGTTTGCGCCAGCACCAATAGACGCATCACCTAAATAAGTTAAATGACCCGCTTTCGCACCTTCACCTAAATAGGACTTCTTCATTTCCACAAAGTTGCCCACTGCAGCGCCTTTTGCGAGCTCGGCACCTGGGCGCAAACGGGCAAATGGCCCAACTTGCGCGGTTGGGCCAACTTTAGCGCCTTCAAGCACTGAATTTGCTTTGATCACAGCGCCTGCCGCAATATGGCTGTCGCGAATTACACAATTCGGTTCAATGATAACGCCATCTTCAATTGTGACTTCACCTTCGAAAACGACGTTGACGTCGATGACAACGTCAGAACCGACTGTCACGGTGCCACGCACGTCGATGCGCGCAGGGTCGAGGAGAGTTGCGCCAGCAATCATAAGTTCTTCTGCTTTGCGCAGTTGGTATGCTCGCTCAAGATAGGCTAATTGCACACGATTATTTGCGCCTTCAACTTCGCTGATCTCGGCTGGCTGGCTACTTGCTATTGCCACGCCTTCGGCTGCTGCCATGGCAACGATGTCGGTTAGGTAATATTCACCTTGAACATTGTTATTATCGAGCTGTGTTAACCAACGTTTTAGGTCACCACCATTAACGGCCATAATGCCGGTATTCACTTCAGTAATTTTGTGCTGCTCTGAGTTCGCGTCTTTATGTTCGACAATGCCGGTAATTTTGCCCTGCGCATCGCGGACAATACGGCCGTAGCCGGTTGGGTCGGGCAGGGTAACCGTTAACAGTGCGAAAGGGCTGTTGGCTTTTGCTGCAAGCAATGCTTGCAGTGTTTCCACTCGGGTTAGTGGTACATCGCCATACAAAATCAAAACGGTTTCATGATCACTAATTTTCGGAATTGCCTGTTGCACAGCATGACCAGTACCCAATTGTTCAGCTTGCTCAACCCAGTCCACTGCATAATTTGCCAGGCGTTGCTTTAATTGCTCACCGCCATGACCAAAAACCAAGTTAATTCGCTCAGCACCTAACATTTGAGCGCTTTCAATGACATGGGCGACCATTGGCTTTGTGGCGACAGGGTGGAGAACTTTTGGCAATGCCGAGCGCATTCGCGTGCCTTTTCCGGCGGCAAGAATGACTGCATTAATGGATACATTAATGGGTGCTGTGGTCATGGACGATCCTTTCTACCTAATGACTCTGTGAAAACCTCAATTTTAACAGGGTTCAGGATAATCGGAAACGAAACTTAAGAAATGTTTTGTAACGTAAAATGTTAGAAAATTGTTTTGCATTTTGGCATACTCCCCCACCACTTTTAGCAAGTGAAGTGTTTATTATTTTCAAACTATTAGCTTAAGGAACGACCCATGATGAAAGGACTTTTGCTGTCGAGCAGCGTGCTTGCAGTTTTTGGTTTAACGAGCTTCTCAGCGAACGCAAACGAAGTACCTGACCGCAATTTTAATATTGGCGTGACCAGTTATGTAACCATTATTGACGGCCCAAATAGCCGTGACGAACTATCCGGCGGTGGTTTAATTGCGACATATGCTTTTAGTGACCGTTGGGCTGCGCGCATCAATGCCGGCTCTTTAGAGCATGACTCGATCAGTCAAATTGAATCTGATACCTCTGAGCTTGCTATCTTATGGGGACGTAATTTCAATCAAACCGGCTTTAAATGGTACGTTGGTGGTGGTTTCTTCCAAGACAAATGGTCAGTAAAGAATTCAAATGTCAGCGAGTCATTTAATGGCGGGATGCTAACAGGTGGCTTGGGCTACAATTGGAATCGGGTTGCATTCGATTTCTGGATTAGTCTACGTGACTCGAGCAAATATGAAATGCAGGGCTTCAATCTCGATAGCGCAACAACCGGCGGGTTAGCGCTTTCTTTGCGTTTCTAAGCATCTCTATCGATTGACGAGAAGTAATAAAAAACCCGGCTAATGCCGGGTTTTTTGCTGATCGCCTTGTGCGAACCTGTTACTTGCCTTTCTTCTTGCGAAGATGTTGCAATACTCGCAACTGCGCCACTGCACGGGCAAGCTCTGCTGCTGCTTCAGCGTATGACATGTCAGGCGACGAATGGGTCATTGCTTCACGCGCTTCTTTGATTGATTTCTCAATCGCTTGCTCGTCAAGTTCGCCACCACGTACCGCCGTGTCAGACAAAATGGTCACAACGTCAGG
>ERZ869909.2366-NODE-2366-length-12674-cov-6.450822_pt1 | contig 12674 bp, 10 predicted proteins | sample MGYA00520892_ERZ869909 | MGnify/ENA primary metagenome ERZ869909 (study PRJEB32215, sample SAMEA104723947) | bioreactor metagenome | biome: bioreactor; feature: anaerobic bioreactor; material: water | place: China | collected 2015-03-12 ... | reverse complement strand
TGGTTCAGGCTGCGCGCCGGCACGTTGACCGATCCCGTCGAGTTGATCTCGACCTCCGAGCCGCCCATCGAAAGCCCCGGGCGGCTCTGCAGGATGCCGCGGCGGATGTCGTACTGCGCATCGAGTCGTTCGAAGCTCGTGCGCTGCGCGAGATCGAACTTCCAGCTCTTCCACCACTCGAAGATCATGCGCCGCACGTTGAAGCCGCGCAGCGCGCCCTGCCCCATCTGGAACCGGGCCTTGCCGTCGAGCGTGGCCGTGAGCTGGCTCTGGTTCTGGCCGGCCGCCGTCGCGCTGATCTCGACGTTCGACGTGCCGCTCAACAGCGGATTTCCGGTGAGTTCGATCGCGATGGGTTCGGCCGCCACGTTGCTGAGCGTCAGGTTGACGGCGCCCTTTGGCGGCTCCGCGCGCGCATCGAGGTTGAGCGTGCCGAGCGCGCGTCCCGCGCCGACGGCGAGTTCCTCGATTTTGGCGTCGAGCACGCCGTCCGCGATGGCGGCTTTGACCTTGCCCCGCTTCAGATCGAGCTGGCCGTAGCTCACCTGGGCCGCATGGATCGTGACATCGAGGTCGACCGCGCGGATCGCCTTGAGATTGAACGGCTGCTCGCTCCAGGCGGGTGCGGCCGCCGAGGGCGCCGCATCCGCGCGTGCCTGCGGGGCGGCCTGCGGCCCGGCTTCGAGCGCTCGGAGGTCGGCGAGAAGCTGCTCCCAGCCCGGCGCCACGACCGGCTCGAACGTCGTCTCGGGTTCGAGCGGCATGAACGAGGTGCGCCGCGTCGTGCCGAGAATGCGGTCGATGTCGATGTGTTCGCTCGCGATGTCGCCTGAGATTTTCGGCCGTTCGCCCGCGAAGCCGACCGTGCCGTTGAAGCGGCTTGCCGTCGTGTTGATCATCACGTCGGTGTCGGTGAACGCGATGTCGCCCGTCGTCGCAACGACGTGGCCTTCGAGCGATGTCTTGAGCGCTTCGCCGCCGGGCGCCGCGTCAGCGCCGAGCCAGCGCACGAGCTCGATGAGCGAGGGCGTCGATGCGGCGAGCGCGCCTTTGAACTCGGCGTCGGAGGCGAACGCGGCATCGCCATCGAACGTGGTTCTGAGCAGGCGCGCATCGAGCGAGCCCTTGAGCGGAGAGGACCCGCCCGTCAAAGGCGCATCGTAGTCGCCGAGTGCAATGTCGAAGGTCACCCTCTCGCCGCCGGCGTCGAGATTGCCCTTGGCGGTAGCGCCGCCGGTGGCGAGATCGAGCATCACCGTGCCGTTGATCTGGCTCGCCGCGTGCTGGCCGCCTGTCACGGCGCTCGCATAGGTGAGCCCGCCGTTCTCGACCGTAGTCACGGGCGGAGGGCGGAATTCCGCCGCGGCCGGCTGCGCTGCGGCGCCTTGCGGGGCGGGCTCGGAGGCGAAAACCCAGTTGCGCGTGCTGTCCGCGCCTTCTTCGAGCGACAGAACCGGATCGATCAACGCGAGGCTCTCCAGGCGGATCCGGCCCTTGAGGAGCGGGAAGAACTCGACCGTTGCCCTAGCGGTGTCGGTATGGAAGACGTCCCGCTCTGCCATTCCGGGAGGATTGGAGACGCGGACGTCTTTGAATTCCAATGTGAGGAATGGGCTCAGCCGGTAGTCCATCTCGCCGATGGTCACCGTGCGGCCGATCGCGTCGCCCGTGCTCTTCGCGATCTGGTCCTTGATGAGCCCGAGCGGCGGAAACGCCAGCAGCAATCCGGCCGAGACGACAATGCCGATCAGGAGGAGACGGAAAATCCGCCAGCCCCTGCTGCGCTTTTTCTTGGGTCCCGCTTTCGTCGCCGCGGCGGTTGGCGCTCCGGTATCTCCGACCATGCGAGTCTCCACGCAACGCTTGGTCACGATCGCGCCGAATGCTGCTGATACGGCGTGGATCGCGCCCGACGACGAGAACTGTCGGTGTCCTCCCCCCTTGGGAGTGAACCCGCGCGGACGCGAGCCTGGATGTCGGGATACTATGCGGGGCGTTGGCCTTCAACCCGCGCACCGAACGCGAGGCCTGAGGCGTGGCAGGCGAGCGACGCTTCATCCTCTCGGGCTTGATTGCAAACGGACGGCATGGCTAGACTTCCCGTTGGGAGTGAGCCCGCCGACGAACCGAGGGAACGAACGTATGCCGATCAAGGACTTGTGCGCCCGTGCGCAGCCTCTGGCCGTTCGAGCCATGCTCGCGTCCGTGCTTGCGGCCGTCGCCGCGTCCGCCGCATTTGCGGCCGACAAGCTCATCGAGGTCGAATGGTCGGACCCTGAGATCAAGAGCTTCGTCAGTGCCCATCGCGATGCCGCGGCCCGGTCGCTCGGCCCGACCGCCGACGATCGGCTCGCCAAGCTCAAGCTCCCCGTGCTGGCGTTCGACGGCACGCCCGGCATCGTGGAAAAGACGCTGAACATCGGCCCGCGTCCCGCCGTCGAGCGCGATGTGGTGATGGATGAGGCGGAACCCGTCTGGTATCAGCTCGTCGAACGCTACGGAGATGTGACGGTTTCGGTGTCCGCCGATCTCCGCATTCAGCACGAATTCCCGGAAGGCGCCATCAAGCTCTATACGGACGAGAGCCGCGGCGCGGCGCCCACCGCAGGCCCGGCCGTTTCCGTGTTCGACGAAACCGATTACGGCGGCGAGGAAGGCTTCCTGGCCGAGTACACGATCACGCGCTTCGGCGTGCCCTATACGGTGACGGTCGAGTGCTCGGAAGAAGCGAAGGATCAGTGCCGCGACACGACGCAGATCTCGAAGGACAGCGAGCTTCTGATGCTGATCCGCGCCAATCCTCCGGAAGAGCCGCCGGAGCAATAGCCCCCGCGCTACACTGCGACGTTGCCGCTGACCACGATCCGCCCAGGCGATTGCGCACCCGCCGACGCGAGATCCGGCCCGTGCGGAACCGCGTGTTCCATGGTCCTGATCGCGCCATCCTGCGTGCCGGAGATCACGTTGTTGCTGATCAGGCAGGCGCCGGCCGCAGCATCGGACGACACGGCGATCCCGATTCCGGCGTTGCGGATCAGATTGCCGGAAATGGAAACGTCGCGCAGGTAGGGGCCCCAGCCCGCGCTGATGCCCGCTGATGGCGCGTTCTCGATCACGTTGCCGGACACGACCGTGTCGGCCTCGACGCCGATGCCGATCCCACGCACGTCGACGGGCTCGTCCTCGCGCCGGAAAAGGTCGCGGATCAGATTGCCCTGCACCACGGCGAGACGGCCGCCCTCGTTGAAATTGGTCACAGAGATCCCGCTCGCGGCTTTCTCGACAACGTTGCCGGAGATCAGCGCGCCTTCGAAGGCGAACTCGGCATAGAGCGCGACCTCGCCCGCGCGTGCGCAGGAATTGCCGATCATCTGGATGTTGCCGGCGCCATTGCCGCGGATCGCCGTATAGGCGCAGTCGGTGATCCGGTTGTTGGCGACCAGCACGCCGCCTGCGCGAAACACGTTGATGCCGTTGCCGTTCTGCCCGGTTCCGCCGCCCTTCGCGGCGATGCGCTCGATGCGGTTGCACGAGATGATCGTGCTGTCCTCGCCGGGCGAGCTGCGCCAGACCTGGATGCCGTTGTTCGCACAATCGGTGACGTGATTGGACGCGATTTCGAGCCCGCGCGCGTCGAGACTGAGAAGGCCTGCGTCCGACATGCCCGCAATCGTGCAGTCGCTGACGCGGCCGGAGCAGCGCGTGAGGCCCACGCCGTTGAGCAGGCCGCCTCGCACGACAACGTCCGAAAGCACGAGCGCTTCGCAATCGACGAGCGCGATCAGCGCGGTGGCCCGCGCCGCATCGATCGCGAGCCGGTCGCCATCGACGACGAGCCCTTCGAGGCGGAGGTCGGGCGCCCCCTCGGCGGCAAGGAATGTTGCGCCCCCGGTGAACTGCAGCACGGACTGGCGCGGCGCGCCGATGAGCTGTGTCCCGGGCCGCAGCGTGAGCGCGCCGACGAGAAACCTCCCGGGCGCGAGCAGCACCGGCAATCCCTTGTCCGCCGCGGCGTCGATGGCGGTCTGTACCTCGGCGGTCTGATCGCTGCCGGTCGGTGCAAGCGTCAGTGCCGTTCGCGGCGTCACGTCTGCGCGCGTGCGCGGCCCCGCACGAGCCGAAGCGGCCGTTGCGGCAAGTCCGGTTGCGACGAGTCCGGTCGTGAGAAGCGCGCGCCGATCGAGGGGCATGAGGGTGATCTCCAGAGGGGAGATCATGCACCGGAGCCGGTTAAAGGACGTTAACGCGCTCTCGGGTGGCGACGGGGCGGCGGTCGGCCGAGGCAGGTCCGAATGATCTCGAGCCCGCCCGTCAGCGCGGTGCCCCAATCGAACCGCAGCCCCTCTGTCTTGTCGGGCTTCGCCTGTGCCGCCGGAATGACGTGAGGAATGTGGAAGAAGCCCACGACCGGCGGCTCGCGGAGCTGGTTGGCAAGGAGCAGGGATCGATAGAGAAGCGCGTTGCAGAGGTAGCCGCCTGCATTGTCCGATGTGACGATCGGCACGCGAATGGCGAGCAATCGATCGACGATATCGTCGACAGGGAGCTTCGCGTCGAGCGTCTCGGAGCCACCCTCGACCACGACGTTTGCGGGCGGCAACGATCCGGCCGCGTCCTCCGCAGTCTTGCACGCGTTGCGGGCGACGCCTTCGAGCACGTACGAGCGCGCCTCGGAAGACACGCCGAAATGCAGAACCAGTTTTGGCCGTTCCCGCTCGTAAAGCGCTTCGAGCCGTTGAGGCGCGCGCTCCCACTCGGTCGGGAGAACGCGCGCTACAACCCGGTGCGCGCTGAAGCGGCGGGCGGCAAGGTGCGCAAGCTTCGAAACGAAGCGTTCGCTCACGTTCTGCGCCATGCCCGGAAAAGGACCGAATCCCGTCAGGAGGATGGTGTCTCTCTGCCGCATTGGGTTTAGGACCGCTTAGATTAGCCGTGCAAAAAAAGCGGGCAGGGACGACGCCGCGCGCCCGCGCGATCTCGTTGATCTGTGGTCCGTTCGGGCCTAGGCTCCGCCAGCTCTCGATGGTGGCCACGCGAAAGACCTGGGAACGCGATGGCAATCCTTCAATAGCGGCGCCGGAGAGCAGAGTGCGGGAGGGAGTTGTGCGCAAATTTGGGGTGCTGGCTTTATGTCTCGCGGCATTGGCCCTTGCGTCGTGCGGCGAGGCGCCCGATCGCGCTGAAGCGCCGGAGCCGCCGACGGCCGGATCGCCCCCGCCCGACGTGGCAGGCGAGCCCGATAGCGGGACGCTGGACGACACGCACATCGTTGCCGAGCCCCCGCCCGAACCGGCGCCCATGCCGCCGCCTCCGCCCGCGCCAGACTACCACCAGCGCCAGCAGATCGATCCGAACGGCAGCGGGCGATATCGCACGGCCCCTCCGCCGCGCGCAGGTGTGGCGCCGCCCGCAGGCCGCGTTGCGCCGTCTCCTGTCCCCGCTCCGCCGTCTTCGGCCGAGTCTCAGCCGCCCGCCGAAGCCGCTCCGCCGCCACCTGAAGTCGCCGGCGCCGCCGTTGGCGAATGGGACGTGGTTCCCGTCTACTACGGCACGGACCGCGCGGAGAAGCGTACGACGGATCGGTTGGATTATGGGAGCGACCGCGGCCGCCGTCTCGAGCTTGGGCGCGCGCTCGTCACCGTGCCGAAGGCGCACCGCGAGCCGCTGATCGAACGGCCGTGGGCGATCCGCGTTTTCAACATCACGCTTTACGAGGAAGCCGAGGACCCGAACCGTCACTTCACCATGCAGGAGGTGAAGGCGCTCTCGGAAGAAGAGCTCCTGGCGCTGGTGCGCGAACGGTTGGCGGCGTCCAAACGCTACAAGGACCACGCCTTCATTTTCGTGCACGGCTACAACACGAGCTTCGACTACGCGATCTATCGCACCGCGCAGATCGCCTATGACCTGAAGTTCGACGGTGCGCCGTTCGCGTACAGTTGGCCCTCGGGCGGCGGCATCGCGAGCTACACCTACGATCGCGAAAGCTCGGGCCAGGCCGAGCCCTATCTCCGCGAATTCATGGAGATGGTCATCAACAAGACCGGCGCGAAGTCGGTCAGCGTCATCGCGCACAGCATGGGCAACCAGCCGACGCTCCAGGTTTTGCGCGAGCTCCGCCGCTCGAAGCCCGACGACGTGCGCATCAGCCAGGTCATCCTCGCCGCACCCGACGTGGACCGTGACAACTTCGAGAACATCGCGCGCGACATCAAGGGCCTCGCCAGCGGTGTCACGCTCTACGCGGCGGGCAACGACCGCGCGCTTATCGTCTCGCGAAACTTTTATGGTGGCATCCCGCGTGCGGGCGACGTGCCGGCCACGGGCCCTCTGGTGCTGCCGGGCATCGACACCATCGACGTCACGGCTGCAAGCATGGACAGCCTGGGGCTCAACCATTCGGGTTACGCGGAAAACAACGATCTGCTCGACGACATCGCGGCCCTCATCGAGCGGGGAATACGCCCGCCCAAGCTGCGCACGCCGCTTCTCGAAGAGGTTGCGACCGACCGCGGCGCATACTGGCGCTATCCCGCAACGCGGCGCTGAGGCGGCAGCAATTCGTTAACCCGGCTTTGAGAATGTCCAAGAGTGCTTCCGGAAAAGTGGGAACCGGGCATGGCGGAGCCATGCGGCCCGAAGTGTCCGATAAGAAGCACGACAAAGCAAAACCTTAGAGCCGTTCCGCAATATCACTTAAACCGGAACGGCTCCAAGGCGCGAGTCGGATTGCGCCAAAAGACACGTCTCAGAGCGGGAATGGGATCATGCGAAGCGTTGGGTGGATGCGGTCGCCGGCGGCGGTCCTGGCAGGCCTTGGGGCGCTCACGGTGATGATGACCGCCCATTCGCCGAGTGCCGTTGCCGAGGACGCCGCACCGGATGTGGCGCCCACTGCGTCGTCCGAGGCGGATTATTACACCCGCCGCGCCAGATCGGTGCTCGAAGCCGAGAAGGCCGCCCTGCCACAACCGCATGCGCTCTCGGCATCCTACCCCGGCAAGGAGATCGTGGTCTGCGAAGCCGGTTGCCCGGACACGCACGCGCCGCAGGTCGTCTTCGTCCGGCCGGAAATTCCACCCCTCGTGGAGCAGAGCGAAAGCGTGATGGTTCCGACGTCGACGAGTGACGGGCGCGCCGTCCCGCTCGACGAAGTGGCCTGCGTTGCCGGTTGCTATGGCGCGCTGGCGTCCAACCGCGTTGGACCGACACCGGATCTCGTGCCCCAGCCTGCGGAGCCGGCGGTATCCATCGAAGATTGGACGCCCCCGGTGCGCTCGCGCGACACAATCGACGACAAGCTGTCGCCGGTTCGCTGATCCGCAATCGCGTTCAGCTGCCGAGTGCGCGGCGCACCTTCTCCGCGTTGGCCGCGAGCACGGCCTGGTCTTCCATCGTGTCCGAGTGCCGGCCGAGCGGCACGCCCTCATGGCGCGGCACCACATGGATGTGGAGGTGAAACACGCTCTGCCCGCCGGCCGCCTCGTTATATTGGAAGACGCTGACGCCGTCGGCGGCAAATGCCTCCTTCACGGCACGAGCGACGTTCTGCACGAGGGGCAAGAGCTTGCCGAGCACGGCGGGATCGGCATCGAGCAGGTTGCGGGACGCGGCTTTCGGCATCACCAGCGTATGTCCCGGCGCCTGAGGCATCACATCCATGAAGACGAGCACGTCGTCGTTTTCGAGCACCTTGTGAGACGGGATCTCGCCGCGCAGGATTTTTGCGAAGACGTTGTTGGGGTCGTAGGTCATCGCGTGTCGCTCTCTCTTGCCTTGATGCTCCTCTAAGAGCATCGGCGAGCGCCCTCTGCAACCCCTCAATGTCGAGCAGCCGCCGCGCCTGCGCCTAGGCGAGCTCGTCCTTCTTGTAAGGTCCGCGGTCCCGCAGCACGGCATTGACCGCCGTAATCTCGCGCCGCTCCTGCGTGAGATAGCGCGCGACCGCCGCTTCGAGCCTGGGATCGGCGATCCAATGCAGGGAATAGGTCGCCTCCGGAAGGTAGCCGCGCGCGAGCTTGTGGCCACCCTGGGCGCCGGCCTCGGCCCGCGCGAGGCCATGCGCGATCGCATAGTCGATGGCCTGATAGTAGCAGAGCTCGAAATGCAGAAACGGGTGATACTGCGTTTCGCCCCAATAGCGCCCATAGAGGCAGTCCCCGCCGATGAGATGCAGCGCGCCCGCGACAAACGCGTCGCCCTCGCGCGCGAACACGAGCAGGCAGCGGTCGGCGAGGGTGGCGCCGAGCAAGGAGAAAAATTCGCGGTTGAGGTAGGGCCGCCCCCATTTCCGCATGCCCGTATCCATGTAGAAATCGAAGAAGGCGTCCCAGTGCGCCTCCGTAATGTCACGGCCTGTGACGCACACGATCTCGACGCCGGCCTGCGCCTCCGCGCGTTCTTTACGGATCGCTTTGCGCTTGCGCGACGAGAGCGTCGCAAGGAAATCGTCGAACGTCCGATAGCCCGCGTTCGCCCAATGAAACTGCTGCCCGGTCCGCTGAAGAAATCCCGTTTCTCCGAGCCGGCTCCACTCGCCCTCGGTCAGGAAGGTCACGTGCACCGACGACGCCTCGATGCGCTCGGCAACGGCGACGGACGCCGCAGCGAGAATATGCTCGATCTGCTCTTCGTTCGGTCCGGGCCGCGCGAGAATGCGCCGCCCGGGAACCGGCGTGAACGGCACGGCGCTTTGCAGTTTCGGATAGTAATGCCCGCCGGCCCGCTCCAGCGCATCCGCCCAGGCGTGATCGAACACGTATTCGCCGTGGCTGTCGGTCTTGAGGTAAAGCGGCATCACGCCCGCAACGGCTCCATTCGGCCCTTCGAGCACGAGATGCTGCGGGTGCCATCCCGTGCCGTCGCCGACCGAACCCGACTGCTCGAGCGCATTGAGAAACGCATGCGAGAGAAAAGGATTGTAAGGCAGCGCCTCGGGATTGGCGCACGCATCCCACGCGTCGGCGGCGATCGCTTCGATCCGCCCCGCCACCTTCACGATCATCTGTTCGGCGTCGCCCAGGATCGATCTCCTGCTGGTCCGTCATGACGATGAAAATCGGGTCGCTTCGCGGCCGTTCAAGGTCTCAAGGGACCGCGTGATCGGTCGCCGATTTCCATTGATCGAGGTCGGCCAGCGCCCGGCGCGACATCAGGCGCTTCTTTTCCGCGCCGCGCGCCTTCCCTTTGAGTTTGCGCCCCTCGGCGTCCGTCGTCGGTGCCTCGTCGAGCGGCGGCAAGAGCCCATAGTTGATGTTCATCGGCTGGAATGAGGAAGAGCCTCCTTCGTTCCCGTCGAGCAGATGCCCGCCCGTGATATGCGCGAGCAAGGCGCCGAGCGCTGTCGTTGCGGGCGGCGGCCCCCCATCGCGCCCGGTGCGATCGGCGGCCGCGAAGCGCCCGGCAAGCAGGCCGATAGCGGCGCTCTCGACGTATCCTTCGACGCCTGTGATCTGCCCCGCGAACCGCAGCCGCGGCTCGGCCTTTAGTCTGAGGCCGCCGTCGAGCAGCTTCGGCGAATTGAGGAACGTGTTGCGGTGAAGGCCGCCGAGCCGCGCGAACTCGGCGTCCTGCAGCCCCGGGATCATGCGGAACACGCGCACCTGCTCGCCATGCTTCAGCTTGGTCTGGAAGCCGACCATGTTCCAGAGCGTCCCGTGCGCGTTGTCCTGGCGGAGCTGCACGACGGCATACGGCCGCCGCCCGGTGCGCGGATCGGTGAGCCCCACCGGCTTCATCGGCCCGAAGCGCAGCGTGTCGCGTCCGCGCTCGGCCATCACTTCGACGGGCAGGCAGCCGTCGAAATAGGGGGTGGACGCTTCCCATTCCTTGAAGACGGTCTTCTCGCCCGCGAGCAGCGCGTCGATGAAGGCGTCGTACTCCTCCTTCGACATGGGACAATTGAGGTAGTCGGCGCCCGTGCCGCCCGGTCCCGCCTTGTCGTAGCGCGACTGCCGCCAGACGATGGTCTGGTCGATGCTGTCGAGATGGATGACGGGCGCGATGGCATCAAAGAACGCAAGCTCGCCTTCGCCGGTGTGCGCGCGGACCGCTTCGCTGAGGGCGGGCGAGGTGAGGGGACCTGTTGCGACCACGACGTTGTCCCAGTCGGCGGGCGGCAAGCCGGCCACCTCGCCCCGTTCGATCGTGACGAGCGGATGCTCAGAGAGCCGGGCCGTCACCTCTGCCGAAAACGCGTCGCGGTCGACGGCGAGCGCGCCGCCCGCCGGAAGCTTGTGCCGGTCTCCCGCCGCCAGGATGAGCGAACCCATGCGCCGCATCTCTTCATGCAAGAGGCCGACCGCATTGGTCTCCCAGTCGTCCGACCGGAACGAGTTCGAGCACACGAGCTCCGCGAGCCCGTCGGTCTTGTGGGCGTCCGTCGTGCGGACGGGGCGCATTTCGTGCAGGACGACGGGCACGCCTTGGTTGGCGATCTGCCAGGCGGCTTCGGAACCGGCGAGGCCGCCGCCGATGACGTGAATGGGGCTCTTGATGGTCATGCCCGCGAGCCTATCACAGGCAAAGGGGCGGCGCGTCAAGCCGTCGGCCGCGCGAAAGCGGCGCGCGGGCTCCGAAACGCGTGCGCGCCACTCAAGGCCCCGCGCAGTGAGCGCCCTCGTTGATGAAGCTCTTGAGGTCTTCGACGCTGTCGAATTCGCCCAAGGGACCGACCTCCTTGGCACCGGCGGGATCGAACAGCCAATACCAGTCGTAGCTGCCGCCAAGCGCGAAATAGCGGTGCTGCTCGGCCACGATGGCGCCTGCGAGCTGCTCCGAGGTGCACCAGGTGAGCACCGCATAGGCATTGGCGGGCATGACGTAACGGATCGCCTTGCTGTCGAGGGTGATCGCGTGCAGGGCGCCCGACGTGGTCCACGCGGGAGAGAGGAAGTAGAGCGTCGCGCCGTCGGCCGAGAACTGCTTCTCGAAAAAGCCGCAGAGGGCATCGGTCGGCTCGGTGCCCGGGCGGCCGGTCATGATGAGCGCGTCGTCCGTCCCGTCGGTCCGGATGCGTCTGAGCTCGTCCGGTGCCGGGAGGGTCCCGCAATCGGGAAATTCGTCGTCGTCCGACCGCTGGCCGGCGTCCGCGGTGCGCGTGAAATACACCCATTGCCCGTCCGGCGAGAGCACGGCTTCGCTGTCGCGCGCGAGATCCGTCAGCGATGTGCGGCGTCCGTCTTTCGTGAGCACGATGTTGCCGCCCTCGATCTCGACGGCAAGCTGCGGCTCGGCGCGCGCGCCAGCCGTCAGCGCCGTGAGGCTGAGCGCCAGCGAGACAAGGAAGGGTGTAACGGCGCGGATCAATGGTAGCCCTCGCCTGCACGGACTTTGCCGCGGAACGTGTAATAGACGAACACCGTGTAGCCGAGGATGATCGGCAACAGGATCAGCACGCCGACCAGCATGAAGAGCTGCGACGAGGGATGCGCCGCCGCCTGCCAGATGTCTATCGAGGGCGGCACGATGAACGGCACGTTCGAAACGCCGAGCCCGAAGAAGGCGAGCAGGAAAAGCGCGATGGTGGAGACGAACGGCCGCGTGTCGTCGTTCTTCCTGAGCCCCGACCAGCACGACCACGCGGCAAATGCCGTGAGCAGAGGAACCGGGAGCAGCAGGAAGAAATTGGGCAGCGTGAACCAGCGCTCGAAGATGCGCGGAATGGCAAGCGGCGTCCACAGGCTCACGATGGCGAGCGCCGCCAGAACCACGGGAAGCAACAGTTTCGCGTGCTGGCGGGCGCGGGCCTGCACCTCGCCGTCGGTCTTCATGACGAGCCACGTGGCGCCGATCAAGGCATACCCCGCCACGACGCCGACGCCCGTCACGAGCGCGAACGGCGTCAGCCAGTCGAACGTGCCGCCGGCGTACGCATCGCCTTGGACCTGCGGGCCTTGCAGAAGCGCGCCCAGGATGACGCCCTGCATGAAGGCCGCGACGATCGAGCCGCCCGCGAACGAGAGATCCCACATGCCGTGCCGGGGCTTGGCGACCCAGCGGAATTCGAACGCGACGCCGCGGAACACGAGCGCGAGCAGCATGATCAGCACCGGCAGATAGATCGCCGGCATGATGATGCCGTACGCCATCGGGAACGCGACGAAGAGGCCGCCGCCGCCGAGCACGAGCCACGTCTCGTTGCCGTCCCAGAAGGGCGCCACGGAATTCATCATCTGGTCCCGGTCGGCTTCGGCGGGATTGGCCGGGAACAGGATGCCGATCCCGAGGTCGAACCCGTCGAGCACCACGTAGAGCGCGACGGCGACGCCGAGGATGAGGAACCAGATCAAGGGGAGCCAGTAGGACGTGTCTTCCATGGCTCACCTCGTCCCTTCGATGGCTTCGTGCGCGGCCTCCTCGGCCGCCGAGAGCGGCCGTGACGGCAAGCCGCCCGATGGCGCGACCGCCGCGCCTGTCGGTCCTTTGTCGATGAGGCGGTTGATGTAATAGATGCCCATCGAGAACACGACCGAGTAGACGAGCACGAACAGGACGAGCGTGGTCAGCACCGCGCCCGCCGAGACGGGTGAGGCGGCATCCGCGGTGCGCAGGATGCCGTGCGCGACCCACGGCTGCCGCCCTGTCTCCGTCACCCACCAGCCGGCGAGAATGGCGACGAAGCCCGCGGGCCACGAGATCGAAAGCGCCTTGAGATACCAGCCCGTCTCGAACAG
>ERZ869909.2364-NODE-2364-length-12682-cov-5.248949_pt1 | contig 12682 bp, 8 predicted proteins | sample MGYA00520892_ERZ869909 | MGnify/ENA primary metagenome ERZ869909 (study PRJEB32215, sample SAMEA104723947) | bioreactor metagenome | biome: bioreactor; feature: anaerobic bioreactor; material: water | place: China | collected 2015-03-12 ... | reverse complement strand
TGGCGTTGGTATTGATGGCGATGGAATTGCGGTCCTGGGCCGGCAAGGCCATCTCGTTCGACAGGAACTGGCAATTGTCGACGATCAGCCCCTGGCAGCCATCGCCGGTGGAGGTGATCGCCTTGTCGCGCGGCCGGTTGAAGGTGCAGGCCCGCGCGGTGAAGATCGCCCCCTCGGTCGGCAGGCTGATGGTGCTGCCCTCGCCCTTGCACAGGAACTCGATGTTATCGACCTCGAAACGGTCCAGCGTGGCAAAACCCGAGAAATCAAGCATGTGCTGAAAGCGCGTGAAGGTGAAATTCTGCGTGCCCGAGCCGCCGAACAGCGGCTTGCTCAGCGTCAGCGTACCGGCCGAGATGTTGCGCGCCTTGACATAGACCTCGCGCCCGACGCCGGTGCCGGAAATCCGCGCCCCCACCGGCACATTGGCGATATTGGCCACCGCGCTCAGTTGCAGCGGCTGGGCGGTGTTATAGGTGGCCTGGGCGCTGACCACCTGATTGGCCCAGGCCGGCCCCGGCACCAGATCGAGCTGGCCATTGGCGATCTGGCGCCGCTGGGCATAGGCGGTCAGCCCGGCCAGCGTGGCCACATCGACCGGCGCCTCGATCTTCACCCGCCGGCCGCGCAGATCGAAGACCACATGATCGGTGAAATGGAAAAGAGCCTGCAAACCTTTGCGAAAACCCACATCATCATCGCCGAAAGCATCGGCATAGGTCGGCAGGTCATAGGATTTCGACAATTGCAGCCGGCTGGCCGGGGCCATCACCAGCGTGCCCTGAAACCGCACCGGCACTTCGATCGACAGGGTCGAGGCGATGAAATAGCTGCCCTCGGACACCAGCAGCGAACGCCCGGTCGCGGCAGCCTCGGCGGCGGCGGCGACGAAGGTCGGGCGGTCATTGGTGGCGCCGTCGCCGACCGCGCCATGGTCGCGCACATCCACCCAATCCATCATGTCGCGCAGATAGAAGGCGGTGACATCCTCGATCACCAGATCGTCGATGCGCACCACCCCGCCGTTGGGGCCGGTGAAATCCAGCCCCAGATGGCCATAGGCGACGCCGTTCCAGTTCATGTCCACGCCGCCGCGCGGACCGGTGCCGATGATCGCGCGCACCGTGAAGATCTTGCCGTATTGATCGAGCTGGATCGCCGGCGCGGTGGCCGGCACCGAGCCAATCAGCCCGCCGCCGGCATTGGCGGCATAGCCCGCCACCTGCACATTGGGAAAGGCGCCGCTGAGCACCTTGATGCGCGCGCTGACCTGCAGATACATGCCGGGCAGGATCGGCACCTGCCCCATCCAGCGCAGGCGCTGCGTGGCGGTGGTTTTCTGCAGCTCAAGGCAGCCGCCGAAATCGGGGTCCGAGGGCACGAAGGCCGCATTGGCGGCGCCGTCATAGGTCGGCGAGCCGGGCGTGCCATTGCCGCTCGACCAGACATCGAGCCCGTCCTCGAATGGCGGCGGCATCAGGATCAAGCCCTCGGTGACTGCCTTGTTCATCGAATACCCCCGTCTTTGCCCTCGGCGCCCATGGCCGGCTGCCGCCCGACCCGGCGCAGACCGAACCGGCGCAGACCGGCCCCGCAACCGGCGCAAAGAGCTAGCAGGCAAGATTTAAGGGCAGTTGAGGGCGGCGCGCGCTGACCCGGGCCAGCGCCGCAACAAGCAGGGGGCCGCGCCGAGGGTCAGCTCAGCGCATGGCCGCGGGCGCGAAACAGCTCCTCGGCGATGATCAGCCGGCGCACCTCGGTGGTGCCGCCGCCGATCGAGGCGATCTTGGCGTTGCGGTAATGGCGGTTGACCTCGGTCTCCCAGATGAAGCCCATGCCGCCATGGATCTGCACCGCCAGATCGGTGACCTTGGCGATCATCTCGGCGCCGAACAGCACCGAACCGGCACAAAGCTTGTGGATCTCGCCGCGCCCGCCCTCGCCGCGCGCCATGGCATCGCAGGCGGCCAGCGTGCGGTAGGCGAAAGTGCGCGCGGCCTCGATCTGGGCATACATCTCGGCCAGATGCGACTGGATCATCTGGAAACTGCCGATCGGTCGGCCGAACTGGCGGCGGGTGGCGGCATGATCGAGCGACAGGTCAAGGCAGCGCTGCGCGGCGCCGATATAGGGCAGGCCCAGAAAGGCACGCTCGATATCGAGCCCGCTCATCACCACCGCCACGCCCTGATTCTCGGCGCCCAGCAGGTTGCGCGCCGGCACCCGCACATCGTCAAAGACCAGTTCCCCCGTGGGACAGCCGCGCCAGCCCATCTTGTTGAGCTTCTGGGCCACCGAGAAACCCGGCACATCGGTTTCCACGATGAAGGCCGAAATGCCATGCGCCCCGCGATCCGGCGCGGTCTTGGCATAGGTCAGCACCAGATCGGCCACCGGCCCGTTGGAAATGAACATCTTGCGCCCGTTGAGCACATAATCATCGCCGTCGCGCACCGCCTTCAGCGCCATCGAGCCCAGCGCATCCGAGCCGGCGCCGGGCTCGGTCAGGCCCAGCGCGCCGATGCTGCGGCCAGCGCAGAGGTCTGGAATGAACCGCGCAATCTGCTCCTCGGTGCCGTTGCGCAGGATGTTGTTGAGGCAGAGATTTTCATGCGGGCCCCAGATGAAGGCGGCATTGGTGTTCCAATAGCCGAAAGCCTCGGCCACCAGCCCGGCGCTGAACAGATCCATCCCCGCCCCGCCCAGCGCCTCGGGGGCGGTCAGCCCGCAATAGCCGGCGGCGCCAAGTTTGGCGATCAGATCCTCGGGGAACCAGTCTTCATCATCCATACGGGCGAAAAGCGGGTGCAGCTCACGCTCGGCATAGCGAAAGGCGGCGTCCTGGATGGCGCGCTGGGCATCGGTGAGGGAAAACTGCATCGCGGGCTCCTTCAGGGGTCAGCCGAACAGGGGTTGGCCATGGGCATTGGCGCGCTGGAAGGCGGGCCGCGCCATCAGCCGTTCCAGATAGGCGGCGGTCTGGGGTTTGTAATGCTGCGACAGGCCGATGACATGCCCCAGATAAAGCGCGTAACCCACCGCGATATCGGCCACCGTGAAGCGCCCGGCGCAGAGCCATTCCTGCCCCTCCAGCCGCGCATTCACCAGTTTCAGCCGGGCCAGATACCATTGGGTATAATCCTCGACGACCTGCGGTTGACGGCGTTCCTTCGGCTCGAAACGCCCGTAGCGCAGCACCAGCGTTTGCGGGAAGGTCAGCGTGGCATCGGAATGATAGAGCCAGTTCAGAAAGGCGCCGTATTCGGGGTGATCGGGCGCCACCTCCAGCGTGCCGTCGCCGTAGCGGCTGGCCAGATAGTGGCAGATCGCGCTCGACTCGGTCATGCGGGTTTCACCATCGACCAGATAGGGCACAGTGCCCAGCGGATTGACCTCGGTGAAAGAGGGGTCGCTGAGGCGCGGCGGGAAGGTCAGCAGATGCAACTGGCAGGGCAGACCCAGTTCCTCCAGCGTCCAGAGCGGGCGCAACGAGCGCGCATCCTTGCAATGCCACAGTTCCATGCTCATTCCTCTTCGGCTTCGATCTCGACCAGCAACTGCCGCGCGCGCACCTGCGCCCCGGGCGCCACCGCAACCGCGCGCACCCGCCCGCCGCGCGCGGCGCGCAGCGGGTGTTCCATCTTCATCGCCTCCAGCACCGCGACGACCTGCCCGCGCTCCACCCGCGCGCCGGGCGCCACCGGCAGGGCCAGCACCGCCCCGGCCATCGGCGCCAGCACCTGCCCGTCGCCATCGTTCTGGGCCTGACGGGCCGGGGCATGGGTGACATCGCGCAGCGCCAGATCGGGCAGATGCAGCCAGTCACCATCCCGCGCGAAAGGCAGGCTGGCCTCCTGCCCGGCCAGCCGGTAGCGGCAGCGCCCGCCGTCAAGGCTGAGCAATTCCATGAGCCGGCCGTCGTCGAGCAGCGCCTGCCCGCCGGGACGCAGCCGCAGCACACAATCATGAACCTCGCCGCCGGCCTCCAGCCGGAAGCGCAGCGGCAGGCCGGGGCCGTTGCTCCAGCCGAAGCGGCGGGGCAATTCCTCGGCCCCGCGTAGCGACAGCAGCAGCGCGCCCAGCGCCAGCAATGCCGGATCAGGAGGCTGAGGCGCAAGGCTGGCATCGCCTGCAAAATCCTGCGTCAGGAAAGCGGTGGTGGTGCGCCCCGCGATGAAGCCGGGATGGCGCAGCACGGCGGCCAGAAAGGCGCGGTTGTTGCCGAAGCCCAGCAGCACCAGCCGCTCCAGCCCGGCCAGCAGACGGCGGCGCGCGGTCTCGCGGTCGGGGCCATGGGCGATGAGCTTGGCCAGCAAGCTGTCATACTGCGCACCGATCAGCAGACCCTCGGCCAGCCCGTGATCGACCCTCAGCGCCGGGTCCGCATGCCAGCGCAGCACCCGCCCGGTCTGCGGCAAGAACCCCTGCGCCGGGTCCTCGGCACAAAGGCGCAGCTCGATCGCATGGCCCTGGGGTTGAAGCGCATCCTGGGTGAAGGGCAGCGCCTCGCCGCGCGCGACGCGGATCTGCCATTCCACCAGATCGAGACCATGGATCGCCTCGGTCACCGGATGTTCGACCTGCAGCCTTGTATTCATCTCCAGAAAGAAGAATTCCCCGGCCGCATCGACCAGAAATTCCACCGTGCCGGCGCCGCGATACGCGCAAGCCCGCGCCGCCGCCAGCGCCGCCGCCCCCATGCGGGCGCGCAGATCGGGTGTGACGAAGGGCGAGGGGGCCTCTTCCACCAGTTTCTGATGCCGCCGCTGGATGGAACATTCGCGCTCGCCCAGATGCACCGCCGCGCCATGCGCATCTGCCAGCAACTGGATCTCGATATGGCGCGGGGCGATCAGCGCACGCTCCAGTATCAGATCGTCGCTGCCAAAACTCTTGAGCGCCTCAGACCGCGCGCGCACCAGCGCCTCGGGCAGGTCAGCCGGAGTTTCCACCAGCCGCATGCCCTTGCCGCCCCCGCCCGCCGCCGCCTTGACCATCAGCGGAAAGCCCAGATCCGCCGCGGCCTTGAGCAGCGCGGCATCGGGCTGGCCCGCGCCATCGACCCCGGGCAGGCAAGGCACGCCGGCCGCCGCCATCGCCGCCTTGGCGCGGGCCTTGTCGCCCATCAGCGCGATGGTTTCCGGCAGCGGGCCGATGAAGGTGAGACCCGCTTCAAGACAGGCCCGGGCGAAACCCGCATTCTCGGCCAGAAAGCCATAGCCCGGATGCACCGCCTGCGCGCCCGCCGCCTGCGCCAGCCGCACCAGCCCGGCGCCATCCATGTAGCTTTCGGCCAGCGCACCGGGGCCAAGGCGCTGCGCGGCATCGGCCTTGCGCACATGCGGCGCGCCGGCATCGGCATCGGTGAAGACCGCCAGCGTGCGATAGCCCATGGCACGGGCGGTGGCGATGATACGGCAGGCGATCTCGCCGCGATTGGCGATCAGGATCGTATCGAAGCTCATAACCGCGCCACCCCGAATGTATTGGGCCGCAGCACCCGGGCCTCGGCCTCGCGGCAGGTTTCCAGCACGAAGGCCAGCAGATCGCGGCTGTCGCGCGGGTCGATGATGCCGTCATCCTCCAGCCGGGCCGAGGACATCAGCGTGGTGGTCTGCGCCTCCAGCATCGCCGCCGTGCCCTGCTCCAGCGCCGCCAGTTTCTCGGCATCCACGGCGCCCGCCGCACGCATCCGCGCCTCGGCAACGATGCGCATCACCATGCCGGCCTGCGCGCCACCCATCACCGCCGTGCGGCTGCCCGGCCAGGCGAAGATGAACCGCGGATCGAAGCCGCGCCCGCACATCGCGTAATTGCCCGCACCATAGGAGCCGCCCACCACCAGCGCGATCTTCGGCACGCGGGCATTGGCCACCGCCTGGATCATCTTGGAGCCATGTTTGATGATGCCGGCGCGCTCGGGCTCGGTGCCGACCAGAAAGCCGGTGGTATTGTGCAGAAACAGGATCGGCGTGCCCGACTGATCGCAAAGCTGGATGAACTGCCCGGCCTTGGCGGCACCGGCGGCGGTGATGGGGCCGTTGTTGCCGATCACCGCGCAGGCCATGCCCTCGACGCGCATCTGGCCGCAGATGGTGGCGGCATCGTATTCGGGCTTGAACTCAAGGAAGGCCGAGCCATCCGCCAGCCGGGCGACGATCTCACGGCAATCATAGGGTTTTTTCGTATCGGCGGGGGGAATGCCCAGCAGATCGGCGGCCGGATAGAGCGGCGGCTCGAAAGGTGGCAGCGGCGCCGGGCCCAGGGCGTCGCGCCAGGGCAGCGCGGCCATCACCGCGCGGGCCAGCCGGATGCCGTCGGCGTCATCCTCGGCCAGATGATCGGCGGTGCCGGCCACCTGCGCATGCATTACCGCGCCGCCCAGATCCTCGTCGCTGGCTTCCTCGCCGGTGGCGGCTTTCAGCAGCGGCGGGCCGGCCAGATACATCGTCGCCTGCCCGCGCACCATGATCGTCACATCCGACAGGCCGGGCTGATAGGCGCCGCCCGCCGTGGCCGAGCCATGCACCACGGTGATCTGCGGGATGCCCAGCGCCGACAGCCGCGCCTGATTGGCAAAGCCGCGACCGCCGGGAATGAAGACCTCATGGGCATATTCCAGATTGGCCCCGCCCGACTGGCTGAGCGAGACCAGCGGCAAACGGTTATCCCGCGCGATTTCCTGCAGGCGCAGCTTCTTGGCCAGACCGTCCGGGGTGACGGTGCCGCCCTTGACGGCGAAATTGTCCACCACCACCACACAGCGCACACCGCTGACAAAGCCGATCCCGGCCAGCGCCCCGGCACCCGCGCCGGTGCCATCCTTGTCGCCGTAACGTTTCCAGCCGGCCAGCGCACAAAGCTCCAGCCAGGGCGCACCGGGATCGAGCAGCAGCGCCAGACGCTCGCGCGGCAGCAGCATGCCGCGCTTGGCGAAACACGCGCGCTGTGCCTCGGCGGCGGCCTCGACCGCGGCCTCAATGGCGCGCACTTCGCCCAGCGCAGCTTCAAGCCGGGCGGCATTGGCGGCGAATTCCTGCGATTGCGGGTCAATCAGGCTTCGCAGCGGGGTCATGCCGAGCCCTCCGCCGCCAGGCCAAACAGCTCCCGCGCCTCGGCCGGGCTGGCCACACCGCGCCCGGCTTCATCGGCAATGCGGGCCAGTGCCGCCACCAGCGCACCATTGCCGGCGGCGCGCGCGCCATCGGGCAGATAGAACGTATCCTCGACCCCGGTGCGCAGATGCCCGCCCAGTTCAGCCGCGCGGCGATGCAGCGCCCAGATCTCTGCCCGGCCAATGGCAGTGACCTGCCAGGGTGCGCCGGGATGCAGATATTTCAGCGCCAGCGGCAGCAAATCGGCATCGGCCGGCATGCCCGAGGCCACGCCCATCACCAGATTGTATTGCGGCCGCGCCACCAGCCCGACCTCGGCAAACATGCCGACCGAACGCAGGATGCCCAGATCGAAACATTCGAATTCGGGGCGCGTGCCGGTCTCGGCCATGACCGCCAGCAATTCCTCGATCTTCTCGACGGGATTGGCGAACAGCATCGGCGGCCAGGCCCAGCGGCCATCGGCGCGCACCTTCAGATAGTTCAGGCTGCCGGCGTTGCAGGCGGCGATCTCGGGCCGTGCAGCGCGCAGGCAGGCGATGGGGCCGGATTGATCACGCTCCATGACGCCGGTGGTGAAGTTCAGGATCACCCCCGGGCAGGCGGCGCGGATGGCCTGCGCCACCTCGACGGCCAGCGCCGGCTCCCAGCTGGGCAGATGCCCCCTGCCCGGCGCCTGCTGGCGGAAATGCACATGCATGCAGGCGGCGCCGGCCTCATAGGCCTCGCGCGCCGAGGCTGCCAGCTCCTCGGGCGTCACCGGCACCGGATGCTGGCGTGGATCGGTCAGCACGCCGGTCAGCGCGCAGGTGATCACCGCTTTTTGTGCCATCGCCATCCCCCTCTCGGCCCCGCAACCGTTCCTTCCCAACCCGGTCGCCGGCAAAGCCTAGTCGCGCAATACACACCAAGCAAGCGCTTGGTTGTGTTTCGTGGCGTCATTGCCTATCCTGCGCGTGATGCATGAGCAGGCGCAGGCATGAACACCCCGACTCCTCCGGTCTTCGACCCCGACACCCCGCGCGGGCGGCTGCTGGCGGCGGCGGCGCGGCTGTTTCGCACCAAGGGCTATGCCGCCACCACCGTGCGCGAGATCGGCGCCGAGACCGGCATTCTGTCCGGCAGCCTGTTTTACCATTTCCGCAGCAAGGAAGAGATCCTTTTCACCGTGATGGAAACCGTGATCGCCGCCATGCGCCGCGATCTGGCTGCGGAACTTGCGCGGGCGGGCGATTGCCGGGCGCGGGTGCGGGCGCTGATCACGGTGGAACTGGCCTATCTTCACGGGCCGGCCAATGATGCCGCAGCGGTGCTGTTTCACGAATGGCGCGCGCTCTCGCCCGATCGCCGCGCCGTTCTGCTGGCCGGTCGCAATGCCTATTTCAACGAATGGGAGCGCGTGCTGGCCGAGGCACGCCAGGCCGGGCTGACCACACTGGAGCCCGAGATCCTGCGCCAGTTCCTGCATGGCGCACTGGCATGGACCAGCTTCTGGTATCGCCCTGACGGCCCGATGCCGCCCGAGGCGCTGCTGGAACGCGCCGCAACGCTGGCGCTGGGCGCCGCCGCCGATTGAGCAAATGGCCCCGGGGGGATGGTAGCCGCTGTGGGACTCGAACCCACACGCCCCGGGGGGGCAACGGATTTTAAGTCCGGTCTGTCTACCATTCCAGCAAGCGGCCCTGCCCTGTCATAGCAGGCGCGCGCACCGGCTCAAGCGCTTTATGCGCCGTCCCCGCGCCGTGCCGCCCAGGCCACGAACCAGTCGAAACTGGCCGGATTGGCCATGGAATCGCGATTCACAACCCGCGCCGGATCGCCACCAAGCAGAAGCTTCTTGACCGGCACTTCCAGCTTCTTGCCCGAGAGCGTGCGCGGTACTTCCGGCAGCTGTTCGATCACGTCGGGCACGAATCGCGGCGAGACATCGGCACGGATCCGCGCCGCGATACAGTCGCGCAGCGCTTCGTCAAGCGTCACGCCCGGCGCCAGCACCACGAAAAGCGGCATGAAGCTCTCGCGGCCCAGAAACTCCAGATCGACCACCAGCGAATCGAGCACCTCATCCAAAGCCTCGACGGCGCGATAGATCTCGCTTGAGCCCAGCCGCAGCCCGTGGCGGTTGATCGTGGCATCCGAGCGGCCATAGATCACCGCGCCGCCCTCGGGCGTGATCTCGATCCAGTCGCCATGACGCCAGATGCCGGGCCAGGTATCGAAATAGCTGTCGCGGTAGCGGCTGCCGTCCTCGTCGCCCCAAAAGCCCAAGGGCATCGAGGGCAGCGGCGCGGTGCAGACCAACTCGCCCACCTCGCCAATCACCTCCTCGGCGGCCTCGTTGAAGGCGCGCGCGGCATTACCCAGCACCCGGCATTGCATCTCACCGGCGCGCACCGGCAGCATCGGATTGCCGCCGACGAAAGCCCCGGCGATATCGGTGCCGCCGCTGATCGGCGCCAGCCACAGATCGCGCTTCACGGCGCGGTAAACCCAGTCATAGGCCTCGGGGCTGAGCGGCGAGCCGGTCGAGCCCAGCGCCCGCAATGCCCCCAGATCCAGCATGCGCCCCGGCTCCAGCCCGGCCTTCTGGCAGGCCATGAAATAGGCCGCCCCGGCGCCGAACGAGGTCAGCCTCTCATCGGCCACCATGCGCCAGACCGCCAGCATGTCCGGATGCGCCGGTGCCCCGTCATGCAGCGCCACCATCGACCCCTGCAACAGCGCGCAGAACTGCACGTTCCACATGATCCAGCCGGCCGAGGTCAGCCAGGCGAAACGGTCCTCGGGGCCGAGATCCAGATGCAGCCCGGCCTTGGCGCATTCCAGCACCAGCCCGCCATGGCCGTGCACGATGGGTTTGGGATTGCCCGTGGTGCCCGAGGAATAGACGATCCACAACGGATGCATGAAGGGCACCGGGCGCGGCGCCACCTGAACCGGCGTGGCCAGCAGATCGGCCCAGTCAAGCCAGCCCGGAGCCAGCCCGGCGGCATCGGCACCGGCGCGCACCTGCACACGGTGGCGCAGGCTGGGCAGGCCGGCGGCGATGCCCTCAACCAGTTCGCCGCGATCTATCCACTTGCCGGCATGCATATGGCCGTGCTGGGCGATCAGCACCTTGGGCTCGATCTGGCGGAAGCGATCGAGCACCGCCACCGCGCCCATATCGGGCGCCGCCAGCGACCAGATCGCCCCCAGGCTGGCAGTGGCCAGAAAGGCCACCACGGCCTCGACCGCATTGGGCAGGATCGCCACCACCCGGTCGCCCTGCCCGACACCGAGTTGCCGCAGCCCGGCCGCCACCCGGCCCACCTGATCGGCCAGGTCGGCCCAAGTCAATTCGCGGCGGCCAAAACTTTCCGATTGCGACACCAGGGCGGTTTCTTGTGGGCGGCTGGCGGCATGGCGCAGCACATGCTGCGCGAAACTGGTCTGCGCGCCGGGAAACCATTCAGCCCCGGGCATGGTTCGCCCCCGCAGCACCGGGCCGCGCGGCGCGATATCAAGCGCGCAATGATCGGCCAGCGCGTTCCAGAACCCGTCAAGATCGCTGACCGACCACTCCCAGAGCGCGTTGTAATCATTGAATTCCAACCCGCGCTCGGTCTTCAGCCAGCGCAGGAAGCCCGCCATGCGCGTGGCCTGCGCCTGCTCCGGGCTGGGCTGCCACAGGATCGGCCGCGCGACGCCATCCGGCCCGGTGGAATTGCTTTGTTTCATCGCCCCCTCCGCTTTGCCGGCCCAGTTAGAGCGCCGCGCGTCGCAGCCGTCAATGGCGGTGACGCAGGGTCATGGGCCGGGCCAAACCGGCGCGACGCTTGACCGGCGGGGCATATCGGCTACCCATATTCGAAATGAGGGAGGATTGAATGTTTGGCCAGATGATGAGCCAGCCGCTGCTGATTTCCAGCCTGCTGCTGCATGCCGAGCGCCACCATGGCGAACGCGAGGTGGTTTCGCGCCGCACCGAGGGCGATATCCATCGTTACACATACCGCGACCTGGCACGGCGTTCGCGGCAGATGGCCAATGCGCTGGCGGGGCTGGGGCTGGAGCCGGGCGCGCGGGTCGGCACGCTGGCCTGGAACGGCTACCGGCATATGGAGCTTTACTATGCGGTTTCCGGCGCCGGGCGGGTGCTGCATACGCTCAACCCGCGCCTGCACCCCGATCAACTGGTCTGGATCGCCGATAATGCCGAGGATCAGGTGCTGTTCTTCGACCTGACCTTCCTGCCGCTGGTCGAGGCGACGGCCGCGCGTTTCGCCAGCATCCGCCATTTCGTGCTGATGAGCGACCGGGCGCATATGCCGGCCGAAACCGCGATCCCCGGGCTGATCTGCTATGAGGATCTGATCGCGGGGGCGAGCGACGATTTCACCTGGCCGCTCTTTGACGAAAACACCGCCTCCAGCCTGTGTTACACCTCGGGCACCACGGGCAACCCCAAGGGGGTGCTCTATTCGCACCGATCGACCATCCTGCATGCCTATGGCGCGGCGCTGCCCGATGCCACCGGCCTGTCGGCGCGCGATGTGGTGCTGCCAGTGGTGCCGATGTTCCATGTCAACGCCTGGGGCACGCCCTATACCGCCTGCATGGTCGGGGCGAAGCTGGTCTTTCCGGGACCGGCACTGGACGGCAAATCGCTCTATGAGCTGTTCGAGGCCGAGGGGGTGAGCTTCTCGGCCGGGGTGCCGACGGTCTGGCAGGGGCTCCTGGCGCATGTCGAGGCGCATGATCTGCGCTTTTCCAGCATGAAGCGCACGGTGATCGGCGGCTCGGCCTGCCCGCCGGCGATGATCGAGACATTCGAGCGCAAATACGGCGTGCAGGTGCTGCATGGCTGGGGCATGACCGAAATGTCCCCACTGGGCACGGTCTGTGCGCTTAAACCGGGCCAGGAGGATCTGCCATGGGAGGCGCAGCTGGCGGTGAAATCCACCCAGGGGCGCACGATCTTCGGGGTGGATTTCAAGATCGTCGATGACGAAGGCCGCGATCTGCCCTGGGACGGCAAGGCATCGGGCGATCTGCTGGTTTCGGGGCCCTGGGTGCTGGAGCGCTATTTCAACCATGACGCCGATCCCTTGGTGCGCGATGCCGGCGGGCGGGGCTGGTTTCCCACCGGGGATGTCTGCACCATCGATGCGCAGGGTTTCGTGCAGATCACCGACCGTTCCAAGGATGTCATCAAATCGGGCGGGGAATGGATCAGTTCGATCGATCTGGAAAATATCGCCATGGGCCATCCAGCGGTGGCGATGGCAGCCTGCATCGCCGCCTATCATCCGAAATGGGACGAGCGCCCGCTTCTGGTGGTGATGAAGAAACCCGGCCGCGAGGTGACGCGCGAGGAACTCCTGGCCAGTTTCGACGGCAAGATCGCCAAATGGTGGCTACCCGATGACGTGGTTTTCGTCGATGACATCCCGCTGGGGGCGACCGGCAAGATGCAGAAGAACAAGCTGCGCGAACGGTTCAAGGACCATGTGTTGCCGACCGCCTGAGGGCTGACCGGCTGCGGGGGGCTCTGCCCCCCTCTGGCCTTTGGCCATTCACCCCCG
>ERZ869909.2363-NODE-2363-length-12683-cov-4.178090_pt1 | contig 12683 bp, 14 predicted proteins | sample MGYA00520892_ERZ869909 | MGnify/ENA primary metagenome ERZ869909 (study PRJEB32215, sample SAMEA104723947) | bioreactor metagenome | biome: bioreactor; feature: anaerobic bioreactor; material: water | place: China | collected 2015-03-12 ... | reverse complement strand
GCCCTTGTCAGCCGCCCGACCAGCGGAATACGCAGAATGAACGCGTGCCAGCGACGCTTGAGGTTTTCGTCACGCAGGGCCAGCCGCATGCCCACACCCGCCACGACGATGCCCAGCAACATCAGCCAACCCCAGCGCTGCACCGCCTCGCTGGTGGCAATCAGGCCGACGGTCAGGCCCGGAAGTTCCTGACCGGTGTTGACGAAGACCTTGACCACATCCGGCACCACATAGCCGAGCAGCAGCACCACGATGGCCAGCGAGGCCACCAGTAGGATCACCGGGTACAGCAGCGCCAGCTGGATTTTTTGCCGCGACTGCTGACGCTGATCGGTGTAATCGGCGAGCTGATCGAGCACCAGCCCCAGATGTCCGGCGTGCTCGCCTGCAGCAACCGTGGCGCGATAAAGCTCGGGAAACGCCGATGGGTATTCGCGCAGGGCTGCCGCCAGGCTGTGGCCCTCCATCACCCGAGCACGCACCGCCAGCAACATCGACTTGATCCGCTGCGAACTGGCCTGGGCGGCGGTGGCACGCAGCGCTTCCTCAATGGGCAATGCGGCCTGCACCAGCGTTGCCAGCTGGCGGGTAACCAGTGCCAGGTCGCGGGCCGACAGACCGCGGCCGAAACTGAAGCCGCCCGTGCCGCTGTCTTCCCTGGAGCGCGCCTGCTTGACCTCCAGCGGCGACCACTGCTTGTCACGCAAGAGCTGACGGGCCTGACGCGGGCTGTCCGCCTCGATCAGGCCCTTGTGCTGACGGCCCCGTGGATCGAGCGCCACGTATTCAAAGGCGGCCATCAGGCGTTGACCAATCGATGGCGTGGCGGCTGTGCAGCTGAAGCCGCGCTCACGAAAAGCCGTCGCGAACGGCCTGTGGGTACGGCTTCAGACGCGAAAAGGCAGGCACTCATCAGCTCGCTTCCCGACGGTCATGGGCGGTTCCCCGGCGCTCGCCGCTGTGCCTGCGATCCGTCTGGCCGGAGCGGCGGTCCTCGCTGGTGACGCGCAGCACTTCCTCGATGGTGGTCACGCCTTCGCGCACCTTGCGCAGGCCGTCGTCGCGGATGCTCGGGCCAAGCTCGCGCGCATGACGGGTCATGTCCTGCTCGGTGGCGCGGGTGTGGATCATGCTGCGCAGGCTGTCGTCGAACAGCACCAGTTCATAGATGCCGGTACGCCCGCGATAGCCCAGCTGACGGCAGGCATCGCAGCCTTCGGCGTGGTACAGCGTCGGCGCCTGGTCCGGGGCGAGGCCGAACAGCGCGCACTCGGCCTCGTCGGCAACATAGGCGCGCTTGCAGTCATCACAGAGCACCCGCACCAGCCGCTGGGCCAGCACACCAAGCAGCGATGAGGAAATCAGAAACGGCTCCACGCCCATGTCCACCAGCCGCGTCACCGCACCAATGGCGCTGTTGGTGTGCAAAGTCGAAAGCACCAGGTGGCCGGTGAGCGAGGCCTGTACGGCCATGTCTGCGGTTTCCTGGTCACGGATCTCACCGACCATCACCACGTCCGGGTCCTGGCGCAGGATGGCGCGCAGGCCGCGGGCGAAGGTCATGTCGACCTTGGTGTTGACCTGGGTCTGGCCGATGCCTTCAAGGTTGTATTCGATGGGGTCCTCGACGGTGAGAATGTTGCGCGTGCGGTCGTTGAGCGTGGTCAGCGCGGCGTACAGGGTGGTGGTCTTGCCGGAGCCGGTGGGGCCGGTGACCAGGATGATCCCGTGGGGCCGCTTCACCGCCTGCTCCATGCGCACACGATCACGCGCGCTCATGCCCAGGTGCTGCAGGGTCAGGCGCCCGGCCTGCTTGTCAAGCAGGCGCAGCACCACCCGCTCGCCATTGGCCGATGGCAGGGTGGAGACGCGGATGTCCACCTCACGCCCACCCACCCGCAGGGAAATCCGTCCGTCCTGGGGAATGCGCTTTTCGGCGATATCCAGCCGCGCCATGACCTTGATCCGCGATACCAGCAGCGCCGCCAGCTCACGCTTGGGTTGCACCACTTCGCGCAGAATGCCGTCGACGCGAAAGCGAATGATCAGGCGCTTCTCGAAGGTTTCAACATGGATATCCGAAGCGTTTTCCTTGATCGCCTCGCCGAGCAGCGCGTTGATCAGGCGGATGATCGGCGCGTCGTCTTCCTGCTCCAGCAGATCCTCGGTCTGCTCGATCTGGTCGGCCAGGCTGTGCAGATCCATGTCCTCGCCCAGCCCTTCGACCATCTGCATCGCCGCCGAGGAATCGTGCTGATAGGCGGCGCCCAGCGCTTCGTCGAACTCGGCCTGGGCCAGCCATTGCACCGGCAGCGGCCCACCCACCACGCGCTGCGCTTCCTGCACGGCGGTCAGGGCCGCGCCCTCGCGCAGGCCCAGACATGGCTTGCCATCTGCTGTCAGCAGGATCACGCCGTGACGCCGGGCAAAGGCGAAAGGCAGGCGCAGACGCACCGGTTCAACCAGCACTGGGGGTATTTCGTTCAGGTTCATCTCGGCCATGGTTGCCGTCCCGGCAGTCAGACAATCGAAGCTCGCCGGCACTCGCTCCGGCGTCGTCAATGACTTTGGACTACAAGGATGGGATGGCATTCGCAGCTTTGATCGTTTTTTACATGCAGCAGTCAAAGCCATCGGCAGAACCGGCACCAAGGTCGGTATGGAACAACGCTCCAGACGAATACCGGCCACAGGGCTCGGACCTCATTCTACGGCGCGCCATTTATGGGCCGGCGGCCTCATTGCAGCGCTGCTTGAACGACTCGCTAACGCAGGATTTGCATGGCCGGCAGCCGCACTTTCGGTCAGTTTCTGAACGTAAAAATATTTACAGTTCTGATTAAAACAGTTGTTTGATTTTTTTAGCGCTTGCAGAATGCGCCGCCGCGACCGACCAAAAACCGTCGGAATCGGGCTGTCAGCCGCTTTACCCGCCTTTGAAGCGGCCAGAAACGTATCACCAGCGAAGCAGCACATGACCCCTACACAGAGGTCTGCTGGCCACGATTACGCAGGAGAACAACAACAATGCACATCGGTGTTCCTCTCGAAACCCACTTCGGGGAGACGCGCGTCGCCGCCACCCCGGAAACCGTCAAGAAACTGATCGGCCAAGGGCACCGGGTGACGCTGCAAAGCGGCGCCGGGTTGCTTTCCAGCGTGCCGGACAGCGCCTATGAAGCGGTCGGCGCAACCATCGGCGATGCCGCCGCGACCTTTGCCGCCGAGCTGGTACTGAAGGTCAATGCGCCGGACGAGGCTGAACTGGCGCAGATGCAATCCGGCAGCGTGCTGCTGGGCATGCTCAACCCGTTCGACAATGACTGCATCGCGCGCATGGCCGCCCGCGGCATTACCGCCTTTGCCCTGGAGGCCGCGCCGCGTACGTCCCGCGCACAGAGCCTGGACGTGCTCTCGTCGCAGGCCAACATCGCCGGTTACAAGTCGGTGCTGGTCGGCGCCCATCACTACCCGCGCTTCATGCCCATGCTGATGACCGCTGCCGGTACGGTGAAGGCCGCGCGCGTGCTGATCCTCGGTGCCGGTGTCGCCGGGTTGCAGGCCATCGCCACGGCCAAGCGCCTGGGCGCGGTGGTCGAGGCCTCGGATGTGCGCCCGGCGGTGAAGGAGCAGATCGAATCGCTCGGCGCCAAGTTCGTCGACGTGCCGCTGGAAACCGACGAGGAGCGCGAATGCGCCGAAGGCGTCGGCGGCTATGCGCGGCCAATGCCGGCCTCATGGATGGCGCGTCAGGCGCAGGCGGTGCACCAGCGTGCGCTGCAGTCGGACATCGTCATCACCACCGCGCTGATCCCGGGCCGCAAGGCGCCAACGCTGCTGCGGGAGGCCACCGTCGAGCAGATGAAGCCCGGCTCGGTGATCGTCGACCTGGCGGCCGGCCACGGTGGCAACTGCCCGCTGACCGAGATCGACCAGGTGGTGGTGCGCCACGGTGTGACCATCGTCGGCCACGCCAACCTGGCGACGCTGGTCGCGGCTGACGCCTCGGCGCTGTACGCCCGCAACCTGCTGGATTTCCTCAAGCTGATCATCGACAAGGACAGCCAGTTCCAGCTCAACCTCGAAGACGACATCGTCGCCGCGTGCCTGATGTGCCGCGACGGCCAGGTCGTACGGACCAACGGTTAAGGGAGACGCGAACATGGATCTGATTTCAGACGGCATCTACAACCTGATCATCTTCGTGCTGGCGATCTACGTCGGCTACCACGTGGTCTGGAACGTCACACCGGCCCTGCACACCCCGCTGATGGCGGTTACCAACGCGATCTCGGCGATCGTCATCGTCGGCGCCATGCTCGCTGCGGCACTGACCGTCACCCCGATGGGCAAGCTGATGGGCACCCTGGCCGTGACGCTGGCCGCCGTAAACGTCTTCGGTGGCTTCCTGGTTACCCGGCGCATGCTGGAAATGTTCAAGAAGAAGGAGCGCGCCGTTGCCGGCAGCGCCAAGGCGGAGTCCAAGCCATGAGCATGAACCTGATCACCCTGCTCTACCTCGTCGCTTCGGTGAGTTTCATCCAGGCCCTCAAAGGCCTGTCGCACCCCACCACTTCACGCCGCGGCAACCTGTTCGGCATGATCGGCATGGGCATCGCCGTGGTCACCACGGTGTTCCTGGTGTTCAAGCTCGGCGCGCAACTGGCCGAAAGCGCCAGCGCCTGGACGGGCCTGGGCTTTATCGTCCTCGGCCTGCTGGTCGGCGGCAGCATCGGCACGCTGATGGCCAGACGCGTCGAGATGACCAAGATGCCCGAGCTGGTCGCCTTCATGCACAGCATGATCGGCCTGGCCGCGGTGTTCATCGCCATCGCCGCGGTGCTCGAGCCGCAGTCGCTGGGTATCGTCCAGGCCATCGGCTACCCGATTCCCGCTGGCAACCGCCTGGAGCTGTTCCTCGGTGCCGCCATCGGCGCCATCACCTTCTCCGGTTCGGTGATCGCCTTCGGCAAGCTGTCGGGCAAGTACAAATTCCGCCTGTTCCAGGGCGCGCCTGTGGTGTTCGCCAATCAGCACAAGATCAACCTCGCCGTGGGCGTGGCGATCCTGGTGCTGGGGCTGATCTACACCTTCAGCGGCAACTTCACCGCGTTCATGTTGTTGGTGGCGCTGGCCTTCGTCATCGGCGTGCTGATCATCATCCCCATCGGCGGTGCGGACATGCCGGTGGTGGTGTCGATGCTCAACAGCTACTCGGGCTGGGCGGCCGCCGGTATCGGCTTCTCGCTGAACAACTCGATGCTGATCATCGCCGGCTCGCTGGTGGGCTCTTCCGGCGCGATCCTCTCGTACATCATGTGCAAGGCGATGAACCGCTCGTTCTTCAATGTGATCCTCGGCGGCTTCGGTGCCGACGCGGATGCCGGTGGCCCGGCGGGCGCGCAGCTTGAGCGCAACGTGAAGTCCGGTTCGGCAGACGACGCCGCCTTCCTGCTGACCAACGCCGATACCGTGATCATCGTCCCCGGCTATGGCCTGGCGGTGGCCCGCGCGCAGCACGCGCTGATGGAGCTGGCCGAAAAGCTGACGCACATGGGCGTGACCGTGAAGTACGCGATCCACCCGGTTGCCGGGCGCATGCCTGGCCACATGAACGTGCTGCTGGCCGAGGCCGAAGTGCCTTACGAGCAGGTGTTCGAGATGGATGACATCAACTCCGAGTTCGGCCAGGCCGACGTGGTGCTGGTGCTCGGTGCCAACGACGTGGTCAACCCGGCAGCGAAGAACGATCCCAAGTCGCCGATCGCCGGCATGCCAATCCTCGAGGCCTACAAAGCCAAGACGGTGATCGTCAACAAGCGCTCCATGGCCAGCGGCTATGCGGGCCTGGACAACGAGCTGTTCTACATGGACAAGACCATGATGGTCTTCGGCGACGCCAAGAAGGTGGTTGAGGACATGGTCAAGGCCGTGGAGTAAACCTGACGGGGGATGGCGACGGAAGGCCTTTGAATGCCGGATAACGCCTTCGGAAACCCGTATTACGCCTTTGGCTAATACAGGCTACGGTCCGTTGTAGGATGGAATCGCCGCAGGCGCTTGCGTCATGAGCTTGTTCAAGTGCGGCGTTCATGCTCAGCCATGGACGCCGTCGACACAGTTTCTTCCGTATTGAGCCGTACAGTTTCCAGCCTTGAGCAACTGAACCGGCACAATTTTCCAGCGCTGTGACTGTCTGCCAAAACGACCCTGCGCGACCCTGTATGTCCACTCACCCGGCGGCAGCCGGAAGGAAGGCATCATGGATCGCGCCCTACCCCGCATCCTCTCCTTGCGCACTTCGCGCGATACGCTGGCAAGCCTGAAGCAACTGCTGCGCCTCTGGCGGCAAAGGATTCGAACACGCCGCCAACTCGCCACGCTGGATGATCGCCTGCTGGCCGATACAGGCATCAGCCACAGCGATCGAATGGTTGAGCTGAACAAACCCTTCTGGCGCTGACAGACAACCCGGCACTATTCTGCATGCACCTTCCCTGTTAAAGCCGTACTGGAGAGTCCCATGCTGAAATTCCTGCTGATCCTTGGTGCATCCGCCACCCTGCTGGCGGGTGCCGCTTCGGCATCCAGCTTTATCGCCACCACAGATACCCTTGGCGCTTCGCTGATCAATACCGTGGAAGGCACGTCCGACCTGACATCCTCAATCGGTGACGACAAACTGGTACTGGATGCCCGCGATGACGCCGCACATTTCGTCGCCAGCAATGGCGAGCAGAAGGGCGCGCAGCTGGAAGCGGCTCTTGTGCACATCCGCACCCAGGCCCCGACCATCGAAGCCACCGACCTTGAGCTGGCGCGCGCGATTCTGGCACGCTGAAACCGTTGGAAAAACCGCAGGGCTGGCCGTGACGCTGGCGTTTCGCTAGCCTTGGCGCCGAATTTATCTGGCGCCAGGATCTGCATGCGACGGCTCACCTCTGTATTTGCACTCTGTTGTGCCTGCGGCTCTGCCCAGGCGTTCGACACCACCCTGGCCGGCACCGTGGCTTCCGGCTACGTCACCAGCCAACTGACCAGCCTGCCCTTCGAGAACAAGCTGATCGTCGATGCCCGGGACGAAGCGGCAGGCTTCGTCGCCAGTGCCGGCCAGCTCCAGGGCGCACGCCTGGAAGCCGCTTTGCGCTGGATGCGCGAGCAGCATCCGGGACTGGTGGCCAGTGATCTGGAACTGGCCCAGGCTATCCTCGTCCAATAACGGCCCGCCTTAACGAGATTTCGCAATGCTCAAGCTACTCACCGCCACAGCTGTCACGCTGACCCTGCTCGCCGGGGCGGTCCAGGCACAGACACTGGTCGCCACCAGCAATATCGTCATCAATGCGGTGGATCGCAGCATCAATTTCACCTCGGACGCGACCAGTCGGGTCAGCGGCATGAAGCTGGTCCTCGATGCCCGTGACGAAGCCGCCAGCTTCGTCGCCAGTGCCGGCGATATTCGTGGCGCACGTCTGGAAGCAGCCTTCAACGCCCTGCGCCACGAATTCGCCGAAGCCCGTCAGGCAAGTGATCAGGCGCTGGCCGAAACCATCCTCGCCCTGTGAAATCAGCTTGCGCCTGGCTGATGGCTGTCCTGCTGGCCAGCCTTGCGGGTCAAGCGTGCGCAGCGTTGCATCTGTCGCTGGACGACCACCCGCTGTCACCTGGAGAACGCGCCGCCACCCAACTTCTGCTTGACGAAGCCCTGGCTGCCCTGCCGCCGCGCATGCTGCAGCAGCTGGATCGCCAGATCCGCGTGCGCTGGAGCGAGCACCTGCCGGAGCAGGCTTACGGGCGTGCCGGCGGCAACCTGATCGAGCTGAATCGCCGCCTGCTGCCGTCGCTGACTGACGGCTCCGCCGCCGGGCAGCGCACCACACGGGTGCATGGCACGGTGCGTCAGGAACTGCTCGCCACGCTGATCCACGAACTGGCACATCTCTACGACCGCGCCCGTCTATGGTCGCCTGTGGACAACCGCCATCAGGCCTTTTGCAGCCAGCGCGCCGCCAGCCTCGGCCTGATCGGCCTGCCGCACGAATGCCGGGGGCAGACGCAGCGGCGTTTTACCCTGAGCGACGATCCGCGCCTGCTGGATATTGCCGGCTGGCCACAGCGGGTCGGCAGCCGTGGCGAGCGCGAAAGGCACAACGCCCAGGTGGCACGCAGTCCCGATGTTTACGAGCTGAGCCATCCGCTGGAATTCGTCGCGGTGAATCTGGAGTATTTTCTCCTGGACTCCAGCTATGCCTGCCGCCGCCCTTCACTGCACCGCTACTTTCGCGAGCACTTCGGCTGGCAGCCTGCCGCCGTGCAGGCCTGCGGTGAGGGCTATCCGATTCTCAACGCGGGCCAGGACCTGGCCCGCACACCACTGCTGCGCCTCGATCCAGAGCGCGTCTTTGAAGTGGACTACCTGTTCGCCGAAGCCAACGACGCCTGGGTCAGCCGCTGGGGCCACAGCATGCTGCGGCTGGTGATCTGCGCACCGGGCCGCACGCGCGGCGCCGATTGCCGGCTGGATCTGGATCATCATCTGGTGCTGTCCTTCCGCGCCTTTGTCGGCGATGTGCAGCTGTCCAGCTGGGACGGCCTGACCGGCGCCTATCCCTCGCGCCTGTTCGTGCTGCCACTGGGGCAGGTGATCGACGAATACACCAAGGTCGAACTGCGCAGCCTGGCTTCGATTCCACTGCGGCTGGAGCGCCGCGAAATCGAGATGCTGGTCGAACGCAGTGCCGAGCTGCACTGGAGTTATGACGGCGACTACTACTTCCTGTCCAACAATTGCGCAGTGGAAACCCTCAAGCTGCTGCGCAGCGGCACCCATCGTGCGGAGCTGGCGGCACTCGACAGCATTCTGCCCAGCGGCCTGCTGGAACTGCTGATCGCCCGTAATCTGGCCGACGCCAGCGTGCTCGACGACCCACGCGAGGCGCTGCGCCTGGGTTATCGCTTCGACTCCTATCGCGACCGCTATCAGGCAATGTTTACCGTACTCAAGGAACGCCTGAAGTTGCCGCAGCAGACAGTGGAACAGTGGCTGGAGTTGTCGGCCGGCGAACGCCAGCCCTGGATCGCACAAGCCGACCTGCGCGCCAGCGCGGCATTGCTGCTGGTGGAACAGGCCGCCCTGCGCCAGCAATTGCTGCTGGCCCAGGAAGAACTGAAGAAGCGCTACCTCAGTGGCCGCGAGCGCGGCGATGTCAGCCTGGCCAAGGCCGATGGCGCGCTGCAGCAGATTCTTGCCAACAGCGGCTACCTGAGCCGCCCCGCCGAGTTGCTCAACGACGAAGGTTACGGCTTGCCGCAAGCGGGTGAATGGCAGCGCCTGGAGGAGCAAAGCAGTCAACGTCAGGCCCAGCTCAACCAGCTAAGCGAAGAACTGGATCGCGAAGTGCGCCTGTTGCTGAGCGAGGAACGCAGCCTGGAACTGGACAGCATCGAGCACAACCTTGAGCGAATCGGCCAACACCTGCGCCAACTGCACAAGGCCGAGGGTGGGCTGGAGCTGCGCTAGGGCCTGCTCCCGGCCTGCGGATAAATCCACTATTACAAAAAGCGTGGCGCTCCGGGTGCATCTATTCTGGGACCATACCTACCAGAGAGAGCCGCTTCATGAATCGCATACTGACCACCCTCACCTTCGCCGTGCTGTCCTGCACGCTGCCGGCTCAGGCCGCCCCCATCCTGCCCGGACTCTGGGAGTTCTCCAGCCGCAACGTCGAGGTTGATGGCCAGCAGATGCCGGGCATGAACGAGATGCTCGAACAGCTGCAGAACCTGCCAGCCGACCAGCGCAAGATGATGGAAGACATGCTGGCCGCTCAGGGCGTGCAGCTCGGCGGCCAGGGTGTACACATCTGCCTGAGCGAGGCTCAAGTGAATGCCGAGACGCTGCCCTTCAGCGATCAGCCAGACTGCACTCAGGAAATCACCGAACGCAGCGAGCGCCTGTGGAAATTCCGTTTCCAGTGCCCCGACGCAAGCGGTCAGGGCGAGACCCGTTTCATCAGCGAGCGAGAATTCATCAGTGTCATGGAGACGCGCTACAGCGTCGGTAGCGAGCAGGGCAGCAGCCGCATGGAATCCCAGGCGCGCTGGCTTGGCGAGGATTGCGGCACGCTGAAACCCGCCCAGTAAGGCACAGGGGTTCCACGTGGAACCCCTGTGCGGCCAGGGCTTGCGTCAATCTTCTACGTGCCAGTGGCCGTCGCTGTTCTGCTCGCAAGCCGGCTGCAGAAAGCGGGCGTCGCTGGCCACGCCGTAATAATGAATATCCTGGCGGTAACTCAGGTTGGAGGCCTGGGAGTTGCGACAAATGCCGAAGGCGCCGGTAGGGCACTGCTCGACAAACTCGACCTCGACTTGCTGCCCGGCCAGCTGGGGCTGGCAGTAACCGCTGCGGAACAGCTCAGTAGGGATGCTTTTGTTTTCCTGACAGACTTTGACTTCCACACCGGCCCCGCTGCTGGTCACAATGCAGGCCTCGGCCAGGGCCTGTCCGGTTGCCAGTAGCATGCAAAGCGCCAACAGTCGCATCGATCACCCCCTTGAAAGAGGGTAAATCTAGCATGCCGGGCCACCCGGACAGCATCCACGCTTCACGCCTTTAACCACAGGCTCACATGCTCGAACAGATCCCCACCCACCTGATTGCCGGCCCACTGGGTGCCGGCAAAACCAGCCTGATTCGGGCGCTACTGGCTCAGAAACCCGCACATGAGCGCTGGGCAGTGCTGATCAACGAATTCGGCCAGATCGGCCTGGATGCCGCGCTGCTGCACCGCGACGACAGTGGTATCGGCTTTGCCGAAGTCGCTGGTGGCTGTCTGTGCTGCGTCAACGGCGTGCCTTTCCAGATCGGCTTGAACCGGCTGCTGCGCAAGGTCAAACCAGATCGCCTGCTGATCGAACCGTCCGGGCTTGGCCATCCGCTGCAATTGCTGCAGCAGCTGCGTCAGGCGCCCTGGGATCGGGTACTGGCGCTACAACCGGCGGTGATGGTGCTGGATGCCGAAGCACTTGCACGAAACGACGCCCTTGCCCCCAGCCAGCAGGAAATGGCCGCTCAGGCTGGCCTGCTGGTGTTGAACAAGAGCGAGCAACTGGGTAACGAGGCTCGCGAGAAGCTGCAGAAAAGACTGCCGGAACGGCCGGTTTTCTGGACGTCCCAGGGGCAACTCGATCTGGCGCGACTGCCAGGCATCGAGCGCTGCGCCAAGAAGGCGGCAGCGGACAATCTGCCCGCGCCCGGTGCAGCACCACTGCCCGGCGTCTGGCTTGATCCGACAAAGCCGGTAGTGCTCAGCCATGCCGCGACCGAAGGCTGGAGCATCGGCTGGCGGTGGCATCCAAGCCAGGTATTCGCCATCCCGCGCGTCAGCGAATGGCTCGCGACGCAACCCTGGCTGCGCGCCAAACTGGTGTTGCACGGGGAGCACGGCTGGGTGTCTGCGAATGCGCTGGCAGGCGGACCGCTGGACTTCAAGTCCAGCGAATGGCGGCGCGATTCACGCTTTGAGCTGATTTTCGCTGATGCGCAGTCGGAAGCAGCACTCAACCTCGGCCTGCGCCATTGCCTGGCTGGTCGTTGAAGCACCAAACAGGACCTTACTCAGTCGCTGCGATTGCGCCAGTCATCCATCTGGATCACCCGCCCCTGCTCTGCCGCCTGCGCCGGAAACGGATGAGCATCCATTTCGACCGGCCCCACGCGCATGCCGAACATACAGATACTGCCCTGATGCCGCTGCTCTCCGGTCACGGTGAATTCGAAACCATACACACGGGCAAAGCGGCGATGCCCCCGCGCATCACGCACCCAGCCCAGACGGCGGAATGCAACGTTGCCATCGAGCAGTTCGATATCCAGCTTCTGACAGTGGCGCTGCACCGCCAGCAACGCGCGCTCGCGTATGCCATGGGCATGCCAGAACCAGGCGGCAACCGTCACAAACAGCAGAAAGATGAACAGATTGCCGAGCGTCAGCATAGGCGATCACCTGCAGCAGCTACTGGATACAAAAGCAATTCGCCCATCAAGACCTCGCTGCTCAGCTCTCCAGCCAGACGTCCCGCGCCCAATGCCAGACGGTTTCCCAGCTTTCGCCGGTCATTTCATGCGCGTCACCGTCGAACAGCATGACCTCGCCTTCCAGATCGACCACGTAGAAGTCGTTGCCGTCCTGGCAGATTGGCAGCAAGTCGCGCTCCACCCCGGCATCCCAGGCCAGCGCCGCGACTTCCGGCAAGTAGGTGTGCGACTGCGGATCGGCTGCGGTGACGGGTTCCAGCCGGCCATACACCACATCGCTGACCAGCATCAGAAACTCGCGCAGGCCGAACGGCAGGTTGATCAGCAGTTCTTCCTCGACCTCGACCAGACGTTCGTCGTCCGGCAACTCCAGCGGTACCGGCACCGGCTCGTTGAGTTCGCGCAGTTGTTCGATCACCTCTTCCATACCGCCTCCGTCCGCACGCAGAAAGCGCGTTTATACAAGCCCGGACGCGGGCGAGCCAGCCCCGCGCGGTTTCTTTTGCCTCAGGCTCTTGGTGCCGGCTGGAAATACAGCGTTTCGCCACGCTGGGCATTTAGCAGGCCGACGTGATCGTTGGCGACTTCGACCTCAATCGGCTCGGCCTGAGTCGCCAGCCGCAGCGTCACTCGCGTGGTCGCGCCC
>ERZ869909.2362-NODE-2362-length-12694-cov-4.502734_pt1 | contig 12694 bp, 12 predicted proteins | sample MGYA00520892_ERZ869909 | MGnify/ENA primary metagenome ERZ869909 (study PRJEB32215, sample SAMEA104723947) | bioreactor metagenome | biome: bioreactor; feature: anaerobic bioreactor; material: water | place: China | collected 2015-03-12 ... | reverse complement strand
CGGATGTTCGAGGTGACCCCACGCACCATTCGTTTCTACGAGCAGGAAGGCCTGCTGGCGCCTGAACGCCGGGGCCAGACTCGCATCTATCATGAAAAGGACCGTGTACGCCTCAAGTTGACCTTGCGCGGCAAGCGTCTCGGCTTCTCTCTGGCCGAGATCCGCGAGGTCATCGAGATGTATGACGCCATGCCTGATGGAAACGCACGTCAGCTCAAGCGCCTCCTGGAAATTCTAGCGGACAAGCGCAGCAACATGGAGCGACAGCTCGAGGATATCCGACTGATGCAACGAGAGCTCGATGACGTAGAGATGCGGGCCCGCGACGTCCTTGAACGCCTGGACCAGGAGTGATCCCCGCCGACTTCTCTCGCAGCCCAGCGTAGCCAGGCAGCGGCGGCGCCTCCTGCAGCCAGCTCTTGCAACCTGTTTTACAACTAATCTTGCAACAACAAGACGGGTAACACCATGACACGCCAACATTCACAGAATCGCGTCCAGAACAGCTACGTCAGCGGTATCAGCGATACCCCCCTCAAGGGACAGACCATCGGCGACTGTTTCGACGAGACGGTCTCACGCTTTCCCGATGGCGACGCCCTGCTAAGCCTTCACCAGGGTCTACGCTACACTTGGACAGAGCTGCAGCGCGTGGTGGATGAGGCGGCCCGCGCCCTGCTGGCACTGGGGGTCAATAAAGGCGACCGAGTGGGCATCTGGTCGCCCAACTGCGCCGAGTGGACCATCACCCAGTTCGCCACCGCCAAGATCGGCGCGGTACTGGTCAACATCAACCCCAGCTATCGTACTCATGAGCTGGAGTATGCGCTCAAGCAGTCGGGTACCTCGACCCTGATCCTGCAGGGCAAATTCAAGTCTTCGGACTATGTCGCCACGCTGGCTGAGCTGGTACCGGAGCTCAACAATAAGGAGCGGGTACCGGGCGGCCTCTCCTGCGCACGCCTTCCCGAACTCAAGCGGGTCATCTGCCTCGACGCGGACCTCGCCCTGCCCGGCATGCTCACCTGGCAGGGCATGCTGGACCATGCCGACAAGGTTTCCGCCGAACAATTGGCGGACGTCCAGGGCACCCTGCAGTTCGACGACCCGATCAATATTCAGTACACCTCAGGCACCACCGGGGCTCCCAAGGGAGCGACCCTCTCACACCACAATATTCTCAACAACGGCTTCTTCGTGGCTCGCACCATGGGCTTCACCGAGAAGGACCGCCTGGTGATCCCCGTGCCGCTCTACCACTGTTTCGGCATGGTGATGGGCAATCTGGGCTGCGTAACCCACGGCGCCACCATGATCTACCCGGGGGACGGCTTCGAACCCGAGGCAACGCTCAAGGCCGTCTCCGAGGAGAAAGCCACTGCGCTGTACGGCGTGCCCACCATGTTCATCGCCGAACTGGAGCACCCGAACTTCGCTCAGTATGACCTCTCGACCCTGCGCACGGGCATCATGGCCGGATCCATCTGCCCCATCGAGGTGATGCGTCAGGTCATCGACAAGATGAACATGGAAGATGTGACCATCTGCTACGGCATGACCGAGACCAGCCCGGTCAGCTTCCAGACCCAGACCGATGCGCCGCTGGATAAGCGCGTGACCACGGTGGGCACGATCCATCCGCACCTGGAGGTCAAGCTGGTCAGCCCCGAGACCGGCGCCGTGGTGCCTCGCGGCGAAACCGGTGAACTCTGCACTCGCGGCTATAGCGTGATGCTGGGCTATTGGGAAAACGAGGAAGCCACCGACAAGTCCATCGATGAAGCGGGCTGGATGCACACCGGTGACCTGGCGGCCATGGACGAAGAGGGCTATGTGGCCATCGTCGGTCGTATCAAGGACATGATCATCCGCGGCGGTGAGAACATCTACCCGCGTGAGATCGAGGACTTCCTCTATGCCCATCCGGCCATCTCCGATGTCCAGGTGATCGGCGTGCCCGACGAGAAGTACGGCGAGGAGGTCATGGCCTGGGTCAAGCTCAGCGAAGGCCAGCAACTGACCGGCGACGAGCTGAAGGAGTTCTGCAAGGGCAAGATCGCCCACTACAAGGTGCCACGCTACGTGAAATTCGTCGATGAGTTCCCGATGACTGTCACCGGCAAGATCCAGAAGTTCAAGATGCGCGAGGAAGCCACCCACGAGCTGGGTCTGGACTGATAGCTTGAAACTGGGCTGTAGGCCACCACTGACGTTGTGGCCTCCGCCAGGCGCCTAGCGGCGCCAGTCGCGATGCGGAGCAGCGCTCCTACAGCTGATTTTTCCTGTCATGCCAGGCTATTACCACCTTGTAGGAGGAAGCTTCAGCTCACGACTGGAGGCCGAAGGCCTCCCGGCGGGGTTGCCATTCCCGACAATACCCACCAGGCGCTACAACCCCTTCGGTGCAAAGATCCCGGGAGCATTGCGCCAGTAACCCTTGTAGTCCATGCCGAAACCGAAGACGTAGCGGTCGACGACTTCCAGGCCGCAGTAGTCGGCACGGAGGTCTGGCACGGCCTTGCGGTCATGGCGCTTGTCGACCAGGACGGCCGTGGAGATGCTCTTGGCGCCGGCCTTGTGGCAGTAGTCGAGGATGGCGGCAAGCGTGGTGCCTTCGTCGAGGATGTCATCGACGATCACGACATGGCGATCGGCCATGGGCACTTCCGGTGAGACGCGCCAGAACAGGTCGCCACCACGAATACCACCGCGATAGCGCGTGGCATGCAGGTAGTCGACCTCCAGAGGAAAACCCAGGCGAGTCAGCAGATGGCCGGTGGTGATCAGACCGCCATTCATGACGCAGTAGAAGACCGGCAGCTTGTCGCCAAGGTCCGCCGTGATCTGCTCTGCCATGAGGTCGAGAGCGGCTTCCACCTCCTCTTGCGTGATCAGGCAGTCGGCACTCTCCATGACATCGCGCATGGTGGCCAGGGACTGGTGGAAATCGGGATCGAGTTTAGGCATTGGGAGCTCATGTCGCTAAGGGTAAACGGAACGTGGCGAGATGCTCAGTTCTGGGCCATGGCCTCCAGGCGGGCATGCACACGACGCCAGCGTCCCAGCGCTTCCAGGGCTTCGGGCTCAGGACGAGCCCGGCCATAGCGTAGCCGGTTTGCCGGGCGCATCGTACGGCCCCGGCAGGCGTCAAGCACCTCGAGAGCGGCAGCACGGTCGTTGCACACCAGCACCATGTCACAGCCAGCTTCCAGCGCCGCCTGGGCGCGCTCTTGTGGGCCGCCAGCGTATCCGGCGCCGGCCATGCCGAGGTCGTCGGAGAAGATCGTCCCCTTGAAGCCAAGCGATTCGCGCAGCATCCCCAACCAGCTGTTGGAGAAGCCGGCGGGGCGGGCATCGAAAGCGCTATAGATCACATGGGCTGGCATGACGCCGTCGAGCCGACCCGCCAGGTCGGCAAAGGGCACCAGGTCATGGCCGCGCAAGACATCAATGGGCCGGTCATCAATGGGCAGTTCCAGGTGCGAGTCGGCAGCGACGCCGCCGTGGCCGGGGAAGTGCTTGCCGACTGCCGCCATGCCGGCCTCATGCAGACCGGCCACGAAGGCTTCGGCCATGGCGGAGACCGCAACGGGATCGCTGGAGAAGCTGCGGTCACCCACCAGACTGGAGATGCCACAATCGACATCGAGCACCGGTGCAAAGCTGAAGTCGAACCCACAGGCGGCCATTTCCATGCCCAGCAGCCAACCGGCATCCAGGCACAGCCGCAGGGTGACTTCCGGAGCGACACCATAGTCGCGACCGATGCGCCCCATGGCGGGTATCCGGGTCACGCCTTCGCGCAGGCGCTGCACGCGCCCGCCCTCCTGGTCGACCGTCAACAGCAGTTCGGGGCGCAACTGGCGGATGGCATCGCAGAGCGAGCGAACCTGGCGAGCGTCCACGATATTGCGGGAAAACAGTATTACCCCGCCCACCTCGGGACGCAGCAGTAGCCTGCGTTCGTCATCGGTCAGCTGAGTGCCTTCCAGATCCAGCATCACCGGGCCGAGGGTCTGCGTCATGATCGGATTCCTTGGGCTAGAAGGAGGCTGATTCTAGACCAAAGTTGGCCGAGGTGACAGCCATACGCAAGGCCCTCGCACCTATCCTTCAGTCATGCAGCCACACGGGCGTACCCGGGGTCGCCAGGGAGAAGACCTGGAGCAGCGACGGGGCGCTTAGACGAATGCAGCCATGGGAACGCGGCTCCCCCATGGGCTGGTCGGGAGGCGTGCCGTGAAGATAGATATAGCGTCGCTGGCTGTCGACACGGCCACCACGATTGAATCCCCGCTCCAGCCCGCAGAGCCAGATGATGCGGGAGAGAATCCAGTCCCGATGAGGATGCGCTTCGGCCAGTTCCGGCGAATACCGTTCTCCGGTGGGCCGGCGCCCCCGAAACACCGTGCCCGTGGGCAACCCATCACCGATGGCGGCCCGCACATAGTGCCATCCCAGTGGGGTACACCCACTCCCCTCCTGCTGGCCCGTCCCTGCCAAGGCGGTAGAGACGGTCCACTCGGCCTGGGGCCTCGATCCCTGCCAGTGGACCAGGCACTGATTCGCAACATCGACTTCCAGCCAGGTATCAGTTGTCGGAGGCAGCTCGGCCAGGCGCGGAGTAGACATGTCAGCTCGTCTCGGCTTTCGTCATGGGGGGCGGTGGAAGCGGCGCGTTCATGGCAGCCACCACCACAGGCCGCAAGCGGCGGATGAGGTCTCGCACGGAGACATGTTCCTGATAATCCTGTTCGGCGATATCACGCAACGCATCCAGCCCGGAGAGGGTAAAAATGACGGTGCCCAACATGAAGTGTAGCCGCCAGAAACGCTCGGAGTCCGGCAAGTCGGGCGTTGCCAGCCGAACCAGGTCGGTGAAACGCGAGAACACGCTGCCGTATTCGTCCTGAATATAACGCCGTAGATGCCCCTGGGCCTGGCTGTAGGCAAGCCCCAGCAGTTTCATGAACACCTTGAGGCTGTGACGTTCGCCGGGCACATCCAGAACAGTGCGGGCCATGGTTTCCAGCAGGACCTCGAGGGGAATGACGTCACCGTCATGCTCTGCTTCCAGTTCATCGAGGGCATCATGGAAACGCACGGTGAACGGATCGAGGTAGCGGGCGAATACCGCCTGAATCAGCGATTTCTTCGAGCCGAAATGGTAGTTCACAGCGGCCAGATTGACTCTCGCCTTGCTGGTTATGGTCCGCAGAGAGGTTTCCGCAAAGCCACGCTCGGCGAATAATACTTCGGCGGTATCGAGTATGCGTGTGACGGTGTCGGTTTGAGCCATGATCCTGGTCCCGCTGGAAACGAGTGTTTAAAACATCACAAAAGTCTACGTGATTTCAGCGTTTCGCTCAAATTAATTGACATGCAGCTGTTTGAAACATGCCCTCCCCCTTGGCATGCATTAGACTTTTTACTGGATAGACTTCCATGCTGTATACTTGAACAATACTCAAGGCACCGCTACCCGGAGGTCGCATGACACGCCCCCTCACCTCGCGTCAGCAGAATGTCTTCGACTTCATCGTCAAGACAATGAACGAATTCGGTTATCCACCGACCCGGGCCGAAATCGCCCGTGCCCTGGGCTTTCGCTCGCCCAACGCAGCCGAAGAGCACCTGCGGGCCTTGGAGCGCAAGGGTGTCATCCGGGTCATCCGCGGTACCTCACGGGGTATTCGCCTCCCGGCGCAGGATGCCGAGCCGGCTGCGGGTGAAGCGGCCGTGGAAGGTTTGCCGGTCATCGGTGAGGTGGCGGCCGGCAGCCCTATCCTTGCCGCCGAGCACATCGACCGCTACTGCCCTCTGCCCCCCGAATTCTTCACCCCCCGGGCCGACTACCTGCTGAAGGTCCGTGGCCTCTCCATGAAGGACGCCGGCATTCTCGAGGGCGACCTGCTGGCCGTTCACCGCACGGAGCGAGTTCGTGACGGCCAGATCGTCGTCGCACGGCTCGAGGACGAAGTCACCGTCAAGCGCTTCCATCGCAACGGCCACCGGGTCGTCCTCGAAGCGGAAAATGTCGACTTTGCGCCCATCGAGATTGACCTGCGTCACCAGCCGCTGGAGATCGAGGGAATAGGCGTAGGGGTAATCCGCGGCGGCAGCGGCCAGGCGTTGTGATGAAGCCGGTCACGCACGGCTAGCTGTCGAACGGCCGCCCATGAACCCCGTTCGCAAGATACTGCATGCCGACTGCGACTGTTTCTATGCCGCGGTGGAAATGCGCGACAACCCGGCGCTGCGCGAGATTCCACTGGCCATCGGCGGCAGCGCCGAAGGGCGTGGTGTCATCGCGACATGCAACTACCCGGCTCGCCGCTATGGCATCCACTCGGCCATGCCCACGGCACGGGCCTTGCGGCTGTGCCCTCACCTCACCCTGCTCTCCGGCGACTTCGACCGCTATCGCGAGGCATCGCGTCATATTCAGGCCATTTTCCATGAGCTGACCCCCCTGGTGGAGCCGCTGTCGCTGGACGAAGCCTTTCTCGATGTCACCGCGGTAACGCGTTTCTCCGGCAGCGCCACCTGGATGGCCCGCTGGCTGAAGGAGGAGTGTCAGCGACGCGTCGGCATCACCGTTTCGGTGGGCGCCGCCCCCTCGAAGTTTCTGGCAAAAATCGCCAGCGACTGGGAAAAACCCGACGGCCTGACGGTGATTTCTCCGGACCGGGTCGATGCCTTCATCGAGAGACTGCCGGTGACCAAGCTCCATGGCGTGGGGCCGGCCACCGCCAGGCGGCTGAAGGCGCTGGATATCGACACTTGCCATGATATCCAGCACCTGCCCCAGGAGCGGCTCATCCAGGAATTCGGCAAATTCGGCCATCGACTGTACGAACTGGCCCGAGGCATCGACAACCGCCCGGTAAGAGTGGAGCGCGAACGCAAGTCGGTCAGCGTGGAGACCACCTTTGCCTCCGATCTTCCCGGGCTACCCGCCTGTCACGGGGAGCTTGCTGCCCTGTGCGATCGTCTGGAGACCCGTCTAGCGCGTCACGGCTACCCACCGCTGGCAGGGTTGTTCGTCAAGGTGCGTTTCGACGATTTCAGCCTGACGACCATGGAGGGTCGCGGAGGCACACTCTGCAGCAGGACCTTCAGTGCCCTGCTGGCACAGGCCTGGGCCCGCAAGAAGCGACCGGTGCGCCTGCTCGGCGTAGGGGTACGGCTGGTGCCGGAGGATGGCCGGCGACAGCTGGTTCTCCCTCTGTAGGCATCGTCCCTGCAGGTCCTCTATAGCCGTGCCCTGCCCTACTTGGTGTCGATATAGCGATGATCGTTGAAGGTGGCCACCCAGCCGGGATGGTAGACCATCAGGATGCTGAGCAGCATGCCGGTAAGAAAGGCCTCCGAGGGCATCAGCAGGGGCAGAAATAGCGCGTATTCGCGTGCCAGGTAGATCGCCTCCGGGTCGGTCGCTCCCAGCATGACCAGCCCCAGGCCGGCCAACCCCGTGCCGAGCGTGGCAAGCGCTGCGCCGAAGAAGCCGCAGAGAAAGAGAAAGACCATCAGGTTGTCCGGCAGTCGCCGGTCCACCAGGCGCCAGATCAGCACGGTGACACCAACGGGGATCACACCGGTAATCAGCACGTTGGCCCCCAGAAGCGGCCAGGCAGCCTTGCCCAGCAGGACCAGGGCCAGGTTGGCGAGCAGATTCGTGATCAGCGCCAGGGGCGCCTTGAAGATCAGCGTAAGCAGTGCCGTGAACATGAGATGCAGTGTCAGCCAATCGACGGCCTGGGCACGCAGCTGCCAGAGCAACAGAACAGCGACGGTCGCCGCCAGCCAGCGATGCTGCAGGGCCCTGTCCTCCAACAGCGCCACCCACGGCCGCTGCGCCAGGGCCAGGCCCATGACACCCAGAGACAGTGCGCCGCAGACAATCAACAGCCAGGGGGCCAGCATGGGTTCGGAAAACGACATGACCGCCTCCAGGATTCAGGCTCAGGCAAAGACGACCGTCTTGTTGCCGTGGATCAGAACGCGATCTTCGAGGTGCCAGCGCAGTCCTCGCGCCAGCACGGCCTTCTCCACATCACGGCCGAAACGCACCAGGTCACCGGGGGTGTGACAGTGACTGACCCGATGGATGTCCTGTTCGATGATGGGCCCGGCGTCAAGTTCCTCGGTCACGTAATGGCAGGTGGCACCGATCAGCTTGACCCCCCTGGCATGGGCCTGGTGATAAGGTCGCGCGCCGGCAAATGAAGGCAGGAAGCTGTGATGAATATTGATCACCCGCCCGGCGTATTGCTGGCACAGGCTGGGTGGCAGAATTTGCATATAGCGTGCCAGCACCACCGTATCGGCCTCCAGTGCTTCCACCTGCGCCGCCATCTCGGTAAACGCTGCATCCTTGTCGGCGGCATCGACGGGCACATGAAAATAGGGCAACCCATGCCACTCCACCATGCCCCGCATATCGGGATGATTGGAGATCACACCGACGATATCGCCCTCCATCTCCCCAGCGGTCCAGCGGTAAAGCAAGTCCACCAGACAGTGCGATTCGCGGGACACCATCACCACCACTCGCGGGCGCTGGCTCGTGTCGCGCAATGCCCAGTCCATATCGAATTCCCGAGCCACAGGCGCGAAGGCGTCTTTCAGCTGGTCACAGGTCATGTCGATGGAATCGGAGAGGATTTCATAGCGCATGAAGAAGCGTCCCGACGCCAGGTCGGAGTGCTGACTAGCCTCGGTAATGGAGCCACCATGGCCGGAAATGAAACCGGAAACACGCGCCACGATGCCGCGGCGATCAGGGCAGGAAACGACCAGACGGTAGAAGTGGGACATGGGTAACCATCGACTTGCTGTGCGTGGATCGGAGAGCGCGCATTGTAGCGAACTCAGGGGCGCGAGACACGTCGAAAAACCTGGGCAGTAGCCTTGGGACTCGCATTGTGGAGGGCCTCGACGATCCCGTATAGTGAGGATTCCAATGCCTGACCATGATGTGCCGATGATTTCATCCAGCGCCATTATTCGCCCAAGACGTAGAAAGCCGCTTCATTTCCTGCCGTTGGGCGGTTGCGGTGAGATCGGCATGAACCTTGGGCTCTATGGCCATGACGACGAATGGATTGCCGTCGATTGCGGCATGATGATCCGCCAGGACCTCCCCGGCAGCCCGCTCCAGGTGCCCAGCCTGGACACGGCCCAAGCCTTGCGTATTTCACCTTCCGCCCTGATCATCACCCATGGCCATGAGGATCATATCGGTGCCGCCGCCTGGCTTTGGCCGAGATGGCAGTGCCCCGTGCATGCCACTCCGCTGGCGGCTGGATTGCTTCGGGCCAAGTTCGCCGAGCGCGGTCTTGCCACGGATGCCATCCAGGTAATCGACCCGGGTGAGGCACTGCAAACGGGCCACTTCACCCTGCGCTACCTGCCGGTGACCCACTCTATACCGGAGAGCTGTGCGTTGTTGATCGCTGTTGGTGGCTATCGGGTGCTGCATACTGGCGACTGGAAGCTCGATCCCGAGCCCTTGATCGGCCCTCCGATGAAGGGTGCCCTTTTCCGGGCTCTGGCTCCGGTGGACCTGGTCGTGGGTGATTCCACCAACGCACCTCTTCCCGGCCATTCACGCAGCGAAGGCGAAGTGGCACGCGCCCTCGAGCATCGACTGAGCCAATGCACCGGCCGGGTGATAGTCACCTGTTTCGCCAGCAACCTGGCCAGAGTGCTGGCGATCGCGCTGGCGGCCGAGCGATGCGGCCGCCGGGTGAGCCTGATGGGGCGGGCCATGGAGCGCATGGTTGGGGTGGCCCGCGGGCTTGGCTATCTGGACGACATGCCATCGCTGGTGCCGGCCGGAGATCTGGGTTATCTGCCCGCGGAAGAAGTGCTGGTCATCGCCACCGGCAGCCAGGGCGAGCCTCGTGCAGCACTGAGCCGGCTGGCCAACGGCAGGCACCACAGTTTCGAGTTGAACCCTGGCGATACCGTGATCTTCTCGGCCAAGGCGATCCCCGGAAATGAGCCGCAGATCGAGCGACTGAAGCATGGGCTGAGACGCCTCGATGTGGCGATCTGGGATGAGTTCAACCACCCGGAATTACACGCTTCCGGTCATCCGGCCCAGGAGGAGCTAAGCATATTCTATGGCTGGATCAAGCCGAAGCACCTGCTGCCGGTACACGGGGAACCGCAGCATCAGCGCGCCCATCGAGCTCTCGCCGAAACCCTTGGCATCCAGGCACCGCTGGCCCCCGTCAATGGCGACCTGATTCGCCTGGACGCCGAAGGTCTCACCCTGGAGGCCAGGCACCCTCAGCGCCCCTTCATCGTCAGCCAGAATGCGATCACCCCGCTGCCGGGGCTGGCGGCGGAACGCGGATCGTCGCGCCACGGCATTCTTCATCTCGCCCTGCCGATCGCATCGACCGGCACGGGCTGGACACGCATCGGCCGATTGATGCTGGATGCGCATCGCGTCAGTTCACTGGATGAAGAGGCCCTCGCCGACTGGCTGGATGAACGCCTGGAGATACTGCAAGCCGAAAGCCTGGCCGAGCTTCGCCTTGCTTTGCAGCCTTTGTTGACCGCCTGGCTGGCGGATCATCTGCGCCAGCTACCGGATATCCACCTGCAATTACTGGCGGTGGAAGCTCCCGCGTTTGGTGGAAGAGAGTGAGGGTCTTTCAGCCCGAGATGAAGAGGGCACGGAGGAGATGGTTGATGACTTCCCCCGCACCCAAAATACCGTATCGAAAGGAAAGCGGCTTCTATCCGCTCATCTATACCATCATGAGCCCCCGGCATTCTTGGGTGGACGCCCACGCCGACGACGCGGCGGCTCCCCCACGAGGTCTTCCACAGAGAGACCGGCATCGCTCATGGCTTCGCGGATCTCAGCCAGCTTCTTTTCCTTGTCCGCTTCCTCCTTTTCGCGGAGCTTGTCTTCTTCTTTTTTCTGCTCGATTACCTCGCCAATGACATCGGAGAGCTTGTTCAGCTGCTCCATGCTCAGCTGTCGAGCGGCGGCACGAGCCACGTTCTTGTTACGGGCGATGCGCTCCAGGGTTTCGCTGGACATTGGCCTCCTCCATACAGAAAACGACGAGCAAGCTGAATAGCTTGCTCGTCAAAAGTATATGTCGTGTTGACCAATTGGCAAGAAATGTAGAAGTGGAGTTGCTACTTTTTTCTTTGAATAAGCATCAAAAATGAAGGCAAGAGCAGGTGTTTATCCCCCCGTCATGTTCATGAAGCGCACCACCTGTACATCGCCGTCTGTCGTGAAATGGTGTCGCTCAGGCTTGAGGGGCAAGGCCTCTACAATAGCCTTTTTCAAGGCATCGATATCGCCGGGATGACGGCGCAGCACCGCACGCAGATCGATGGAATGTTCATTGCCCAGGCAGAGCAGCAGGCGCCCCTCGACAGTCACCCTGACCCGATTGCAGGTGGAGCAGAAATTGTGACTGTGCGGAGAAATGAAGCCCACCCGCGAATCGCTGTCTCCCATGCGAAAATAGCGCGATGGTCCCAGCGTGGATTCAGTGGTCGGTATCAAGCCGTAACGCTTCTCGATGAGCCCTTGTACCTCATCGCTGGAACAGAAGGTTTCGGCACGGGAATGGTCCGATACATCGCCCAGCGGCATCTCCTCGATGAAGCTGATGTCGAGCCCTTCGGAGCGGGCGAAGCCCACCAGGTCGACCACTTCGTCGTCATTGCGTCCTTTCAGCACCACGGCATTGAGCTTGATACGCTCGAAGCCTGCCGCCTTTGCCGCGCGGATGCCGTCCAACACCTTGGCCAGATCACCGGTACGCGTCAATTGGCGAAAGCGCACGGCATCGAGGGTATCGAGGCTGATATTGAGCCGCTTGAGCCCCGCATCCCGAAGGCGTTGCGCATGCTTTACCAGACCTGCACCGTTGGTGGTCATGGCGAAATCCCTGAGCCCGGGAAGGCCACCGATATCCTTGACGAGGCGGTCAATATCGCGCCTTACCAGGGGTTCGCCCCCCGTCAGACGAACCTTTTCGACCCCCATTTCCACGAAGGCTCGCGCCACCATGCCGAGCTCCTCCAGCGTCAGAACCTGGGCCCGGGGCAGAAATGTCATCTCCTCGCTCATGCAATAGACGCAACGAAAGTCACAGCGGTCCGTGACCGATATACGCACATAGCGCACGCGTCTGCCGAAGTCGTCGATCAGCTCAGCGGCTACTGTCATCATCGCTCTCCCAGCGGCTGGCATCCTGGTGGTCCGAGTCGCGCTCTGCGACCCAGTAGTCGCCCGAGCCACTGTGCTCCTTTTTCCAGAACGGGGCACGGGTCTTGAGGAAATCCATGATGAAATCACAGGCCTCGAAGGCCTCGCGACGATGCGCGCTGGCCACGACTACCAATACGATAGGATCTCCCGGGGTCATGCGTCCAACGCGGTGAATGACGCGGACACCCTGAAGCGGCCAGCGCGCCTCGGCTTCGGTCACGATCTCACACAGCGCCGACTCCGTCATGCCCGGGTAGTGCTCGAGGGTCAGCGCCGTAACATCGGGACGCTCATTGAAGTCGCGAACCAGGCCGGTGAAACTCACTACGGCACCAATGTCGGAGCGCCCCGCCAGCAACAGCCGCTGCTCGACTCCCGCATCGAAGGGCTCCTGCCGCACCTGAACCTTGGCTGCCTGCACCATATCAGCCCCCCGTG
>ERZ869909.2361-NODE-2361-length-12695-cov-4.810033_pt1 | contig 12695 bp, 5 predicted proteins | sample MGYA00520892_ERZ869909 | MGnify/ENA primary metagenome ERZ869909 (study PRJEB32215, sample SAMEA104723947) | bioreactor metagenome | biome: bioreactor; feature: anaerobic bioreactor; material: water | place: China | collected 2015-03-12 ... | reverse complement strand
TCGACGGCGACGCGCGCGCGGACGCGCCCCAGCGCCACGCCGCCGAGCGCCGGCTCCAGCACCTCCAGCGCGGCTGCGACGGCGGCCACCGCGCCGTCATCAACGGCTGCAGCCCCATCCGCCAGACCACCGTGCTCATCACGGACCAGGAGTTGTTCCACGCCCTGCAGCTCGAGCCCCAGTCCTACCTCGCCGTCCCCGTCCGCGTCGACGACCGCTGCGTGGGCTCCGTCGAGCTCCTCAACCGCCGCGGCGCTCGCGAGGACGGCCGCCCACCCCGGTTCAGCGACGACGACACCAAGCTGCTCATGCTCATCGCCGGCCAGATCGGCCGCACGCTGCTCGCCAGCCGGGTCCGCCGCCGCCGCGAGCGCGACGAGCGCATCGCCGCGATCGGCAGCATGCTCTCCGGCATCCTCCACGACCTCAAGACGCCCCTGACCATCGCCTCCGGCTACGTCCAGCTCATCGAGCGCTCCAACGACCCGGAGCGCCGCCGCAGCCTGGGCGCCGCCGTCCGCCGCCAGTTCGCGGACATCCAGGACATGACCAGCGAGGTCGTCGCCTACGCACGCGGCGAGGTCAGGATCTACGAACGCACCGTTCACCTCACCGTCTTCGCCGAGGACCTCGACGAGTGGCTGCGCCACGAGTTCGAGGACGCCGGGATCAGCTCGCGCGTCGCGCTCGCCTGCCGCGGCGATCTGCGCCTCGACGAGGGCAAGCTCAAGCGCATCATCTTCAACCTCGCCCGCAACGCGCGCGAGGCCATGAAGGAAGGCGGCCGCTTCGAGGTCCACATCCACCGCGAAGGTGATCAGCTCTGCGTTCGCTGCGTCGACACCGGCGGCGGGATCACGGAGCCCGTCCAGAGACGCATGTTCGACGCCTTCGTCTCCGCCGGAAAGGAGCGCCGCTCGGGCCTCGGGCTCGCCATCGTCAAGAAGCTCACCGACGAGCTCAACGGCACGATCAGCTTCCGGACCGTGCTGGGCGAGGGGACGGAGTTCTCGATCCGCGTCCCGTGGCGGGACGCGGTCGACGACCAGGATGACGAGCGGAGCGACGCGCAGCACGGCGTGCAGCACGGCGCGCAGCACGACGCGCCGGTGAGCCAGGTCGGCTCCGCGGACGCGCAGCCGGCGGCGCTCCCCGCGGCGCGCCTCGCCGGCGACGTGCGCTGACCCCCTCAGCGGGTGCGCACGATCTCCAGCACTTCCTGCGCCCTCGCGCGCAGCGTCACGTTGGACGACGACTCCCGCATCCGCTGCAGGGCCGGGGCGGCGTTCCGGGTGCCCACCTCCGCCAGCGCCTCGAGCGCCGCGCGCTGCACCTCGATCGCGTCGTTGTTGAGCGTCCGCGCCAGGATCCGGCTGATCCGCGGGTCGGGCACCGCCAGGTGCAGCGCCGCGATGACGTCGAGCTTCTCGTCCACCGGCGCCGGGCTGTCGAGCACGTGGCCCAGCCGGTAGACCTCACGCTCGTAGTGGATCATGATCTCCTCTGCCTCGTCCGTCGCGCCGCCCTCGGCGAGGAGCGCGGAGAGCGCGATCCACGCCCGCAGCAGGTCGGGCGCCGCCCGCGTCGCGTTCCGCAGCGCCTCGATGGCCTGCTCGAGCTGTCCGGAGTCGAGGTAGACGCGCGCCATCAGGAAGTAGACGTCGCCGTTGGGCGGCGTCTCCAGCGCGACCTGATCGAGCAGCGCGATCGCGTCTGCGGCGCGTCCGTCCAGCGCGAGGAGCTCGGCGTACAGGATCGCGCCGTAGACCTTCTCGCGGCTCGCCTGGGGTGTCTGCATGAGCGGCTCGATCGCCGCGAGGGTCGCGCCGCGATCACCGGCCGCCCAGGCGGCCCGCGCCCGCTCGTAGAGCTCGGTCTGCGTCTGCGAGGCGGGCACGTAGTGGGGGAGCACGGCCTCGGACTCGATCCGGGGCTCGTGGTTGATCGGCCTGCTGGCGCGCGGGTCGTCCGAGCGGCAGGCCACCGTCACGAGCAGCAGCGCGGCGACGGCGACGAGGGGGAGCAGCGGCCGTGTCGCCAAGGCATCACGGCGAGCTTCGCCGCTCCGGGCGCCCGTGCTCCTGGTGCCCCCGCTCCGGGCGCCCGTGCTCCCGGTGCCCCCGCTCCTGGCTGTGCCGCTGCCGGAGCCACCGCGGTGATCCGGATCGAGGGGGTCGTCCGTCGCGGCGGAGCCGGGGTCCTTCCGAACGTCCCTCATGGCGTCACGGCACCTGCTGGATCGTGAACCGTTCGTTCGCGTCGATCGCCGTCAGCTGGTTCTGGCCGGCGTCGACGATCACGACCATGCCCACGCCGCGGTTGCGGTTGCCCACGTAGCTCGCGCCGGTCGCCAGCGAGCCCAGGGCCACCGGGGCGCGGGGTTCGTAGGCGTCCTCGGTCGCGAACAGGATCCGGAAGCCTCGCATGGCGTGCCGGCACTCCGCCGGGTTCGCCTGCGTCGCGCACCACGTCAGGTAGTCACCGGGGCTGATCCGGAAGCGCATCCCCCACCGCGTGGTCCAGACGTCATCAGCGTTGGGCCGCGGGCGGCGCATGGCGAGGTCATCGGTCGCCGCGGGCAGGCACAGCCCGTCCACCTCCTCGTACGGGGTGTCGTTGCCCAGCAGCCGCGCGCCGTTGAGCACCCACGAGTCGCCGGCGACGATCTCGATCTCGAACGGGCGGCGGAAGCAGTCCGGGCCGGGCAGCCGGGTAGGCAGGCGGTAGCGGGTCCGGTCGGTGAAGCCGAGCGGCTCGACCCGCACTCGGCTGCCGTGGACCTCCGCGACCCGGTACTCGTTGCCGATCGTGACGTTCGCCGTCGGGCGCAGCCCGAAGAACGAAGGCTCCTGCGTGTTCGCGTCGCCCAGGCAGGCCTCCGGGATGGCGCTGGGCGTGCAGTCGCCGTCTGCGCGGCGGCACCAGGAGTTCTCTGCCAGCAGCGGGATGATCAGGATGTCCCCCGGCTGGACGCCCGCCGTGCAGAGGTTCGCCTCCGCGACACACGCAGCCGGGCAGGCGTCGCAGAGGTCGATGTCCTGGCCGCAGAGGTCGACGCCGTTGTCGCACCAGTCCCGCAGGATCGGGCAGGCGGCCTGGCCGATCTCCATCGTGCAGATCCCCGCGGTGCCACCCAGCACGTCGCAGTGCGACTGGCCCAGCAGCTCGATCCAGCCGCTGTTGTCGAGGACGACGGCGTCCGCCCGGCGGCTCGTGGGCACGTTGTTCTGGCGTCCGATCGGGAGGTTGCCTTCCCAGTCCAGCGCCCACTCCTCCTCGGGGATCAGCCAGTCCGCCGGCAGGTCGACGGTCCGCCGCGCGAACGTGTACGGCCAGACGCTGGGGTCACGGCTCGCCTCGACGATGCAGCCCAGGTTGGTGAACGTGAAGCAGTAGCGCGGCTCGACCGGCAGCTCGAGGAACGCCGCAGGGCGGTTGATGTTCGTCGGGTCCATGCGGACCTGCGCGCCAGCGGGCAGGCCCAGCAGCTCCGGGCGCAGCGCGCGCAGGCTCGGGTAGAACGTCTCGCCGCCCGGCGGCTCGGTGCTCGTGAAGTCGCCGCTGATGGTGGGGACCCGCTCGGCGCGCGCGACGCGGAGGTTGCGCGGCTCCGCCTGGGCGTTGATGCGGTCGTTGAAGCGCGCGAGGGGCTCGTAGCCCGTCGTCAGGTCGCCGGCGTCGTCGACGTAGGTCCAGAACCGGTCGATGTCGACGAACCAGGCGGCCCCGTCGCTGCTGGCGATGACCGCGCGGCGCGACAGCAGGCCGAGCAGCGAGGCGGTGAACTCCGGATCGTTCGGCGTGATGCCGGCTTCGTTGCGAATCGGCAGCGACTCGACGCGGTTCCACGCGACGATCGACTGCGCGAAGCCGCCGGTGCTCAGGCCAAGCTGGCGCTCACGGCTCGGGTCACCCTCGTTGATCGGCAGCAGCGTGTTGGGGGTGGTGCACAGCGCGTTGGCCGGGCGCAGCTCGTCAGCGAGCGGGCGCCCGCAGATGAACAGCGTGTCGCTCTGGTTGCCGGCGAACGGCCGGTTCCCGCCGCGCTCGGAGACGAGCAGGATGTCGCCGTCCGGCGTGAGCGTCATGGTGCCGGGGTAGACGGGGCGCGCCGTGTAGCGGGGGATGCTGGCGGGCGGGTGGCTGGGCGGCAGATCGCCAGCCGGGAACTCGACTCCGCGGCTGGCGCAGTCGGGGTCATCCGCGTCGATGAGGCCGTCGTTGTCGTTGTCGATCCCGTCGCTGCAGGTGTCCGGGCTCAGGACGAGCGCCGGGCTCTCGTCGAGGTCACCGGGGCCGTGGCAGCCGGGGTCGAGCGCGTCGATGAGGCCGTTGCCGTCGTTGTCGACGCCGTCCATGCACGGGAGGTCCGGGAAGACGTCGCCCTCGTTCATGTCCGCGCGGAAGCACGAGGGGTCCTCGGCGTCGATGAGGCCGTTGCCGTCGTTGTCGAGGCCGTCGTTGCAGGTGTGGGTCAGCGGGATGCGGCACGGGGCGCCGGGCGGGCAGGCGCCGTCATCGAGCGAGTAGCGGGTGATCCAGGGGGTGTCGTCAGCCGCGACGTAGAGGTCGCCGAAGCTGGAGGCGGCGAGGTGTCGCGGCGGGCCGTCGGTGGCGATGCGGACGGGTTCGCCCAGGCTGAGCGTCAGGTCGCAGTCCGTCGCCTGGACGTCGAGCTCCGCGCCGCAGGAGAACACCGGGTCCCAGACGAGCAGCTCACGTCCAGCCGGGTTGCCGGCGACGATGCGGCTGTCGCCGGGGATGCGGGTGAGCGTCGACGGCACGAACGGCAGCGGTGTGCCCGCGTCGCCGCGCTCGTCCTCGATGACCACGCCGTTCGAGAGGTCGACGGCGACGAGGGCCGCGCTGGCCTCGGTCAGCACCCAGACGACGGCGGGCAGGTGGCTGCTCTCGACCGCGCGGGGCGTACCGGGGAGCGGGATCCCGTTGTTGCCGGGCGTGCGCAGGTCGTTGTCGAAGGCTCTGAGCCCGTCGCCGGTGGGTCGGGAGCAAGGGCTGTCCCCGCCGGTCTCCGGCGACCAGCCCACGCCGCGCACCTGGCCGGGCTGCCGCGCGCTGACCTCCTCGCTCAGGCACTGCGCGCCGCCTGCGGACCGGATCGCCGTGAGCCAGCGCGAGGAGCGGGTGTCGAGGCTGTACGTCTGCAGCGCCCGCTCGCCGGCGTTGGCGATGGCGGCCACGTAGACGAACGGATCCCAGGTGTCGGTCAGGCTGTTGAACGGGATCTGCGAGAAGTGCGTGCAGGCGTCGCCGTCTGCCGGCTCGATGACGTAGCGGTCTCCATCTGCCCGGTAGCACCAGCCCAGGGCCTCGACGTCGACCGGGGTCCTGAGCGTCACGACGGCCGTGGGGTCCGGGGACTGGCAGGCCAGCGCCGTGGCGACGCAGGCCGCGCCGACCAGGCACGCGGACACGAACCGGCGGACGCCGCGCGAGCGGGAGCGGGAAGCTGCGGGTGAGGGCTGGAGCGCCGACCCGGTGGTGCGTTGAGACATCGTCATCCGTGGCATCAGCGGATCGTCGCGATGATGCGGTTGAGGGTCGCGCTGTCGGGCCGGGTGTCGATGACCGCGACGGAGCTGTCTTCGAAGAGGGCGACGTAGAGCCGGTCGCGCCAGGGGTCCGCGAGCAGCGCGTACGGCTGGGAGCCGAGCTCGATCTCCGTGAGGCGCGTCAGATCGTCAGCGTCGAAGACGAGGACGCGACGGTCGCGGAGGGTCGTGACGTACAGGCGGTCGCGGGCGGCTCCGGCGATGAACACGGCCTGGGAGGGCTGGCCGGCGACGGGCACGCGGGCGAGGGGGCGGTTGCGCGGCACGCCGTCGTCGTCGAGCGAGGTGTCGATCACGTTGATCACGCCGGGCGACGAGCCGATCGCGTACAGCCGGGTGCCGTCATCGCTGAACACGATGCTGCGGATCTCCTGCGTGGCCAGCAGCGTCGGCAGCTGGACGAGCGCCGCCTGTCCGACGCCGGAGACGAACCCGGCGCGCGGGTTCTCGTCGTAGGAGGTGACCGGCTCGCGCAGCCAGCGCAGCACGCGGATCCGGCTCTCGAAGCGCGCGCCCAGGTACGTCTGTCCGGTCAGCGGGTGCGTCGCGAAGGTGATGCCCCCGTTGGCGAGGGTCACGGGCTCCTCCGTGAGGTGCCGCCGGCGCTGCTCGTCGCCCGCGCGCGGGTTGGGGCCGCGGATCTCACCGTCGATGTACGTGATCATCCTCGCCTGCCCGCCGCGCAGGCCGATCACGGCGAACGCGTCCTGCTCGTCCGGGGCGTCCGGCGCGGTCGGAGCGATCGCCGTGATCGCGACCGGGTCACCGACGACGGTGGGCACGGTGCACGGCAGCACCCGCCGCCGCCGGGTGACGCCCGGGAGGTCTGCCATGTTGTTGACGCACGTCGAGCCGATGTCCTCGCCCTGGCGCAGGCAGGTCAGCCGGTCGCCCTCGGGGCTCAGCTGGAACGCGGTGATGCCGCCGTCCCCGCGCGCCGTGGCGACAAGCATCCTCGGCTGCTCCACGCCGCCGTCGTCGACGCCCCACGTCGACGTGCCCAGCGCCAGCTGCCCGCCGTAGCTCGCCATGCAGCGCGTGCTGTCCGGCAGGATCTGCAGCGTCTCCGTGTCGACCACGGTGATGCTGCCGCCCAGGTCGTTGCGGTAGTCCGCGTCGAAGTTCGTGTTCAGGATGTACAGGTAGCTGCCCGACGGGTGGAGCACCATGCTCCCCGGCCAGTGCAGCGCGTCAAGCGGCGGCAGGTCGCCGTCGTAGAGCTCACAGCCGGCCGCGAGCAGCGTCACCGCCACCACGCAGAGCGCAGCCACGGGCGCGCCGCGGCGGCGGGGCATCGGGAAGGGACGGGTCGGACGCACGGAGTACCTCGATCACGAACGCAGGCGGGCACCGGACTGACCAGCAGCCAACCGTGCCACGGGCACCCGGTAGGGGCTGCACGAGATGTAGTCAACGACGCCGTTCTGCAGCCAGGCGACCGATCGCGGGTCTCCTCCCTGCTCCCCGCACAGCCCGATGCGGATCGCCGGGTTCGCCGCGCGCGCCCGCTGCACCGCCAGCTCGATCAGCGCCCCGACGCCGGCCACGTCCAGCACCGCGAACGGGTTGTCCTCGAAGATCCCCGCGTCGAGGTACGCCGGCAGGAACGCCGCCGCGTCGTCGCGCGACAGCCCGTACACCGACTGCGTCAGGTCGTTCGTCCCGAACGACAGGAAGTCCGACTGCCGCGCCAGCTCACCCGCCATCAGGCACGCCCGCGCCACCTCGATCATCGACCCGATCTGCGGCCGCTCCGGCATGCCCGGCTGCTCGCGCCACGGCTCGTACAGCGCCAGGATCCGCTCACGCAGCCAGCGCAGCTCCTCCGGGTCGCTGACCAGCGGGATCAGCAGCTCCGCCTGCACGTCGATCCCGCGCGCCCGCGCAAGCGCCATCGCCTCGAACACCGCCGTCGCCTGCATGTCGTAGATCTCGGGGTAGCTGATCGCCAACCGGCAGCCGCGGTGACCCAGCATCGGGTTCAGCTCCCGCAGGTTCGTCGCGATGCGGCGCACGTCCCGCGCGCTGATCCCCATGCGCGCGCCCAGCTCCTCCAGGTCCTCCGTGCGCTGCGGCAGGAACTCGTGCAGCGGCGGGTCGAGCAGCCGCACCGTCACCGGCAGGCCGTCCATCACCTCGAACAGCTCCACGAAGTCCTCGACCTGGAACGGCCGCAGCACCTCCAGCGCGCGCCGCCGCTGCTCCGCGCTCTGCGCCAGGATCACCTCGCGCATCACGTTGATGCGGTTGTGCTTGAAGAACATGTGCTCGGTCCGCACCAGCCCGATGCCGGCGGCGCCCAGCTGCCGCGCGAACCCCGCGTCGACCGCGCTGTCCGCGTTGCTGCGGATCTGCACACCGCGAAACCCGTCCGCCCACGCCATCAGCGTGTCGTAGGCGTCCGTCAGCCGCGGCGGCACGAGCCGCAGCTCGCCCAGGAACACCTCGCCGCTGTCCCCGTCGATCGTGATCGGGTCACCCTGGCGCAGCTCGACCTCACCCACGGACAGGCGGCGCCGCTGGGCGTCGACGTGCATCCGGCGGCAGCCCACGACGCTGGGCCGCCCCATCTGGCGCGTGACGACCGCCGCGTGGCTCGTCAGGCCGCCGCGGCTCGTGATGATGCCCCGCGCGCTGCGCATGGCCCGGATATCGTCCGGGGTCGTCTCCGTGCGCACGAGGATGACCGCGATGTTGAGCTCCGCGTAGCGCTCGGCGTCCGCGGCCGAGAAGACGATGATGCCCGAGGCGGCGCCCGGGCTCGCGGCCAGGCCGCTGGTGAGCAGGTGCCGCGGCGCCGCCGGGTCGATCCGCGGGTGCAACATGGTGCGCAGCCGCTCCGGGTCGACGCGCTGCAGCGCGTCCGCCGGCTGGATCAGCCCCTCGTGCACCATGTCCACCGCCGCCTGGATCGCCGCGTCCATCGGCAGCCGCGCCGGCTGCGCCTGCAGCACCCAGACCCGCTCCCGCTCCACCGTGAACTCCAGCTGCTGCACCGTGCGCTCGTGCGCCTCGAGCAGCGTGGCGATGCGCGTGAGCTGCCGGTCGACGTCCGGCAGGCGGCTCGCGAGGCTGTCCTCGCCGCGCTCGCCGCGCACCGGCAGCGGCACCCGGTCGCCGCTCAGCACGTCCTCACCCTGGGCGTTGGGCAGCCAGTCGCCGTCGAGGCCCGGGCGCCCCGTCTGCCGGTCGCGCGTCCACGCCACGCCGGTCCCCGAGACCTCACCCAGGGTGCCGAACACCATCGCCTGCACGTTGACCGCCGTGCCGGCCCCGCCGTCGAGCTGCCGCCGCGCGCGGAAGCTCACCGCGCGCTCGCCTTCCCAGCTGCGGTAGACCGCCGTGATCGCCGCCGTCAGCTGCGCGCGCGGGTCGTCCGGGAACGGCGTCGTGCCCCACGTCGCCACCAGGTCCCGGTACCGCGACACCAGCCGCCGCAGCGCCGCGACGTCCAGCTCGCCCGCGTCGAGCACCCGCGCGGCGCGCAGCGCGTCGGACAGCTCCTCCTCGAAGTAGAAGTGGTCGACCCCCAGCGCGATGTTGCCGAACATGTGCACGAAGCGTCGGTAGGCGTCGAACGCGAAGCGCTCGTCGCCCGACTGCCGCGCCAGCCCCTCGACCGTCTCGTCGTTGAGCCCGACGTTCAGGATCGTCGCCATCGCGCCGGGCATCGGCGCCGCGGCCCCGGAGCGCACGGACAACAGCAGCGGATCATCCCGGTCGCCGAACCGCCGCCCGGCGGCGCGCTCCAGCCGCGCGATCGCCACATCCAGCGGCGTGTCCAGCTCAGCCGGGAGCCCGCCGCCGCGGATCACCTCGCCGCACAACGTCGTGGGCAACGTGAACCCGGGCGGCACCGGGATCCCCAGGCGCGTCATCTCCGCGAGGCCCGCACCCTTGACGCCGAGCAGCTCCCTGAGGCTGCCGCTGCCGTCCGCGTGACCGTCGCCAAAGAAGTAGACCTGCATCCTGGAGCCTCCGTGTGCGCCGCCTCGCGTGCGCCGTGAACGCTGACCGTGTCGCCGGAGCCGCCCGCGCCGGAGGGGGCTGACGGGTTGCATGGCGGGCGTGGCCGCCCGGGGTCAACGTGGGGCCGGCTCTCACGACCGGACCCGCCGGTCCCACCTTCCCGACCCCACGCCCAGGAATCAAGCTGACCCTGCACACGACGGTGCTTTTTTCCCTCCGCAGGCCCCGCCGGACCACGCAAGGTGAGCGCCGGGGTGATCGGCGCCGGCGGCGCACGTCGGCTGTACGTATCGGCGGTACACACCCGGAGGCCACGTCCCGGGGCGACGCCCGGGGGCCGGCGAGCTGGCGCGGGCTGGGCGGCGCCGCCCGGGAGGCTTCGCCCGCCAGCTGCTCGGCTGCCTTGTTGCCCGGCTGCCTTGTTGCCCGGCTGCCTTGTTGCCGGCTGCCCGGCTGCCCGGCTGCTCAGCCGATCAGGGAGATGTCCGCGAAGGCGAGGAACGCCGCGCGCAGGCGGGCCAGCAGCACGAGGCGGTTCGTGCGGACGGCGGCGTCGTCCGCGTTGACGAGCACCTCGTCGAAGAACCGGTCGATGGGCTGCTTGAGCTGCACGAGGGTGCGCGCGACGGTGTCGAAGTCGCGGTCGGGCAGGGCGGCCGCGAGGGTGGCCTGCGCCTGGGTCAGGGCGGCGGCGAGGGCCTGCTCCGCCGGCTCGAGGAGCAGGTCGGGGCGCAGGTCTGCGGTGATGACGGTGCCGTCCTCCTCCGCCCGGGCGACGATGTTGACGACGCGCTTGAAGCCGGCGGCGAGGGCGTCGAAGTCGTCGTGGCCGCGCAGGTCGCGCAGCACGCGGGCGCGCTCGGGCAGCGACGGGATGTCGTCGTCGAGGGTGGCGACGACGGCGGTGGCGACCTCGGTTCCGTACTCGCCGAGCAGGGCGCGGAGGCGCTCGCGGAGGAACTGGGTGAGCTGGGCGATGGTCTCGTCCTCGGGGCGGATCGCGCCGGCGGGGAGGGCGGCCCAGGCCTGGCGGAAGAGCTGCTCGGGGCGGAACCGCAGGCCGTGCTCGATGGCGACGCGCAGCAGGCCGATGGTGGCGCGCCGCAGGGCGTAGGGGTCTGCGCTGCCGCTGGGGATGAGGCCCAGGGCGAAGCAGCCGGCGAGGGCGTCGAGCTTGTCGGCGAGGGCGACGACGACGCCGGCGCGGGAGCGGGGCGCGGCGTCCGAGGCGCCGCGGGGCATGTAGTGCTCCTCGATCGCGGCGCAGACGGCGTCGGATTCGCCGTCAGCTGCGGCGTAGTAGCGGCCCATCGTGCCCTGGAGCTCGGGGAACTCGTAGACCATGGCGGTCGTCAGGTCTGCCTTGGCGAGCAGGGCGGCTCGTCGGGCGTCCGTGGCGGTCTGGCCGTCGCCGGGGTAGAGCGTGTCCGCGAGGGCGCCGGCGAGGGCGACGAGGCGGTCCGCGCGGTCGCGGAGCGTGCCCAGGCCGTCGATGTAGCGCACCGTGGCGAGGTCGCCGACGCGCTCCTCGAGGCGGCGGCGGCGGTCCTCCTTCCAGAAGAAGCGGGCGTCCTCGAGGCGGGCGCGCAGGACGCGGAGGTTGCCGGCGACGACGACCGCCGGGTCCGGCACGACCATGTTGCTGATGAAGCAGAAGGCGTTGGCGAGGGCGCCGTCGGTGTCCTCGGCCGCGAAGTAGCGCTGGTGGGTCTTCATCGAGGTGATCAGCACCTCGCGGGGGACCTCGAGCAGCTCCTCGGGGAAGCGGCCCAGCAGCGGGACGGGCCACTCGACGAGGTGGACGACCTCCTCGACGAGGTCCTCATCGAGGAGCGGGCGCAGGCCGGCGGCGGTGACGGTGGCGCGGACGCCCTCGCGGACCGCGTCGCGGCGGGCGTCGAGGTCGACGACGACCTTCGCGTCGAGCAGGGCGCGCTGCCACTGGGCGGCGTCGGTGACGCGGAGCGGATCCGGGGCGAGGAAGCGGTGGCCGCGGGTCAGGTCGCCGGCGTCGATGCCGGCGAAGGAGACCGGGAGCACCGCGCCGCCAAGCAGGGCGACGATCCAGTGCACCGGGCGGGAGAACGACTCGTCCGCCCAGCCCCAGCGCATGGAGCGCTTCCAGGGGATGGCGGCGAAGGCGGCGTTCAGGGCCTCGGTGAGCACCTGAGCGGCGGGGCGGCCCTCCTGGCGGATGCGGGCGGCGATGTACTCGCCGCGCGGCGTGTCGACGCGCTCGATGGCGTCGATGTCGACGCCGCGGGAGCGGGCGAAGCCCAGCGCGGCCTTGCTCGGGTTGCCGTCAGCGTCGAAGGCGGCCTTCGCGGACGGGCCCATGGCGAGCTCCTCGGCGTCCTCGCCGCGGGGCGCGACGTCGGAGACGACGACGGCGAGCCGGCGGGGGGTCGCGTAGGTGCGGACGGCGCCGATCGCCAGCCGGTTGTCGCGGCAGCGGGCGACCAGGTGGGCCTCGAGCGCCTGCAGCGCCGGGACGATCTCACCGGGCGGCAGCTCCTCCGTGCCGATCTCGAACAGCAGCTCCAACGCGCTCATGCTTCCTCTCCCGTGCTGGCGAAGCGGGCGCGCAGCGTCTCGTCGCGGAGCATCGGGAAGCCGAGCTCGCGACGCTTGTCGACGTACGCCGTGGCGGCCATGCGGGCCATCTTCCGGACGCGCAGGATGTACTTCTGGCGCTCCGTGACGCTGATCGCGCCGCGGGCGTCGAGCACGTTGAACGTGTGCGCGCAGCGGACGCAGAAGTCGTAGCCCGGCAGGACCAGCTGCTGCTCGAGCAGCCGCAGGCCCTGGGCCTCGTACTCGTCGAAGTGGCGGAACAGCAGCGCGGTGTCCGCCTGCTCGAAGTGGTAGTGGCTGAACTCCACCTCACCCTGCAGGTGCACGTCGGCGTAGCTGACGCCGGGCGCCCACATCAGGTCCGTGAAGGTCTCGACGTCCTGCAGGTACATGCAGATGCGCTCGGTGCCGTAGGTGATCTCGCCGGGGATCGGCTGCAGCGTCACGCCGCCGACCTGCTGGAAGTACGTGAACTGGGTGATCTCCATCCCGTCCATCCAGACCTCCCAGCCCAGGCCCCAGGCGCCCTGCGACGGGGCCTCCCAGTTGTCCTCGACGAAGCGGATGTCGTGGGCCATC
>ERZ869909.2360-NODE-2360-length-12702-cov-3.764911_pt1 | contig 12702 bp, 8 predicted proteins | sample MGYA00520892_ERZ869909 | MGnify/ENA primary metagenome ERZ869909 (study PRJEB32215, sample SAMEA104723947) | bioreactor metagenome | biome: bioreactor; feature: anaerobic bioreactor; material: water | place: China | collected 2015-03-12 ... | reverse complement strand
AGCCAGGGTGGTGTTTCTTTCAGTTGTCCTATCTGTCGGGTTTTCTCGCATCCTTGCGGGGGTTCCTCCCGCGTCGTGACGATTACGACCTGCGCAGCTGGCGCCAGGACCTGCTTGCCGGACTGACGGTCGCGGTCGTCGCACTCCCGCTCGCACTCGCGTTCGGCGTCACCTCGGGAGCCGGCGCCGTGGCCGGACTCGTCACCGCCGTGGTGGCGGGCACGCTCGCCGCCATCTTCGGCGGTTCCAACTTCCAGGTGAGCGGCCCCACCGGCGCGATGACCGTGGTGCTCCTGCCGATCGTCTCGACTTACGGCGTCGCGGCCCTGCCGGCGCTGGGAGTGCTCGCGGGGCTCATCCTCTTCGTGTTCGCGTTCGCCGGCGTCGGGAGATACATCAACTACGTTCCCTGGCCCGTCATCTCGGGGTTCACCAACGGCATCGGCATCATCATCGGCCTGCAGCAGCTGCCGAACCTGCTCGGCCTGGAACAGGCGTTCACCAGCGAAACGATCCTGGTCGCGAGCTGGCAGTCGCTCGTCGCGTTCACTCAGCAGCCGGGCTGGCACGCACCGCTGCTGGGACTGCTGACGGTTGGCGCGATGGTCTTCTGGGCCTCGAAGCCGAAACTGAAGGTCGTGCCGCCGGGCATAGTCGCGCTCGTCTCCGTGACGCTCGTGTCGCTCCTGCCCGCTTTCAGCGGCGTGCCCCGCATCGGCTTGATCCCGCAGACGCTGCCGCAGCTCTCGCTGCCGCTCGCCGGCCTCGACCTGGGCATGCTCGTGCGGGCAGCGTTCGCGGTGGCCGTACTCGCGGCACTGGAGAGCCTGCTGTCAGCTGTCGTCGCCGACAGCATGAGCGTAGGCGAAAGGCACGATCCCAACCGGGAGCTCTTCGGCCAGGGCGTGGCGAACATCGCGGCCGGTGTCGTCGGCGGCATCCCGGCGACGGCCGCGCTCGCACGCACTGCCGTGAACGTCCGTTCGGGTGCGCGGACCAGGCTGGCCGCGATCGTCCACGGCAGTGCGCTCTTCGCGATCGCCTGGTTCGCCGCGCCGCTCGCCGCCCAGATACCGTTGGCGGCCCTTGGTGGGATCCTCGTGGTCGTCGCGTTCAGGATGATCGAGCGCCAGTCCATGCGGCTCATCCTGCGCTCCACGCGTTCGGACACGTTCGTGCTCTTCCTCACGATGGTCGTGACCGTGCTGTTCGACCTGATCCTGGCTATCGAGGTGGGGCTGATCGCGGCCGGGATCCTCTTCATCATCAGGGTCAGCCGCATGTTCAGCGTCTCGCCCGACGAACTGGCGCTCGGCAGCGCCGCCGCTCCGCGGCACGCCACCGCTCAGGAGGCGGACAGGGCCGAGCGCCTGCGGCGCGAAGAGATGGTCGCCTACCGGATCGAAGGGCCCATCTTCTTCGGGGCCGCCAACCGCTTCTTCGAGCGCCTGCTGAAGATGGACAAGGGCGTCCGCCTGGTGCTCCTGCGGCTCGGTGGCGTGCCTGTGATGGACGCGACAGGCGCATCGGCGCTGGATGACCTGCTCGATCACCTCGAGCGCCGCGGCGTCACGGTGATGCTCAGCGGCCTGCGTCCGCAGCCGCGCGGGCTTCTGTCCCGGATGGGCATCCTCGACCGGCTCAACAGGCGCGGCAAGCGCGTCTTCGCCACTACCGAAGAAGCGCTTGCCGCGATCGAGTCTGGTTCACTCACGCTCAAGGAGGCCGGCGCGGACTGAGCGCGCTCAGATGATCAGGGTTTCTTCGGCATCCTTCCCGGGCACCTGGCCCTCGCCTGTGCGCCTCAGCACGCGGAAGCCGAAGAAGATCTGGCCGAAGCCGTTCTCACCTTCATCCAGGTACTGGATCAGCGCATCGGCGCCGTTGAGGTCGACCAGCACCGCGTCGCGTGAGACGGGCCGGGCCGTGACGACGGTCGACTTGAGGTCTGCCTGCAGCTCGCCTGCGTCGTTCAGGAAGAGGTCGACGACCGTGTTCTCCTCGCTTTCGTACCTGCCGGTCAGCCTGGCGAGCGCTTCTGCGTCCAGCCCGGTTTCCGTGTACTCCTCGCGTTCCGTGTGCAGGGGCAGTCCGAGCGGCACGTTCAGTGCCGAGAGTGCCATCTGACCCACCGGGCCGCCCGTGATGTTGGCCAGCGCCACGCCGATTAGCTTCTCGTCGGGGAACGTCGTCATGTACGCGGCCACACCCTTGATGTTTCCGCCGTGTTCCACCATCTTGCGGCCGTGGTAGTCCTCCTGGATCATCAGCCCGTAACCGTAGTGCCTTTGCGCGCTGGTGCGGATATGAGGCGTCACCATGAGCTTGAGACTCTCGGCCGAGATCAGGTCGGTCTCTCCGAGGAACACGCGTGCATAACGCGCCATGTCGCCAGTGGTGGACTTCAGGAAGCCGGCAGCCGTCATGGCGGGGGCCTCCCACCAGCCGGGGGTGGGCTCGACCCTGTCGAAGCCACCGATGTAGCTGTAGAGGTTGGTCACGTCATCCATCTGCGCGAGTTCGCCCGCATCAAAGGTGCTGCGGGTCATGCCCAAGGGCTCTAAGATGTTCGCCTTGACATGCTCAACGTAATCGTTTCCGCTGACAAGCTCGATGATGCGGCCCAGCAGCGCCCAGCCGTCGTTGCAGTAGCTGAAGATCGCGCCGGGCTCGGCGAGCAGCTCAACATCCGAGTTGGTGATCAGCTCTACGATCTCATCGGCCGTGGCGACCGGATTCGCGTACTGGTCTTCCTTCAGTCCCATCAGCTCGAAGCTCGGGTCGGCCAGAACGCTCTTCGCCAGGGCGTTGCGCAGGTACGGCAGCGGCGGCAGCCCGCTTGAGTTGCTCAGCAGGTGGTGCAGGGTGATGCCGGTCAGGTCGCTTCGCCCGGTGCTCGTGAAGGCTGGCAGGTACTTGGTGACCCGGTCCTGCACGTTCAGCCTGCCCGCATCCTGCAGCTGCATGATCGCGAGGGCGGTGAACGACTTGGTGATGGAGCCGATGCCGAAGATCGTCTCGGGCGTCACGCCGGTGCCCTTCTCGCGGTCTGCCAGCCCGAAGCCTTCATGCAGCAGGACCTCTTCGCCCCTGAGGGCGATCACGCCCACCCCGGGAATCAGGTGCCTGTTGATGGTCTCGGTCATGTACTTGCGGAAATCGTCCACTTCGTTCTCCTCTTGTTCAGTTCAGTCTCGGGTCGAGGGCGTCGCGCACCGCGTCGCCCACGAGGTTGATTGCCAGTACCGTCAGTGTGATGAGCAGGCCCGGCATGGCCGCCATCCACCACGCGCGCCGCATGTAGGTTCGTGCCTCGCTCAGGATCGCGCCCCACTCGGGCGTGCCCGGTGGCGCGCCGAGGCCGATGAAGCTGAGGCCCGCCGCGGCCAGGATCGCGCCCGCTATGCCGAGCGTCGCGACGACCAGGATTGGCTGGAACATGTTCGGCAGCACGTGTCGCAACAGGATCACGAACCGCCTGCTGCCCAGGGCGCGGCTTGCCTCGATGAACTCGAGTTCGCTCACCTCCAGCGTGGCGCCCCTGGCGATCCGCGCGTAAGTCGGGATCGAGGCGATGCCGAGCGCGATCATCACGTTCGTCAGGCTCGGGCCGAGCATCGTGATGATGAAGAGCGCCAGCAGGATGTCGGGGAAGGCGAGCATCACGTCGATGACGCGCATGATCACCGAATCGAGCGTGCCCCTTACGAAGCCCGCGACTATGCCCAGGAACGTGCCGATCGTAGCCGCGATCCCCACCGCCACGAAACCGACCACGAGCGAAAGCCTCGAGCCGTACACCAGCCGGCTGAAGATGTCGCGGCCCAGGTTGTCCGTTCCGAAGAGATGCTCCCTGCCCGGAGGCTGGTAGCGCCCGTGGATCATGTCGTCCGGGGCCCAGGGAGCGACGGAGTCGGCGAAGATCGCCACCGTTGCCAGGGTCAGGATGAACGCGACGCCGAACACGAAAGTCGGCTTGCGCAGCAGGTTGCGGCTGATCCGGCTTCCCGTCCGCCTTGCCACTGCCGCGGCCGCGCTCACGAGCCGTACCTGATGCGCGGGTTGACCAGTCCGTAAGCCAGGTCGACCAGGAAGTTCACGAACACGTAGAGGACGGCTGCAAGCAGCGTGATGCCCTGGACGAGCGGGTAGTCGCGGCCGCTGACTCCCTGGACCAGCAGCCGCCCGAGGCCGGGCAGGGCGAAGACCGTCTCGATGACTATCGACCCGGTCAGGAGTGACCCGATCTGCAGGCCGATGACAGTGAGGACCGGGATGAAGGCGTTCCGCAGGGCGTGGCGCAGCACGATGCCGCTGGCGTGAACACCCTTGGCGCGCGCGGTGCGCACGTAGTCGGCGCCGAGTGCCTGCAGCATGCTGGAACGGGTCAGCCTGGCCAGAACGGCCGCCGAGCTCGTGCCCAGCGCTATCGCCGGCATCACGAAGTACTTGAGTCCGCCGACGCCGGCCACGGGAAGCCAGCCGAGGTTCACGCCCAGCAGCAGTATGAGCATCAGCCCCACCCAGAAGCCCGGCATGCTCACCCCGAAGGTGGCCGCGGCCATGACGGCGTAGTCCAGGGTCCTTCCGAAGCGGGTGGCGGCGATGATCCCGAGGGGGATGCCGATGGTGATCGCTATCAGCATGCTCAGGCCCATCAGCGTTGCCGTGATGGGAACACGGGCCGCGATCTCTGTCAGCACCGGGCGCTTGGTGAAGTATGACGTGCCGAGGTCGCCGCGCAGGAGTCCGCCCAGGAACGAGCCGAGCTGAACGTGCAGCGGCTGGTTCAGTCCGAGCTCTTCGCGCAACTGCTCGTATATCTCACCGGACACCATCGAGTCGGCGAGCATCGCCCTGGCCGGGTCACCCGGGGTCAGGTGGATCATGAAGAAGACGACGAGCGCCGTTCCGAGCAGTATGGGGAAGAGGGCCGCGAGGCGGTTGATTATGAACTTCGTCATGCAGTCAGTAAGCGTCGGGAGCGCGGTCTCGCGCTCCCGACGGATGGTTCGCCAAGAGGATCAGCCTACTGGCCGATCCAGACGTCATGGAACCGCATGTTTCCAAGCAGGTCGAAGATCAGGCCGCCCACGCGGCTGTTGCTGACGGTGAACGCCTCGGGGACGTATAGCGGGATGCCCAGGACGTTCTCGTTGTAGATCCTCTGCGCCTCGTGGTAAGCGAGCATGCGCTCCTCATCCACGAAGATCTGGCGGCCGCTCTCGAGTGCCGCATCGAGCTCCGCGTTGTTCACGGCGCCGTAGTTGAGCCCGGCGGGCCACTGTGAAGAGTGGTAGAGCAGGTAGAGCACGTCCGGATCGGTGTAGGTCCATCCGATGGGTGCGAAGTGGAAGTCGCCGTCGACCAGCATGCTCGTCTGCAGGGCGCGCTCGTACACCTCGATGGTTACGTCCGCACCGATGCGGCGCAGCTGGTTCTGGAAGATCTCGCTGTCGCGCACGATCGCGTCACCGGTGTATGCAACGATGCGCACGCTGAGGCGTTCGCCGTCGCGCTCACGGATGCCGTCGGCCGAGACGGTCCAGCCGGCTTCGTCAAGCAGCGCGGCTGCGGCCTCGGGATCGTAGGGGATCGCGGTGCCTTCAGTTGCCGGATCGAAGCCGGGCAGCGAGGGCGGCAGGACGCTGGTGGCCACGATGCCGCGGCCCTCGAGCGCGTTCTCGACGAAGAACTCCCTGTCGACGGCATGCGCGAACGCCTGGCGCACGCGGATGTCCTCGAAGAGCGGATCGTTCAGGTTGAACATGAACATCATGCCGATGCCGTTGCGGAGGATCGAGTTGATCTCGAAGGCGGGGTTGTCCTCGAAGATGAAGAGGTCGGTCGCCGGCACGGTGACGACGTCAACTTCGCCGGTCTCGAGCGCGGCGATGATGGTGCCCTGCTCGGGAATGTAGCGGACCTCGAACTCGTCGGGGTACGCGGCCCCTGCGTTGTCGTAGAAGCTCGCGGGCCAGGCGAAGTCGGGGTTGCGTTCGAGCGTGATCGAGTAGCCGGCGATCCACTCCTTGAAGCGGTATGGCCCGACGCCGACCGGGTTGCGCCCGTAGGCGTCGCCCTGCTCCTCCACCGCCCGCTGCGAGAGGGGCTGGAGGTAGCCGGCTGAGGAGAGGTTGCGCAGGAACACGGCGCTCGGGGCCGAGAGGCGGATGACGAGTTCATGCTCGCCGTTCACCTCGATCGACTCTACGTTCGAAAGCATGTCACGCGCCGCGCTCGCCTGGGTGGCCGGATCGAGGGCACGCTCATAGGTCCACTTGAAGTCGTGCGCCGTCAGGGGATCGCCGTTGTGAAAGGAGACATCCTGGCGCACCTGGAACGTGTAGGTGAGTCCGTCTTCCGACTGCTCGAAGCTCTCGGCGAGCCACGGAATGATGTTCAGCGTCCCGGGCTCGGTCGTCACGAGGCTTCCGCCGAGCTGCACGTGGATCTGATCCGCGGCGGACTCGCCGGTCTTGTGCGGGTCGAGGATCGAGGGCGGATCCGGCCGGGCCAGCACGAGGCGGCCACCGCTTTCCTGGGCGGCTGCGATGGACAGCAGGGACGCCGCGCTCAGCAGCAGGGCTGCGAGCATGGTCGTCCTCCGGCTGAAAGGACTGCGGGCTCTATCGGAACGGTTCATTCCTGACCTCAATTCTCACGGTGATGCATCTTTATTACCGTGTCGCTATGGTCAGAACTATAAGCAAACTGGCGGGCGATGTGCAATAGCCATTGCAGGATGAGAAAACACTGGCAGGTATCTTGCACCGCCTGCCCGTGTGGGGGTTATCATGGTCGCCAGTCGATATCAGAATGGGGACGCGTGACTATGGATCCGAGTGTTGCCGAACTCGTCAGGCTCAGCTATCCCGGGATGAGCGAGAAGGAACGGCAGATCGCCGACTACCTGCTCGGGCACGAGCGCGAACTGACCTTCGCGAGCGCGAGCCAGGTCGCCCGACTCGTCGGCGTCTCGGCCTCGACCGTCGTCCGCTTCGCACAGCACCTGGGATTCACGGGCTACGTGGACCTGCAGGCACGCCTGCACGGCGACTTCAACCGCGGGAACCAGCTCGAGACGGTTCCGGTCGACCGCGCCCGCCTGATCGAACGGATGATCGCGCAGGAGACGGAGAACCTGGAGTTCATCGCAGCGAACTCGGCGGCGCTGCTGCGGGCCGCCACGCGCCTCGCCGAGTCGCGGCGGCTGTGGATCCTGGGCAGCCGGGCGAGCCAGCACCTGGCCGGACTCGCCACTCACCTCTTCAGCCTCATCAGGAGCGAGGTGTGGCAGCTGACCCCCGCCGGCAGCCTGCTGCCCGACGCGCTGCAGGACATGGGGGAGGATGATGTGATCCTGGTGTTCAGCATGACGCGCTACGCGAGGGAGACGGTCCGGTTCGCAGAGCACGCCGCCCGCACCGTGCCCCTCGTACTGATAACTGACGAACACGCCTCGCCCCTGGTGGCTTCGGCCGAAACGGTCATCACGTTCAGCAGCACGCCGACCGCGCTGGTCCGGTCGTTCACCGCCGCGGTCGCCACGCTCCAGGCGCTGCTCGCCCTGACCGCCAGCGAGGTCGGGCAGCACGCCGTGTCGGCACGGCTCGAGGATGCCGCCCACCTGTGGCACGACTTCGACACTTTCGTGGGCTAGGGACCTTCGGCCCAGCGGCCGGTTATGCTCCTGCCGATGCCATCGCTGAGATTCGACTTCGAGGACGTGCATCAGCGGCCGGCCAGCCGCACGTATGAGGATCCCGAAGCCGTGTGGCAGGCCGATTCACCTGCGGAGGTCAGGTCTGTTCTGCAGGCCTGTGACGCTGCGCTTGCCTCGGGTCTGCACGTTGCTGGCTTCGTGGCGTACGAAGCTGCGGCTGCCTTCGATGATGCGCTTCAGACACGCCCGCGTGATCCGGCGGTGCCGCTCGCCTGGTTCGGCGGCTTCAGGAACCACACCCGCTCGGCGCCCCTGTCCTGCGGGAAGTCGGCCGGCCTGGAGCTGACCGGCGCTGCCGGGTCGGCCGGGGCGTACGCGGACTCGGTCGAGCGGATCAGGGCGCATATCGCAGCGGGCGACGCCTATCAGGTGAACCACACCACACGCCTGAGGGCGCGGGTGCGCGGCGACACCCGCGCCCTGTACGCCATGCTTCACGCGCGGCAGCCGGCACAGTACGCGGCGCACCTGCAGCTGGACGGGCTGGAGCTGCTGTCGTTCTCTCCGGAGCTGTTCGTGAGGCGTCACGGCGACACGCTTAGCACGCGGCCCATGAAGGGAACCGCGGCACGCGGCACGGATGCCGCCTCCGACGCGGTCTCCAGGGCCGCGCTGCAGGAGTCACCGAAGGAGCGCGCGGAGAACGTCATGATCACGGACCTGCTCAGGAACGACCTGGGCCGCATCGCACTCACCGGCACCGTGCGGGTGCCCCGGCTGCTGCAGGTCGAGACCCACCCCACGTTCCACGCGCTCACCTCCACGGTCACGGGGCGCGTGCGGGCGGGTACCGGACTGCTGGATACGTTCTCGGCACTCTTCCCGTGCGGATCCGTCACCGGTGCTCCGAAGGCGAGCGCGATGGGCATCATCGCCCGGCTCGAGAACGCTCCGCGCGGAGTGTACTGCGGCTCGATCGGCTTCGCCACGCCCGATGACGGCTGGGCGTTCAACGTGGCGATACGCACGCTGCAGGTGAACACGGACGCGGGCGAGGCCACCTACGGCACCGGCGGAGGCGTCACTTGGGACTCGCTGCCCGGGGCCGAGTTCGAGGAGGCGATGCTGAAGGCCCGCTTCCTGATGGAGGCGGGCCAGTGAGTTCTGGTTGCGGGTGAGCCTGTAAGCCGGGTTCTGTCCCCTCGCGGGGTCTGATCATCTGTCTGGGAGGCGTGTCGCCACGCCCCTCGAGCGGTCGCCTGGAGATGCGAGCGAGCCGGGCAGGCTCTTTCTCCCTATCGGACCTTGCACCGGGTGGGGTTTACCTGGCTGCCCCTGTTACCAGGGGCACCGGTGCGCTCTTACCGCACCCTTTCACCCTTACCGGGTCGGAATCGCCCGGCGGTCTGCTCTCTGTTGCACTTGCCGTCGCCTTACGCGCCCAGCCGTTAACTGGCACCCTGCCCTGTGGAGCCCGGACTTTCCTCAGCAGCAACCTGGCGGCTGCCGCCGCGATCAGACAGCCCACACCGCAGGTGCAATGTTACCACGCAGTGCGGCTCATGAACGTGACTGAAGGCGTGGGCGGACCCCATGTTACGGGTCCGCCCACGCCTTCAGTCAACGCCGCCGGATCGGCGGGCGCAGCCCGGTGTTACTGGTCGCGGTAGTCGGGTACGACCACGTCGCCTGCGGCGATGGATGCAGAGACTGCTGCGAGCTCGTCGAGCAGCTCCTGGGAGATGAGGGCCTCGTTGTGCTCGTCGAGTGCGAAGCCGACGCCTTCTTCGGCGACGCCGAGCTCCTGAAGGCCGGAGCTCCAGGTGCCGTCGACAACGTCCATCACGGCGGTGTAGGCGGCCGTGTCCACGCGCTTGAGCATGCTGCTCAGGCCGTGATTGAGGGTGGCGGGGTTGTTGTCGGTGTCACCCTCGGGGTTCTGGTTGCTGTCCACACCGATGAAGAAGAGCGGCAGGGCATCGGCCGAGCAGTTCGCTGCGTAGCTCTCCGACTTGTCGAGCGAGCCGACCAGCTGGGCGAACTCCGGGTTGCGGAGGTTGCCGCGCGGCACATGGCACTGCGTCTCGTTGACGAAGTCGATGACTCCGCGGCCCGAGCCGCCGGCTGCCGAGAAGATGATGTCAGCAGCCTGTGCGTGCTGCAGGGAGGCGAGTTCCTTGGCCGTGGCCGGGTCGTTCCACGCATCGGGCGTGACGCCAACGTAGTTGGAGATGACGGTGCAGTCCGAGCAGGCGGCCATGACGCCCATCTCATAACCCTGGTTGAAGTTGCGGATCAGGGGGACGTCCATGCCGCCGACGAAGCCGACGGTGCCGGTCTGCGTGAGCTTGCCGGCGATGTAGCCGACCAGGTACGAGCCTTCCTGGTCACGGAAGACGACGCTGCGCACGTTGTCACGCTCCGCGGCAACGGCGTCGATCAGCACGAAGTTGGTGTTGGGATACTCAGCGGAGACCGCCTCGATCGCGTCCTGCTGGTTGAAGCCGGGGGCGATGATCAGCTCGGCGCCCTGCTGGCCGGCCATCTGGCGCTGTCCGTCCGCCGTGAAGCCGCCGGAGGACGGCTCGTACTCGAGGATGTCGACCTCATACGTGGCGGACAGCTCGTCCACCGCGCGGACGAGTCCGTTCCAGGTGCCCTCGTTGAACGATGCATCGAACTTGCCGCCGGCGTCAAAAGTGATGCCGAACACGAAGTCCTGGGCAAGTGCGCCACCGCCGAGCACGGCAGCCGCACCGACCATGGATGCCAATGACAGGATCTTTTTCATCTAACCCCTCCAATGGGTAATTGATGTTACTCAAGGGCACTATACCACCCGCCGGGCACGGGCAAACCCTCGCCTCCTTAACGCTCCCGGGATGCTAGTCTCATGCAATGTCAGGCCCAGCCGCACGGGTTTCCGAGCTGCGCAGCACGCTGCGCGACGCGATCTACCGCTACTACATACTGGAGCAGCCAGAGCTGTCCGACAAGGAGTACGACCGGCTCTTCCGCGAGCTGCTGGAACTTGAACGGGCGCACCCCGAACTGGCCACTGCTGACTCGCCGACCAGGCAGGTGGGCACGCCCCTCAGCAGCAGCTTCAGCACCGTGACGCACCTGACGCCGATGATGTCGCTGGACAACGCCTTCGAACGCTCGGAGATCGAGGCCTTCCTGGCCCGCGTCGGGCGCGGACTCGGCACTGACCTGCCGGTCGAGCTTTTCTGCGAGCCCAAGGTCGACGGCCTGTCGATCAGCCTGCTTTACCGGCACGGCCAGCTGGAGCGGGCGGCGACGCGCGGCAACGGCCGGCAAGGGGAGGACGTCACCGCGAACATCCTCAACATCGCGGGAATCCCGCGGCAGATCGAAGGAACGCGGGATGACCTGGAGGTGCGCGGCGAGGTGTACATGCCCAGGTCCGAGTTCGCACGCATCAACGAGGAGCGCGACCTGCAGGGCGAGCCGCTGTTCATGAACCCGCGCAACGCTGCCTCGGGCGCGCTCAGGCAGCTGGACCCGCGCATCACCTATTCCCGCAGGCTGGACGTGTTCCTGTATGACGTCGGGCGGCCCGAACAGCTCGGCGTCCCCACGCACGGCGACGTGCTCGCCTGGCTCGCCGCGGAGGGTTTCAGGACCAACCCGGTCGGCGAGCGCACGGCCGGACTCGAGGAAACGATGAGCCTGCTCGAGCGCTGGCAGGAGCTGCACCTTGGCGCCGACTACGACGCCGATGGCGTCGTGATCAAAGTGGACCGCATCGCGGATGCCGTCGAGCTGGGCAGCACCAGCCGTGCCCCGCGCTGGGCCATCGCCTGGAAGTTCCCGGCCGAGGAGGTCGAGTCGAGGCTCGAGTCGATCACCATCGGGATCGGCCGTACGGGCAAGGTCACGCCCGTGGCCCACCTCGAGCCGCGACTGGTGGAAGGAACCGTCGTCGCGCGCGCGACGCTGCACAACCCGGGCTTCATCGCGCAGCACGACCTGAGGCCGGGCGATCGCGTGGTGCTTCACAAGTCCGGCGGCATCATCCCGGAGATCCTGCGGAACCTGGACGCAGGCAAACCGGGCCGGGGCGAGCCGTTCGAGATCGACGCGCTGTGTCCCTCGTGCGGCTCCGAGCTGATGATGGACGGCGCCAACCTCAAGTGCCTCAACCTTTCGTGCCCGGCGCAGCTCCAGGAGCGGCTCACGTGGTTCGCGAGCCGCGCCGCGCTTGACATCGAGGGACTGGGGGAGAAGACGGTGAGCGCCCTGATCGATGCCGGAAAGGTCCGGGCGGTCGAGGACATCTACCTGCTTGACGCGGATGACGTGGAGCAGCTGGATGGGTTCGGACCCGTGAGCGCGAGCAACCTTACGGACGCGATCAGTGCCTCGAAGACCGCGCCGCTGAGCTCGTTCATCACCGGACTCGGCCTGCCGCACGTGGGTCCGCGCACCGCACAGGTGCTGGCCCGGTACTACCCGTCGCTGCAGGCGCTTGCCCAGGCAGGGCCCGACGAACTGGCCGCGCTGCCCGACATCGGGACCAAGACCGCCGAGGCCGTCGCCGGAGCCCTGGCCCTGCCGGGGCTCCGGGCGACCATCGCTGCGCTGTTGGAGCGGGGAGTCACGCCGGAGCCTCCGGGCGGAAGCGAGCTTGATCAGTCGCTTCAGGGCGTGAGAATCGTCATCACCGGCACGCTCAGCCAGTCGCGCAGTGAGATCAGGGAACAGCTGGAGGCGCGTGGCGCCAACGTCACGGGCTCGGTCAGCAAGCGCACTGACTTCCTGATAGCCGGCGCCGAGGCAGGCTCGAAGCTGGAGCGCGCCGTTGAACTGGGCGTGCGCGTGCTGGGCGAGGATGACCTGCCGGCGCTTCTGCTGGGTGAGTCAGGCGGCCTATTCGGCGGCAGCTGAGTCCTCGGCCTGCTCGGGCAGGTTCACGCTCAGGACCCCCAGGTAGCAGAGTGCGCCCAGGACGGTGATGATACCGCCGACAGCGAGGGCGAGCAGGGGGGAAGCAGCCTCGGCCAGCCAGCCGA
>ERZ869909.2359-NODE-2359-length-12703-cov-4.072470_pt1 | contig 12703 bp, 10 predicted proteins | sample MGYA00520892_ERZ869909 | MGnify/ENA primary metagenome ERZ869909 (study PRJEB32215, sample SAMEA104723947) | bioreactor metagenome | biome: bioreactor; feature: anaerobic bioreactor; material: water | place: China | collected 2015-03-12 ... | reverse complement strand
CCGAGCAGAAAGAGGCCGGCGCCGCCACCGTCGTCGCCGCCTCGTCCTGGCGCTGGGTCACTGCACTGCGTTCGCCCGCCGGATTGATACCGCGCCGGGTGCGGTCATCGTTCTGCCGCTGGGCCTCGGCGCCGACAATGTAGCGCGCCGCCATACCGGCGATCACGAACTGGTCACGATACTCGCTGCCGAGACCGAAGAAGTCGCGATCGAAGGCGACCAGGTTCTGCGCCCCCGGGAAGAAAAAGGGCAGCACCTGCTCGAAATCCCGCTGACTGTAGAACACGCGGCTGCGCAGCTCTCCACCGCCAGACAGGCCCAGACTGTGGCTCAGCCTCAGGCGGCGCTGCGCCGCCGACGCACGACGGCCAATGCGCCCAAACCGCCTAGGAGCAGCCAGCCCGCGGCCGGCAGCGGGATCACCGCGATTGGCACGCCGTCAATTGTTGTGCCAGCAATGGCCATGCCACTATGGAAAAAACTGTCATTCCAGTTTGTCACACCGAACTGCAACCGAAAGTTTCCAGCCTGCGTGAATTCGTAGGTGCCGTTTATCCAGCCGGTGTATCCACAGCCCGTAAACCAGCATTCGCCGCTATCTTCTCCCAACTGGTCCCAGAGGGGCCCGCCCGGGATAATGGGAGTCGCAGGCGGGTCAAGGGTTAGGCCCTCAGCAAGTGCCGGCATGCTGAAGCCCGGCACAGTGTCACCTCCAAGGGTGGAACGCGCAGTGAACAGGAGCAGGCTGCCCGACGGATCGTCAACATTGATGACTTGGGCCCAAGCATAATCCGCAAAAATTGCATCATCCGAAGTGACGTAGTTAAACTTGAACCCCAGTGAAGACCCAACGGCCGCTGAAAAGACTGGGCTAATAAGCGTGGAGCCGTTGGTGGGGATGCCGTCACCTCCGGCACCAGCTAGCGCGCCCACCCCATCGATCCCATTGGCGGTCGAGACATAGTAATAGGTTGAAATCTCGGGCAATGAACTCACGACCCCATTAGGGGTGAAAGTCCCGGCATCCCCTACAGCAGACCAACCTATCGGAAGAGCCGTAGCTCCTGATGCTGCCATCACGAAGGCGACCGTGATACCTAGTAGTCTTGGACTGTCTGAGGCAAGTTTCATGCGACCTCCAAAAAAATCTATCCGCGCACTCACCAGAAATCCATGTAGATAAAACGCTGGCGGTTGAGGATTCGAGTTCACACTACCCTTTTCGGCGAGTTGAGTTAACCCTCTTTAACCACTTTCGCAATTTGCTAATCAACTGGATCTGGGGCGCTCCTTCCAGCGGCGAAGGATCGGGGCGTGTGCTAAGGCATCATCATCACTGGGAAGATCGCATACGTTTAGCCGATCCGACTGTTGCCGTCGCAAGCCGTTTCACCGAATGTCCACCAAACCGGTCCAAGACGGACGGACACCACAGGCAAAAGGCTGAAGACCCGCATGGATCTGTCGATCGTCATTGTGAACTGGAACACGCGCGAGATGACTGCGGATTGCCTGCAATCGGTCTTCGACGGGCTGGGGGCGCTCTCCGCCGAGGTGATCGTGGTCGACAACGCCTCGGACGACGGCTCGGCCGAGATGGTGGCGGAGCGCTTTCCGCAGGCGATTCTGATCCGCAATACCGAAAACCGGGGTTTCGCAGCGGCCAACAATCAGGGTTTCACCATCGCCCGCGGCCGGCAGGTGCTTCTTCTGAACTCGGACACGCTGGTGCACGGGGATGTCCTGCCGGCCTCCGTCGCCTGGCTCGACGCCCATCCGGACGCCGGCGCGATGGGCTGTCGGGTGCTGAACACCGATGGAACGGTGCAGCTGACCTGCTCGCGCTACCCCTCGATTCTCAACCTCCTGCTCCTGACCTCGGGGCTGGCGAAGTTTTCGCGCCCGGCCTTTCTCGGCCGCTACCAGATGCGCGACTGGGCCCGCGACAGCACTCGCGATGTCGAGGTGATCTCGGGCTGCTACCTGCTGGTGCGGCGCTCGGTGATCGATCAGGTCGGCGGGCTGGATGAGGCCTTCTTCTTCTTCGGCGAGGAAACCGACTGGTGCCGACGCATGCGCGATGCGGGCTGGAAGCTGATGTTCGCGCCAGTGGGCGAGATCACCCATCACGGCGGCGGCACGGTCAAGCGCCTCAACCACCGCCGCGACGTGATGCTCAGCGAGGCAACGGTGCGGCTGCATCGCAAGCACGGGGGGCGCGCCGCGGCGCTCGCGGCCTTTGTGATCCTTCTGGTCTTCAACGCCTCGCGCGCACTGTTCTGGACGGCGGCGTCGGTCATGGCCCGCGGCGGGCGGGCGCCCGAACGGGGGCGGCATTTCCGTGCGGTCGTCGCGCAGAGCGCGCGCACCTGGCCGCGGCCGGCCACGGAGGCGCGGGTGTGAGCGCGGCGCTGAAGCTTGTCCTGCTGGCGCCCAATATCGACGTCAGCGATGTGGGCGAGGCTCATGTCGCCGCACGATGGGCCGAAGCGTTGTCGGAACGGGTCGATCTGACCGTGCTGGCCTTCCAGCGTCCCGGGCGCCCCCCTCTGGCCACGCAACTCCCAAAGGCCGAGGTGGTGACCTGGCCCGAGCCGACCTTCCTGCTGCGTGCCGAACGGCTGAACGCGATGTTGAAGCCCGGCTATCCGCTGCTCCTTCGCCATGTCCGTCGCTGGATGCGTGATCAGGCCGCGCGCGGGCGTCGCTTCGACATCGCCCATCAGATCATGCCGCTGGCCGCGCGCTATCCCAGCCCCTTTTGTGGCCTGGGCGTGCCCTATGTGCTAGGTCCCGTCGGCGGCACGTTGCCCACGCCACCGGGCTTTGTCGGCGAAATGGGCTCCGCGCCCTGGTTCACACGGCTGCGCGCGCTCGATGCTTGGCGCTTCCGCCGCGACCCTTGGCTGCGGCGCACCTATGCGGATGCCGACCTAGTTCTGGGCGTCGCACCCTATATCCGCGAGGCGCTGGCCGATATCCCGCTCAAGCGGTTCGAGCCGATGCTGGAGTTGGGCATCGACGCCCTGCCGCCGGAACGGCCGGTGCGCGCGGGAACTGGCCTCGGGGGCGCGGGGCTGCGGCTTCTCCATGTCGGCCGGGCGGTGCGCACCAAGGGGCTGCGTGACGTGATTCGGGCGCTGGCGCAGCTTTCCGACCTGCCCGACGTGACCCTGACCGCCATCGGTGATGGCGAGGATCTGCCCCGCGCCCGTGACGAGGCCGCGGCCCTGGGCGTCGCCGACCGCGTGACCTTCTGCGGGCGCCAACCGAAAGAGGCGGTGATGGCCGCCTATGCCGACGCCGATCTTTTCACCTTTCCGTCCTTCCGCGAACCCACGGGCGGGGTGCTTTACGAGGCGATGCAGATGGGCCTGCCCATCATCACCACCGATTATGGCGGCCCGGCCTTCATCACCGATCAGGCCTGCGCGATTCGCCTGCCGCTCAGCACGCCCGAGGCTCTGGCCCGCGACATTGCCGCGGCGATCCGCAACCTCTATCACGACCCCGACCGCCGAGCGGCGATGGGCGCCGCCTCCCGCACCCGCGTCGCCGCCGAAGGCCTCTGGCCGCGCAAGATCGACCGCCTGCTTGGCCTCTATGACGAGGTTCTGGCAGCGCGGCCGGACAGGAACGAGACATGAGCATGATCGACCGCCAGCAACTCAAGCGCCTCCTGCCCGGCCCCGCCCGGCGCATGATCGGCCTTCTGCGCACGCAACTCAACGGGCCGGGCCTCGAATACGGGGTGGTGCGCGACTATGTCTTCCGACCCGATCCCGACCCGCGCCCCCGTATCAACCTGATCCTGCCCAACCTTTCCGCAGCGCATGCCTTCGGCGGGGTGGCGACCGGGCTGAGCTTCTTCGAAAAGCTGAGCGAGATGCTGGCCGAAAAGGGGATCGAACGGCGCATCCTCTCCGAGCAGGAGATCGCCGCCAATGACGATGCCTTGGCCGGCCGCCCGACGCTGCGCGATTGCCCGCGGCTCTCCCTGCGGCCCAACGGGGATGTGCTGCCGACGCGGGCGCGCGATGTCTTCGTTGTCTTCAACTGGTGGGTCTCGCTCAACCTCGAGCCGGTGATCGCCGCGCAGACCGCGCATTTCGGCACCAAGCGCCCGCCGAAGCTCCATCTGGTGCAGGAATACGAACCCGCGCTGCACCGTTTCTCAGCCTCGCACGGTTTGGCGCACGAGATGCTCGATGGCACCGGAACCCGGCTCTGGGTGGTGCTCAACACCCGCGAGCTGCACGATCACTACCACGCTCAGGGCCATGCGCCCGAACGCGCCTATGTCTTCGAGCCGCGGATGAACGCCGCGCTACGCTCCTTCGTCGACGGGATCGAACCCGCTGAGAAGGCCCGCACGCTGCTGGTCTATGGCCGCCCCAACGTGGCGCGCAACGCCTTCTTCCTGGTGCAACGCAGCCTTGAGCACTGGGCGCGCCGGCATGGCGGGGATCACCGCGACTGGCGCATCGTCTCGGCCGGTCTGCCGCATGACGACCTGGTGCTGGGGAACGGCCACCGGCTGGTCTCGCTTGGTAAGCTGAGCCTGTCGGAATACGGCCAACTCCTGCGCAAAACCTCGGTCGGCCTGTCGCTGATGATCTCGCCCCACCCCAGCTACCCGCCGCTGGAGATGGCACATTTCGGCGCCCGCGTGGTCACCAACGGCTACGCCAACAAACGACCCGCCGACCGGCACGAGAACCTGATCGCCACCCCCAGCCTGCGCCCCGAGGCGATCGCCGCAACCCTTCAGGCCCAGATCGCCGGGTTCGAGGCCGACCCCGGCGCCGGGCTGCGGGCAAAAAGCCACATGTCGGATTACCTGCTGGAAGACCGGATCGACTGCCTCGAGGCGGTGGCCGAAGATCTGGTGGCCGAGATGGCGGATCGCCCCTGACCTTCCGCGCGCATAGGACGACGTCGTGACCAAGCGAAACGCGCTGCTCATCCTCACCCATTACGAAACACCCCGGATCGCGCGTCTGATCGAACGCGCGCGCAGCGAACTTGGCGCAACCACCGATGTCTTCGTCGCGGCCTTCTTCGACGATCCGGCCCGGTTGCCTGCGCTTTACGGCAAGTATGATTTCGCCATCCCCTTTTATCGCAACGATTTTGCCGCCCTCGGCTATCCCGAGAAGTACCGCGACCGGGATTGGCGCTTCATCCCGGGCAATGCCGACCTGATCCCCGCCGCTTTCTGGAAACGTCACCCGGGCTACCAGTACTACTGGTCCTTCGAGGGTGACGTGGATTACACCGGCAGGCTGGATGGGCTGGTCGATCACTTCGCCTCAACCGAGGCGGATCTTTTGTGCACACATGTCCGCCCCCATCCCCGGAACTGGCCGCATGCCCACCGGTTGCGCTTGCCCGACGGATGGAAGCAGACGAACCATGAAAACCTGATCGCCTTTCTGCCGGTTTTCCGGACATCCGCGCGTTTCATGGAAGAACTGGACCAGTTTCACCGGCAGGGCGGCGCGGGACATCATGAGCGGACCTGGCCGCTGGTGGCTCTGGACCGGGGGCTGAAGCTTGAGGAGATCGGCGGGCGGGGCCGCTTTACCGATCCCCGCAACCGGGGGCGGTTCTATACCGCAGCGCTGCTGGGGAACCCCTCGTTCTCGGGCTCATTCCGCTACCGACCGGTCATGCGCGCCACTGGGAGCAGGCCGAACACGCTCTGGCATCCGATCAAGGAGGATGTGAACCCCTGGCGCGAATGGCTCAACGTGGCGCGCCGGCAGATCCGGCGGCTGGTACGAAAACTCTCAACTCGCTGACGCTTGGTGGACGGCTCGTGCCTTGCTGGGGTGGCGCTGGCCGAAATGCGTCTTGCCCACCGAGACATATTTTTCATTCTGTGGCTTGAAGACAAAGCGATCCGCGTTTGCTTCCCAGAAGAGATCTTCGCAGCCAGGCACGAAGCGTTCGTGCAACTCGACCATCAGGACACCCACGCGGTCAAGCCAGGCAGGCGCACGGAAAAGCGCAGCTTCAGCCCCTTCGATGTCGATCTTGGCGATCAGGGCATGTCCCTCGCCATATGTTTCGATCAACTCGCCGATGCCGACGATGGGCACGGTTTCCAGCACCGTGCCCTTGCCGGAGCCCGTGTTGACCACGCTGAACCCCCAAGGTCCAGTTCCGCGATCCCGCAGCGCGATTTCCCCCCCGTCTTCGGGCGCGACCGCTGCCTTGATCGCCCGGATGTTGGGATAGGCCGCGATGTTGCGCTCCAGGAGCGCGAGGTTCTCAGCCGAAGGTTCGACTGTCAGAACAGTGGCCTGCGGATACATCCGCGCCAGCGCAATCGCGGCAGCCCCTATATAGCCGCCGGCATCAAGGATCAGTCCCCTCGCATCCGCCGGATAAGCATGCCGCAGGCAATCGAACTCACCCCCAAGGCAGCTGCGCACCACGCCGATATCGGGTGATCCTGGCCGAACGAAAAGATCGACTCCGCCGATCCGCATTCGCCGTGGTGCCTGTGATCCCGTTGCACGCAATGCGGTCAGTCGCACAGCTTCCAGCGCGCCGTTCTCGCGTGCCACCTCGGCAAAGGCGGCTGTCTTGCCGACAATTCGGCGGATAAGGCGAGGCATCAATCACTCCCACAGGCTTGGGACACAGAACCCGCCACGGCGTTCGATCCGGACCTGACCATTTCCCGCAGCAAGTTTTCCCAGATATCGATTACTGCTTCAGGAGCGTAGGGAGCCATCGTTTCGGGGCCCTTTCCACCTAATACATCGAGTTTCTCGGGGCTGGAAAGAAGAGACACCAATGCCTCGGCCAACTCTGCGGCCCGATCATCAGATGTCTGGACGAGGCAGCCGTTAACCCCATCCCGCACCAACGCATTGAGACCGGAACAATCGGCATATCCTATTACCGGCACCGCACGGGCAAGCGCTTCGGCCACTACATTGGGAAATCCCTCGTAGCTCGCAGCATGCACCAGTACGCGAGCACGAGCATAAGCGGGCTCGATATCGGTCCGGGCACCCATCAGGGCAAGGCTGTCACTCATACCCGCTTCGGCGATACGCGCTTCGAGCATCGAGCGCAGATACCCTTGCCCATAAATTTCCAACCGCCAACCCGGCAGGCGAGGAGCAGCCTGCATCCAGGCATCGATGAGCAAATCTGGGCGCTTTTGCCAGGCGAGGCGCCCGATCGCCACAGCCAGCAGTTCGGTCTTCTGCTCAGGCTGCGGAGCGGGGTGAACGACATTCGGCAAAACCCTCAAGCGCTGCCTGACGACTGGCGAGAACCATTCAAGGTAGTCGTCCAACTGGACCGCGATCCGATCGAAGCGACCAATCGCTGCGGCAAAACGCTGCGTCTCGTAGGGAAAGGGATCGCCCTTGCGCATCTGGAACTCGTGCGCAGGGTTGTTGCGGATGGAGGCCAGACGCGAACATCCCGGATCGATCTCGGCCAGCCACGCCATGGGCAGAGGGCCGAACGCTATGGCCACATCAGCCGGTTCGCTCAGGAAATGTTCCTGAAGCCGCCGTGCCATGGGCGCGCGCTCAATCTCCCAGGCAAAGGCACCTGCGGCCCTCGACAGTCGGGGTAGCCGACTTCGATGAACGAACCGCGCCAGGCGGCGACGTCGCTTCTCTGCTGTGGTGGGGGAAGTGCCCAGGTTCAGAATTCGGACACTCGCAGGATAGGAGTGGAATGGCTGTCTTCCGGGCATGTCAGGGGTCAACACCCGCACGTCGTGGCCTCGGCTGACCAGAGCGCCCGCCACTTCGCTAAGTGCCCGCTCTGCGCCGCCACTTACCCCGACCAACGGCCCGCTGACGAAGGCGATCTTCATCCGGCAGTCTGTCACCATCCCGCCGCCTCACCCATTCACGGCCATGCGGCGGAAAGTCTCGTTGCCGGCAATCAGGTCATCGTAGCTGCCTTGCGCCACCAACTGGCCGTGATCGAGCAGGAAGATCGTGTCGCAGGCGCGCACGGTACTGAGGCGATGGGCAATCATGACGATGGTTTTCTGCCCGCCGATCTTGTGCACGGCATCCATCACCGCCCGCTCGGTCAAATTGTCGAGCGCGGAGGTGGCCTCATCGAAGATGAGCACATCCGGGTCGTGATAGAGCGCCCGCGCGATGCCAACCCGTTGGCGCTGCCCCCCCGACAATCGCACACCGCGCTCGCCGACATGGGTGTCATATCCCTGTGGCAATTCATCCAGGACAAAATCATGCAGGCTCGCCATGCGCGCCGCGCGTTCGACCTCTGCCATGTCGATTTTCTCGGGCGGCAGGCCGAAAGCGATATTGGCGGCAATGCTCCCATCGGAGAGGAAGATGTGCTGTGGCACATAGCCAAGACGATTTTGCCAGCTGCGCAGGTTGGCAGGCGTGATCTCGACGTCATCGACGACAAGCGTACCGGAATCAGGATGCAACAATCCGAGGATCACATCCACGGCCGTGGTCTTGCCGGCACCCGTTCCACCAACGATCCCCACGGTCGAGAGGGCGGGAATGGTGAGCGAAAGCCCCCGCAGCGCGGACATCTCAGTTCCGGGATAGGCGAATTCGACCTCCCGCAACTCAAGGGCTTGGGTAAGGGCGGGCACTGATATCGCCGCATCACCCTCCGTGCGCGATGGGAGCGCAAGTCCGGTCAGATCTTCATGAATATTCTCCAGCGCCGGGGTGTAGAAGCGGATGGTGGCCAGCTGGGCAAAGACCTGCTGCAACGCGGGCAGCAACCGCAGCGCGGCCATGGCCAGCACACCCATCGTCGGCAGCATCTGGTCGACATTGCCACCATCGCGGATCATCAACCACAGGAGGATCATCACGACCCCGCTGATCGCAATCCCTTCAAGCAGGAACCGAGGCATCTGCGAGAGGATGTTTGCCCGTGCCTGATGGCGCGCAAAGTCATAGGCCGCAGGGCGATAGCGGTTGAGAAATGTGCGCTCAAGACCCATCATCTTGAGCTCTTTCAGCCCCCCGGTCGCTTCCTGCACGCTGTGGAAGCGCTTCTTGTTCGCCACCAGCCGCGCCTGGCCGGTCCGCCGCAACAGCTGGCGCAAACCCATGTAGATGCCGCCGTAAGCTCCACCCAGCACCAGCGCGGCGCCAAGAGCGATTGCCGGTTCGACCACGAAGAGAAACGCCCCGACGAAAACCACCGTGACCAAAGCGGCAATCAACCGCATGGCAGGCAGGATGCAACTGCCCACCATCGTGTTGACCTCGTTCAGCACGGTCTTGCCGATATCCGCGCTGTGACGGGACAAAAACCAAGTATACGGCTGGTGCAGATAACGATCGAGAAGCCGGGTACTGATCGAAAAGGCGCGCATGACCCCGAAACGCGTGGTCGCATACATCGTCAAGGCGCGCACTGTCAGACTGAGCAAGACGAGAACCAGCACCATGACGCCAAGAAAGATCGAAAAGTCATGCGGGCTGGCAAAGCCAAGCGTGGTGTTCACCCAGTCCAGATAGGCATTACGCGCAATGATCCCCGGATCCGAGACCACCTGCAGAAAGGGCAGGATCGCGGCGACCCCGATCATCTCCATCAGTCCGGCCAGAACCGAAAGTCCCATCAGGGCCAAGAAACGTCGCCTCTCGGACGGGGCGAGAACCGCCCAGATCATGCGATAGAAGCGGATCATCGGCGATACCTGTCGCTTTCATCGAGGATGCGCGGCGCCTCGGCTTCGGCCTCACGGCGCAGGCTTGGCGCAACTTGTTCCGGAGCAGGGGCGGGTGGGCGGGCGGGTGCGGCCGTGGGATCCTCGCTGCGCGTGTTCGTCAGGGGTGTCCGTCGATAAACAGGGCCGGAAGATGCGGTGCCGGGCGATGCGCTCGCTTCCGGTTTGGTGAGGACCTCCACCTCGTCAGTCTTCACACTGCTCGAGGTGTACAGGAAGGCTCCCGCCCCGAAATAGAAGAATATGATGCTCGCCACCGAGTTCCATATGTGCACTGTGGCCAATGCAAAGGCGAGGCCGACGAAGGTAACCATATAGGCCAGACGCGCATCCCCCGCCTCTGCGGAAATCGGGCCCGTGCGCACGATCCGCCAGACGTGGAAGGCCAGTGCCGTTGCAAGAAAAATCAACCCGACAAGGCCATGACGCAGGGCAGTCAATAGCCAGTAATTGTCGACCGATGGCGTCAGCCAACCAGGACGCGAGTAGGGATTGAAACCGATCCCGAAGATCGGGTTTCGCATCACCTCGGCCGAGCCGTAGTTGTAGATGTTGATACGTGTCCAGGTAGTGTGCGTGCTGAAGGTAAATGTTTCCAGAATGATCAGCATCGGCCCTCGGTTCGAAAGCATGTCGATCACCACATAACCGATCACACTGATGATCAGAAGCTTCCGCCAGTTCTCCTTCGTGAGGATCCCCCATGCGATGATCGCGACCTGGATCTGGACCGCCAGCAATGGCCCTGCTGAAAGCGACGAGAAGACCATCGCGCTGACAAAGACCACCGCGACGACCATCTTCGTGACCTGCCGGCGATAGAGGTAGTAGGCGTTGGCAAAGCCGATCGCACAATAGACGCCGAACAGAATCGAATGGGAAGCGATCCCCTGCACGCGGTTCAGCCCCCAACGCGGCGCGGTCGGCTGGCGCGGATGGGTACGGAAGAACTGCCCCAGAATATCTCCGATCACCCAGCGGCCGGTCAACAGTTCAGCTAGCGCGAAAGGCGCGATCAGAACAAGTGTGATCATGAAGAAACGGATGAAGCGCCGATAATCCTCGGCCGAGCGGACGAGCATCCGCCCCAGCAGATAGGCCCCGACCAGTTCCACGACGGTGATCCCGCCATTGATCAGGCCCCATTGTCCATGGTGGCGGATCATGGTGACCATGATCCACACACCGAAGCACAGCATCAGAAGGTCGGCCCGGGTCACCGAACCCGCCTGGCCGGCGAAAATATACCCCGCAGCGGGGATGAACATCGCCAGGAGAACGATCCGATAAGGATCGACCCGGAAATCACCAAGAAAGAGGTTGATCGGCAGCAGGCAGGCGAACAGGAAGAGCGCCAAAAGGACCGCCCTGCCCCCCCCCTGCGCCTGAGTTGCACTGGCAGGCCATGCCGATGCACGTGCTGGTTCGTCGACGGTTGCCAAGACTCACTCCACTTCCCTACCGCTTGGCGCGCGGCATGGCCCTTGTGTGCCGCACGCATAGCAGAAAGCGCATGACCCCGCCATCTGCGATCTCGTTTCAACAGTCTGGCGTGAAACCATCAGTCCGATGTTAACGAGACGCCGAACTCCACCACCTCATCCCCTATTCCAGCGTCCGGCCAGAGCCTGCGGATCACCCGTGATCAATAGTTTCCACATCACACGCATGCGATAGAGACGGATGCGCCAGAGGCCAGCCCAGGCGAGCGCACGAGCACGTCCGCCTGAAACGCGGTCAGACATGAGCACGCGAGGCAGCTCGGCTAGCGGCGAGAATCCCATCGCGACTGCTTTTAGCGCAAAGCGCAGGCGTCCGGCGCGGCGCGCGCAGGCCGCCTCGAAATCATGGGCAGAATGACGGTCCCATTTCTGCGCCAGCTCCGCAAAAGTCTGCCGCGCCGGATGATAGACCCGCATCTGTGGCACATAACGTAGATCGTGCCCCGCCTTAGTAGCGCGCTGACCCCAGTCCCGATCCTCGGCCACCTCAAGCCCACGAAAGGGACCAACTGCCTCCAGAACCGGGCGGCGAACGGCAAGGTTTCCGGTGCCCGTGAAGCCCTGTTCGGCGATATAGCGATCCATCCTGTAAGCATAGATGCTCTCATAAGCTTCGAGCATCGTCACCCGGGCGGAATCGCCATAGGCGATGCGCACATCCCCCCCCAGAATTTCTGCGGAGGGGTCCGCAAAAACCGCACGGATCGCGGCGATCCAGCCCAGATCAGCCAGACAGTCGGCATCGATGAAAGCGAGTATCTCGTTTGTGGTCGCCGCCACGCCCCGGTTGCGCGCCGGTCCCGGGCCCGGCGCTGCCTCCTGTAGGAGCCGTGCACCCGCCGCAGCACAGATCGCCTCCGGCAGCTCATGCGAGCCATTGTCAACGACCACCACCTCATCGGGCGCTTCGATGCCTTTCCTCAGCGACAGCAGGCAACGTCGCAATTCCTCGGTCTGATTGAGGTGCGGAATGACGACGGAGATGCGAAGGCGCTGCCCAGCAAGGCGAGTCTCGATCACGCCCTCATCCTTCCCGGATCGCTTCATGCTACAAGCCGAACAATGAAACGCAATTTCTTTCCTACTCCAACGTTCTGGAGCCGAGCGAACGTGCCAGGGAGCCAGTCAAGCGCGCTTATCCAGCCAGTTCGCAAGAGCCGGTATGGGCACACCCTTGAGCATCCGCTCGAACTGATCATGTGCTTCCTCAACGCTGTAGAGCCCTGAGGCTACATTTGGGAAATGGGATGCATCCGCATAATCGATAACGCCGTCCACCCGCACAGGGATCGTGGAGAAGTCGAGCGCACTCAGAACACCGGCACGATGCTGCCCTTGTTCAATCACGACTACCCACTCCGTGTCCTTACGAAGAACATAGCCACAGATGTGACCATCGGCCTTCTCTGTTGAGGGGACATAACCGTGCCGTCGGATAGACTGCAGAAGAAGGGTCAACTTGCGAACCTCGGTTTCTAACTTT
>ERZ869909.2358-NODE-2358-length-12703-cov-8.619436_pt1 | contig 12703 bp, 12 predicted proteins | sample MGYA00520892_ERZ869909 | MGnify/ENA primary metagenome ERZ869909 (study PRJEB32215, sample SAMEA104723947) | bioreactor metagenome | biome: bioreactor; feature: anaerobic bioreactor; material: water | place: China | collected 2015-03-12 ... | reverse complement strand
ATTAACGGGATGATGGCTGTACGAGTCGACGGGATGAAGCCGAGATCGGCCGAGCCTTGCGACAGGCTCAGGATTTCGCGCGCTTCGCCGTTCCGTGCGATCTGGAAGACTTTGCCGGCAACCCAGTCTGTCACGATGTAGCTCTCGCCGTCGAACGGCTCGATGCCATCGAGGTTGCCGATCGGGGTGGCGCCGCCGAGGTCGGTGATCGTCTTGTCGGCGAGGGAAACCGTCATCAGATGACCGGGAACCTCGGTGGCGAAGGTTTCGGGGTTCATCGCGCCCCAAGCCGCGACGACCAGGCTGTCGCTTTCCACGAGGAGACCGTTGGGGTTCTTGAGCCGGTCGCTTTCGAGCCATTTCTCGAACTGGCCGTCGGCGAGGCGCCAAATCGCGTTGCCGCCCCAGTCCGATACATAGACGTTGCCGTCGGCATCGGCTGCAACATCGTTCAGAATTTTGGCGCCGGGAGCCTGATACCTATTCGTGATCCGCCCATCCGCCGTGTCGATCTCGATCAGTGTGTCCAAGTCGGCTGCATAGAGACGGTTGCCGACGAGTTCGAGCCCCTTCGGCGAATGGAGGCCTTCGACCCACTTCTGGGTGACCATCTCTCCATCGAGCGAGATCTTCGAGATGAAGCCCTTGCCCGCCTTCGCGATCGGCGAGCCTGCCGTGTTGGAGACGTAGATCACATTGGCCTCGGTATCGGGAAGCGCACTCTCGGGGCCTTCGAAACCGGACAGCTCCCACTGCTTTGTGGGCTGATCCGACCCGCCGCACGCTGCGAGGCAGAGGGCGAGGAGGGGGATGGCAACGTAAGAAAGCCGCATCATGGGATCAAACCTCGTTCTGGGGGCCGCCGCCTCTTCAAGGACCGGGGTTGATGTGTGGTTCGAAGCCGGCGCCAAAAGGCATTTGCCCGACTTATAGGCAATCGGCTCTCGCGTGCCAACGGACGATGCCCCTGCGGTGGAACCGCGCGGTTGGGAATTTTTTCGCGGCGGTGCGGGATTTGATCACAAATAGTCGTAAATTGCCCGCCATATGACGGGTAAGGTGTGTGAGCGGATCGTCCGTGGGCAGGTGAGACCGCGGACGGCCGGTGCCTTTTCCGCCGTCTCCGGAGATGCGGGCATGGATTGGGACAAGCTCAGAATTTTTCATGCGGCTGCTGCAGCGGGTAGCTTTACGCACGCGGGCGATGCGCTCCACATGAGCCAGTCTGCCGTGAGCCGGCAGGTTTCTGCGCTCGAGCGCGATCTCAAGGTGACGCTGTTCCACCGCCACGCCCGTGGGCTGGTGCTCACCGAGCAGGGCGAGTTGCTCTATCGCACCGTCGCCGAGGTGATGAGCAAACTGCAGACCGCCGAGACGCTGCTTGCGGATTCGACGAGTAAGCCATCTGGCGTTCTGACGGTTGCTGCGCCGGTCGGTCTCGGGACCGTCTGGATCGGGCAGCGGCTCAGGGAGTTCATGGATCTCTATCCCGACATCCGTATCGATCTCCTGCTCGACGACGATCAGGTGGACATCGCGATGCGCGAAGCGGACGTTGCGATCTGGACGCGGGAGCCGGAACACGCGGATCTTATCCGCAGGCCCCTTTTTACGGCGACGGTGCGGCCGATGGCGTCCACCAAGTACACGCGCCGGTTCGGCGTGCCCGAAACGTTGGAGGATCTCGACGGGGGCGGGCATCGCATCCTGTCGTACAACGGCGTGCCGCAACAGTTGCTGCCGGCGATCACGTGGCTCGAAAATGCCGGGCGCGACGGGCAGGAGCCGAGAGAGCCGGTGTTCCGCTCCAACAGTGTGGTGGCGATCCAGCACGCCGTGCTGGCTGGGATCGGGATCGGCATGATCCCCGACTATATGACCGAGCAGGACGCCGATCTCATTCCCGTTCTACAGAAGATCGAAAGCCAGTTGCCGAGCCTGCCCGTGCTTTACGTCTATCCGGAGGAGCTCAAGGGCTCGAAGAAGGTGCAGGTGCTGCGGGACTTCCTGGTGGCGAAGGCCCGCCATTGGCGGGAGTGAGCGCCTTTGATGAGAGTATGGCTGGCGCTCCGACCTGTCGGGGGGCGAGTTGCTCCCTTCCGGAGGACTACCAGAGCATTCGAGGGGCTGATCCGACGGCCGCGTGATGCGTATCTTCAAGTATCCGATGCAGGCGCGCGGGTCTGATTGCCACCACCCGGTTGCGCTTGCCGGTGCACCTTGGGCCGGACCCCATCTTGTCTCCATACGGGTCCGGCCTTTTTGCGGCTTATCGGCCGGCTAAAGGCGGCTGATTTGCAAGGCGCCCTGCGAAACGCTATCTGATGGGGAATTCCCCAATTTCCGAGCCCGGACACCCATGGCAAAGACGCTCTACGACAAGATTTTCGATGATCATGTCATCGACCGGCAGCCCGACGGTACGTGCCTCCTCTATATCGACCGCCACCTCGTCCATGAAGTGACGAGCCCGCAGGCGTTCGAGGGGCTCCGCATGAGCGGCCGCAAGGTGCGTGCGCCTGAGAAGACGCTCGCGGTCGTCGATCACAACGTGCCGACGACGGATCGCACGCGGGGAATCGCGGATGAGGACAGCCGCATCCAAGTCGAAACGCTGGCGCAGAACGCCAAAGACTTCGGCGTCGAGTATTTCAACGAGCTCGACAAGCGGCAGGGGATCGTCCACGTGGTTGGCCCAGAGCAGGGTTTCACGCTGCCGGGCACCACCATCGTTTGCGGTGACAGTCATACCTCGACGCATGGTGCGTTCGGGGCGCTTGCGCACGGCATCGGTACGAGCGAGGTCGAGCATGTGCTCGCGACCCAGACGCTGGTGCAGAAGAAGGCCAAGAACATGCGCGTGACGGTGGACGGCGCGCTGCCGCCGCACATCACGGCAAAGGACATCATCCTCGCCATCATCGGCGAGATCGGCACCGCAGGCGGAACCGGCTCTGTGATCGAGTATGCGGGCGAGGCCATCCGCTCGCTTTCGATGGAAGGCCGTATGACGGTCTGCAACATGTCGATCGAGGGCGGCGCCAGGGCCGGTATGATCGCGCCCGACGAGAAGACTTATGAATTCATCAAGGGCCGCCCGCGTGCGCCCAAGGGTGCCGCCTGGGATATGGCGATGCGCTACTGGGAGACGCTGCACACGGACGAGGGTGCGCACTTCGACCGCGAAGTGCGTCTCGACGCGACCAAGTTGCCGCCGATCGTCTCTTGGGGCACGAGCCCTGAAGACGTCGTGTCGGTTGCGGGCACGGTTCCTAATCCGACCGATCTGGCGGACGAGAACAAGCGGGCGTCGATGGCGCGCGCGCTCGATTACATGGGGCTTGCGCCCGGCACCAAGATCACCGACATCCCGCTCGACGTGGTGTGGATCGGATCGTGCACGAACGGGCGCATGGAGGACCTGCGCGAGGTTGCCCGCATCGTCGAGGGCAAGAAAATTTCGGAGCGGCTTGCTTATGCGATGATCGTTCCGGGCTCGGGACTGGTGAAGGAGCAGGCCGAGGCCGAGGGGCTCGACAGGATCTTCAAGGCTGCCGGGTTCGAGTGGCGGGAGCCTGGATGCTCCATGTGTCTCGGTATGAATCCTGACCAGCTCAAGCCGGAGCAGCGCTGCGCTTCGACCTCGAACCGCAATTTCGAGGGGCGTCAGGGCTATCGCGGCCGCACGCATCTGGTTTCGCCTGCGATGGCTGCCGCTGCCGCCCTTGAGGGTCATTTCGTCGATATTCGCACCTGGCAGGCCTGAGCGCCGGACTTGCGGCGAACGGGCTTCCGAGCCTATCTCTTCCGCTCAAAAGAAGCAGTTGGGCGGAGACGATGGCGAGCAAGACTGACTGGAAAAATGTGGCAGCGCCTACGCTTGCCGATTTCGAGATCATTGCGGCGGCAGCGTGGGAACGGATCCAGCCGGAGTTTCGCGAGGTCTGCGGAGACCTCGTCATTCGCATCGAGGACTTTGGGCTCGACGAAGTGCTCGACGAGCTCGGGATCGAGAGCCCGTTCGATCTCATGGGGCTTTACCAGGGCGTGTCGCTCGACAAGAAGAGCGTGCTCGACGTGCCGCGTGAGCCGGATATGGTCTTTCTCTATCGCCGGGCCATTCTCGACTACTGGACGGAGAGCGGCGAAGAGACGCTGGGCGAGATCATTACTCACGTCCTCGTGCACGAGATTGGCCATCATTTCGGCTTCTCGGATGCGGATATGGAAGAGATCGAATCCGAGGTTACGCATTGAGGCCGAGCATCGTTTGCTGCCGGCGTGAATGTTAACTTTTGCAGCAGATGGTGGGCCTGTTAGTTTGCTACGGGGGCGCGTGCGGGGTGTCGCGTAGAGGTGTTCGTTTGACGGCTCATCGCTCGAAGGTGCGGGCGTTCGCTTGCCTTGGCCTATTCGTTTGCTTGGCTGCCGCTGGGTTTCCGGCGCCAGACGCGCGCGCGGAGAACGTGCCGACGCCTGAGGAGTACGTCGATCACGTGGGAGGCGATGCCCATGTGCTGGCGCCGGGCGAGCTTAAGCTCGACGGTCGGCAGCAAGTCTGCGGCCAGAGGCCGACCGTCATCGACAGTCAGCTCGACGACTACGGCGCGGCGTATCCCGGGTTCCTCATCCTCAATCCGAGACTGCTCTCGCAGGTGACGACCGCGGTGAAGCAGTGGATCTTCGCGCACGAGTGCGGGCACCAGTTCCGTGGTCCCGATGAGGAGGCGGCGGACTGTTTCGCCGTCCAGCGCGGGCGGCGCATGGGGTGGCTCGACGAGCAGGGTCTCGAGGAAATCTGCACGTTCATCACGCCCTCCAAGGGAGGGAGCATGCACTTCTCGGGCGCGCATCGGTGCGAATACATGCGCAAGTGCTACGCCGACCCCTCCGTTAGGTAGTGGCGCTTTATCCCCGGCATGGCGGGGGGCGCCTAGGATCGGATCCTGACCGGGCTCCATCCGAGCGGCTACGCCCATGCACCTTCTGGAAACCCCCAAGCGACTGCTTTCGCTGGCCGAGACGCTCCATCGCTGGTCGGGGCTCTTGAGTGCCCTCGACCGCCCGCGGCGCGCCAAGGTGGCGCGTTATGCCGAGACCATCGCCCATACCCTCGGCCGGGCGGCCCGGTTTGCCGTGCGGTTGGCGGAGGATCCGAGCGACAGAGTGGCGGAACGGGGGCTCGTCCGGGAGCTGGGTCGCATCACTGGCTATCTCGAGACCTTGGTCGGCGTGCTCAAGCACCATCTTGACGGACGAAAGCTCGCTGGCGTTAAAAGGCGGCTTGAGCAGCTCGCTTCGCGCCGGGCAGGCCGTGCCACGGGAGGAACGGCCGCCCGCGTCCGGATCAATCGGCTGCTCGCCGCCGAAGGCTATTTTCGTGCGCTGGCCGACAGCCTGCGCGTTTGAGCCCTCCCCAGGGACGGAAGACTCCAGGGACGCAAAAGATGCAGAAATTTACTACGCTTACGGGTGTTGCCGCACCGTTCCCGCTCCGGAACGTGGACACGGACATGATCATCCCCAAGCAGTTCCTGAAGACGATCAAGCGCACGGGGCTCGGAAAATCGCTGTTCTACGAGCTGCGCTACGATCAGAGCGGGGCGGAAAACCCGGATTTCGTGCTCAACAAGCCGGCCTACCGGAACGCAGAAATCCTGATCGCGGGCGAGAACTTCGGCTGTGGGTCCTCGCGTGAGCATGCGCCTTGGGCGCTGTTGGATTTCGGCTTCCGTTGCGTGATCGCGCCCGACTTTGCGGACATCTTTTACAACAACTGTTTCCAGAACGGCATTTTGCCGATCAAGCTGCCGCAAGACCAGGTCGACAAGCTGTTGGACGATGCGAGCCGCGGCGCGAACGCGACCTTGACGGTCGACCTCGAAGCGCAGGAGATCCGTGGCCCCGACGGCGGCGCGATCCGTTTCGACATCGATCCGTTCCGCAAGCATTGTCTGCTGAACGGCTTGGACGCGATCGGGCTTACGCTCGAAAAGGAAAAGGCGATCCAGGATTTCGAAGCGCGTGACGCAAATGCGCGCCCGTGGGCGTAATCTGGCGTTCACAGCAATCATGAGCTGGAAATTCGGGCCGTCGCGTTGCCGGGGCGGTTGCGAATATGTTAGAGCGCAATCTGCATATTCGGACCGTGATTGCTTCGATTTTTGCAGAGACCGGTGAGATACGCCGGAGCCCAGAAGGGTTCCGAGCCATCTAAGTGCAGGTGCCGACGGTCTCCGGCACGCCTCGCAGGGAGGCCTCATGCGATTGGCGTGGATCTTCACCGCTTTGTCGGTGCTGGCGATGTCGGCCGGTGGCCCTGCTTTCGCCCGCGGGCCGGCGCTCGTGTTCGATGCGGCGGACGGCACTGTGCTTTACGCGGACGACGCCGACGATCACTGGCATCCGGCCTCGCTCACCAAGATCATGACCGCCTACGTGACGTTCAAGGCGCTCAAGGCGGGCAAGCTCAAGCTCGATCAGCGGATTCCCTATAGCCTGCGTGCTCAGATGCAGCCGCCGATGCGGCTCGGTCTCAATCTCGACGCCACGCTGACCGTCGATCAGGCGCTGAAGGCCTTGATCATCCGCTCGGCCAACGATGTCGCCGTGATGCTGGCGGAGGCTATTGGCGGCAGCCAGATGCAGTTCGTCTCTTTCATGAACGAGACGGCGCGCGAACTCGGCATGACGCGGACAACGTTTGTCAATCCGCACGGGCTTCCGGCGCCGATGCAGGTCACGACGGCACGCGACCTCGCAAAGCTCGCACGCGCGGTGACCCGCGATTTTCCCCAATACCATGCCTACTGGTCGATGTTCGATGCCCGGATCGGCAAATTCCGCATCGCGTCTCATAACGGGCTGCTCAGCACGTACACCGGCGCGGATGGGATGAAGACAGGCTTCATCTGCGATTCCGGCTACAACGTCGTGGCGAGCGCGACGCGGGACGGCCGGAACATCATGGCGGTGGTGCTCGGCGAGACGACGAGCGCGCGCCGGACGATCCGCGCCGCGCATCTGCTGGAGCATGGCTTCGATATTTACGATTGGAAGCGGATGCTGGAGCAGCCGGCCGATCTCGATACGATGCCAATGCCCAAGGCTCCCAACGGTGTCGTGAGCATCCGTTCGTCGGTGATTTCGTACGTCTGCGGGACGGGTCCGCCGCGACGCGCGAAGCAGCAGAAAACCGTGAACAGGAAAAAGCAGTCGTCCCCGCCGCAAACCGCGGAGCAGAGGAAGCAAGGGGCGACACCGGCCGGGAAGGCCGTTCGTTAACGCCCGGGGGCGCCGCCTGCGACGGTGGCGGATATAGCTTCAGGGTGGGACAGTGCGGCTTCCCGCCTAAGCCAACTTTGGGACGGCAAACTGCCACCGCTGCCCGAAACGGGGCGCTGGCCCAGTATTTTATGCTTTTTTGGATCGCCGAGCGGCTCTCGGCGCTTGGCTTCGATCTTGCTCCCGGTCTTCTCGAATTCGCTTCGAGAGGACGTTATGCGGAATACTTCGGGCCAGAAAGACGAACTGCTCGCCGATGTGCCGGACTCGGAACTGATGGCCGTCGTGCTGGAAGGCCGGCACGGCACCTATGCGGCCGAGGTTGCAGAGTTCTTTGCGCTTCTCCATCGCCAGCTTGGCGACCGAGGGCGCTCGCAGGCGTGGGGCGGGGTGGCGCGCCTCGTGCGCCGCCGCGAGCACGACCGGATGCTGACGACGGTTCAGTAGAGCGTCAGCTTGCGGGCTGGGGACCGTAAAGAATGACCACGAGCCGGCGGGGGCCGTGGGCGCCTTTGACGAGCCGGCCTTCGATGTCGCTGGTTCGAGACGGCCCGGAAACGAGATTGACCGCGCGGGGGAGGCGTTCGGGGAACGCGTTACGGAGGCCGGTGAACGCGGCTTCGAACGATCCCACGACCGTGTTGCGCGCAACGGCTACGAGATGCGTTTCGGGCAGGAACGCGAGCGTTGCAGGGCTTGCGGCGCTGGACGCAAGCACAAGCGTTCCGGTTTCTGCCACGGCCGCGAACGCGTGAGTAAGGGCGGCTGTGCCGTCTTCCGGCTTCTGTTCCGGGTTCCAGCGTTGTGGCGGGATGCTCCAGGGGAGCGTCGTGAGCCGGGGATCGTCTCCGATCAAGAGCTGTGCCGTCTGTTGTTGAAGATGGCTCTCGACAGATTGCGGAAGCGTCGCCAGATCGGGGATCACGATCACTTTCGCGCCGCGCGCTTCCAATGCAGCGATCAGGTCTCTTTCCCAATTCTGGAACGGGGCTTTGGCGCACGCGGGCAGCGGGTGCGTTGGGGGATGTGCGAGCCGTCCGGCGACGGCGCTCTGGCGGGTCGTCGCGGTGGTGCCGCTCGCGGCTTCCACGGCGGTGCGCACGCGGGCAAGGAATGCCGTTCGGCTCATCGCGGCACCCCGCGCTCGCGTTCGTTCCAGAGCTGCTGGAAGGTGCGTCCCTGGGGAGCGGGGAAGTCGCGGCTCGCCGTCCAGCCGCGGGCGAAGGGAAGCCTGCGGAAGGCGCCACGGGAACGGCCGAAAGCCGACAGCATGGCAATGCCGACCCGTGTTGCCGCGTGATAGAGGCGCGGACGACGCGCGACGAAGCTCCAGGCGGCAAGTGTCCAACGCTGCAGACGGCTTCCGCTCGTGGCGCGGCTTCTCTCCCGCCACGTGCGCATGAGGCCGGTCAGCGGAATTCGGACGGGGCAAACCTCCTCGCATTTGCCGCAGAAGCTGGATGCGGACGGCAGGTCGCTCGCCTGGTCCGCGCCGAGAAAAGCCGGGGTGAGCACCGCGCCGATGGGACCGGCGTAGACCCAGCCGTAAGCGTGGCCGCCGATGGCGTTGTAAACCGGGCAATGGTTGAGGCAGGCACCGCAACGAATGCAACGGAGCGCTTCGCCTAGCCCCGAGCGCAGCATCTCGCTGCGGCCGTTATCGAGGATCACGATGTGGCATTCGCCCGGGCCATCCGGGTCTGTGTCGAGGCGGGGGCCGGTGAGCAGGCTCGTATATGCCGTCATGTCCTGGCCGGTGGCGGAGCGGGCAAGGACGCGGAGCAGCGTGGCTGCATCCGAGAGGGTCGGCACGACCTTGTCGATGGACGCGAGCACGATATGCGTTTTCGGCAGGTGGGCGGAGAGATCGCCGTTGCCCTCGTTGGTGACGATGATGGCCGAGCCTGTCTCCGCGACGAGAAAGTTTGCGCCCGTGATGCCGATGTCGGCTGCGAGGAAGCGCGCGCGCAGCACGGCGCGGGCTTCGGCGACGAGGGCTTCGGGGGTGGCGAGGTCGCGGTCGGGCGGGAGGTGGGTGTGGTGACGGCGGAAGTCGGCTTCGACGTCGTCGCGGCTGAGATGGATTGCAGGCACGATGATGTGGCTTGGCGTCTCGTTGCGGATCTGCACCAAATATTCGCCGAGGTCGCTTTCGAAGACTTCGAGGCCGAGGGTTTCCAGGTAGGCATTGAGGGCGATCTCTTCCGAGATCATCGACTTGCCCTTGGCCACAAGGCGGGCACCGCGTTCGAGAGCTATGTGGGCAATGACGGTGCGCGCTTCGGCGGCATCGGCCGCCCAATGGATGCGGACGCCTGCGGCTTCCGCCTTGTCGGCGAAGGCCGAGAGATAAGCGTCGAGATTCGCAAGCGTGTGGTCGCGGATGTCGCGGGCGGCGGTGCGGAGCGTCTCGAATTCGGGAACGCGGGCCTTGGCGGCTGCGCGCTGGGCGACGAGCCCGGTCGGCAAGCCGCTGAGCGCTTTGGCGAGCTTGGCGTCGCCGAGTGCAGTGCGGGTGTTCTCGCGGAAGGTGCGTGTGGCGGGCGTCACGGAGCCGTCTCTCCCGCGCTGCCGGCAATGGGCGGCTCGGCGAGTTCGCCCGCCAACACTTCCGCTATATGGCGGCAGGGGAGCGGATTTCCTGTGCGGCGTAGACGTCCCGCGAGATGCATGAGGCAGCCGAGATCGCCTGCCGTCACGAGATCGGGCGCGGTGGATGTGAGATCCGCGATGCGCCGGTCCGCAATCGCGGTCGAGACTTCCGGATATTTGACGGAGAAGAGGCCGCCGAAGCCGCAGCAGGCGGTCGTTTCAGGCGCTTCGACGAGTTCGACCCCCGCAACAGAGGAGAGGAGGCGGCGTGGGGCGCTTTTGATGCCGAGCTCGCGCAGACCCGCGCAGGCATCGTGGTGCACCACGCGGCCCTCGAAGCGTGCGTCGCTTGCCGTTTGTCCACGCACGTTCGCGAGGAAGTCCGTCAGTTCGTGGACACGCTCGGCGAAGGCTTTGGCCTCGAACTCCGCATCGCTTTGGCCCTTGAACAGAGCAGGGTAGTGGAGACGGAGCATGGCCGCGCATGAGCCGGACGGGGCGACGACGAAATCGCAGCCAGCAAAGGCAAGGATCGTTTGGCGTGCAAGCTCGCGTGCGCTTTTCCGGTCGCCGGCGTTGTAGGCGGGCTGGCCGCAGCAGGTTTGCCCGTGCGGTACGACCACCGTGCAGCCGGCTTGCTCGATCAGGCGTGCGGCCGCGAAGCCGACGGAGGGTCGCATGAGATCGACCAGACAGGTGACGAAAAGGCCGACGCGTGGCTGCAAGGCGTGCTCTCTGATCGCTCAGTTGGGCGTTGCGCGAATCCTAGATGCTTTCGCTTTTTCGTGGAAGCGAAACGGCTTGGGACGGGCGGCTCGCGGCGCGGCCTGTGTGTTGCCGGAGTGGCCGCGACATGCGAGACTCGCGGGCCGTGCCGACGGGGATTTTTCCCGCGGCTGAGAGAGAATTCGAGAGATTGACTGCGCGATGTCGCTGATCGAACTGCCGCTGCCTGATTCTGCCGTGATGAACGCCCGCGATCAGATCGTTCGCGATCTCGTGGGCATTTGCGGCGAGGGGGCAGTGATCTCCGACGAGGACGGACGGCGCACGTTCGAGACGGACGCGCTGACGGCCTATCGCCGGATGCCGCTGGCCGTGGTGCTGCCGACCTCGACGGAAGATGTCGCGGCGGTGCTGAAATATGCCAAGGCGCACGGGATCAAGGTGGTGCCGCGCGGTGCCGGAACATCGCTGTGCGGAGGTGCGCTGCCGGCCGAGGATGCAATTGTGCTCGGCGTCTCGAAGATGAACCGCGTGCTGGAGCTCGACTATCAGAACCGCTTCGCTCGTGTCGAGACGGGTATCACCAACCTGGCGATTTCGGCTGCCGTGGCCGAGGAGGGGTTCTTCTATGCGCCCGATCCGTCGAGCCAGCTTGCGTGCACGCTGGCCGGCAATCTCGCCATGAATTCGGGAGGCGCGCACTGCCTCAAGTATGGCGTCACGACGAACAACGTGCTCGGCGTCAAGCTCGTGACGATGGATGGCGAGATCGTCGAGATCGGCGGATCGTACCTCGACGCGGAAGCTTACGACCTGCTGGCGCTCATCGTGGGCTCGGAGGGCCAGTTCGGGATCATCACGGAAGCCACCGTGCGGATCCTCCGCGCCGCCGAGGGTGCACGGCCGATGATGATCGGGTTCGAGACGTCGGCGAAGGCCGGGATCTGCGTCGCGCGCATTATCGCGTCGGGCATCATTCCCGTTGCTATCGAGTTTATGGATCGCCCCGCGATCGAGGTATGCGAAGCCTTCGCGAAGGCAGGCTATCCGACCGATGTGGAAGCCTTGCTGATTATCGAGGTGGAAGGTTCGGAGCAGGAGATCGTGGACCGCCTCGCCTATATTGCGAGCATCGCGCACGAGCTCAATCCGCAGGCGCTTGTCGTCAGTGCCTCCGACGAGCAGAGCGCGAAGATCTGGAAGGGACGGAAATCGGCCTTCGGGGCGATCGGCCGGCTTGCGGATTACTACTGCATGGACGGCACGATTCCGCTCGGACATCTGCCGCACGTGCTGGAAGAGATTTCCGCCATCTGCGCGCGGTATGGGCTGCGTGTCGCGAACATTTTCCATGCGGGCGACGGTAACCTGCATCCGCTCATCATGTATGACGCGAATTCTCCTGGCGAGATCGAGAAGGCTGAGCGTGCGGGCGCAGAGGTTCTCAAGCTGTGCGTGTCCGTCGGTGGCTGCCTCACGGGCGAGCACGGCGTCGGGATCGAAAAGCGCGATCTCATGCGTGCGCAGTTCACGGACGAGGATCTTGCCGTGCAGCTCCGCATCAAGGCAGTGTTCGATCCCGATTGGCTGCTCAACCCAGGCAAGGTGTTCCCGCTCGATGCGGTGGAGCAGGCGAAGGCCGAGGCAGATCGCGTGGCGCGCGGCGGAGTGTCTGCTGCCGGCCCGGCCGAAGCGGCTTGAGGAGCGGCTGATGGACGACATCATGAGGCCCGCCACCGAGTGGGAACTCAAGAGCATGATGACGGCGCTCATGGAGCGCGCGATCCCTGTCGAGATCATGGGCGCGGGTTCGAAGCGCGGCGTGGGCCGGCCGGTGGCGGCGCCGGTCGCGATGACGACGGCGGGGATCCGCGGCATCTCGCTCTACGAGCCCTCCGAGCTCGTCATGGCGGCGCGTGCGGGGACGCCGCTCACGCAGATCGAGGTTGAACTCGCATCTCGGGGGCAGATGTTGCCGTTCGAGCCTATCGACCTCGGGTCGGCGCTTGGTGCGGGGGCAGGGGTGCAAACCATCGGTGCGGTGTTTGCCGCCAATCTCTCCGGTGCGCGCCGTATTTCGAATGGGGCGGCGCGCGATCAT
>ERZ869909.2357-NODE-2357-length-12703-cov-150.644781_pt1 | contig 12703 bp, 18 predicted proteins | sample MGYA00520892_ERZ869909 | MGnify/ENA primary metagenome ERZ869909 (study PRJEB32215, sample SAMEA104723947) | bioreactor metagenome | biome: bioreactor; feature: anaerobic bioreactor; material: water | place: China | collected 2015-03-12 ... | reverse complement strand
AAGGCCATCGATTGTTGAACTTTGTTCAGCTCGCAGAAAAAAGCCGTTACCCCGAGTTGGCGGAATGGTCAGAAAAGTTATTCTTTTCCGCAAAGCGCATATGTGAGCAAGAGGTAATTGCTCAGCTCCGCAACGCCGGCAACCGATAGCAATTGATCGAGGAAAAGCATAGGAATTTTATGAAAAATCAAAAGGCAACCACAGCTAGTGAGCGTGCCAATCTACGACCCAAAAGTCATAACATTGGGCACCCTGGTGTGTTTGTAAGCGTCGCCCAAAGCCAAACGTCATCCGCTTATAAGCGGTTTCAGGAGCTAGCAAACCCACTAGCTACACGCGGTAACACCAAGACTGACTCCACAGGCATAAAGTAAGCAGGAAAAGGGCTACAGCCCGATAAGCATGGGCGAAGTAGCCCAAACACGCAGAGAAGGAGCAACACCCATGTTGATGAAGAAAATGATCCCCGTTGTGATCGTCGGCCTGGCACTGAACACCGGATTAGTCCAGGCGGGAGGGTATATTGATCAACCTGCCCACACTCTCTATGAGAATGGAAGGCTTTTAGAGTCCACGGTTCAAGCTCATAGCTACCGAAAATCTATATCGGGGCCGGCTGGGTGCAGTGTTCCAGCGGAGTCCGACAATCCTGATGCGGGTGACTGCATGTTAGAGCTTGGGTCCTTCGAAACGGGAACCTGGATTTTTCAAGGAGGTGAGGGTTGTACCTTGGTGGCTGTAGAACTTGAGAAAATGGAACAGCTCAACATGGGCGAGGGCAAGGTAATCGATTTGCCGTTACTTCGTACAACGGCTGAGGCCGTTGCCTGTCCAACTTGATTCCAGATCAGCCTTCGGTAAGCCGAGGGCTGTCGGGAGTCGCTTCACTAAGGCGGTTACCGACAGCCAACTGATGGAGGATAGGACCAATGAGCAAGTTCATCACTCAAGTCATCCGCATGCCGGATTCCCCCGAAGCTAGGTCAGCGATCTCCAACGGTATCCGTGACCTAGTGGATACGCACGGTGGATCGATCACCGGGCAGTCGCTCGAGGACGAAATGACGCTGGCAGAAATGTTTGAGAAGCGCTTGAGCGATCACGACGCCGAGGAAGCCCGCCAGGAAGCGGCGGACCTGGCAGCGGTCAAGTGATCGAGGAAAAGACCAATGAACGAAGCACCGAACATTGAATCAGCCATGCCATGCGAAACGCCACTGAGACGGGCTGCCTCAAAGGACAATACAATTAAGCCATTAATTAGCGATGCTGAGGTTGGAAAAAAGAGGTTTAGAAGATTACTGAGGGACATTGTAGTGCTAATGGTCATGCTGGCAGCTCTAATGTTGGGCGCAAGCCATATTGACCAACCTCTTGCGCACCTCTTCGCTTTTATCTTTTTCATGGCGCTCGCCACTGCCTTTATGCTTTTCAGTCAGGCAGCGCATGACGACGCCTATTGTCCTCTTGAGAATGTAGACATAGCCAAGCTAATAGAAACATTGGAAACGCCAGAGGCCAAAGAAATACTTAGGCTATGGCTTGATGAACAAACTCCGATCAGAGAAATCAATAGAAGAAGTCTGGTTGAGCGAGACATGAGGATAGCTTTTATTGCTCGGCATCAAGCAAGGCTAAAGAAGGAAAGCGCCGAGGCTGAGAGCATCATAATTAGTTTTAAGGACGAGCCGAAGGGCGGGCAGATCCGGCAATTCAAGTCACGACAGAGCCCTTCACATTCACGTCCAGGGAAATAGGAAATGGCTTGATGGCGACTTAGGAACGCAAGCAAGCGCAGAAAGCCGACTAAGAGGGGTGGGGGATGCTCAACATTGCTGTTACTATTATCAATAAAGGTTTCATGACAAAATTTTGTCAATTATGGCTTGTATCCGTACTGGGGCTCGTCATTTACAAAGGGCAGCCGATTGATATGGCTACTGTCATTACGGCGATAGTTGTACAGTTTGTCCTCGTTGCGGGGCTGATGGTTGTCTGGCCATTGGCTAAAAGGGTAATCCGCAATAACGCCAATAAGAATAAATAGGAAAGCGTGATGCTCACCAACGATGACTTTACCACTGACCCTATCGAGGGCGAGGTTCACGCCGCACTAGCTCGCTACAAGATGGCCCTGATCCGTACCGGACATAGAGGTGTCTGGCACCGCTTCATGTGCTGGGCGGGTGACAAGGACGCTATTTCCCTGCAAGCCGAACTTGACCAAGCGGAGCGGCACGCAAAGTCGGTCATTGGCAAGTCCCCTGCGCATCGCTCGGTCTTGGAGGGAATCGTTAAACAGCAGCCAGATTCCATGGCACGAAAAGACAACCTGCTTTCACTTCTGAGCGAAAGCATTGAGGTATAGGAAAAGAACTATGGACCCTTTGGCGGAATCGATAATAAGCTCAGCATTTCAGCATGCTTTGTATACGTTGTCTTTCGTGGTGGGCGCGGCCCTTCTCATCGTTTCTCTTTTCTGCATGTTTGTTGCGTCAGTCACTGACCGAGGGGCGGAGTTCGGGCATGCGCTCATGATGGGGGGCGCAGGCCTGGTCGCACCTAGCCTATTTCAAATGCTCATAGTCTTGTTTGAGGCAGGCGCAGAGGTTCCAATGTGGCTACCGCTTTCCGTCAACGTAGTATTTCCCATAGTAGGTTGCGGCTTTGCTATATACGGCCTGTGCCAATATAAGCGAGAGAAGCGCAATCAGGCCGAAGCAGTCAACTGATCGAGGAATGGACAATGCCACGTCGGCTTAGTGCTGAAGAATGCGAGGCCAGGTACGAGGCTTTGGGGGAAGCTGCCGATCACTTGCGCCTCACCTGGACCCATGACCCTGTTGAGATTGAACAGGGGCTAGAAATGGCCGACTGGCTGGATGGCCAAGCGGAAGCCTGGCTACGTGAAGCGCGTCGGCGGAAGTCCAGCTGATCGAGGTAAAGGGGAAGGCCATGCAGAAGCTCGCTCACCGATTCTATTTGTACGGCTACCAAGGAAGGATACTACCCAGGTTGGTACGACAGATAATTGCGGGTTCCAGGTTTCATCGTGCCTGGCTAGCCGGAAATATGGGGCTCTTTGAAGATAATGGGGTGCGGTACAGAGTGGGGCAACCCTACGGCAGCACTTCTCCCCTAAAGGCGCCGGGAAAAAGAGAGGAGTGAAGGGAATGGTTGAGATAGCGACTTGTATTGGCTGCGGTTGCGACGATCACCGCGCCTGCTGGGACAAGGGGGCAGGGCAGCCATGTAGCTGGCTTCGTGTGGACCGAAAGGCTCGCCAGGGAGTGTGCAGCGCCTGTCCCGAGCATACCGCCCGATGGGATGCGGGCGATACATCCCCTGGTGTCCCGTCAGAAACCTTGAGGAAGGCGATGCGGCTCCCAGACCTAAACGTGCCGCCTTGCCCCAACTGCCAGGCCGACCAGATGTATCACCTCTGTGCCTCGCACATACCTGGTCGTGCTGCTTTTCGGAGAAATGGCTGGTACTGCCAGGCATGCGGCTCAGGGCCTTATCAGCTTGGCAGCGTTAAGGAAAAGGACACGGCCGCCACCGCTACATCTCTAACCGCGCCAGGCAGCCACCCAACAGCTGTTCACTAAACAAAGAAGTACAGAGGGTGATATGCAAATAACGGAACAGGAAGCTCGCCTGCTTGCCGAAGCGAAAAAGCTTTGCCGGCGCGTCCAAGCTTACCGATCGGCTATCGGTGATACGCTTCCCCTACAAGCGATCACCCCTTTGCTCGAGGCAGGTAGCCGGGCTGCCGATACCCAGCTCTCAGCCCGAGACGAAGGCCAACAGCTCACTACCGTCAACGTCGAGCCAGTTGCGCAGGTTATCGACGACCTGGCGGCCGATCTTCGCCGCCGTGCAGATGAGTTGGGTCGGCTCGCTGGATCTCTGAGAGACACAGGCGACTTGGATGAAGCTGTCGCGGCTGTCTCAGTAGCAGTCAGCACCGCCAACCTACGTCTCGATCTCTTGTTGAGCAGGCCAATTCGTGAGCTACAACGGGCTACCACCAACGGCCGGCCGGACGCTGACTCACTTCAGCCATGAATCAGCTTTGCTGAGTAGTGACGCAGAAGGGATTGTGGTCTACTCTAGGTGCCTTTAAGGCACCTTTTTCAGGTACGAGTGTGAGCCAGCAAATTTCTTATCCCAAAGGCGATCTCCGCCGCATGCTGCTTGTCCTCGGCGCGATCGATGCCACGCCGGACGCCACTCTTGTGAAAATCGCTGCCCGGACAGGCCTAGACAAGAAGACCATTTCAAACCTCATCCATAGCGCAGCCGAACAAGCGCACGTCAGCATCGAGAAGAGAGGGGCGGTATATACCGTTACCGCCTGGGGGCCAGTCATCAAGAAATCAGGTGCAAAAATGGCATTGACAGGTGCGTTAAACGCACCTATTATGGTTACGTCAATGCCTGATCGAGAAAAGCACTAAGCATTGGCCAAGAAAAACCTCTCATTCATTCTCAGGGAACTGAAATGCTCATGCTGAAGAAAACCCATCTTCTCGTTACAGCCCTGGCTTCGGCCCTGGTGGCACTTCCCGCTGCTGCGGATAACAACATCACGATCGGCGGTATCGCCGGCACCACTGGTGTCGGTGCAGATGTGTCCTGGCGGTTTCATGACAACTTCGGCCTGTCTGCTCGCTATACCAGCGGCCTGAGCTGGTCTGGCGATTTCGATGACGATGACATCGAGTACGCCGGCGACATCGATCTGCGCGCCGGCGCGCTGACACTCGACTACTACCCGTTCTCGGGTGGTTTCTTCCTCACAGCCGGGATCATGCTGCCCGACATGGAGGCCAATGCCACCGGCCGTGCGCGGGATGGGATGACCTATGAGTTCGAAGGCAACACCTATACCGCCGCACAACTCGGTGAAGTGCGTGGCACGGTCACGGTCGCCGATGGTGTGCAGCCCTATCTGGGTCTGGGCTACCGCCGCTCGCATGCCAGTGGCTTCGGGTTCTTCGGTGAGCTCGGTGTGATGGCCACCAACCTCGATGTCTCCCTGTCGACCAGCAACGACTACGAGAGCACCGATGCGCAGTTCCGCCAGGATCTGCGCGCCGAGGAACAGCGCATCAAGAATGATATCGACAAGTTCCCGGTGTACCCGGTGGCTCTGGTTGGTGTGACCTACACTTTCTGAGGAGAGGTTGGCCATGGCCCGGCTTAGCGCCGGGCCATTTTTTTTGCTTTCGAAAACGTGGAGAGAGGAGAGAAGGGAGGCCATCCACATCAAACACCAGGGCTGGCCAGAGTAGGGCGAGCGAACCTAGCCCAAGCGCTCGCGCTTGAAGATCGGATCGTAGAACACTTCCTTGATCTTCCGCTCATGCATGAACACAGTGATATCGATCGTGGTATAGAGTTCGCGCATGATGTCGTTTACATCGAGCAGCCGGCCGGCCTCGGACTTGCGGATCAGGGTCACGATGCGGTTGAACGTCATTAGCGCACTGCCGGCATGCGTCGTGGTGATGCTCCCCGGGTGGCCATTGTTCAACCCTTCCAGGTACTCGAGCGCGGCGCTATCGCGTAGCTCAGCCAGGAAGATGCGATCGGGGGAAAGGCGCATGCATGCCGCCAGACAGTCAGACACGCTCATGCGGCCTTCTTCGGGCTTGCCGTAGAGCAGGTGGCCTTCCTCGGATTGTTCTTCCCTGAGAAACAGCTCATGCACATCCTCGATCGTAATGATGCGCTCGCTGGCGGGCACCTCTAGGAGGAACGTCCGGTTGAGCGTGGTCTTGCCGCTGCCGGTTTTGCCGGCGATCACGATATTGCGTTTGGTCTGCACGGCACGCCGGAAGAAGCCCACCAGGTCTCTCTCCCGAAGCAGGCCCAGCAGCTCCACCTCATCCTCGTCCAGCCGTTGAAAGTCTCGGCGATTCATGCGCTCTGCCGCTTCGTCGGGCGTTGGCTGATTGAAGCTGACGTTGCGCCAATCGGCAAAAGCGCCTTCAGCGTCAAGTTGCTCGAGCGTCTTGACCACAGCCGAATGCTTTCGGAAGGCTACCAAGATCGATCCTTCGATGACCGCCGGCGGCATGCAGATGATGCCGCGCGCTCCGTTGGGTAGGATCACGTTCACTACCGGATCGTCATCGAGCCGGTTGGTATGGATCAGGGTCTGCCGGAGCCGCCCCAGGTAGTTCCAGTCCAGGTCCGGGCGATCGATGATCTGCTTGCCTGTATGGGTCTGGCAAACCACTTGGCCAGGGCGGTTGAAACGGATCTCTGTCACCTGCGGATCGTCGAAGTATTCCTGCAGGGGTTCGAGAGTTAAGTTAACGGTATAATGGCGGTTAAACACCTGCCCTTGCACTGTTTCAGTGGCGTCCATTGATACTCTCCAGGCCGTATACGTCGCTGAAATCCACGTCGCGGGCGACAAAAATGCTCACATTTTCCCCATGCGAGACATAGAGCGTCGGCGGGATGTTGATGTTATTGCGCAAAGCCTCTTGGGCCAGGGCCTGGCTAGAACTTGCGGTGGAGGACAGTTCAACCGTGGCCGTGCCTTCGTTGGCCGCGTTGACGACCGCGCTGCCGGCGTCACTCAGGACCGAGAACATGATGGCGGCGCCAAACCGCTCCCAGAAATGCGTATCGACCTGGCCCGGGATACCCGAGCTACCCAGCCGGTTGGTGCCAGGGCTGTTCAGCGGGATATGGACGTGGTGCGGCGTGCGAATGTCTTCCCAGAGAGCGAACACCCGGGCTTGGCCCTGAGATATCCCGCCTTGGACAGTGCCGATGGCCGTTGACCCTTTGTCGATCAGCACGACACTGTTGTCCATCGAATAGATATCGCGGCTGATTTGGCAACTGATCATGCCCGGCACCGTGGTGTCGAGTTCGCTCGTCGTGCCACACGGAATGCTCTGCCCCTTGGCGAGGGTCAGGGAGGGATTGGCCACCATAGAGGCTCGAGCAGAACGAGTGGTGGAGGGGTTCAACAGGCCGCCCAGCTCGGCGTTGCTGTTATTGCCACCCCCGCCAAAGGAAGCAGCGAGGAACGGCTCACCCTGGCCAGCCTGGCCGCCATCGTAGTTGCCCGCAGCACTTGCCCCGGCATTACGGTTTTCGGTGGGCAGAGTGCCCGCCAGGCGGCGCTCGAGCACCAGTTGGGCCGGGTCTACTTCCTCGCTTCCACGGCCAGCCGTGTAATTGGTGGTGCGCTGCTGCCGGAATTCGGCAGGCTCGGGCGTGCTGGGCGGTTCCTGCTCCACCTCGGCTTGCCTGTTACGCTGTTGCTCCATGAATTCGTTGTAGCTCTGGGCCGCGCGGCCGAAGGGCTCTAGTACGCTGTTACCCCGGCGTGAGGGTGCTGTCGCCGGCGACGTGGCCACGGCGGCGGGTGCCGCTTCCTCTTCGGCCGGGCTCAGGCGCTGAATCACCATGTAGCCGACCAGTCCGGCCAGACCAACGATGATCAGCATGCAGAAACCGATCAAGGCCTTCAGGCCTGGGGCCGAAAAGCGACGATCGGCTTCCTCATATGCCCCTTGCTCGTAGTCGTGGCTCTCGTGATCGCCTTGCTCGTCCGCGCGGCGCTGCTCGTCATAGATATCGTCGAGATCTATGGGCTGAGTCATTGGCCTGTCTCCCTGTTGCGAATCACGCGGCGCACCTGGCCCGAGGACGTGCCAGTAAACTCGTTATGCTTCGTGGGATCGTAGCCATTGTTGATCACACCAATCACACGCTGCCCAGAGCGGATGTACCAGGTTTGGGCGACTTGCTGAGCTACCAGAATGTTGCTGTTCGCGCCTTGAGGATGAACGTTCACCCTCGCTTCCTGCCCGTCAGGCCCCACCGCCCATATCGTCGGCAACTCAGCCGCCGGGGGGAACTTGAAGTAGGTGAAACGATAGTCGTCCCAGATATTCATCGGGGCGATTGATTCACTACCGCGATCATTCGACATGATGTACGCGAGGTTGACCTCGCCCTCGCCATAATTGCCGCTGAGGGCATCGGCAATGCGCTGCTGCTCGCGTTCGGCTTCAGCCGCAGCCATTTCCCTGGCACGCTCTTCCTCGGGATAGGTGTATCTCAACTGCACCGTTGCCCGGCGCAGCGACCAGGGCGTCTGGATATTGTTGCGCACGGTATTGCCGTGCTCATCAGTGGATTCCCAATCACCGATATACTCGAGCAGGATGTTGTAGACCCGTTTGGTGGTGATCAACGTCAGGTTGGTATCACCATCAGCCGCTCGCGGCTTGATGAAGATGTGGTTCCCATGCTCGGCCAGCTCCCAGGCGTTGGGATCGCCGAACGCATGGGTCACGTACTCCTCATCTTCGGAGAGCCAAATGTGGGTCTGCAACCCCACCACGGCATCGATCTTCACCAGGTCGGTTTTGCTATAAGGCACCGTCTTGATGCGGTAGTCATCAGGTGACTCGATCAAAGGCTGCAAAGCATGGGCAGACGCGGTGAACAGGGTAGCGCCTAGAAGCGCGATAGCGAGTCGGCGGGTGCGTGCTTGTAGCCGGTTCATTAGTTGCCCTCTGGGTGTACCCGATAGCCGCTGACGCGATAACCAAACGGGTTGATGCTGCGCTCTTCGATCGTTGCCGGTATCGCGCGGTAGTTGTATCCGAACGTCGCTATCCAGTGCCGCGGCGGCTCGTCATAGTTGTCGCGCACGTTATGCCGGACGGTCGTGAAGCGCACCGTTGCAATCTGGGCATCGGTGTCGATCACCTGGGAACGTATTGCCACCTTGATCTTGAAACGCTGGCCAAGCGTATTGAGAAGGGCGTCAGGGCCTGTCTTGATCTTCTCGCGATAGTCTTGCGCCAGGTCCGGAGAGGCCATCAGGCCCACCGCGTCCCAATCGCGCTGAATCGTGTTCCACTCATAGGACTCGTAATGCCGGACAAACTGAGTTGCCCAGTAGGCATCCTGTATCTCGCCGTAGCTGTCTTGCTCGACGATCATCGAAACCCGCTCTGGTACGCCGGTTTCCGAGTTAACGGTCCACAGCCAATCGGGTGCCGGTTGCGAAGCCCTCAAGAAAACCACCGTCGCGACGATAATACCTAGTACGCCGATGGCGCCCCCAACCACTCCGATGCGCTTTGAGGTCCGGGCGCCCTTCAGGATCAAGTTGAGGTTGTCACGCTCGAGGCCTTGCCGTGAGTCCAGGTAGGCGGCGACTTCATCGCGAGTCACCTTCTTTTTTTGGGGTCGCTTCATTCTCATTGGGCCGTTCCGTCCTGAACATTGCATGAGGCCAGACCGACACAGGACGTCGGCACGACCGATGGGGCTGTGTTTTCCACGTTGCATACCTGCGTATCAGTTGATGAGCTGATGATATTGGATTATCATCGTTTTTGCAATATCGATGATAATAGCACGTCATCATATCGCACCACAACGAAACCGATCGGGGGAGTGAGATGTGAAAAACGCAAGCTGGTTAGCCGTGCCTTTCGTAGCCGCGATGCTGGCGTCAGGGAATGCTCAAGCAGCATCGCAGGATGAGTGCGCAATCTGGATCTGTGCGCCCGGGGGGTTCCCGTCAGGGTGCGCTGCGGCCCATGCCGCAATGGTGTCGCGTATAAAAGACCTCAAGCCGCCTTTACCATCCTTTGGCGAGTGTGCGGTATCAGATCCCGGTATGAGCCAGATGGGGGCGCGTCATGGCCGCGCGGCTTACGTGCCTGAACACACCGTCTGCGATAGTTGGAGGTGGACCGGCGGCAGAGAAGACCGCCAGGAATGCGTGTCATACCGGCGCGTGCCGGAGCGGTATGTTCACAACACCACCTGCACCACACACCATGAGACAGGGGAGCGGACGCCGGCGGAGTGCACCAGGACGGTTCGCTTCATTGAGGTCTACGTGGATGGTGCGCTGGCTGGCCCAACGTATTACTGGTGAGCCGGACAGAACCTCTCTGAGTTGAAGCCCACCAGCTTCGGTCCACATTCCTCGGATATCCAAGCAGGACCAGCAAATACTGAGGACCATTCATGTCCCTACCCAACTTCACTTGGGAGGCCGGCCGGCTTCTCTGCTATGTCGGCCGCGTGGCCACGGCAATCCGAATGAACACCCCGTACAGCGGCGCGTACGACCCTCGGGCACCGCATCATGCCGATGACGTGATGTGGCTGGCCGACTCGCTCCATCACTTCGAGCGCCTGGGCCAAGCGCTCCAAGTATCAGATCTGCAGGCCATCGAAGACACATGCAACGACCTGCTCTCCATCTATTCGGATTATGAGAGTCGAGCCGCTGGCGTGAGGCCCGATCCTGCCGCCACCTTTGAACGGCAGACAACGTTCAGACTCAACGAGGGCAGAGCCATTCTGCTGGCCATTCGTGACGAGGCCCGACAGTGGCGTACCGGCGGGTCAGCTAACGGACCCGAACCACAAGGCGCCTGAAAGGAGTAACACCCCATGACCTATGTAGAACGCTTCCAAGCTGCCCAAAAGCGCACCGGGCGCCTTGGCCTGCCCGTTCCTGCCGTGAGCGCCACCGATGCTCGTTTCCTTACTGAGCCGGGTTTGTCGGCGCTGCATGACGTGCTGAATGGCATTTATGGCGAGCTGACGCCACGCGATTTGGTCGCGCGGTGCGTGCCGATCCATCGCACGTTGCGGGAGACGATTTCCCTGACGCTGGGCTGCGATGCGGTGCTGACCATCGGCCACGTCGAGACGCCCGAGAGGACGAGGTTCAAGCGCTCCGAAGCTGATTACCTGGCCAACCTGGAGGGCACCTATCTCGCCGACCTGAATCAGTTGCACTGCTGGTTGACGCTGCCCTCAATGGAGCTTGTCGACCTGACCCTGCTGACCAGCCTCTCGGCAATCAACCAGTGGGACGCGACGCCCGTGGGCCGGCCTATTCTGCGGCACGCTGATGAGTTGAGTGCCGGCCTTTCCTTCCATCCGATGCTGGTGGGCGAGGCGTTCTTTGATGAAGTCGGCCGCCGGCATGGCGTCTGGATGCTGTAGCAGTTGCGATGACCCTACCAAGAGCAGAGGCCATGCATGACACTCTGCTCTTCTCGCTTTGATGACTTGCCTTGCGCTGCAATGTTATCCTTTTATAATCAGTGTCTTAGTTCGCATAATCAGGATTATGTTCAATCGTCCGTTTCAATCGGTCGTTTCAATTCCTTCCTCAATGGGCCATCAGTGATCGTCCCGCCCATCCCGGCCTCGGCCGGGATGAACAATCTCCCCAAAGACTGTATATTAGCGCGCTCGCAATCTAGGTCCGCCGGCGGCGGGCAACCAGGTCCCGAACCCGGAAGATCCATGCAGTCTCCAGCCGGAACCTCATCACCCTCGCTTGGGACCGTCCTCGAGCGCTACCGCACCACTGTTTCCATCCTGAAGAAGGGATTCATCCAGGAGTCATACCGTATCGCCAAGATTCGGCGGTACGAGCTATGCAGCCTCTCGATCGATGCCATCACCAGCGTCGATATCGCCTCATACCGCGACCAGCGCCTGACCGAAGTCAATCCCAAGACAGGACAGCCTATCTCGCCGGCGACGGTGCGCCTCGAGCTATCGCTGCTGTCGAGCGTGTTCGATGTTTCGATGATCGAATGGGGGCTGGTCGATGAAAATCCGGTAAAGCGCATCCGCAAGCCGAAGCTCCCACCTGGACGTTCCCGTCGCCTGACACCCCGCGAGGATCGTCTGATTCGCAGCTACTGCGTCGTCCATCCGAACCCGGAGCTGTTCAGCATCTATGTCCTGGCGCTCACCACGGCGATGCGACAGAGCGAGATCCTCGGGCTCCGCTGGGAGGATGTGGACTTGAAAGCGCAGGTTGCGCACCTGGCGGACACCAAAAACGGCCACAGCCGAGACGTGCCCCTCTCGATTGAGGCGAGGAAGGCGATTCTACGGCTTGCCCCACGGCCTGAAGGCCGCTTGTTCTCGTACACCTCGAGCGGGCTGAAGAGCACGTGGCGTGCGATGGTGAGGAAGCTGGGTATCGAAGATCTACACTTCCATGATTTGCGGCATGAGGCGATTTCGCGCCTGTTTGAGCTCGGCTCACTCGATGCGATGGAGGTGGCGGCAATCTCTGGGCACCGATCGATGGCGATGCTCAAGCGCTACACGCACCTGAAAGCAAGGAAGCTCGTGAAGAAGCTCGATGCCGGTAAGCGAGTCAGCCGGCAGCAAGTGATGAAGCACTTCATCCCCTACCCTGCCTATCTCGAGAAAGCGGGAAGGGGCAAGGTGTTGATCACCTTCCCTGATTTTGATCCCATGCAGCACCCCGTACAGAGCGATTGCCCGATAGAAATCGAGCAGATCGCCAGGGCGCTCTTGTGCCACAAAATCGCGGTGACGCTGGCAGACGGCGCGAAACTACCTGAGCCGGAAACCCATGTGCTCAGGACCGTCAGGCCTGTCACGGTCTATGTTGACCCCCTGGCTGCGCCAGGTCAGCAACTGGCTGAGTCCACAGACTAGACCCTGCTCTTTCACAATCAAGGTGGCCAACAACTCACGAAGCACATAGCCGCACAGGCGTGCGACTGTACTACTGAGGATGTCGCATGCTTGGTCTTGCTTCCCTGCCATTTCAGCGGCTTGCCAATCCGGTCGCTGGCAATCGGCTGCGCCAGAAGGAGTTGTCACAGAGGCAAACCGAACTGGCCGGTGCGCC
>ERZ869909.2356-NODE-2356-length-12710-cov-3.576269_pt1 | contig 12710 bp, 9 predicted proteins | sample MGYA00520892_ERZ869909 | MGnify/ENA primary metagenome ERZ869909 (study PRJEB32215, sample SAMEA104723947) | bioreactor metagenome | biome: bioreactor; feature: anaerobic bioreactor; material: water | place: China | collected 2015-03-12 ... | reverse complement strand
CATGCGTCGGGTCGTGGGCGTCGAACAGCCGGGCGCCAAGCTGCTGCTCGAAGCGCTTCAGCTTCTCCGGGGTGTCGCGCACGTGCAGGCGGTCCCCCGGGCGAATCGTCAGCGACGGCAGCCGTGCAACGAACAGGCCGGGGCCCCGCTCGATGCCGCCGAGCCGCATCTTGCCTTCGGTGCGCGCCAGCACCTCCGGCACCGTCAGGCCGGCGGCGCCGCTCTCCTCGCCCACGTGCAGCACCGCCTCGAACACGCGCGGAGAAGTGTCGGGCATGGGCGGCGTGCGCGGCGGCACCAGCCGCGGCGCCACCAGCCACAGGTACAGCACGCCGAACGCCGCCGCGCCCAGCGCGATCGGCGTGAAGTGGAAAATGCCCATCGGCGCCATGCCCATGCCGGAGGACACTTCGACCACCAGCAGGTTGGTCGAGGTGCCGATGGTCGTGCACATGCCGCCGATGATGGTGGCGTAGCCCACCGGCATCAGCACCGACGAGGCCGGCTGGCCGGTGCGCATCGACACGCTGATGAGGATCGGCAGCAGCATCGCGACCACGGGCGTGTTGTTCAGGAACATGCTCAGCCCGCCGGCCAGCACCAGTGCCGCCAACAGCGCGAACGCGGGACTGCGCAGCCAGATCCGCGCCAGCCGGTCGGCGACCGGCTGCAGGGCGCCGGTCACCTCCAGGCCGCGCGTGCAGATCAGCAGGGCCATGATGGTCACCAGCGCGTTGTTGCCGAAGCCCGCCAGGAAGCCGGCAGTGGTCAGCGTCTGGCCGGTGGGCGAAACGTAGGGGAACAGCTCGAAGCCGAGGATCAGCAGTCCGAGGATGACGATCGCCGAGGTCTCCATCGGGATGCGATCGCGGCTGAACAGGAACAGCGCCACCACCGCGAGCAGCATGATGGCAATGCCATGGGGATCCGGCGGCGGCGGCATGGAATCTCGACGGTCGTCGGGCGGCGCGCCCGGGGCGGGACACTTCTAGCACGCGCCGCCGCGGACCAGCAACCGCTGGCCAGGCTTCAGCGATAGCGGTCCAGCGTCCGGTCGAGCGCGGCAGCGCCCGGGCACAGGGTCTCGAAAGGCAGCGTCGCGAGCGGCTCGTGCACGGTCTGGTTCAGGGCGTGCATGTCCTGGCGACCGGTGTGCACGTACAACAGGCCGGTGAGCCACTCGCCGGCGAGGATCCGCTGGCGGATCTTCACGTAGGCGGCATCGCGGTCGGTCGGATCGTAGTCGCTTTCGACCTTGCGCAGTGCGATGTGGCTGCCGTCGTGCAGCTCCACTTCCATCTGCTCGCCCTCGTCGTAGCGGGCGCGGATCTCGTCGGCCGGCGGGATGAAGTCGGTGTGCACCGCCGGGTGGTAGAACTGCCGGCTGTAGGCGTAGCTCTTGGTCGAGTCCTCGTGGTCGTTGAAGGTGACGCAGGGCGACAACACGTCGATCAACGCGAAACCCTCGTGCGACAGGGCCGCCTTGATGAGCGGCACGAGCTGCGCCTTGTCGCCGGAGAAGCTGCGGGCGACGAAAGTCGCGCCGGCAGCCAGCGCCGTCAGCACCGGGTCGATCGGCGGCTGCAGGTTGACCTCGCCCTTCTTGGCCTTGCTGCCGATGTCGGCCGAGGCCGAGAACTGGCCCTTGGTGAGGCCGTAAACGCCGTTGTTCTCGATGATGTAGAGCATGCGGACGTTGCGCCGCATGGCGTGGCAGAACTGGCCCAGCCCGATCGACAGCGAGTCGCCGTCCCCGGACACGCCGAGGTAGCTCAGGTGGCGGTTGGCGGCCGCGGCACCGGTGGCCACCGAGGGCATGCGGCCGTGCACGGTGTTGATGCCGTGTGCCTGGCTGACGAAGTAAGCCGGCGTCTTCGAGGAACAGCCGATGCCGGAGAGCTTGACCATGCGGTGTGGCGGCAACGCCATCTCCCAGCAGGCCTGCACGATGGCGGCTGTCACCGAGTCGTGGCCGCAGCCGGCGCACAGCGTGGAAAGCGCGCCCTCGTAGTCGCGCCGGCTGAGCCCGAGCGCGTTGCGGGTCAGGCCGGGGTACTCGACCCTGGGCTTGGCGATGTAGGTCATGCAGCCGCTCCCTTGCTCAGGCGCTCGCGGACCGCTGCCACCAGCGGGGCCGCCGCCATGGGCAGGCCGTCGTAGTGCAGGATGGACTCGAGCCTGCGGCCGTCCACCGAGCACTCGTTGACCAGCAGCGAGCGGAGCTGGCCGTCCCGGTTCTGCTCGATGACGAAGATCCGCTCGTGCTCGTCCAGGAAGGACTGCACCTCGTCGTTGAAGGGGAAGGCCCGGATGCGCAGGTAGTCGCTGCGGACGCCCTCGCGGCGCAGCCGGTCTCGCGCCTCCCGTACGGCGTCGTCGCAGCTGCCGATCGAGATCAGCCCGAGCGAGGCCTTCTTGTCGGCGCGGTGCAGCACCGGCGTCGGCACCAGCCGGGCAGCCGTGGCGAACTTGCGCTTCAGCCGTTCCATCAGGCGCTCGTAGTCGCCCGCGTCCTCGGTGTAACCCGCCGCCTCGTTGTGGCCGGAACCGCGCGTGAAATAGGCGCCCTTCGGGTGCACGCCCGGCAGGCTCCGCCAGGGGATGCCGTCGCCGTCCGGGTCGGCGTAGCGACGGAACTTCTCGACGCGCTCCAGCTCCGCCGCCGACAGCACCTTGCCGCGATCCGGCCGGTAGGCGTCGTCCCATTGCGGCGCGCGGCACATCCAGTCGTTCATCCCGATGTCGAGGTCCGAGAGCACGAACACCGGCGTCTGCAGTCGCTCGGCCAGGTCGAAGGCCTGCACGGCCATCTCGAAGCACTCGGTGGGGTCGGCGGGGAACAGCACCGGGTGGCGCGTGTCGCCGTGCGAGGCATAGGCAGCCAGCGTGATGTCGCCCTGCTGGGTGCGGGTCGGCAGTCCGGTCGAGGGGCCGACGCGCTGCACATCGAAGATCACAGCCGGGATCTCGGTGAAATAGCCGTAGCCGATGAACTCGGACATCAGCGAGATGCCCGGGCCGCTGGTCGGCGTGAAGGCGCGCGCGCCGGCCCAGCTCGCGCCGAGCACCATGCCGATCGCGGCGAGCTCGTCTTCGGCCTGCAGCACGCAATAGCGCCGCTCGCGCGTGTCCGGGTCGGCGCGGAATCGCGCGCTGAACGAACGGTAGGCGTCCATCAGCGAGGTGGACGGGGTGATCGGGTACCACGCGCCGACGGTGGCGCCCGCATAGACGCAGCCGAGGCCGGCGGTGGTGTTGCCGTCCATCATCACCATGCCGCCCGTGGCCTGCATGGGCGCGGCGCGGAACGGCAGCGGGCACTCGAGATGCTCGCGGGCGTAGTCCCAGCCGAGGCGGATGGCCTTCATGTTGGCCTCGACGAGGCCCGGCTTCTTGCCGAAATTGTCCTTCGCGAGCTGCTCGATGACTGCCATGTCGATGTCCAGCAGCGCCGCGAGCGTCCCGACGTAGACCATGTTCTTCATCAGGATCCGGGTGCGCACGCCGTCGAAGGCCTCGTTGCACATTTGCGCGAACGGCACGCCGAGCACCGTGACGTCCTCGCGCGCCAGCACGTGGCTGCGCGGCCAGGTCGAGTCGTACAACAGGTAGCCACCCGGGCTGACCTCGGCCAGGTCGCGGGCGTAGGTCTGGGCGTTCATCGCCACCGCCAGGTCGACCCGGCCGGATCGCGCCCGGTGGCCCTCGTGGCAGACGCGGATCTCGTACCAGGTCGGCAGGCCCTGGATGTTGGAGGGGAAGTAGTTCTTGCCGGACACCGGGATGCCCATGCGGAAGAAGCTCTTCATGAGCAGCCCGTTGGCGCTGGCCGACCCCGTGCCGTTGACGTTGGCGAGCTTAAGCGTGAAATCGTTCACGCGCTCCGGCGCGTTCTTTCCGGGCATCCCGGCACCTCGTCAGACGCGTGGGGAATTTCGACGCGGCTCTTCTGCATGTCCCAGGCCGCCGTGGGACAGCGCTCCGCGCACAGGCCGCAATGCACGCACAGGTTCTCGTCCTTCACCATCACGCGCGCGGTGTGCTTGAGCGGGCCGGAGACGAAGAAGGGCTGGTCCAGGTTGTCGGCCGGCGCCTTCAGGCCGCGCCGCAGCGTCGCCTCATCCGCAAGGGGCAGGATGGCCAGGCAGTCGACCGGGCAGATGTCGATGCAGGCGTCGCACTCGATGCACAGCTTGTCGGTGAACACGGTCTGCACGTCGCAATTGAGGCAGCGCTCCACCTCTTGCGCGGCCTGCTCGGCCGTGAAGCCCAGCTCCACCTCGATGTCCAGTTTCTCGAAGCGCTTCTTCAGCTCGACGTGCGGCACCAGCCGGCGCTCGCGCGGGTCGAAGTCGTTGTTGTAGGCCCACTCGTGCAGGCCCATCTTGCGCGGCTCCATGCGCACGCTGCGCGGCCGGCGGCTGTCGAGCGAGCGGCCCTCGCAGTGGAGGTGGATCGAGATCGCCGCTTCGTGGCCGTGCGCCACGGCCCAGATGATGTTCTTCGGCCCGAAGGCGGCGTCGCCGCCGAAGAAGACTCCGGGTCGCGTCGAGGCGTGGCTGCGCTCGTCGACCACCGGGACGTCCCACTGGTCGAACTCGATGCCGAGATCGCGCTCGATCCAGGGGAAGGCGTTCTCCTGGCCGATGGCCAGCACCACGTCGTCGCAGGGATAGAACTTCTCGCCGCTGACGCGCTGGCCGGTGATGCGGCCACGCTCGTCCAGCTCGTACTCCATCAGCTCGAAAAGCATCCCCGTGAGCCGGCCGTCCTCGACCACGAAGGCCTTGGGCGCGTGGTTGACCACGATCTCGACGTTCTCCGCCTCGGCATCCTCCAGCTCCCATTCGGAGGCCTTGAAGAATGCCCGCGGCTTGCGCGCCATCACCTTCACGTCGCTGGCGCCGAGCCTGAGTGAGCTGCGGCAGCAGTCCATTGCCGTGTTGCCCACGCCGATGATCAACACGCGCGCGCCGATCCGGTCGACGTGCTGGAAGGCCACCGACTCGAGCCAGTCGATGCCGATGTGGATGTTGGCTGCGCCCTCGGTGCGGCCCGGCAGCTCGAGGTCCTTGCCCCGCGGCGCCCCGCTGCCGACGAACACCGCGTCCCAGCCTTCGGCGAGCATGGCCTTCATGCTCTCGATGCGGTGGCCGAGGCGGATCTCCGCGCCCATGCCCTCGATCACGCCGATTTCCTCGTCGAGCACCTCGGCCGGAAGGCGGAAGGACGGGATGTTGGCGCGCATCAGCCCGCCGGGCTTGTTCATCGCCTCGAAGATCGTGACCTCGTAACCCAGGGGTAGCAGGTCGTTGGCGACCGTGAGCGACGCAGGCCCGGCGCCGACGCACGCGATGCGCCGGCCGTTCTTCTGCGTCGGGACGGCGGGCAGCCTCGAGGCGATCTCGCCCTTGTGGTCCGCGGCCACGCGCTTGAGGCGGCAGATGGCGACGGGCTTGGCCTCGACCCGGCCGCGGCGGCAGGCCGGCTCGCAGGGCCGGTCGCACACGCGGCCGAGGATGCCGGGAAACACGTTCGATTCCCGGTTGACCATGTACGCGTCGGTGTAGCGCCCCTGGGCGATGAGCCGGATGTACTCCGGCACGTCGGTGTGGGCGGGGCAGGCCCACTGGCAGTCGACGACCCGGTGGAACCAGTCCGGGTGCTGGGTGTCGGTGGGCTTCACGAGCCGCTTGGCCGGGCCGCAGCATTCACGGCGCGGCGAACTCCTCTTGGTCGCACCCGTCTGCTGCGGGCGTCAGAGGGGAAGATTAAACCCTGGCGCGGGGATTACAACCGTTCGGCGACGAAAATTGCTGCGGGCCCCGCGCACCGGCCCGCTTCAGCCGTGCGGCGCCACGATGTTGAGGAATTCCGCGCCGCGCATCAGTGCGCGGAAGCTGGTCTGGTCCACGTGCACCAGGTCCTCGTGGTCGCCGGCCTCGAAATAGACTTCGTCGACGTTGCGCAGCCTGAGGTCGACGATGGTGGGCACGCGATAGTCCGGGCCGAGCGGCGGGATGGCGCCCTTCTCGCAATCGTAGAACAGCTGCTCGAGCTGGTCCTCGGGCAGGAAATCCAGCTCCGGCCGGCGCAGGCTCGCGCGAATCCGCTCCAGGTCCAGCCGCTCGCTCGCGGGCACCACTGCGAGCAGCGGGCCGATGCCGTCGGTGAGCACCACGGCCTTGGCGAGCGAGCGCGGGTCGACGTGTGCCTCGCGCGCCGCGGCCAGCGCGGTGCTGGCATGCTGGTGACGGAGTACCTGGTAGTCCACGCGCGTCAGGGCGAGCGCGTAATCCACGGTTTTCGCGATGCTCATGGGAAATCTCCGCCGGGTGTCGGTGCCATTGGATTATAGCCCCACCGGCTCGGCCCGCGCGGGCAGCCGGCCGCTTTCGACCAGCTCGCCGAACTCCTCGCCGAGGCGGCGCGAAGCTGCCATCGCCAGCTTCCAGCGCCGCAGCCGCTCGGCATCGTCGAAGGTCCAGAAGTCCTTGCGGTCGGGGATCTTTCCTCCGGGGAGGCCGGCAACGAATTCCTGCGAGGGGCAGAGGATCACGGTGCGCTCCAGCGCGCGCGTGCCCGCGCGGCGCCAGGGCAGCGGCTTGTCGAACCAGCCCGGCACCAGGTGTGGATAGAAGTGCGGGTACAGCACCAGGCCGTCGTCTCCCGACAGCGGGCAATCGAAGTGATAGTCGACCACTCCGCCGTCGCGGTAGCGCCCTGCAGGTGCACCGGGGATTTCCTCCACGCCCGCGAGCACCAGCGGCACCGAGCCGCTCGCCAGCACGGCCGGCACGAGATTGTCGGCCACCAGCGGCACCGCCAGCCCGGGCAGCAATGCCGGGTCGAGGAAGGGTGGGCGGTCGCGCGGGTCGTGGAACAAGACGCGCTCGAAGAACGCACCGAGCGTGCGGCGCGACACCAGGTTGGCGAGCCCGGCCAGCGCCAGCACGAGCTGCTGCGCCCAGGGGGTCTCGGTGGCCGCAAGGTGGCGCGCTCGCACTGCGGTGAGATTCATGCGCAGCAGGGGGTGCGCGAGGATTTCGGTCACGCCATATGGCCCGAGCAGCGACTCGAGGATGCCCCTGGAGACCGCGCTGACCTCGGCGGCCGAGGGGCGAGGCCCGTAGCGCTGGGCCAGGTAGGCTTGCTCGAAGCGCTCGAAGGCGGCGAGCGGATCGGCCTGGGCGTGACAACAGGAGCGCCATGCGCCGATCGAAGAGCCGATCAGGAACAGCTTGTTGCGCCGGCCCGCCACGAAATGCGTCGCCAGCACCCGGTCCAGCCCGCTGATGACCAGCCATTTCGCGCCGCCCGAAGCGCCGGCCATGACCGAGAAGGCATCCCGGTCAAACCCCTCCTCGCGCAGCACCCGCAATGCCGTCGGCCCGGCCAGTATTCTCAGCGCATTCCCCATCCTCGCCAGCATAAGGGGACATTCCCCAAACGGCCAAAAGGGGACATTGCTCAAAAGGCCATTTTGGCAATGTCCCCGTCGAGGGCGAGCCACCAGGCGAGCGCGAGTGCCGCGAGAGCGGCCAGGCCGGAAGCCAGCTGCAGGCCGCGGCGCTGCAATCCTTCCCGCGGCAATTGCGCCACCATCCAGCCGGCGCCCAGCCCGGCGACGAAACCCCAGACGTGCGCCCCGATGTCGGTGCGCTCGCCGCCTGCGCCCGTGTAGGCCAGGAGCGCCACGGCAGCGATGATCGGGCCCCAGCGATGGATGCGCCCCTGCAGGCTGCCACGGCGACCCGACCAGCCGAGGGCCCCGAGCAGGCCGAGTGCCGCGAACACCGCCGTCGACGCCCCGATGGAACGGTGCTGCGCCCCCATCACCAGCACGTTGACCACGTTGCCAGCGCTCCCCGCTGCCAGGATCAGCAGCCAGGCGATCCCCGACCCCAGGTAACGCCCGGCGAAGCCGCCGAACACGGCGCCGAAGAACAGGTTGGCTGCGAGGTGCTCCGGCCCGGCGTGCAAGGTCAGCGCGGTCGCGGCGCGCCACCACTGGCCGGCCTGCATGGCCGCGCCATCGATTCGACCCGCGGCGAGCCAGTCCCTCCCGAGCCCGTAATTGCCCACTGCCAGCGCGACCACCAGCATCAGCACGACGTAGAGGATCACGCCCGGCCAGCCGCTGGCGACCGGCATGCGGACCGGCGGCTCCTTGCGCGGTGGATTCTCGGCCAGCCAGGCCGCGATCTCCGCGTGGGCACGATCCGCCTCGTGCGAGGCCACCACCACGATCCAGTCCCGCCCCAGGTCGTGCAGCGCCGGCCGCAGGCCGATGGCCTCCAGCACCAGTGCTGCATCGGCCCCGGCGCGCCGGTCCGCGCTGCGGAACACGATCTCGGGGGGGTCGGAGGGCGCGCCCATCCGCGCTATGCTCTGCCGGCGCGTTGCTGCGGGCAATGCTTTTCGACGGATTTGCGCCAACCAACGGTGATTTGCATCGATCCAACCGCTATCTACTGCCAACTTGCCGAGATTGGGGCGCGCCAGCGCAATTCAAGCTCATGGCGGGCGCAGCCGATAAGTGCTATGTTGCATTGCAGCAGCAAATGATCCGGAGGCCGACGTGGTTCCCGCGAGGGTGTTCGACGAGACCTACTGCGAAGACCTGACGCTGCCGAACGGTGGCGTGATGCGCCTGCGCCTCGTCCGAGCCGAGGACCGCGAGGGCATCCTCCGGGCCTTCGCGCGACTGTCCGAGGAGACCCGCGTGCAACGCTGGTTCTATCCCAAGATGCGCCTGACCGAGCAGGAAATCGACGCCCTGGTGTCGCCCGCGGACGACGACCACGGCGCCATCTCCGCAGTCGAACTGGATCCCGACGGGAACGAAGTCTCCGGCATCGGCATGGCGCGTTTCGTGCGCGGCCGCGACGACCCGAACGGGGCGGAAATCGCCATCACCATCGTCGACGGCTGGCAGGGGCTGGGCATCGGCCGCATCCTGCTGCACCGGCTGCTGGCGATGATGAGCGAGCGGCGCATTCCCTTTGCCGACGGCCGCCTGCAGGCGGAGAACCTCCGCATGCGCCACCTGCTGGAGCCCTACGTTCCCCAGGGCGGCTTCCGGCGCGAGGGCTCGGCGCTCCTGTTCCGGTTCCCGGTGCCCAAGCCGGACGATCCCCTCATGGCGCAGCTGGCGCGCAACGCCGCGGCGGTGGCGCGGATGTTCAAGCGCATGGCCGAGGGCGGCATCGTGCTGCCGCTCGCGCTGGCTGAGAAGCGGCTGCAGTCCCTCGGCCCGAGGGCCGTGCTGGCGGAGCTGAAGCGGCGCGAGTCGAAGCGCCCGCCCGAACGGAAGCAGGACGAGAAGGCCTGAGCGCCGCGCGCACCGCGGTCGCGACCCGGCGCCAGGCAGGGAAGCCCAGAAAAGCGGCGACCGGAGCCGCCTTGCGCCGCTCCGGCCGCCGGGCCGCGCGGGCCGCGGCCCCGTGCACTCGGCGGGGGATGCCTAGCGCACGCTCACCGTGTGACGGCTGACCTTGGTGGTCTTCGGGATGACCAGCTCGAGGATGCCGTCCTTCAGTTCGGCTTTCGCCTTGTCACCCAGGACGCTCACTGGCAGCGGGATCGACCGCTCCATGGCGCCGCGGGCCATCTCGGCGCGATAGAAGTTCTCGGATTCCTCCTTCTCCGAGACCTCGCGGTGCACCGCGATGGTGAGGAAATCCTCCGCGATGGTGATTTCCAACTCTTCCTTCTTCACCCCGGGGAGCTCTGCGCGCACCAGCAAGTCACTGTCGCGGTCCACCATGTCGATCCGCGGGAACTTCATCTCGAAGCCCTCGAGTTCGGCAAGCAGCGGACGCCTCCAGCCCAGCGGCTCCATCCACGGGCGGGAGAACAGGTTCTCGATCAGTTCTTCCATGCCCAGGAGGGGCTTGCTCATCCGCGCGACGCTCCTCGAGCCCTTCCCCGGTGTTTTCGGGGTCAACTCGCGTACCGTCGACATGCTCATCACCTCCCATTCGGAGTTCACGGGAGAATCGCTTCTCCTGCATATGTAAAACTAGTCTCGCCGCCGCTGGCGCCCATTGCGACAACACCGGATTGACGCAGCCCCCCCTGAGTCGCCGGCCAGGCCGCAGCGAGCGCCCTGCAATCAAGGAGTTGCGAAGTTTGACGCGGGGACGACCCGGTCGCCGCGCGCGGGCTCAGCCCAGGTTGAGGCGCGCGCGGTCCCCTTCGACGTGGGCCAGCACCCGCGGGTCCATCACCCGGCGCCACAACGGCGGCAGCAGCGCCAGCAGGAACATGCCGAAATAGCCGGTGGGCAGCTGCGGCGACGCGTCGAAATGGCGCAACGCCTGGTAGCGCCGCGCCGGCCAGGCGTGGTGGTCGGAATGGCGCTGCAGCTGGTAAAGGAGCAGGTTGGACACCACCCGGTTGGAGTTCCAGCTGTGGCGCGGATCCGGGCGCTCGTAGCGGCCGTCCGCGCCGCGGGCACGCAAGAGCCCGTAATGCTCGACGTAGTTGGCGGCCGACAGCAGGCTGTAGGCCAGGGCCGCCTGCAACACCAGGAAGGCCAGCACCGCCGGCCCGAGCCAGGCCACGAGGACACCCCAGAACAGCACGCTCAGCGCCCAGGCCTGCAGGTTCTCGTTGCCCGGTTGGAAGACGGCACGGCCCCGGGCCGCGAGCCGCTCCCGCTCCAGCCGCCAGGCGCGCCGGAAGGCGCCGGGGACCTCGCGCAGGATGAAGCGGTAATAGCTCTCGCCGAATCGCGCGGAGGCGGGATCCTCCGGGGTGGCCACGTCCCGGTGGTGGCCGCGCACGTGCTCGACGACGAAATGGCCATAGCCTGCCGGTGCCAGCGCGAACCGCGCCAGCCACGGCTCCACACGGCCCTTCTTGTGACCGAGTTCATGGGCCGCGTTGATGCCCGCAGCACTCGTCCAGCCGGCCGACAGGGCCAGGCCCAGCCAGCCGAACGCGCCGAGCCCGCCTGCCACGGCCACCCAGGCGGCCGCGGCCACCGTCAGCCACACCGCCGGCACCGCCAGCCAGGTCAGCCAGCGGTACCAGCGATCCGCCTCCAGCGTCGCCACCAGCGCCTCCGGGGGATTGTTCGCATCCTCGCCGAGGCACTGGTCGAGCAAGGGCACCAGGCCATAGACGACCGCGGGAGTCAGCCACAGCCAGGCCTCGGCCGCGCTGACCCGCCACGCCAGCAGGCCGGCCAGCGGCAACATCGGCAGCAGCAAGGACACCAGCCACCAGTATCGACGCCGGTCCCGCCAGCCTGCCATCCCGGTTGTGCTCGTGGCCATCACGCTGCTCCCGCCGGCCCTGCCGGCCACGCCACCCGCCGGCTGCGGGCCGCCTCGTGCTCGAATGTACTGCCACCGGCCCGCCTTCCGGAAGGGCCCGGCGAGGGCCCGGCGCCGCAGGAATAGGTTGAAACCGGGGTGCCGCCGAGTTGCGTTACCATTGCAAACTTGCGCGCTTTGGCCGTCCGTTCCGGAGTTCCACGCCTTGACCATCATGGACCGACTGCTGACCGCGGGTTTCCGGCACAACAGCCGGCGCCTGACGCGCTTCGCACGCCCGCAGCCGAGCGAGTCCCTGCCGCCACCGGATACCGCGCGCAAGTACATGTTGTACCTGCACGTGCCGTTCTGCACGGTGCTGTGCCCGTTCTGTTCGTTCCATCGCGTGTGCTTCGAGGAACAGAAAACCCTCAAATATTTCAAGAGCCTGCGACAGGAAATCCGCATGGCCCACGAGGCCGGCTACCGCTTCTCGGACGTCTACGTGGGGGGCGGCACGCCGACCGTGATGCCCGCGGAGCTGGCCATGACCCTCGACCTGCTGCAGAAGCTGAGCCCGATCGAGAGCATTTCCATCGAGACCAACCCGGACGACCTGCGGCCGGAGGTCATGGCCCAGATGCGCGACGCCGGCGTGACGCGGGTCTCCGTCGGCATCCAGAGCCTCGACGACGAGCTGCTCAAGCAGATGGATCGCTACGAGAAGTACGGCTCGGCGGCCGAGGTGATGAAGCGCCTCGAGGGTGCGCACGGCTACTTCGACACGCTGAATGCGGACATGATCTTCAACCTGCCGCACCAGGACGAGACGTCCCTGCTCAAGGACATCGACCGGCTGACCCGGGAGCTGGAGGTCAGCCAGGTGACCTTCTACCCGCTGATGAGCGCCGAGAGCACCATGCGCAAGATGCTCAAGACCATGGGCGAGGTGGATTTCGACCGCGAAGGGCACATGTACCGGCTGATCCTCGACGCGCTGCCGGACACCTACAAGCCCTCCTCCGCCTGGTGCTTCAACCGCGACACCGGCACCGTCGACGAGTACATCATCGAGAACGAGGAGTACCTGGGCCTGGGCAGCGGCTCGATGAGCTACCTGGACGGCATCCTCTATTCCAGCACCTTCTCGCTGAACCACTACAACCGGCAGATCGAGGCGGGTCGCTTCGGCATCAGCCGGCGCCAGCCCCTGACGCGGCGCGACCGGCTGCGCTATTTCATGCTCATGAACCTGTTCGGGCTATCGCTGGACAAGGCCGTGGCCGAGAAACGCTACCCGGGCTTCTTCCGCAAGCTGGCGCCCGAGATCCTCGGCCTGAAGCTCATGGGCGCAGTGCGCGACGAGGGGCACGCCGTCGTATCATGCGTTGGCGGGTTCGCGGAGTGCGCGCGGCACGTTGAAAGCGATGCTTTCCTGGGCGGTGG
>ERZ869909.2355-NODE-2355-length-12710-cov-4.529565_pt1 | contig 12710 bp, 11 predicted proteins | sample MGYA00520892_ERZ869909 | MGnify/ENA primary metagenome ERZ869909 (study PRJEB32215, sample SAMEA104723947) | bioreactor metagenome | biome: bioreactor; feature: anaerobic bioreactor; material: water | place: China | collected 2015-03-12 ... | reverse complement strand
GAGATGGCCACCACCACATCGCCCTCCTTGAGGGTCACCGCCGACATGTTCTGCATGTGCGGATCGGCATAGGCCGCGGTGGATATCTGCAGGCGAAAGAACTTGTGCTGGGCATCGAAGGCGACGGCACCCGACGCTCCGAAGCCATAAAACTCCACCCGGTTGGCCATGGCCAGGGCCTGGATAGCCCGACTCAGGGCCTCGTTGTCCAGCCGATCACGTACGGAGAGCAAAGTGCCCACGGTGGAATCGAAGATGCTCTGAGAGAATTCGGCCACCGAGTCGTCATCGTTCATCGAGAACTGGGCGAACTGGCTGCCGGAAGCCAGCATCTGTGCCAGCTTGAGCTTGAAGTCCTGGAAGCCATTGCAACCCAGCGCGCGGCAGAATCGCACCACGGTGGGTTCGCTGACCTTGGACTCGGTCGCCAGATCGACGATGCGCATATGGATCACTTCATCGGGGTTGCGCAGAACGTAGCGCGCCACCTTCTGCTCGGAGCGGCGAAAGTGCTCCATGCGGCGTCTCATTTCATCGAACAGGGCGCGGCTCACGCTGAACTCCTTGGTTGGCAGTCGCAGGGTTCAGTATGCCCCATCACGAAGGCGATATGGAATTTCAGCCCTCTGCGTAAAATGACCCACTTAGTCATCATTCTGTCAAGTAGGGTATAGTAGAAAGGCTTGGCCGCCATCGAGCTGGGTGACGGCATGCCGACAACCGTAGGCAAGAAGGTTCGATAAAGAAGAAGAGGGAGAGTCGATCATGAGCAAGATCGAACGCGTAACTTCCGTCAAGAGTGAGCTTCTCGACATCTTCATGAGCTTGAAAGTCGCCGAACACGAGAGACGCTCACGCACCGCCGCGCAGCGCAACCTGAGAGCGCGCCGCGGCATCGAGCTGCACAACGAGTTCAAACAGCTGGAGCGGAATATCGCCGATCTGGCCGAAGACGAGAAACATTGAAGACGGCCGCCTGCCGGCGGCCGTCCAAGGCGGTTCCCCTCAAGCCCCGCCCGGCGGGGCTAAGGGACTTGTCACCCCAGCAAGCTGTTGATGAACACCAGGATCACCCCAAGCGGCGCAATATAGCGCGCCACGATATACCACACCGTCTCGCTGCCGGCACTCAGGTTCAACTCCCCGGCAACACTCTTGCGATCCAGACACCAGGCCACGAAGACGATGGCACCAAGACCGGTCAGCGGCAGCAGGATCTTGCTGGTGAAGGTATCCAGCAGGTCGAAGACGTTGAGGCCGAAGATCAGGAACTCATCCCAGACGTTGAACGACATCAATGCCGCGATTCCCAGCGCCCATACCGCAACACCGCCGACCAGCGTGGCCACCACCCTGGTCAGGGGCGTTCGCTCCTCGACGAACTCCACCACCGGCTCGAGCAGTGAGATCGCCGACGTCAAGGCGGCAAAGGTCAGCAACAGGAAGAACATCAGGCCAAGAATCGCACCACCGGTCATATTGCCGAAGGCCAGTGGCAGGGTGACGAAGATCAAGCCCGGCCCCTCTCCGGCGCTCAGGCCATTGGCAAATACGATGGGGAAAATGGCCAGTCCCGCCAGCAGCGCGATGACAGTATCCAGGATGATCACTGTGCGCGCCGTACCCAGCAGGTTGACGTCCTCGCCCAGGTAGGAGCCGTAGGCCATCATGATGCCCATCCCCAACGATAGGGTGAAGAACGCCTGGCCCATGGCGGCCAATACGATATCGCCGCTCAAGGCACCCCAGTCGGGGCTGAACATGAAGGCCAGCGCCTCACCGAAGTGACCTGTGGTCATGCCATAGCCCACCAGCACGATCATCAATACCACCAGGGCTGGCATCAGTGTGCGAACGGCTCCTTCCAGGCCCTTGGTCACACCGCGAGCGACGATCCAGACCACCAGCGCCATGAAAGCGGTATGCCAAAACAGCAGCACGCCCGGACTACCCAGTAGACCACCGAAGATGGCGCCGATGCTGTCAGCATCCTGGCCGGTGAAGGTACCGGTAACGGAGTTGAGAGTGTAATAGAGAGACCAACCACCGATGACACTGTAGAAAGAGAGAATCAGGAAAGCGGCCAGCACGCCACTCACACCAACCAGCGCCCAGGCCTTGGTTTGCCCGCTACTGGCGGCCAGCTTCAACATGGCATTGACGGGATTGTTCTGTCCGCGACGACCGATCAGCCACTCGGCGACGAGTATCGGCAGGCCGATCACCGCGACGCAGGCCAGATAGACCAGCACGAAAGCGGCACCACCGCTCTCCCCCACCATATAGGAAAACCGCCAGATATTCCCCAGCCCCACTGCGGAGCCGGCAGCGGCTAGCACGAAGGTCATCTTCGACGACCACTGTGCGTGGACGAGTTTCGACATGAATCACCTATTATTGTATGCAGGTTGGTAGATAAGATTTTTGATTTGGCACATGACAAAAATAACAGCAGAAACGAGGTATTTTTGCCTATATGCCGGCAAATTTATCCGATCATGGCCGTAATGGCCAGTGATTCACCGATGACGTCGCACATCATTTCATCTCCCAGTCCGATCACGAAATGAGAGGCAGCGGCAGCAGGGAGAAGTGCGTGTAAAGAGGAGGGGGATTGGCCTGTCACTTATGCAGAGCGATTGCCCAATAACGTTATTAGCCCAATGGGGCGCACCACGGTTGTCCACCACGAAGGGATGGGGAAAGGAGTTTTCCCCTGTTTTATCCACAGGAAACGCCGTTTTATCCAGGTCGTGACATCCCGTAGGTTGATCGCCTCATTGGCTAGGTATCCAAGGACTAGCTTCCCGTGGAAATCGCGTGTAATGGGCATATCGGCACTTCCCTCAGTCCCAGAATCAAACCCCAATGGCCATCGGCAGATCATGAGAAACGCGAGAAAACGGCGGGCATGGCGCGATTGCCGACTAGAGTTATCAACAGGTGGCGCATCGCAAGAAAAGCTAGCGTCGCTTCCGCGGCAGGAGAGGGTCTGGCCAAGCAGAGGTGATTGGCCCGCCTGGACAGACCCGGCACAATTAAAATACGTTTGTCATGCTTCTGTAACAAAAAGAGGAGGCAGCGCCGCTTGTCAGATGGCAGCATGGCCCCTCCGCGCCTTCGAGAGAACCAAACGGAGGCGTCAGTCATCGCTCAGTGGTAAATCATGGAAACGAATCTCAACCTTGCTCTGTTCGAGCGTATCAATGCCGCTCCCGATAGCCATCCAGGATGGCTGCTGATGGCCGAGGTCTTTGCCGTCTACCTCATCTGGTTCATACCCGCACTGCTGGTGATAGGCTGGCTACGAGGCAGCGACCGGCTCAAGCAGCCTCTGCTCGAAGCCTTTATCGCCACGCTTATCGCCCTGGCGGCCAGTTGGTTGATCGGATACTTATGGCCCATGCCCAGGCCTTTCATGGTGCCGACGGGCCAGCATTTACTCGACCATTCGCCTACCCCCGCCTTCCCCAGCAATCACATGACGATCATGCTGACCATGGCCTTCAGCCTGATGCTGCATGCCAAGACCCGGCGCATCGGCCGCTATCTGCTGCTGCTGGCCTTGCCCGTGGCCTGGGCGCGAGTCTTCCTCGGCGTTCATTTCCCCCAGGACATGCTTGGCGCCACCCTGCTGGCCGCGGCAGTGTCTCTACTGGTGGGGGCCGGCCGCAACTGGCTGATACTGCCCTTTTATCATCATGTGGCAAGACGACTCTATCACCTGCTCTTTGCACCGCTGATCAACCGGGGCTGGGTACAGCGCTGAGCCCGTTCACGGGCTCGGCGCCATCCTCGCTTATTCGACGGTAACGGACTTTGCCAGGTTGCGTGGCTGATCCACGTCGGTGCCCTTCAGTACCGCCACGTGGTAGCTGAGCAGCTGCAGCGGAATGGTATAGAGAATCGGTGCCAGGGCATCGTGCACTTGGGGCAGCCTGAGTACTCGGACCCCCTCTTCCTCTTCCAGTCCCACCGCTTCGTCGGCGAAGACAAACAACTCGCCGCCGCGAGCTCGTACTTCCTGAAGATTGGACTTCAGCTTGTCGAGCAGTTCATCGTTGGGCGCCACCGAGATAACCGGCATCTCGCTATCCACCAGGGCCAGGGGGCCATGCTTGAGCTCACCGGCCGGATAGGCCTCGGCATGGATATAGGAGATCTCCTTGAGCTTCAGTGCGCCTTCCAGGGCAATGGGGAAATGCATTCCCCGGCCAAGAAAAAGCGCATGATGCTTCTCGGCAAAGGCCATCGACAGCGCCTCGATCTCGCTATCCAGTTTCAACACCTGCGTTACCAGCCTCGGCAGGCCACGCAACCCGGACACCAGCTCTGCCTGGAGATCGGAGGAAAGCCCCTTGATTCTTCCCAGGGCCAGGGTCAGCAGCATCAGGCCGGTAAGCTGGGTGGTAAAGGCCTTGGTCGAGGCCACACCGATCTCGGGACCGGCCTGGGTCATCAGGGTAAGGTCGGATTCGCGCACCAGCGAACTGCCCGGCACGTTGCAGATCGCCAGGCTGCCCAGATAGTCCTGTTCGCGTGCAAAACGCAACGCAGCCAGGGTGTCGGCGGTCTCGCCGGACTGTGACAGCGTCACGAACAGGGTCCCTGCGGGCACGACCACCGTCCGGTAACGATACTCGGAGGCCACCTCGACCTGAACCGGAATTCCGGCATAGCGCTCCAGCCAATAGCGCGCCACCATCCCGGCATGGTAACTGGTACCGCAAGCCACGATATGGATCTGCTGGACACGCGCGAACAGCGCCTCGGCTCCTGGACCGAAGCTCTCCACCAATACCGACTTGTCGCCCAGGCGGCCTTCCAGTGCCGCAGCGATCACCGCCGGCTGCTCGAAGATCTCCTTGAGCATGAAGTGGCGATAGTCACCCTTGCTGGCGGCACCATCAGCGTGTTCGAACGTATGAACCTCAGGCTCGACTGACTGACCGCCATCATCGAAGACGTCGATGCGGCCGCCATCGGAGAGTCGAACGACATCGCCCTCCTGCAGATAGATGAAGCGGTCGGTGACCTGAAGCAAGGCCAGTGGATCCGAACCCAGGAAGGCCTCGTCGATACCCACCCCTACCACCAGAGGGCTACCCTTGCGGGCGCCGACGATGACATCGGGCTCGTCAGCATGTATCACCGCAAGCGCATAGGCACCTTGCAACCGCTCCAGCACCCGCTGGACCGATGCCAGCAGGCCGTCTCCGCGACGATACTCACGCTCCAGCAGGTGGGCCACCACTTCGGTATCGGTCTGCGAGTCGAAGATATAGCCGGCTTCCTTGAGCTCGTGACGCAGTGTCTCGTGGTTCTCGATGATGCCGTTATGCACCACCGCCAGCCGCTCGCCTGAGGCGTGAGGGTGCGCATTGGCCTCACTGGGTTTGCCGTGGGTGGCCCAGCGGGTATGGGCAATGCCGCAGTGACCGGGTAGCGGCTCGGTAGTAAGCCGCTGCTCAAGTGCGGCCACCTTGCCCAGCGCCCGGCAGCGCTGCAGTCCTTCTGAGGCAAGCACTGCCATGCCGGCCGAATCATAGCCACGATACTCCAGGCGCCGCAGCCCCTCGAGCAGGATATTCTGTACATTACGCTGGGCAACGGCGCCAACAATTCCACACATGGAAGCTTCCTCAATGATCCTTGGACTTGGTGGGACGTGGCCAATCCGCCTTGGTGACCTGCCTGCCACGTGAGACAGCCAGGGCATTGTCGGCTACATCCTTGCTGATCGTCGACCCGGCGCCCACAGTGGCGCCGCTGCCCACGCTGACCGGTGCCACCAGGGCGGTGTTGGAACCGATGAAAGCCCCATCGCCGATCTCGGTGCGATGCTTGTTGGCACCGTCGTAATTACAGGTAATGGTACCGGCACCGACATTGACGTTGCGACCCAGATGGGCATCTCCCACATAGCTCAGATGGTTGATCTTGCTATCCTCGCCCACCTCGACGTTCTTGGTCTCGACGAAATTGCCCACCTTGGCGCCCACCGCCAGGCGCGAACCGGGGCGCAGCCGTGCGAAGGGTCCGATACGGTTGTGGCCGGCGATCACGGCTCCGTCGATGACGCTGTGCGCCTCGATTACCGATTCGGCACCGATATGACTGTCTCGAATCACGCAATGAGGGCCGATGCTAACGCCCTCACCAAGCTCGACGTCACCCTCGAAGACACAGCCCACGTCGATCTCCACATCGTGGCCACAGGTCAGTTGACCGCGCACGTCGAGGCGCGCCGGGTCGCGCAGGGCCACGCCCTGGAGCATGAGTTGCTCGGCGATGCGGGCTTGGTGCGCCCGCTCGAGCCGGGCCATCTGCAAGCGGTTGTTGACCCCCTCGACCTCCAGCGGGTCGGCGGGCTGTGCGGTGGCAACAGCCACACCGTCAGCCGCCGCCATGGCGATGACATCGGTCAGGTAATATTCGCCCTGGGCGTTGTCGGCGGAGAGCCGGGGTAACCAACGTCCAAGCTGAGCGGCGGTCATGGCCATGATGCCGGTGTTGCATTCACGCACTGCCAGCTCACGCTCACTGGCATCCTTCTGCTCGACGATCGCCACGACCTCGCCAGCATCGTTGCGCAGGATACGACCATAGCCGTTGGGGTCGTCGAGGGTCACGGTGAGCAGTCCCATGCGCGCCTCGGTGACCTGATCGAGTAGCGCCGACAAGGTCCCTCGACGAATCAGCGGCACGTCGCCATACAACACCAACACCTTGCCCTTGCCGAGGCCGTCGAGCGTCTGGGCCACCGCATGACCGGTGCCCTTCTGCTCCGCCTGCAGAGCAAACCGAACGGGGTAGTCACCGAGTGCCTGGCGCACCCGGTCCGCGCCGTGCCCGATCACGACATGCATCCGATCGGCCTCGAGCCGCCGGGCGGTATCGATGACATGACACACCATCGGCTTGCCAGCCAGGCGGTGCAGTACCTTGGGCAGCTGCGAGCGCATCCGCGTCCCTTGCCCAGCGGCCAGAATCACCACGTCGAGGGTCATCTTGACTCCTTATCCTTCGTCCATTGCGTGTCGCGACAGTGTAACCGGCGGCATCTACCGGTGCCGCCTGGATTTCCTGTCTCAGCGAACCTCTATCTCCATCTCATCCATCCGCGACTGGCCGAAGTGATCGGCAAAGGCAGGCGTGGCCACGCTGGCCCAGCCATCCTCCTCGCGGATCAGCATCAATACCTTGAGATCCTGATTTCGGGCCAGCACCATGCCCTCCTCCTCGCCCAGCACCATCAGTGCGGTCGCCCAGGCATCCGCCCAGGCGTTGGAGGGGTGGGCCACGGTGACCGACGCCAGACGATGGTCGATGGGCCGACCGGTACGTGGGTCCAGCGTGTGAGAGTAGCGCCGGCCGTCCTCCTCGAAGTAGTTGCGATAGTCGCCGGAGGTGGCTACCGAAATCATATCCAGTGGCAGGATGTGCTGTGCTTCCTGTCGCTCAACGAACGGTGCCTCGATACCGATACGCCAAGGCTGGCTCTCGGTATCGCGGTAGCCGCGTACAATCAAGTCACCGCCTAGATTGACAAGGTAATGTTCGATGCCCTGGCCATCCAGATAGGCCCCCACCCGATCGGTGCCATGCCCCTTGGCCACGCCACCGAGATCCACGAAGATATCGCGCAGGCGTCGGGCCTGTAGGCCACTCTCGTCAACCTCGATGCTGTCGGGCCCCACTTCGGCCAGGCGTTCGTTCAGCGTTTGCTCGTCGGGTATCTCCCGGGGCCGGGCCTCCGAACCAAAGCTCCACAGGTTGACCAGCCCCCCAATGGTGACATCGAAGGCGCCATTGCTGGCCTCGGCAACTGACCGGCTGATCGCCAGCACCTCGATCAATTCATCGGAGAGGGGCTGCCACTCCCCCACTGGCGAGTGATTGAAGGCCATCAGCTCCGAATCCTCGCGGTAGATCGACATGGCGGCATTCACATCCTCGAGTACCTCAAGCAAACCCTCCTCGAGTCGCTGCGCGTCTCCCTGGGTAAGGGAGTCGGCAATCGTGACCTGATAGAAGGAACCGAAGATAGCGCCTTCAAGTTGCACCGGCGACTCCAGCGGACGGTCGTTTTCCGAGCAGCCCACCAGCAGCAGGAACAGTGCTGCAATGGCAAGAAGAGGGGGACGTCGGCTCATGATGGTGAAGCTCTCCTCAAGAACAGCAGGGTTTCGCCTTGCAGCTACCAGAAGATCCATAGCAGCCAAAGGCCCAGGACGATGCGATAGACCACAAAGGGCTGCATACCGATCCGTTTGATGAACGCCAGAAAGTAATGAATACAGACATAGGCGCTGATACCGGATATTACCGCTCCCACCAGCAAAGCAGAAACCGCGATGGGCTCGGGGGCCTGGATCAGGCCGATGATCTCGAGGCCGCCAGCCAGCACGATCACCGGGATCGACATAAGAAAGGAGAAACGCGCGGCACCCTCCCGGCTCATCCCCAACAGCAGGGCCGCGGTAATGGTGATGCCCGAACGTGAGGTGCCGGGAATCAACGCCAACGCCTGGGCTCCACCGATCAGCAGTGCGTCCTTCAGCGTGAGTTGGTACTCATTTCGCCCGGCCCGCCGCTTCCAATCAGCATAACCCAGCAGGAGGCCGAAGCCGATCAGGCTGATGCCGATCACCAGCGGCGAACGCATCACGGTTTCGATGGGTGTCTTGAAGATCAGGGCGGCGAGACCGACAGGGAAGGTGGCCAGCAGCACCCAACCGCCCAGCCGCCCATCCGCATCGAGGCCTCGACCGCGAACATAGTCCAGCAGGCTGTCGCCCATACGCACCAGGTCCTGACGAAAATAGACCACTACCGCCGCCAGGCTGCCGATGTGCAGAGCCACATCGAAGGCCAGCCCCTGATCCTCCCACTCGGTCAGCACCGGCACCAGGATCAGGTGGGCCGAGCTTGAAATCGGCAGAAACTCGGTCAAACCCTGAACGAGAGCGAGAATGGCAACCTGGAGCCAATCCATATGGCAACCCCTTGAAGCATGAGGAAGGCTGCCGACAACGCGCAGGCGTCGACAGCATGAGTCAGTTCGACGCGCTGAGGATACACGCCCGACCATGACTTGTCCGCTGCGTTTCTATTTCAGTCGCCACCAACGACTGCCTATTGATTGCCATTCCGACCGCGACTAGAATCTCGACGCCGTCAAATGACGGTACAAACCCATTCCGAGGAATTTATGGAACCTCCCAGTCGCTATTACACGACGGAATTTCCAGCTGACCGCGCTGTGTCCTTGAACCGCGCGCACCGGACCCTGCTAGCGCCCTGTCGATAGGGTACTGATGGCTCCTTTGCGCGCGAGCCTCGACGCGCGCAAAGGAGCCTTACCATGAGCTATGCCATTCTCGCTGCGTCCCTGCGCAGCGCCATGCAGCGCAACGATCAGGAAACGATCCATCGCCTGATCGCCGAGATGCAGCCGGCCGACCTGGCCGAATTCGTCCAGCACGAACAGACTGATACCGTCATTTCGCTGCTTCGCCACCTCCCCCTGGAGCGCCGAGCGGTGGCCTTCGGCTATCTCAGTGTGGCGCTTCAGGAAGAGATCGCCGCCAAACTGAGCGATCAGAAGCTTGGCGAACTGCTACAGCATATGAGCGCCGACGAAGGAGCCGACCTCTTCAAGTTGCTCGACGAAGACCGTCAGCAATCTCTGTTGCGCACTCTGGCCAAGGAGGCTCGTGAGGATCTGCGCAAACTGGCCAGCTACGAGGAGGGCACCGCCGGGGCGGTCATGACCTCGGACTATGTGGCGATTCCGGCCTACTACGATGTGAAGCGGGCCCTGGAGACCATACGGACAACAGGAACTGAAGCAGAGACGATCTATCAGCTTTACTGCATCGATACGGCCGGGCGCCTTCTGGGGACAGTTTCACTTCGTGAGCTGATTCTGGCCGAAACCGATACCCAGATCGCCGAACTGATGACCGAAGACGTGGTCCACGTGACCACCACCACCCCTCAGGAGGAAGTCGCCCGGCTGATCTCGCGCTACGACCTGCTCGCCCTGCCGGTCGTCAACGGTGGTGAACATCTGGTCGGTATTGTCACCTACGACGACGCCATGGATGTGGCCGAGGAAGAGGCCACCGAGGACATGCACAAGGGCATGTCCATTGGCAAACTTGGCGCCGGCCTGCGCAGGGCCAGCCTGTTCGATCTCTACCGCAAGCGTATCGTCTGGCTGGTGCTGCTGGTCTTCGCCAATATCTTCTCCGGCGCTGGCATCGCCTACTTCGAGGAGACCATCGAGGCCTATATCGCCCTGGTGTTCTTCCTGCCACTGCTGGTGGACAGCGGCGGGAACGCCGGCTCCCAGGCCGCCACCCTGATGGTGCGCGGCATGGCCACCGGCGATGTGCGTAGCCGAGACTGGGCCCGGCTGCTGGGGCGTGAGGTCTTCGTGGCGATAGGCCTGGGCCTGACCATGGCGCTGGCGGTCTCTGTGGTAGGGGTGTTCCGTGCCGGAACCGAGATCGCCCTGGTGGTGGCCATGAGCATGGTGCTGATCGTGATCGTGGGCAGTCTCATCGGCATGATCCTGCCCTTTATCCTCAGCCACCTGGGCTGGGACCCGGCCACGGCTTCGGCACCGCTGGTGACCTCCATCGCCGATGGTGTTGGCGTGCTGATCTACTTCGCCATCGCCACCGCCGTGCTCGGGCTGCCAACCTGATGGCCTTCAACTCAGGGTGAGGGAGTGCGAGAATCTCCACTGAGCCAGCATATTTCTTCGACCAGGTTCCCGTCATGTATCAGGCACAGTCTGATGCCAGGCGGGCATCTGTAGCACGATGAAGCAGGACGCGACCATGAACATCAGCCATGAACAGGCCCGGCACAACCAGGAGGCCAAGCGGGCAACCTATATTGCTGCCTGGCTGGATGGGGTGTTGGGCCTTGCCAAGGTTATCGTGGGCTCACTGGTTGGTTCCGCAGCCCTGGTAGCCGACGGTATCCACTCCTTCTCGGATCTCATTACAGACGGCTTCGTGCTTGCCGCCACCCATTATGGCCGCCAGGGGCCGGACCACGACCACCACTATGGCCATGGCCGCATCGAAACCCTTGCCACCTTGCTGCTGGGAAGCGTGCTGATCTTCGTGGCCGGGGCCATTGCCTGGTCCAGCCTGCAGCGCCTGTACACCGGGACCCTGATCTCGGCTCCCGGTATCTGGGCCATGCTGCTGGCGCTGGTCGCCCTGCTCGCCAAGGAGGCACTGTTTCGCTACACCATGGTCGTCGCCAAGCGAGTGAAATCGAAGCTGCTCGAGGCCAATGCCTGGCACTCCCGCTCCGACGTACTTTCGACGGCAGTGGTCCTTGTCGCCCTGATCGGCGCGCAGTTCGGCGTCGGTTGGCTGGATGCGGTCGCCGCCGTGATCGTCGGCCTGCTGGTCGGAAAGGTGGGTTGGGATCTACTGTGGGAGTCGGCTCGGGAACTGGTGGATACCGCCCTGCCGGAAGATGCCCAGCAGCATATGCATGAGGTCGCACTCGGTGTACCCGGCGTGGAAGGCGTTCACGATCTGCGCACCCGCCAATCGGCCGGGCACGCCATCGTCGACCTGCATGTCGTCGTGGGAGCGCGCATCAGCGTGTCGGAGGCCCACGAAATCGGCAATGAAGTGAGTCGGCGACTGCGCCGGCATTATCCCGCACTCAGCGACGTCACCTTCCATATCGACCCGGAGGACGACGCCGGCGAAGGCGATCCCAGTCGCTTCCCCGGCCTGCCGCTGCGCCCGGAAGTGGAGCAGGCCCTGGCAGAGCGCTGGTCGTCACTCTCCTGCTGGCCACACATTGTGGAGCATCGGCTTCACTACCTGGATGGAAAGATCACCGTGGTGGTGTTCGTCGATGAAGCGCTGGAGACATCGGCAGCAGCCCACCTTCCCGAGCGTCTTGCTGAACGGGCAAGCGACCTGCCTTGGCTGGGCGGGGTCGAAGCCGAGAAAGCCCTGGACTGATCCAGTGGCCGCCAGTTGACACCCCGAAGCCAATCCTGGAGGGTATGCTACCCCCCACTATCTACTGTCGAAGGAGACCCCATGGCTGCAGAGATGATCAAGCCAGCCGTCCTGCTCATCGCCATTCCCTTCACGATTTTGCTGTCGGTCATTCTGGTCGTGGTGATTCGCTCATGGTTCAAGGATAGGGAGTGACGCCTAGCCCCGCACCTGAGCAAACCGTAACGCTTGCAAGGGGCCCGTTGCTCAAAGCCCCGTCAGTATCGCGGTTGCAATGCTGAAATAGATCAAGACACCGCAGGCATCGATCAGTGTGGTCACCAAGGGCGCCGATGCCGTGGCCGGATCCCAGCCTACCCGATTGAGCAGAAACGGCAGGCACATGCCCAGCAGACTACCGAACAGCACGATGACTACCATGCTCATGGCCACAACCATAGCGACTGCCTCCCCTCCTCGCATCACACCAATGGGGGCAACAGCCAACGCCATGGTAAGCCCCAGGGCGCCGGCTACCATCAGCTCGCGGCCGAGCAGTTTACTCCAGTCCTTGACTCCAACGTCGCCGGTGGCCATGCCGCGCACCATCAGGGTCGCGGCCTGCGCCCCGGCGTTACCGCCACTGCCTATCAATAGCGGCAGGAAGAACACCAGAGCCACCTGAGCGGCGATGGTGTCCTCGAAGTAGGCGATGCCGGC
>ERZ869909.2354-NODE-2354-length-12715-cov-4.536082_pt1 | contig 12715 bp, 9 predicted proteins | sample MGYA00520892_ERZ869909 | MGnify/ENA primary metagenome ERZ869909 (study PRJEB32215, sample SAMEA104723947) | bioreactor metagenome | biome: bioreactor; feature: anaerobic bioreactor; material: water | place: China | collected 2015-03-12 ... | reverse complement strand
CCCTGAAGTTGAAGCGGGCAAAGATGTACGCTGCGGGTACCGCCAGGATGAACCCGATCAGAAGTGCCGCGGGGATGATGATGAGGCTGTTCTGCACGCCATTGATGATGGTTCCGATGTTCAGCACGCGTTCGAAGTTCGCCAGCGTCGGGGTGAAGAGGAACTTGGGCGGGTAGGAGATGATGTCGACCCGGGTCTTGAACGAGGCCATCACTATCCAGACGATGGGAGCGATCGCCACCAAGAGGACGGCGGTCAGCGCCACGTAGCCGGGCAGCTTCCTGAGCATCAGTCGTGCCACCGGCGCATCGCCCTCCAGAGCAGGGTCACGATGAATATCGATACCGCGACCATGAACAGGGACATGGCAGAGGCGTAGCTCACCCTGCCGCTCGAGCCCATGCCCTGCCAATACGCGTACATGTCCAGAGTCTCGGTCGCGATGCCCGGCCCGCCGGCGGTCAGCACGAAGATGAAGTCGAAACTGCGCAGGGATTCCATCATCTTTATGAAGAGCAGCGGGATCGAGAGCGGCACGATCAGCGGGTACATGATCCGCGTGTAGAGCATGAATGAGTTCGCGCCGTCGAGCCTGGCCGCTTCGATCGTCTCGGGCGGCACCTCCTGCAGGAGGATGACGACGAGCGCGGTCAGCAGGAAGCCCCACTGCCAGATATCGATGACCGCGATCGATACCAGCGCGGTCCGCGGGTTCTGCAGGAACAGATAAGGCCCAAGGTTCATCAGGCTGAGCAGATAGTTGATGATGCCGAGCGACGGATCGTACATGAGGCGCCACATGTAGGCCGCGCCGATTCGGGGCAGGACCGCGGGCAGGATGAACACGAACAGTGCCAGGTGCCTGACCCAGCCGCGCGCCACCTCGTTAACGAGCGGGGCGACGACGATGGCCACCAGCATCGAGCCCGCGACCGTCAGGAACAGGAACTGGCCGGAGATCTTCAGGGAGTTCAGGAACCTGGGGTCCTGGAACATGTCGATGAAGTTGCGCAGACCCACGAACGACATCGGCCCTGACGAGCGCATGTCCCAGTCGTGCAGCGAATAGTAGAAGGCGGTGCCCAGGGGATAAAGCGCGAACAGGAACAGCAGCGCGAAGGTGGGCACCAGGAAAGTAAGGATGAAGTTGCGGTTGCTCATATGCGCAGGCTGGCCCCCGGGTGATGAGTGGTGGGTCGGCACATTATCGCCGATCCCACCACGTCAGTCGTCTCAGCCGATGGCTGGCTCAGGTCAGCGGTTGAGTGCGTTGCGCGCGAACTCGACGGCATCGTCGAGTGCGGCCTGAATGTCGTAGCTCTGGTTCGAGTACGCCTGGGTGAAGAGCTCCTCGAGCTTGATGCCCAGGTAGTCACCGATCTCGTTCCACTGGGGAATCTGGGCGATGGTGAGTTCCTGGATCTCGAGCATTCCGCGCATCGCCTCGCCATAGTCGGCGGGGTAGGCGTCGGCGAACGCCTGGCTGTTGAACGTGGCGGTACGGGCGTTGGTCAGGCCCTGGCCGCCTTCGACCTTGCGGATCTCGCTTTCCAGGCTGGTGAACCAGCCGATGAAGTTGGCTGCCGCCTCGCGCTCGGCGTCGGTCATGTCGGCGACGGCCGAGAGGCCAAGGCCATGCGCGCTCAGGCTGGAGAGCTGACCGGCGGGACCGGCCGGGGGAAGCGCGTAACCCATGCTGTCCACCACCACGGAGCTTTCCGGGTTGAACAGGGTATCCATTTTCAGGTTCGCGAACGTGACGAGGCCGACCCGGCCCGCGGCGAACGCGTCCATGGCGTCGCTCCATGACATCGTGGGGCTCGGGCTGTGCCTGACGAGCTCGATGTAGTACTCGACTGCCTGCACGGCTTCGGGCGAGTTGAAGACGGGCTCGCCGGCCTCGTCGAAGAAGCTGCCGCCGAACATGCGCAGGTAAGGGCTGAAGCGCCAGACGTTCATGCCCGAGCCACGCAGGCCGCGAGTCGCGGTTCCGTAGAGCTGGGGTGGGTTGTGAAGCGCCTTGACTGCTTCCAGGTACTCGTCCAGCGTGGTGGGGACGTCGAGGCCGTGCTCTTCCAGCAGGTCGGCGCGGTAGAACATCATGTCGCCCTCGGTCATGAACGGCGCGCCGTAGTTGACGCCCTCGTAGCTGAGCAGGCCGACCAGGGCCGGCGAGAAGCCGTCGACGTCGAACGCCTCGGGGTAGAAGTCGTGCAGCGGCACGAGCCAGCCGTTGGCACCGAACTCGGCGATGTTGGCGTCGTCGATGTAGTAGACGTCGAACTGACCTGCGCCCGACGAGGCGTCCAGGCGTGAGCGGGAGCGGCGCTCGTTCTCGGACAGGTACGTGAGGTTGACCCTCACTCCGTACTCCTCTTCGAACTCGGGAATGTAGCGCTCCATGAGCGACCACTCTTCCCGTGGCTGGGCGAGCACGTCGATGCTGACCGACTGAGCGAAGGCGGCTCCTGCCAGGGCCACCAGAACAGATAGCGTTAGTTTGCGCATGTACAACCTCCGTTGGGCGTTCAAGCCTGCTTGCGATGAAATTCTGGACTGGTCCGGGTACAGCTACTCGGGCTCTTTCAGTCCAGCATCACCTCCTCGTCGTATCTGGCCACGTGCCGGCAATACAACTCTGAAGCCGGTGTGCAGCCACCAAGTAGAACTTGAGCGGAGGCTATCAAAGCTGAAACTATCTTGTCAAGAGTGAGTTGCTTCTCTGAAGGATTCCTGTCACAAGTCCAGCCGGTGGAAAAGGCACATGCCGCGCAGAAGCGGCGTACAAGCCTTGACGGTGGTGCCTTGCGGTTGACATACTGGCGGCACATGTGGAGAATACTTTCACCAATCACAGCGGCCGGTGACAGTTCCCATTGCGCCTCGGGGCCGGGGGCAAGAGCCGGCTTCAACGTTCACAAAGCGTCCTGAAAGGTATCACGCCCTTGAGTACGTCACCCAGACCAAGCATCCAGTCTTCAGTCCTCAAGAAGCTGGAGATGATCAGCGAGGAAGTCGGCAGGGCCCAGCGGCGCGTCGCCGCGTACGTGATGCGGAACCCGGAAGACGTCATCAGAATGTCCATCACCCAGCTGGCCGAGGCGAGCGAGGCGAGCGAAGCCACGGTGGTCAGGCTGATGCAGAGCGTCGGGTTCGAAGGCTACAACGACTTCAAGATCAGCCTTTCGCGCTCGATGAGCCAGAACGTCGAGGAGCTGGAGCGCAACCTCACGGCCGACGCCACGGCGACCGAGATAATCCAGAACATCTTCGGCATGACCAAGACCGGCCTGAAGGAGACCTGGGAGACGCTCGATACGTCTGATGTCGAGGAAGCGATCAGCATCCTCACGGATGCGCGCCGCATCGAGTTCATGGGTGTCGGCGGGTCAGCCGCCGTTGCTCACGACGCGTATCACAAGTTCCTGCGGCTGGGCGTGCCGGTCAACGCACTGATGGACCCCCACGACGCGGTGCAGGTGTGCGCCACGCTCGGCAGCGGGGACGTCGTGCTCGCGATCTCCCATTCCGGCCGCACGAAGGACATCCTGGAGGCGGTCCGGCTCGCCAAGGACGTGGGCGCCAGGGTCATCGCCATCTCGCGTTTCGGCCGGTCGCCGCTCCAGCGCCTGGCGGATGTCACCCTGCACACGCTCTCGTCGGAGACGACGTACCGCAGTGAGGCGATCGCCTCCCGCATCGCCCAGCTGGTCATCATCGACGTCCTGTTCGTGGGCGCCTTCTTCCGCAACCACCCCGTGACCAGCGCGAACCTCGCACGGTCGCGCAGCGCGATCCAAAGCAAGCTCGTATGACGGGCAGCCTCCTGCTCGGCATCGATGTGGGCTCCTACTCCACCAAGGCGGTGCTGACGGACCTGTCGGGCCGGGTTCTGGAGACCCGGATCGCGGAGCACACGATGGACTTCCCCCAGCCCGGCTGGGCCGAGCACGATGCCGACGGCGTCTGGTGGGGCGACGTCGTCGCGGTCTGCAGGAGCCTCTTCGACGGCGGACGCTACGCGGGCAGCGACGTGGTCGGAGTCGGCATCAGCGCGGTCGGGCCTTGCCTGCTGCCGCTCGATGCGGCCGGGCGCCCCCTGAGGCCGGCGATACTCTACGGGATCGACACGCGCGCGAAACAGGAGATCGCCGAGCTTGGCAGGCGGATCGGCGACGAGGAGATCCTGCGTCTCAGCGGCATGACCTTCACCAGCCAGGCGACCGGACCGAAGATGCTTTGGCTCAGGAACAACGAGCCCGACGTCTGGCGGCGCACGGAGATGTTCACCACGGCCAGCAGCTACGTGACCTACAGGCTGACCGGTGAGCACGTGATCGATCGGCACACCGCAAGCCACTTCATGCCCTTCTTCGACATGAGCACGCTCGAGTGGTCGGACCGCTTCGCCGGACTGATCACGGGCACCGGGAAGCTCCCGCGCCTGGCGTGGACCCACGAGCGGGCCGGGGTTGTCTCGGCCGAAGCGGCGCGCGCGACCGGCCTCGCCGAAGGCACGCCGGTCAACGCGGGCACGATCGACGTGATCGCCGACGCCGTCAGCGCCGGCGCCACGGAAACCGGCGACCTGATGCTGACTTACGGCAGCTCGATCTCGTTCATCCTCTTCCTGGACGAGCCCCGCCCGGATCCCCGGGTCTGGATGACCGCCGGGGCTTTCCCCGGCACGTTCGCGCTGTCCGCGGGCATGGCGACCAGCGGCTCGCTGACCCGCTGGTTCAGGGACGAGCTGGCCGCCGGCGCCACCTACGAGGAGCTGTTCAGCGCGGCCTCAAGCGTCGCACCGGGAAGCGACGGGCTGCTGTTCCTGCCCTACATGAGCGGCGAGCGCACACCATTGCACGACGCCGACGCGCGCGGCGTGATCGCCGGCCTGTCCCTAAGCCACGGCCGCGACCACCTGTTCCGGGCGGCGCTTGAGGGCGTCGCCTACGGCGTGCGTCACAACCTCGAGACGTTTGAGGCCATCGGAGCGGGCGTGAACCGCATCGTCGCGGTCGGCGGCGGCACGACCGGCGGGACCTGGGTGCAGATCGTCAGCGACGCGACCGGGCGCGTCCAGACCGTGCCGGAACGAAACCTCGGGGCGCCGCTCGGCAGCGCTTTCCTGGGAGGGCTGGCCGCCGGGGTCCTCGAGCGCCCGGACCTGGCCGGTTGGCTGTCGCCCACCCGAGCGTTCGAGCCGGACCCGTCGAAGCGCGACGTGTACGACAGCTGCTTCCCGAACTTCCTGAAGCTGTACCGGAACACCACCGATGTCGTTCACGACCTGGTGGCCGCGTCCGCGCGGGGCCGGGCATGAGCGGACAGCCGGCCGGTTCGGCGGTGACGCCGGCAAGTCGCCCGAAGCCAGCCTGGGTCGACGAATGCACCCGCACGACGGATCTGGCGCGGAGCGCAGCCGACCTGTTCGTGGCTTCGATGCTGCAGGCGATCAGCGCGCGCGGCGAGTTCATCGTGTCGCTGTCTGGCGGCTCCACGCCGCTGGCGATGTACGGGCAGCTCGCGTCGCAGACCAGCCTGCCGTGGGACCGGGTCCGCGTCTTCTGGGGCGACGAACGGTTCGTTCCCCACGACCATGCCGACAGCAACTTCCGGAACGCGAAGCAGGCCCTGCTGGACCAGGTGCCGGTGCCGCATGACCGGATCCATCCCTGGCCGCAGCCCGCAGGCGTTGGTGAGCCGCAGGCGGAACTGGCTCGCGCGGCGGAGGAATACGGCAGGGCGCTGACGAAGCTCCTGGGCTCCGAGCCACTGTTTGACCTGCAGGTGCTCGGCCTGGGAGGCGACGCGCACAGCGCGAGCCTGTATCCGCACGACCCGGCACTGCATGAGACGGCGCTGACCTCGACCGCGACTCCTTCGAACGTGCTGCATCCCAGGCTCACCATGACCCCACGCGCGCTGAGCAACAGCCGGACGGTCGCCTTCCTGGTATCCGGTGAACACAAGCGCGAGGCCCTTGCCGGGACGCTCGCGGCGCCCGGGGCCGACCCGGCGTATCCGGCGCGCTACATCGCGGCGGTGGACAAGCGCGTCGTGCTTACCGACCTGGACTTCTGAAAGGGCAGTGACACCAGGTTAGCTTTTGTTTGCGGCTCGCGTACGGTCGGGGGGTCGCGTTATAAGAGACTCGTGAGTCTGATGCGCTGGACATTCAGGCAGCGCCCATGAGTACGGAACTCATGGTGCCGGCCCGGTGCGTTCGTTAACAGACTGGAATCGTGCGACAGCCTACAATGGCGGACAGGCTGACGTGTTCAGGCACCGATCGTAGGGTTCCTCGCTGAACAGAAGCAAAGGGGCAGACATGCGTAACAGCTGTACAGTATTCGCTTCCATGGTCTCGGGTCGCTGGTGGTTGGCGGTGTTTCTGCTGTTACTGTTCGCAGCCTGCAGCGGCCCGGCGGTTCCTGGCGCTCCAGGGGACGACCAGCAGCAGCTGCCGCCTTCGAGCGGCGCCATCACCCACACCGTGCGGGTGCTGCTGGATCCGTCTGACCGCACAGGGCAGATCGAAGCCGCGTATGGTGGCACCGTTCTCGTCTGGCATGACTACGACACTGCCGGTAGCGGTAGCGGTCTGCAGCCATTCGCGGTCGTGGCTGTCAGCCTGAACGGTTCTGTGGAGCAGCTTGGTAGAGGCGGACTCGAACCGTGCCCTGAGGAAGCCCTCATCGCCGTGCCTGTCGCCTGCATCGAGGAGAACGAACGCAGCCTCATTGCAGGGGCCGAGCGGCTGACACCAGAGTCGACCGACCACCTGTCGCAGGTTGACAACGAGGGGCGGTCCACAATCTGGAACGAAGGCAGCTGGATCGCCGATGAAGGCCGCTCGACTATCTGGAACGAGGGCGAGTTCAGCTGGCAGCCTGAGAACACCGACCTTTGGTCCAGGTTGCAGCTCGAACTGGCGCACAACGCGACTCTGGCCGGGAACCTCGGCCGCGGGGTCCTGGTAGCGGTCATCGACACGGGCGTCGACCTGCAACACCCTCAGCTGCGGACGCATCTGGCGCCTGAGGAGCTATGGCTGGACGTGGTGGACGGGGACCTGATTCCGCAGGAGGAGGGCGATTTCGAGTCTTCCCCCGCGTACGGGCACGGTACCAACGTCGCCGGAATCATCCGCCAGGTCGCGCCGGAGGCCCAGATTTTGCCGATCCGGGTGCTGGGACCTGACGGGGGTGGCTACGTCGCAGACCTGATAGTCGCGATCGAGCACGCGATCACCGCAGGTGCGGACATTATCAACCTCTCGCTCGGCAGCGCCCGGCGCAGCGAGGCATTGAGCAGCGTGGTGGCCCGTGCGGCCGAGCGTGGTGTGTTTGTAGTGATGGCGGCCGGCAATTCGGGTCGTGAGGTGACCTTTCCAGCCAGTGAGTCGAGGGAAGCCAACCGCCCGGGCCATGCGCTGCGGCTGACAGTGACGAGTGTCGACGACAAGGACATCAGGTCTGACTTCGCTGCGTACGGTTTTCCCGTAGGGCTCGCCGCGCCGGGCGAAGGTGTCTGGGGCCCTGCCCCGGAGCTGCACACGGCGGCGTGGACCGGCACATCGATGACTGCTCCGATGGCGGCTGGCGCACTGGCGCTCGCGCTCGGTGAGTCGGGGCGCCTCAGTGCCACGCGCACCGACCTGATCGATCGGCTGAGTATCACTGGCGCGGATCCGTACGAGCTGGAGGCGAACCGCCCGTACCAGGTGTGGCAGCAGCTGGGCTCGAGTCGGCTGGACTACTGGCGTTTTCTTGATGACGTCTTGGATGCCCACTGACGAAAGGACTGAACGTATGGAAGGCGTCAGGGCCTCTTGCCCCGCGCCCGCAGGGGAGCTGCTGCAGCGGGCGCACCAGGCGTTGAGGCGCGCACCGGACGAAGCGCAGGCGCTCGTCGAGTCCCTCCTGTCTGATCAGGATCCACAGGTAAGGGCCAAGGCGGGACTGCTTGCGGCCCGGGCGGCCTGGCAGCTGCAGGAGCACGCAACGGTCAAGCGCCGTCTCGATGATGTCCGACCATTGTGTGCTGAACTGGTTGACACCCTGGATGAAGTCGAGTTCCGGCTGCTGGAGGGCCGGATGGGGCTTCACGCGGCGGATTACCGGGCCGCTATGGCCAGTTTCGCCAGTGCTGCGCAGCTCGCGCAGATGCTCGGCGACCAGACGCTTGAGCTGACGGCACTGAACCTGCAGGCCCGGTCCGCCCATGCAATGGGCCAGCCACAAAGTGCGCTTGGCATCCTGACGCGCGGTCTGCGTCGGCTGAGCGACGATGCCCCACCTGAGCAGGTAGCCAGAATCCGCAGCAATATCGGACAGATACACCGTGAGCTGGGAAACCTGTCTGAAGCCCTCGCACAGCTGCTTGCGGCGCAGGAGGTGTTCGAGGCGAACCCGGCTGCAAGCCGACCCGCGGCAGTCAACCTGATCAACATGGGCCTGCTGTACCAGGACCTGGGCCAGATGCGGGAGGCCGGTCAGTTCCTGCAGCGGGCGCATCAGGTCGGCATGGAATTAGGTGACGGCAAGCTGGTGGCAGTTGCACTTAACAACCTGGCGAACGGAGACCTGGCGACCGGTGACCTGTTCGTGGCGCGGGATCGTTTCAAGGTTGCTCTGGAGCAGGCTGAGAAGCTGGGCATGGCGGAGTACATCATCGACAACCTTGATGGCCTGGGCCAGACCTTGGCCGACCTTGGGGAGTACACGCAGGCGCTTCACGTGCATGAGCATGCGCTGGCTGTGGCACGCTCCGAAGGGAGCCGCTCAGGGGAGCTAGACGCGCTGGTGAACCTTGGTCGTGATTATCTGCACCTAGGCGAACCGGCGCTGGCGGTGAGCCAGCTCAGTGAAGCACTGACGGTGGTCATCGCTCTCCAGCGGCGCAGTCGGCAGCTGGTGGTACAAGAGCTGCTCTCCGAGGCTCACGAGGCCGCCGGTGACCCGTGGTCGGCGCTCGTTCATGCACGTGAATGCCAGCAGCTGCAGGCCGAGGTTTCGGCCGAGCAGAACCAGGAGCGGTTGAGGGAACTGCAGGTCAAGCACCAGGTCACCCAGGTTCAGCAGGAAGCAGACGCTTATCGACTGCGCTCGGAGCTCATGAATCAGGCGATCGCTGACGCTGAGGCCCGCGTGAGGCGCAGGACCAAGGAGCTGGAAGAGGCGCACCTGGACGTGATAGAACGCTTGGCCCTGGCTGCGGAGTACCGGGATGAGGGTACCGCGGCCCATACGCGCCGGGTTGGCCGCAACGCGGCAGTGATCGCGTACGTGCTTGGCTTCACCGAGGATGAAGCGCTAGAGCTCTACCTCGCCGCAAAACTGCACGACGTCGGCAAGATTGCGGTCCCGGACGCTGTATTGTACAAGCCAGGCCAGCTGGACGAGACGGAACGGCGCCTTGTCGAGCAGCACACGCTGATAGGCGCCCGCCTGTTCTCCGGAAGCCAATCGAGGCTGCTACAGTTGGCGGAACAGGTCTGCCTGTGCCACCACGAAAGGTTCGATGGCCAAGGTTATCCGCAGCGGCTGGCCGGTGAGGCCATCCCACTGGCCGCCCGGATCGTCACGGCGGCAGACGTGCTCGACGCGCTGACGCACACCCGTCCGTACAAACCGGCATGGTCCGTCGGTGAGGCCCTGCAAGAGATCAAAGTCGGATCTGGCGAGGTCTTCGATCCGCAGATTGCGCACGTTTGCGTAGACGTGTTCGGCGCGCAGGGCGCACTGTCACCAGTGGAGAACGTGGCGTCCGCGGCTGACGTCGAGCGGGCGTTCACGCGACTTCGGTCCATACGCAGGTCAACGCGTGGCCGCCTCTTCGGCTGAAACTCACTGCTCGGGTTCGTCCCAGTAAGCATTCACCAGGGCAGCCTGATTGCTGTGACCCAACTTCGTCTGCAGTGAACTCAGGTAATTCGCGACCGTCTTGGCTGAGACGCGCATGCGGGCGGCAACCTGGCTGTTGTCAAGGCCGCGGGCCACCAGCCTCCACACTGTTCGTTCCCGTGGCAGCAGGTTGTCCTTCAGAAGGGGCCCGGAGTACACTTCCTCTCCCGCGGCGACCCTCTGCAGCTGCGAGCGCAACATGCTGAGGCTGTCTGGTTCCGTGACCAATCCCTGCGGCTTGCGCTCTAACAGGTCGAGCAGGTAGCCGCGGGACCGGCTGCGGGTCACCACCAGGTAACGGCCGTCCACCTCAGGCAGCACCTCCAGCGCGAACCCGACAGGTGAGTCCAGAACGAGGGTCACAGGCACGCGGAAGCGCCAGGTGCCCAGCTGTCCACGTGCCAGCTGCCGAACTTGGGCAGAGCCGGCCTGCACCCTGAGCTCGTGCGGCAGTCTCGGTGACGCGGTTGCGGCCAGCGGGGCGGCTGGCGCGCTGGCCTGACCCAGCAGACGGGCCTCGACCAGCTTCAGCACTTCGGCACCGGGAGCTTCGCTAAGCTCCGCCCAGCCGCACAGGGCAGTCGGTGCGTGTCGGCTCAGGAGCTCCGCGTAGCGCGACTGTTCGGTCACCGGGATCAACAGCGCTATCCGGTCGTTCCGCAGCCGGTAGGCGCGCTCGTCCTCCAGCAGTTCGTTGCGCACCAGGCGCGCGAAGTTGCGCATCTGCATTGCGGACTCGTCTGTACGGGACGCTGAAGTACCGCCTTCGTCCAGTGCCACGGTGCCTAGCATCAGCTGGCGGCTCTGGGTCTCGTGGATGGCGCGCTCGAGCGCGTGCTGCCCCGGCAGTCCGGAGAGCCAGTCGCTGCGCCCGGCACGCACCAGCTCCTGCTGGTAGCCGGCACGCTGCAGCGCGCTGAGCAGGTTGCGGAAGTACAGATCAAGCAGAATGGCTTCCCGCGGCTCGGATCCGGCGCCACTGGTCGTAAGCTGCAGGGGTTCGGGCGGTCCCAGGTATAACTCCCGGTAACTGGCACCATGTGCCGGCAGGTGTCGCAAGCCGCGTTCGACTGTGACGGCCTGATGCGAAACGGGACTCACCTCGAGGCTCACACCGGGCAGGAACCGCGCGAGCGCATCGGCCGCAGCGTGGTCGCGCAGTTCATCGAAAGTGTGCCTGTGCAGATGGGCCTGAAGGTCTTCCAGCCGGTTGATCACGGACCGCGGATGTTATCTGAAAGGCCGGACACAGCGGTTTGAGGCATCACCATCCTGGCAAGAGGATAGCGCGCTACACGCCCTGTCGGACGTAAGTTTCCCCCATCAGCGCTCGGGCAGCTCACGGTTGAGCCGCCCCCAGTAAGCGAGCGCCACAGCACTGCGGGTTGGCAGGTGCAGTTTGTCCTTCAAGCTCGTGAAGTAGTTCGCTACCGTCCGTTCGCCGATCCCCAGGTGGGTGGCTATCGCTTCGTTGTCGAGTCCGTTGGCAATCAGTCGCCAGACCTGACGTTCCCGCGGGAACAGTGGAGAGCGTTCCAGCAGCGGACCCGAGTAGATTCGTTCACCCGCGGCCATCAATTCCAGCTGGCGACGCAGCTCGGGCGCATCGAGCTTCCCGAAGATCAGGCCTTCGGGCTCGAGGTCGGTCAGGTCATGAAGGTAACCACGTGAAGCCCCGTCAGTAAGGACCAGCACGGCGCGCCTCACTTGGGGCATCACTTCGAGGGCATAGCCGACCGGCTGGTCCAGTACGAGGCTGAGAGGGGCCGTGAAGCGCCAGTCGCCTGTCAGTTGCTCAAGTAGCGCCAGTGCTGTAGGTGCCCCGCAGTGAATCTTGAGTGGGTACTGGCCGGGTCGAGCAGCCGGCCGCCGGGGTCGGTTGCGCATAGTGCTGCCAGAACCTCCCGCAAGTCTGGTGATGACCAGGTCGAGCAGCTTTGCCCCGCTCGCTTCACCGCTGAGCGCGTAGGCCATGCTGGCCCGCGGATCCAGTCGCTGAACGGTGCTCTCGATCCGGGTCAGCTCCCGCTCGGGCGTCAGGACAGCCAGTAGGTTGCGTTCCAGCTTGTAGGCGGTATCCTCCTCGCCAAGCGTGAGCCGGAGAGCGTGCGCGAACGACCTAAGCCTCAGCCGGCGTTCCTCCGCGCCTAGCGCTTGCTCCGGCTGCTCAAGGTCGATCCCCAGCAGCGCCATCGGCGTCCAGGGCGGGATCTGCTGCTGGAGGACCTCTTTGAGACGATCAGCCCAAAGCAGGCCGGTGAGCCAGTCGTGTCGTGCCTGCCGGTTCAGCTCTTCCGCGTAACCTGCGGCCTGAAGCGCATGCTCCAGCCGGTTAAAATAGAGCGACAGGGTCAAGTGGTCGGAGTCAGAGTACCCGTACGCAGTGAACCAGACCGGTTCCGGAGGACCAACATAGTAGCTGGTGAATGCGCTGCTGCCGTTGGCAAGCTGGACGGGTCCGCGCTTCAGCGGTTCATCCGCCTGCTGTTCGTGCTCCCGGACGAGCTGGAGCCTTGCGCTATCGATTAGCGAGCGCAGCACGGCGGGGGCGAGTGCAAGGATCTCCTCGAAACTGAGCCCGTCGAACTGCCCGGTCTGCGCAGCGACCTCAGTACTCAGCCAGCGCAGCTGTTCATAGTCGGAGCCGGAGCTCAGGGAATCGTTCACATCACTCCTCATGTCGCCTGATCAGTAGCCGTTGTGGGGCGGGCGCAGCTGTCCATTGCGCTGCGCCCGCCCCACAACGGCTCCCGCAGATCAGAACCGCAGCTGGACGCCCCCGCCGATCGCTGCGAGCCCGTCCCCGG
>ERZ869909.2352-NODE-2352-length-12723-cov-7.510833_pt1 | contig 12723 bp, 14 predicted proteins | sample MGYA00520892_ERZ869909 | MGnify/ENA primary metagenome ERZ869909 (study PRJEB32215, sample SAMEA104723947) | bioreactor metagenome | biome: bioreactor; feature: anaerobic bioreactor; material: water | place: China | collected 2015-03-12 ... | reverse complement strand
CGTCCATGACGTTGTGCCGACCTGGTGGTCGATGAGAAGCATTGCCGCATTCTCGGGAGTAAAAACCTCTTTGTGCATCGTGCGATTTCCTTTCCAACGGGACTCGCCCTTGCAAAGACCGTGGGAAACATTGCCTCACCGATCCCTTGGGCTGTCCAACAACTGCTGATGGTATGGAAATCAGCTACAAGAGGCGCTGAAACAAGCAGGACGGAAATTCAGACTAGTATGAAAGAACATACTGTCATAGCGCCACCGCCATCGGGCCGCGTCCTCTTGCTCCCCCCTCCCCTTCGGATTCCGGCGCTTCCATGAGGATTTCACAGTCGCCGCACATGAGGCGTGCAACTCGGGCAGGAGTAGCGGATTTTGCTGACCGCCTTCGCCTTGCGCCTCTTGCGGGCATCTGCGTCGCTCCGCAGTTTGAGATAGCGGGCGTTGAAGCCTCCGGCGCCGACACCGGCAATGACCATATGGAGCGAGCCGCCCGCCGCGATGTAGTGCATCATCTGCTGGCCGGTATCGAACGGGACTCCTTTCTAACAAACCTGTGAGGCGGCCGAATAGCCCTTGAACCTCTAGCTGCTTGAGGTTGTAGGCCCAGCCTCAACCAAGAGCAAAAAGGGCGGGATCGTTGGTGAAAGGGGCACAATCCACAGGTCCGATTGCAGGATGCTGACATTGCTGGGTTTTGTGTCCGGGGCGCTGTGGGGAGCCTACCTGGCGCGCAAACGTGGCGGGAATCCGCTCGACATCCTGCAATACGCGGCCGGGTTCGGCATCGCCTTCGCCCTGCTGGCAACATTCACGGGCATCGCACTCGCCCGTTTCCTGGACCTGTGACACCGCCATGCGCCTGACCACTTTACAGAAAGCCCTCTGGATCGCCGCCATCCTCGCCTCGATCCTGTTTGTTGCCGCAAGGCTGTGGCTTCCGGCGCAGCCGCAGGTTTCTTCCACAGTGACCGGAGAGCTTCGGCCGCAGTTCGACCTGCCCGACGGCGCGGGCAGGATGCGAAGCAGCGCCGAGTTCCACGGGCAATGGCTGCTGGTGTTCTTCGGCTTCACCAACTGCCCGGATGTGTGCCCGACCACCCTGTCCGAAGTCGCCGAGGTGATGGACGGGCTGGGCCGCACGGCGGAGCGCGTGCAGCCGATCTTCATCTCGATCGACCCCGAGCGCGACCGCGCCCTCGGCATCGACGACTATACCGCGGCCTTCCACCCCAGCATCCTGGGGCTCGCCGGCGATGCGGGGCAAACCCGCGCCACCGCCAACAGCTTCCACATCTACTACGAGCGGGAAGCCGCCGAGCAGGCCCCCGACGGCTACACCATGTCGCATAGCCCGGGCCTGTTCCTGATCGACCCCGATGGCTTATGGCAGCGCCAGTATGCCTATGGCACCCCTGCCGCCGAAATCCTTGCCGACCTGCAAGAAAGGTTCTGAGACATGCGACCGATCACCCTGGCCCTGCCGTTCATCCTTGTGGCGGGCGCCGCCTCGGCCGAGGGCTGCCCGAGCTGGCAGATCGGCGATCTGACGATCACCAATGCCTGGTCCAGGGCCACCATCGGCACCAGCCGGCCCGCGGTGTTCTATGCCGAGATCGCCAACGCCGGATCGCAGGATGACGCGCTGGTCGCGATTTCCACCCCGGTCGCGCAAATGCCCATGCTGCACGAAACCGTGGTGCGCGATGGGGTCGCCTCCATGCCCCATGCGATGTCGGTCCCGGTGCCAGCGGGCGGCTCGGCCCGCCTCGAGCCCGGCGGTTTCCACGGAATGCTGATGGGCCTGAATGTGGCCTTGGCCGAGGGCGAGAGCTTCCCGCTGACCATGACCTTCGAAAAGGCGGGCGAAGTCACGGTCGAGGTCGGCATTTCCGTCATGAACGCGCGGGGGCCTGAGTGCTAGATCGGCGGAAGCTGTTGCTCGGCGTGGGCGCTACGGCCGTTTTCCTAACCGGCTCGCTCGCGCTCGGGGCCTGGCGGAGCCGGGGGCGAAGCCCGGACGCTGCCGCTGCCGGAGACTCGCCTTTGCCGCTGCCCATTTCCGCAATGGATTGGGAGCTGACCGATCACCAGTCCCGCCCCGTCTCCGCGCGGGACTGGCTCGGCCGTCCCGCCATGATCTTCTTCGGCTTCACCTGGTGCCCGGATGTCTGCCCCACCACGCTGATGGACATTTCCGACTGGCTTGAGGATCTGGGAACGGACGCCGATCAACTGACCGTCGCCCTGATCACCGTCGATCCCGAGCGCGACACGCCCGAGGTGCTGGCAAACTATGTCCAGCACTTCGATCCCCGGATCATCGGCCTGACCGGCAGCGCCGGGCAGATCGCCCGCGCCGCTCAGGATTTCCGGGTGCGCTACGAGAAGATTCCACGCGAGGATGGCGACTACACGATGAACCACACGGCCGGGGTCTTTCTGTTCCACGCCGATGGGCGCTTCGCCAGCATCATCGACTTCCACGAAGATCGCGCCTTCGCGCTCCCCAAGCTCAGACGCATCCTGACATGAAAGGACATCCTGCCAGATGTATTCCGCGAAACTCCCCCTTCTGTTGATCGCGTCCCTGACCGCCACGACGCTCTGGGCCGAGACCCCCGACCGCCCCGAAGGTCCGACCGATGAAATCGTGGCCGCGGCGACAAACGGGGAAGCTGTCGTCGCTCCGGGGGACTCGCTTGACCGGATTCTCGGCCGCGCCGGTATCTCGCCGCAGGTGCGCGCCGAAGCCGCGCTTGCCCTTGAGGGGGTCTACGACCTCACCGATCTTCGGCCCGGAAATGTCCTCCGCTGGACGACCAGCGCCGATGATCCGACAAGGCTGGCGCATCTGTCGCTTCTGGTCTCCGGGGGCGTCGAGATCGAGCTGTCCTTCACCGATGCCGTCGAGGCCATGCGGATCGAACCGGACCTCACGACGCAGGACAGGCGCGAGGTTCTGGAACTGAACGGATCGCTCTACGACGCGCTCGCCGCGCGGGACGCGCCCGTGCGCTTTGCCGTCGATCTCACCGCGCTCATGGCCGGGCAGGTGGACTTCCGCCGCGACATCCGGGGTGGTGAGACCTTCGCCCTGGTCTGGCAGGAGGATCGCCTGCCCGATGGCTCGATCGCCGGCGAGCCCAGGCTGTCCTACGCCCGGCTCGCCTTGCGTGGCCACAGCTACGAGCTGGTCGCTAGCGATCCCGCCAGCCCAGTCTTGCTGTTCGAGGATGGCGAACTGGTCCAGCGAAGCGCTCCGCCGATCATGGGCGCCCGGCTGTCCTCGGTGTTCGGGAACCGCAACCATCCCGTCCTGGGCGGGCGCAGGATGCACACCGGCATCGACTATGCCGCCCCGAGTGGAACGCCGATCAACGCCACCGGCGCAGGGCGTGTCGCCTTTACCGGAACCATCCGGGGCTACGGGCTGACGATCGACATCGACCACGGAGGCGGCGTTGTCACCCGCTATGCCCACCTCTCGCGCATCGCGCCGGGCATCGAGCAGGGCGCTCGGGTTCGGGCGGGCGACAGGATCGGGTCGGTCGGGGCGACAGGTCTCGTGACGGGGCCGAACCTGCACTACGAGGTCCGGGTCGATGGTCGGCCGGTCGATCCGATGGACGAGGACATTTCGCTCGAACAGGTCGTAGCCAGCGCAGCCGATCTGAACGCCCTCGCGGCGGGCCGCGCGGCGACAGGCTATCCGCAGGAAGCCGAGGAGAGCTAGAGCGGTTCCATGCACCACCCACGCCACCCTGACGAAAAGCTCACATGCGCTGATATTCCTGTGAACTTGCCGGGTTGCGGGCATTTCCGGCTTGAACCTCTAGCAGCTAGAGGTGCTACCAGTTCGCCCGAAACAGCGATGACGAGATTATGACGACAGCACATTCCATAGAGACATTGGGCGGCGGAGGGAGTCAGCATTCCGCCGCCGCGGCAGCATCGTCCCCAAGGGCGTTCCCAACCGGCCTGCGGCATCTTGGAAGCATCGCGGCCATCGTGGCACTTTCGGCCTGCGCCCAGTTCAGTCCCGCCACGGCGCCACGGCTCGATGAACGGGGCGCGTCGGTCCAAGGGATCTATCCCGTCACCGAGGAAAACCTGCCCCAGGTTCGCCAGCGGGCTCTTGAGACCGTGAACAATTCCCGTGCAGCCGCGGGTCTTGGCCCGGTCACGCTCGATGCCGTCCTGAACACAGCGGCGGATGGGCACTCCCGCTCCATGTCCGAGCAAGGCCGGGCTTGGCATTTCGGTCCCGACGGCAGTTCACCGCTCGAACGGGTGCGACGGGTCGGATTCTCAGGCACGCTGATCGGCGAGCTGGTTTCCGAAACCTACGAGACCGAGGTGCAGACGATCGCTACTTGGATGGGCGACCCGACGCAGCGCGCCATTCTGCTCGATCCCGCTGCCAGCCGGATCGGCGTCGGCGTGTTTCAGGAGCCGAACAACAAGCTCTGGTGGACGCTGACCGTCACCGATTGAGAAAGGAGAGAACCATGTCCCCTTCCATGACCCGCCGTGGTCTCCTCTGCCTGACTGCCGCCAGTGCAGCCACGCTGGCAACGCCCGCCCTTTTGCGCGCACAGGACATCACGATGCTGCCGCCGTCGGCCCCGAACCGGCATAACACCGCCAGCTTCCGCGCTCAGCGCTGGCAGGATCATTTCCAGCATCTGCGCAAGGGGGCGATCCTGTGTGATCTGGACTCGCGCGTGCTGCACTACTGGTCCGAGGACGAAAGCCTCTATCTGGTTCACCCTTCCTCGGTCCCGATGAGCGAGGAACTGACCCGCCGGGGCTATACCGAGGTGGTGCTGAAGCGGCGGAACCCCACCTGGATACCCACCCCGAACATGCGCGCGCGCGATCCCAGCCTGCCCGAAAGGATCGGCCCCGGCCCGGACAACCCCCTGGGCACGCGGGCGCTCAACCTGAGCTGGCAATACTACCGCATCCACGGCATCGACCAGATCGCAAAGATCGGCCGGCCCGCCTCGAACGGATGCGTGGGCCTCTACAACGAGAACATCGAACGCCTGTTCGATCTGGTCGAGATCGGCACTCAGGTGCGGCTGCTCTGATCTGACATTTCCCTCTGTGCAGCCCGGCGTGGTTGCCGCCGAGCTGCATCCCGCGCACGGCCGCCAAGGCTCCGCAAGCTGGTCTCCAACGATGTCATCGCGGCAACTTCATCCGGTGCGCCAACGATAGCAGATAGCTTCGGTGGCGTGGCCGACGGCGCAGTTTCATCACTCCGAGGCGCAGGATAGGGCAGCGCCCTGCCCTTCTGAGCCGCCTCGATCGGCGCGAAGTGCGAATCTTCAAAATAGCGGATGTGATTGGCGCGGATCGGATACTGGCCCTCGGGCAGAATGATCACCTCGTCCAGGGGAAATCGCAGGATTTCCGATGGCGAGATCAGGGGGCGTTCCTCTGATCTTCGGGTGATGTTCGCGCTGTCGTCCAGCTCACGCACACGGCTGTTGCTCTCTGTGATCGCCGTCACCGTCTTGCGGCCGAGTGCATTCGACAGGACTTCTGCCGTCTTGTCGTCCTGCGGGGTCATGTAGATTTGCAGCCCTGCCCCACCCTGAAGCGACCGCCGGCCGGCCTCACCGTAGATGTCATCGAGGCCCGGTATGGTCTGGGAGATGATGAAGAAGCGGCCGGCGAAGGAGCGGATGGTCTTGATCGCGGACAGCACAAGGGGCTGGCGGCCGAGCTGGTCGAACTCGTCCATCAGGAACATGACCGGATGAGGCTCGTCGGGGCCGGGCTCCCGGCGCTGAAGCGAGGCGATGGCATCGGCGAACAGGAGCCGGATCAGCGGCGCCAGGGTCCGCAGATGCTCGGGCTGAACGACGATATAGAGCGACTGGGCCTCGCGCCTGAAGGTCGAGAAATCGAAATCGCTGGTCGATGTCGCACGATCGACGGCCGGATCGGACCATAGCTCCAGCCCGGCCCCCTGGATCACTGAAATGTAGGAGCCGAGCGTGCGTTCGGGCACGTCGGCCATTTCGAGGAAGGTTCGTGAGACGATCGGAATGGCTGTGCTTTCTGCATAGCTCTTGAACGCCGCCGCCTTGTTCCCGCCCCCGGCCATGACCTCGGCCGCGTAGCCGATCGTCGGCCGACCCTGTTCGATGGCATAGAGGCATGACGCGATGAAGAGTCTTTTGCCGGCGTTGTAGAAGCCTGCGGCGTTGTCCCCTTCCACGACCAGGAACTGGTCGGCCATGGAGTTGAGCGCCGTGTATTGCTGATCGGAGGACGGCAGCGCCGCGATCCGGGCGAGAGGATTGAAGCGATGGGTCGGCCGTTCGTAGTCGAAGGGCGAGAAATACCAGATCTTGTTCTTTAGGCCCAGCAGTCGATGGATCGCTGTTTTCAGGAAGTTTTCGCCTTTGACATCAAGAACGATCGCCGAACCCAGGAAGTGCAGCAGGTTCACCAGCACGAAACCAATGCCCTTCCCCCTCCCCGTTGGGGCGATCATCATCGCATGGGGGAAGCGATCTGGTGGCGCGGAAATGAAGGGCTTGTTGGAGGAAGGCTTGCCCAGCTTGGCATAGATAAAGCCGTTCCGTTCGAGCGGCGCGATCATCCGGTTCTTCTTGATCTCGGCCGTGGTCTGGAAATGGGCATTGTCGTATGCGTTCAATCGCCCGCGATAGACCCCTGCAACACCGATGATGGTAAGCGCCGCGGCACAGGATGAGGTGATGATGATCGCCACCTGCAGGACGGCAGGCCGAGCTTGCATCGCGGCCCAGCTATAGCGCAGGAACCAAGGTGACAGCGGGTCGAGCGAGTCGAGGCTTTCCCTGAAGGCAAGCATCACATAGATGGTCGCGATCATCGAGCCGATATAGGCCCCGACCAGGAGCCCGAAGAACACGGCCAGCGGGTATCGCCAGGGCGAATCCAGATTTCCCATCATGTTGTGACCTGCCTCAAAGTTCGTGTGCGTCGGATTCGATCGCACGAATCTTGTGTTCATGGGCATGTGCCCGCTGCCGCAGAAGCCCCTGATACTGGCTCACGCTGGCACTGTCCCGGCCAGCCAGATCATGCCCTGCCCGGATCGCCTCGGCCTCGTGCTTCAGCTCCGAAGCAATGGCAGCACGGAGCGTCGGGTCTTTGATCTGATCCTGGAGCGGTGTTCTGTCGCCGGCGGCAATCTGCTCGACTTCGGATGTCCTGAGATCCCCGCGCACATCTTCTGCCAGCCTCTGGATCGCAGGCAGATCGACCAGGCGGTCACTGCCCTTTGCCGACAGCACCTGGTCGCGCGCAACAGCTTCAAGGGCGTCCCGTGAAAGCTCATATTCGTTTGCGCGCCATGAGGCCGCGTCGCGCAGCCCCTGAAGGAAATCAGCGCGCATACCTGCACGCCAGTCTACCTGACCATGTTCCCCCAGCTCTTGCCCGGTGAAACTATCGTGGAAGGCACGATGAACCCCAGCCTCCTCCGGCCTGTGATCGGCTACTTGGGGATGGGCGACATGCAGGTGAAGGCCATCCCGATCCTCGACGGTTCGCCCGACATCACGGAAGGAAAAGCCATTGTCGGAGACCAGAACGGCGCTCGGCCGGTCTGCGGGGTCAATCTCGGCGAACGCCCTGCCCGCTTGCAGCGGGTCCAGCCGTTCGATGGTTTCGCCCGTTCGGCCATTGATGAGGTTGATGTGCGGCGGGTCGATCGTCAGGCTGTCGTTCCATTCCGCAACCTGCCCCCGTGTGCGGTCAGGAAGCATGAATCGTTCCGCCATTTCCTCAGCGGTTGTGCCTGCCGCCTCAAGGCGTTCTTCCCCGCGTTCAGAGAACCCACGCACCAGACGCTCCCGCAAATCCTCCAGCGCACGGTCGATCCCCTCGGTGGATGAGCCATCGCGCTCGGCCGTTTCCCTGGCGCTGTGGAGGGAGGCGACAACATCGAGGCGGTAAGGATCATCGGCAGCGTTCAGGGCGGCGCTGTGCGCCTCAAGGAACGGGTCATCCTTGATATAGGCCACAACCGATCTGGTCTGATCAGCGAACTGCCCTTCGAGCTGGGTTTTCTCCGCCCCGGGGTCCATCGCCTGAATTTCCGCCCAGGTCTGGCGGGCGGTCTCGATGAGAGACTGCCTGGCACGCTCCAGCCGTTCTGCCGGATCGAGGGTTTGCAACGAGGTATCGGCCATGACAACCTGCCCTTTCACTAGTTGATCTGCACACCTGAAAAACGCCGCCGCGAGGCGGTCCATGAAGGCGGACTCGGCCCCCTGCCCTATCGCTGCGGCCTCGGCCGAGCCGCCTTCATCCTTCTCTGCTTCTTGCGGCTCCGAACTGACGGCCAAGGCAGCTAGCCTGCCGAGGGTCTGGTATTCGCCGGCGAACGCGCTGACAATCGCCAGCCGCCTTGCCCTCTCACCCTCGGACATTTCCGGTGTCGGAACTTGCTTGCCGGTGCCATGCGCCGCCCGGACTTCCGTTTCCCTCGGCGGATGGTCGATCACGCCTCGGGACAGCCGCGACGTGGCGACTATGTTGACCCCATGGGCCTGTGAAATCTCGGCATGAAGCTCGCGCATAATGTCAAAATTCAAATCTGCCTTGGCAGAAATCGAAAGAAACTGGCCATTGTCAATGCCATGTTTGTCAACGACAAAATGCGCATGAGCGTGGTCGGTATCCATGTGGACAGCGGCGACGTAGCGCCAGCTATCCCCGAACTCGCCGCTTCCGAACACGGTTTCGCCCCATTCGCGGGCGATCGCCTCGGCCTGCACGACAGAGACGCCCGCCGGGAAGCTGACCACGATATGATCGGCATGACCTCGCTTCGGGGCCCCCCGCCAGGTGCTTGACCAGGTTTCTGTGATCGCAGTCGTTTCGCCAGGTCTCAGGTCGCGTTCGTAGCCTGCAAGATTGCACCATGTCGCCTTCACGCCCTCGTCCCGGGCAACGTAATCTAGCAGCCGGCGCAGGTCGGCCGCGCACTTCACACCGTTCCTGATGCGCTTGACCACCGACTGATGGCTTCGCGGTGTAGCTACGTTGCGCGTGAGCGCCCGGGTGGCACGGGTCTGCCGGTTTCCGAGCATGGAGTAGAGCCGAGAACGCTTCCCCAGGTCGGCCAGGACGTGCCCGATGACAAGATCCTGAACAGATGCACCGCTCATTCGGCGATCTTCCGCATGATCGTGGCCGCCGAGATGGGTGCCTTTCTTCGGGCGGCATTGACCAGATGAACGATTGCCTCCGACAGGTGATCGACCCGGGCAGCCACGTTTTCCAGGGTCGCACCGTCTCTGGCGTTCCACTTCAGCCTGCCGGAGGCTGCAAATTTCGTCAGGTTGTTGAGGTTTCGGCCGACCGCCGCCAGTTCGCGGCGCGCTTCGGCAAGCTCTACCAGCTCGTCACCATGAACGTCGAGACGGTCCGTCGCCTGCCTGACCAGCCGCCGCAAGCTGGCCGAGACGGTCAGGCCCTCACGATCCGCGACCGTCCTGATCGCCTGAAACTCGTCCTCGGTCACGCGCACGTTGATCGTTTTCCCGTGTGTCGTAACCGCCCGGCGGACGGCTCCCGCCCTCACCCGAGCAATGGTCTGCTTCGACCTGCCGGTCTGCCGGGCGATTTCCGCATTGGAGAGGCCCGCCACGATCTGGGCATTTATCGCCTCGATTTCGGCGCGGCTGAGGGCAGGCGATGAGGGCATGTCGGGCGTCTCAGATTTGGTTCCCAAAGATGTAGCACAATATACCGTTCCAGCCAACCGACCTTATAGGCCGGTTTTCGCCCCTCCGGGGAAAAAGCATCGCGTGCGAAAACCGAACAGCCTGTAAGGTCTCCGTGTCGCGGACGGTCGCCACTGGCGACAGCAATCGTCCGCGTAGAAGCGGGGCAGGTCAGCGCAATCTCGCCCCTGCGAGAGCTGCGCGCCAGAACCTGCCCTGACCTTGCCGTGGAACGGCCCACCCTCTCCGCACCGCTTGATTGCGCGTGGACGCCCATGCCTGGCCCAGGGATGCACCCTCAGCAGCCGCTCGCCCCTCTTTCTGGCACCCTGCGCTTGGCGCAGCCCAGAGGCCGATTTTCCGTGTTGAATTGTGTTAATGTGCTTCTGGTTTAGCGGTCATCAATGCCGACCGACAACAGGCCAAAATGGCAAATATGCTGATAGGTTGTTGTGCATATGTTCTATAGTGCTGCTGTCTTTTTATTCTTTCGGGCAATCAGTCACTTGAACATCTGCCCTCATATGTTGATGGATTTTTGTGTTTTGCGTCATCTGTGTTTTTATGCTATTGGTTTATATCACCTCTAGACATCACAGCATTTGTGCTGGTATCCTACCGGGCAACTGGACTTTCGGGCCAATGTTCTTCGGCACTTCTAGGCATCATAACTTGGCGCCTTTTGGTCATCTGTCCTATTATGCATCTGTGCCGCTTAACTTTTGTGCAACTGTGCTACTTAACTTCTGTGCTGCTGTGCTTCTGGCCTGCTGTTCTGACTACGGAGAAGAAGAATGAAGGTTCTCACGGTCATCCAGACCAAGGGCGGGTCGGGCAAAACCACGACCGCGCAAGTGATCGCCTCGGCGGCAGTCGAACGGGGGCTGCGCGTCCACATGCTCGATGGCGATGTGAACGCTCAGCTTGTCCGCTGGCGTGGCAGGTTCGAGCAAGCGGAGTGGGACATTGCAGAAAAGCCTGAATGGCCGCAGAACCTGACGGTCTCCAAGCCGCCGGTCGTGGTCGAGGAGCTTTATGCCTTGCTCGAAGAACTCGAAGGGCAGGGCATTGACCTTGTGATCGTGGACACGCGGCCCGGCACACATACCGATACCGAGGATCTGTGCCTGGCGGCCGATCTGGTCATCATCCCTGCAAGGCCGCTCTACTCTGAATGGGAACTGACAGAAGAATCGTTCCTCTGGATGGGTAGGTTGGCGGACACCATCGACAAGGCCGACCGCTTCCCCGAAGTCCGCACGCTCGTGATGGATGCGCCCCCCAAAGTGGTTGATGCCGCATCAAGGGAAGGAGGGGTTGCCGAGCTGCCCCGCCGCGATCAGGAGGTTCTACAGAGGCTGATTGCTCTCCCCCACCTCGACACCATCGTCCCCACCTCCAAAATCCTCGGCCAGATCGCATTTCATGGCCCGCTAGGCGCAGCCAAGCGCGCCAATGAGGTATCCAGGGGCGGGCGCCTCATCGCCGACGCGATAGGCAGGCAGCTTGATGTGGCGCTGTCTTTGCTGGACGAAATCGTGGAGCTGACATCGTGACCAGGAGAATCCCCAGAAAAATCGCACCTTCTCCCGCAGGAGCGGAACCGGGCGTTCAAAATGCCCTGTCCCGGATCGCATCGAGCGAGGCTGTTCAGGAACGTCTCGCAAGGGAACATGCCGCCAGGCTGGAACGTGATGCGCAGTTCGAGTCCTGGCCGGAGGGGGTCAACCCCAATGCTGTGCTGGGGCAGGGGACTGAGCCCCCGGATGGCGTCGCACAGGATAAGGACCAGACGGTCGAGGCCGAACCTGTCCTGGCAGGCGGCGAGACTTATACTAGCAACGACGATCACCCATCATCGCCCGACATTCAGGGAGACAAAGAAGCACCCGCCCCTGAAGCCGGGAAGCCTAAAACCCGCTCCCCCCGGAGCAGGCCCACGCCTTCGGCCAAATCAGAGTATTTCAATGTCACGATCAACGTCACAGCACATGAGGCGGCTCTGATCAAAGAGGCGGCTGCCGCTCACTCGGTAGAGCAGGAATACTATGTGAAAGGGCTTGTGACAGTCGCTCGCAAGACGATTCAGGAGGCCCGGGGTCAGGCATCGAAGCTGCGAAGCTTCTCTGACCGGGCCGCGAGGATCGCAGCCGCCAAACGGGGCGAGATGGTCAGTATCGGCGTGTTTCGGGTGACGACGCCCATCAAGGATGATTGGCACGCTCTCGTCGGTGATCCGCTGAAAGTCTACAACCGCACCCGGGTAGTGGGTGCGGTCGTTTCGGCGATCATCGTTGAAAGGCTGACCAAGAAGCCGCTGTAGAGCGGCACACCTTCAGTTGCACGCGAGGCCGGGCAGGGGAGCGGCGTCGAAGATCATGCTGGCGGTCGGCGTCACCAGCGCGAACTCTCCACCCTGCGAAACCAGCTCGATGAACCCGGCCCAATCCTCAGCAGGCACCCCGGCCTGTAGTACCCGGCCATTCGAGACGGGCAGGGCGGCTTGCTGGCCTGTCTGCGACAGAAGCACGACAGTGCTGGGGTTGGCGTCATCTGCGAAACGGACATGGATATTTCCGTTCGAGGATGGGCCGAACACCCGGTCGGGATCACATACGATTGTGATGCCGGCAGAGGCATCCCCCAGCGAATATGTGGTCAGACCTCTGGAAACCGCCTCTGTCCAGGTCTCGGCCGCTTCGGCAGGCTGGGACAGCGTTGCAGTCAGGACCAGGGCGGGGATAAGCAGTTGAACTCGCATGATACACCTCGGAAACGACCGCTCTAGTTGTGAGCAATCGGCGGTGTTTTCGCAAGGGGTGAACGTCGCCTGCACCGTCCCCGAGCCTTCTCGATCTATCCAACCAGGACCATGATACATCGTGGAGATCCCCGCGCTTGCGCGGGTCTCGCGCCGCAGGGGGGATTCGGACAAGCCGAACGCCCCCTGCCTTAGTGGGCCGCGCGAAGCGCGGCCATCCGGCAACCG
>ERZ869909.2349-NODE-2349-length-12732-cov-4.396997_pt1 | contig 12732 bp, 13 predicted proteins | sample MGYA00520892_ERZ869909 | MGnify/ENA primary metagenome ERZ869909 (study PRJEB32215, sample SAMEA104723947) | bioreactor metagenome | biome: bioreactor; feature: anaerobic bioreactor; material: water | place: China | collected 2015-03-12 ... | reverse complement strand
CCCATAAATAACTTGAACCTGACCACTTGTGAGCTGGTTTTGCTGAGAAAATTCTGCCACGAGCTGCGGCATCACCCAGCGTAAATCGGAAGCCGCCGCCACTCTTAACTCATTGGCGTGCGCATAACTCAAGCTAAGTAATAAAGTTATGACAATAGCGAAAACCCGTATGCGCATCGGATTAATCCTTTGTTGCCTGTAACTGCCAGCGAGCCGCTGCTTGGTCATCGGTGGTTTTGGCGGCCACCCAGTATTCACCGTCATTTGTGTGTTCTTTCTTCCAGAACGGCGCGCGAGTTTTCAGGAAATCCATGATGAATTCAGCAGCTGCAAAGGCCGCATTACGGTGTGCACTAGCGACCCCAACAAACACAATTTGCTCATTCAAGGTTAAGCGACCAACCCGGTGAATCACGGTTACGCGACCGAGTGGCCAACGTTCTTGCGCCTCGCTAACAATTGCAGTCAACGCTTTCTCAGTCATGGCGGGATAATGCTCTAACGTCATAGCGGTTAAGTTGCCACTTTGAAGTTCACGGACAAGCCCCGTAAAAGTAACCACAGCGCCAAATTTCGCGTCATCAGCGAGGTAGCGGTACTCGTCTCCGACATCAAAGTTAGCTTCTTGTACGTGAATCTTCACATCTTGCATGTCTTCTCGCTTCCATATTAGTAACTGTTATTAAGCAACCGAGTTAACCACCCGTCACCGGTGGGAAAAATGCCACTTCACTACCCGCTTCTACAACATGCGCATGACTCACGAGTTGTTGATTCACTGCGGCTAAAACGTCTTGTGAAGCAAGCTCTTGTTGCCACTTTGGCGAGCGCTGCTGTAAGTGCTGAATAAGGTCTGAAACCGTACTGCCGTGAAAGTCTTGGACGACGACTTCACTGGTGCCTAAGCGTTCACGCAAAACTGCAAAGAACAATACTTTAATCATGTTAACGACTCTCCTCGCTATCTCGTTGCCAGTGCCCGCGCTTACCGCCAAGCTTTTCTTGTAGACCGATATCTGTGATTGTCATCGCTGGGTCGACGGCCTTGCACATGTCATAAATGGTTAGCGCTGCCACGCTAGCAGCTGTTAACGCTTCCATTTCCACGCCTGTTTTCCCTTCGACCACGCAGCGAGTCAGAATCCGAACTTCGTTATTCACGCTGTCGAGTTCAAAATCGACGGTAACCTTGTTCAGGGCTAATGGGTGACAAAGCGGAATTAAATCGCTCGTTCTTTTGGCGGCCATGATGCCAGCGATGCGCGCCGTCGCCAGTACGTCGCCTTTTTTAGCTGCAGCTTGTTGCAGTTGCGCCATCACATCGCCATTCATTATGACCCGCGCAACCGCGATGGCTTCACGGCGAGTAACGGTTTTGTCGGTGATATCGACCATATGCGCAGCGCCAGCAGCGTCTATGTGGGTCAGTTTGTTGTCGTTCATAAATGAATTATCCATTCAAAAGGTGTTGAGTGGGGTTGCAGCTATTTACCGGGCTATTCTTTACGTGGGCGACAAAATTGCATGGTCCTTGGCGCGCGTCGAGTTGCGGCTTAATCAATTGTTCCCAAGCCAATTTCGCTGCACCGCCTGAACCTGGCATGGCGAAAATTAAAGTCTCGTTCGCGAGTCCCGCTATCGCCTGGCTCTGCAAAGCTGCGCTGCCAATATCTTGGAAACTTAGCTGGCGAAAGATCTCGCCAAAGCCATCGACGACTTTATCGAATAAAGGCGTAATTGCTGCGACAGTTGCATTGTTCGCAGCAAAGCCGGTACCGCCGTTAATCAGTACCACTTGTACTTCGGCACTCGCGATCCACGCACTCAGCTGATAACGAATTTGATAGCAGTCATTGCTTGTGATTGTCCGCTCTACCAGTTCATGACCTTGTTCTTGGAGCGCTTGCACAAGCATGTCACCGGTACTATCGTTCGCAGCTGTACGCGAATCAGACACCGTCATAACTGCAATTTTTAGCGGTAAAAATGATTTTACTTTGTGACTCATGGTTCGTTCCTCCCGCGTTCTCCGTCCTGCATTCTGCTTTGTGTGTTTCGCTGTTGCGCTCGTAACTCGATAAACATTTGCCAGTCACTCGGTGAATTGGTGTTCATCAAGGTGAACTCATTGTTGTCACTAGGAATGTTGTGACTAGGAATGGTGTGACTTGGAATGGGCAGCGCCTCCGCATCTAACCAATGCAAAAGACTGCGCACCGAGCGACGTGCTGTTTGCGAAGTTAACTGTTCCAATAAAAAATGCTGCAAGGCGTCACTTCGATACAACAGACATGGCATTTCATAACCTGCGAAATAACTTGAAGTTGTGCTGCTTGCCAGGTTCGTAAGTAATCCGACCGATAGCAAGGGCATATCGACAGGCAACACTAACACGCGCTCGTAGTGACACTGAGGTAGACAAGCATGCAGTCCTGCTAAAGGACCCAAACGCGGAAATTGGTCAGCAACGAATTGGTAGTCCGCATGGGCCGCAACCCGGAGGTTGGGATCGCGACTCACCACAACTTGCTGCGCACCACTAAGTTGTGCAAGATGCATCATATGTTGCAGCAAGTCATTGACATCATTCGAAGCCGAATCGGTAGTGTTCGGTAACTGCAGCAAGGCTTTGTCACGCCCCATCCGAGAGGAGAGCCCCCCAGCGAGAAGAATACAGCTGAACGGTTGCATGCTTAGCCTCCGATCATCGCCAAGTGCCGAGTTGCTCCGGTGAATTCTTCGTGCAAATGATGGCTCGCAGCTTTGCCTTGCAACACATCTTGCAGATGCTGAATCAGTGCAGCGGGGTCATCCTGTTGCAAAAACGGGCGCAAATTATTGTGCTCAGAGGCAAACAAGCACATAAATAATTGCCCGCGCGACGACACGCGTAAACGGTTACAGTCATCACAAAAGTCTTTGCTATAAGGCATGATTAAACCCATACGACCGGCAAAGTCCGAGTGGGTAAATTCCTGTGCAGGGCCAGCTGTGGTCGGTTTAATGGTTTGCACCCAACCGTCATTGAGGAGCTGTTGTTTGATGTCTTCGCCACGAACATGATTACGCTGATAGTAGGCGCGGTTATCGCCAGTTTGCATCAGCTCGATAAACCGCAGAGCAACCGGGCGAGTTTTTACATACTCTAAAAACTGCGGTAGCTCAGCAGCGTTATAATCGCGCAGCAATACGCTGTTAATTTTGACCCGTTTCAGGCCACGCTCCAGGGCAAGGTCGATTCCCCGCAGAATACTATCGAGGCGGCTATCGCCGGTAATCATTTGGAAGGTGCCCGGATCTAAACTGTCCACGCTCACGTTGATGGCATCGAGCCCGGCGTCGATCCAACGGTCGAGGTCTCGCTCTAAGCGATAACCGTTGGTGGTAATCGCAACTTCTGCAATGCCTGGCACCGCTTTACAGGTTGCGATGATTTCGGTGAGATCTTTGCGTAATGCAGGCTCGCCGCCGGTAATTCGCACCTTGCGAGTGCCAGCTTGGGCAAAAGCGGTCACCACCCGACGAATTTCTTCGAGGGTCAGTTCCTCTTTCCGAGACACACAATCGGGACCGTCAGGGAGACAGTAATTACAGCGGAAGTTGCAGCTTTCCGTAACCGACAGGCGCAGGTACGTAAAGCGACGCGAATATTTATCTGTGAGCATGTTCACACCTTTCCAAATTTCGGGAGGTCAGTTCGTTTCCAAACTCACCCTGGTGGCGGAATTGCCACGGCTGTCGCATCATGCCTTCAACATTGGAAGGTTTAGATAACGCAGCTCGGCGTACACACACATGGTATGCGTTTTACTGAGTTTAGTTTATAGCCGAAAAGGGGTGGAGGCATACCTCGACAGGGGTATTTTTCAGCGCTAACGCTCCCTGCTTTGCGCCAGATCAACATGTCACTCATGGGCCTGCTTAAAATAGCCGCAATTGTAAGCTAGGGTGAGTTCTACGAGTTAAACCATGACACATATTCCAGAGTTATTATCGCCAGCCGGAAACCTCAAAGCCTTGCGCATGGCTTTTGCCTATGGTGCAGACGCAGTCTATGCCGGCCAACCAAGGTTTAGTTTGCGCGTGCGCAATAATGAGTTCGATCTCGATACCTTAGCGATTGGAATTCAAGAAGCGCATGCCCTTGGGAAAAAGCTTTATGTGGTCTGCAACATTGCCCCGCATAACGCTAAGCTGATTAACTTTGTCGAAGACATTCGCCCAGTTGTTGAATTGGGTCCTGATGCGCTGATTGTGTCTGACCCTGGCGTTATTTTTCTGCTCCGTGAACATTTCCCGCAAATGCCGTTGCACTTGTCCGTGCAAGCCAATACCGTCAATTGGGCTGCGGTTAAATTTTGGCAACAACAGGGCATTGAACGTGTCATTCTTTCTCGTGAGCTCGGCCTAAAAGAAATTGCCGAAATTCGTCGCCAAGTACCCGACATGGAAATTGAGATTTTTGTCCATGGTGCTCTATGCATGGCGTACTCCGGGCGCTGCCTATTGTCAGGGTATTTCAATAAGCGCGACCCAAACCAAGGCGCCTGCACCAACTCCTGTCGTTGGCAGTACAAGGTCACACCAGCAGTTGAAGATGCTGTCGGTCAAATTAATCCACTCCCGCCCATTTTACAGGACGCTGTTGTGCTTGAAGAGCCGCAACGCCCAGGCGAATACATGCCAATGTTTGAAGACATGCATGGCACTTACATTATGAATTCAAAAGACTTACGAGCGGTACAGCATGTGGCTGAGCTGACAGCAATGGGTGTGCATTCACTGAAAATTGAAGGCCGTACCAAGTCGCCCTATTACGTCGCCCGCACCGCCCAAGTCTATCGGCGCGCCATCGACGACGCCGTCGCTGGCCGACCGTTTGATGAAGCTTTACTGCATGAGCTCAATGGCATGGCCAATCGCGGCTTTACCGAAGGCTTCTTGCGTCGCCATGTGTCGCAGTCCGAGTTACACAACTATGCAACAAGCCATAGCGAAGGCGAACAACAGTTTGTTGGTGAATTTACCGGCCATGTTGAAGTGCGCAGCGGCATGACCTATGCGGAAGTCGATGTGAAAAACCGCTTTGAACTTGGTGACGCCTTAGTCCTGATGACAACAGCTGGTAACCACCGCTTTACTTTGCAAAATCTGCAAGACAAACATGGTATGAAACTTGTGGCTGCACCGGGTTCTGGGCATGTGGTGTGGCTGCCATTGCCTACTGATCACGACAACCTGCCACTTGAACATGCCATGTTACTGCGTCAATTATTTGCGGTTGCTGAGCCGGAAACGGCAGTACCGATACAAATCACCGAGGTGTCTTAATGTCGTTACAAATTCTTGATGACTGCATTAACTGCGATATGTGTGTGCCAGAGTGCCCAAACGAAGCAATTTTTATGGGTAGCAGTATTTATGTGATCGACCCAGATTTATGCACTGAGTGTGAAGGTTATTACGATCAACCTCAGTGCATTCCGGTCTGTCCGGTGGACTGTATTATTCCCCTATAACCGCTAGCGCGTTTGTCCTTCGTAAGCGCTAACGCTTGTCCGTTATAAGCGCTAACGCTTGTCCCTTATAAGCGCTAGCGCGCTTGTGACTTGTATGCGCTAACGCTTATGGCGCGTCAGCGCGCTCATTTACTCACGAGCGCGCGTTGCTGTTCCATACCTAATGAGATGATATACGGGTATTCTTCTTTCGCTTGCGCGTCTTTCTGCTGAGCAATAAAGTCCGCTTTGCTGTGCATTTCATGCCAACCTTCGGCAATCAATGCTTGCGCAACCGCACCACCCATAGTTGCACCTGGTCCGGTCAAAATAATCACATCCGGAGCAAACTCTTTCACCCCAGTCAGAATAGCTTGACTGAAATCGTAGGTTTCACAAACTTGGTGGACCAAGGTGTATTGGCGCAACGCTTCAACATCGGTACCAAGCGGTTGCCAAATAACACCGCGGCCATCAATCATCGGTACTTTCGGTGCGCTGAAGAAGTCCTTCGCAAAAACGTCGAGTGCTTTTTTGCTTGCATCCGCCATCAATGACGTGTGGAAGGCACTATGGCCCGGCAATACCAACGGATAACGATCATCCAGCGGCGGTAGCACCGTCATGGCGTGCTTAATTGCGCTGTTTGGTCCCGCCAGTACTTGGTAGCCACCAAAGCGAATGGAACGGTATAAACGCTTATCGTCGTCACTATGTTGCAGCAGCGACTCTATCAGTGCCTGACGCTCAGCATCCGGCTGCCAGTCGTCATTCACGTCTGGGTAAATCAACTGACCTCCCAGATCTTGGCTGCCCGAGTTTTGACCACCCCCTTCTTGACCACCGGTAAGCGCGGCCATACCGCCAACCAGTTCAAGGCCTTTTTCAGTATCGAGGGCACCGGCACAAGCTAGGGCAATGTACCAACCCATGCTGTTACCCGTCACCGCAGCGATTTCAAAACGGTCTTGATCAATGCTTAAAAAATCACTGTACGAACAGGCGTAAATTAACGGTGCTGCGTTATTCGCAGCCAAATGCTCGCGACTCTTAAACAGTTTGGCACTATCAAGCGCTTGAATAGGGGTTTCGCCCTGCTCTTTACGGATGGCATCTAACCGATCCAGCATCTCCTTGCGGTCGCCATGGTGAGTCGCCAAATAACCTAACTCAGCACGGTTATAGGTTCCCCGCCCAGGGCAAACGACTAAAGCGCGTAATTTTTCCCGGCTCATGACTTCTCTCCTGACTGCCCTTGACTACCGATCTTAGCGCCCGGCTTCAACGTACCGCCTTTGCTTGAATTAGCTCGCAAGCCGGCAATCGTATCGGCATCTGGAGAGTCCTGCCCCCAAATCAGTGCTTGTGCAGCACGGACAATGCCAGCTTTTGCGGGTAACACATGGTAAGCGGCCTTCGCCAATGGAATAAATGAGTCATCCGCACATAAACGGCCAAGTCGAGCTTGCACACCAGCTTCTTGCAACCGTGTCCACAGTTCTTCCGACACCGAGCCGGTTTCCCGACATTCGTCAACAATCAGAATATTCGGACAATCGCTAATCGCCATCAGCAGACTTTCCATCGGTAACGGATGCAGCCAGTTTAAGTCAACGACACGACTTTTCACGCCATTATCAGCGAGTTCTTTTTGCGCTTGGCGTGACAGATAATAGCCATTGCCATAACTGACAATACACAAGTCAGCCTTTCCGCTCGCACTTTTGGTATTGCTTTCATGGACACTGACTTCACCAAAGCCAATGCGCTCATGTGGGTCGGGATAATCAAACATCCAGCCGTTATCACCCGCTTCGTACAAGTCTTTTTGGTTGTACAAGGCGATGGGCTCAAGGAAGATCACCACCCGCTTTTGCTCATCTGCTAAACGAACCGCTTCACGCAGCATTCTAGCGGCTGACGCACCATTCGACGGGCAAGCAACAACAACGCCAGGTAAGTCACGGAACACCGCAAAGCTATTGTCGTTATGGAAGTGACCACCAAAACCACGTTGGTAAGCCAAGCCTGCAACACGAATAACCATGGGGTTTGTGTATTGGCCAGAACTGAAAAACGATAAGGTCGCCGCTTCACCGCGAATTTGGTCTTCGGCATTATGCACATAGGCCAAGAATTGAATTTCTGGCATTGGCAAGAAACCATTGTGAGCTGCACCGATGGCCATGCCTAAAATACTTTGCTCGTCGAGCAAGGTATTCATAATGCGGTTAGGGCCAAACTGATTAACTAAGCGACTCGTCACACCATACACGCCGCCTTTCTTACCTATATCTTCACCCATCATGATGGCGTGAGGGTATTGAGCAAACAGGTCATGCAACGCCCAGTTCAGCAACTTGTTCAGTGTTTGCGGTTTGCCGATGTTATGTTTTTCATGAGCAAAAAGCTGTTGCCGTTGTTCACCGCTTAATGGCGGCGGAATTGGCTGCTCTGAGCGCTGTGGCGCAATCGAAGCCATCACTTCGCGACTGTCCTTCAGCTTGTCACGATAGATCGCTTCACGGCCGACAGCTCGCACGCGCGTAAAGAGCGCATTCAAGTAATCCTGCATTTGCGCTCGGGTGGCAATGCCATAGGCCTCAAGCAACGCTAAGCTCGTGCGCAACGGATCATTGGCTTCATTATGGGCAATTTGATCCTTGCTGAGGTACGTCATTTCCGCGTCAGAACCTGCATGGCCATACAGGCGCACACATTTCATATGCAAGAATACCGGCTGACGGCGTTTGCGGGCGATACGCTCGGCTTCTTTCGCAGCTGCATAAACCGACAGTAAGTTGCGGCCATCACAGCTGACATAATTTAAGCCGGGGCGCCGACTGAAGCTTTGCTCTATCCAACCGTGCGGTGTGGCTGTGCTAATACCAATGCCGTTGTCTTCACAAACAAACACCAGAGGCAGCGGCATACTTTGATAAGCAGTCCAACAGGCAGTGTTAATCGCCCCTTGGCTGGTGGAGTGGTTCGCCGACGCATCACCGAAACTGCACAGTACCGCTGCGTCATGTGGCACTTCACCGTCATGGTTTAGGCGCTTAGCCAAACCAATACTATGCGCCATCCCCACCGCTTTCGGTAAATGTGAGCCTATGGTACTGGTTTGTGGTGGTACAAACGCTGCTTTGCTACCGAGTACTTTATGGCGACCAGCAGAAATAGGATCGTCCTTACTCGCAGCGAAGCTTAACAACATGTCGTAAATCGGCGTGCTGCCGTGCACCTGTTTTAAGCGCTGAATGAAAAACGCACCAGAACGGTAATGGAGAAACGCCATGTCATTGTGGCGGAAGGCAGCCGCAATTGCGGTGTTACCCTCGTGGCCAGCTGAGCCAATGGTATAGAAACTTTCACCGGCTGCTTGTAATTCGCGGGAATGGAGGTCGAGCACACGACTAGTTAGCTGCGTGTCTACCCAGTCAAAGAGTTGCGCTGGGGTAATGCCCAGCGCGTCGAGTTCCGGTAATTCATCTACTTGCGGTAAAGGATTACCAAAGAGCGCCGTATTGAGGCGCTCCTGTAAAGGTTGCACCGTTTGGCTCATGATAATTAACCGAATGCAGCAAGGTCAGTTTGCGCACGCCCTAGAATTAAGGCGTGCACGTCATGAGTGCCTTCGTAAGTATTCACTGCTTCAAGGTTCATCACATGGCGAATAACATGATATTCGTCGGCAATTCCGTTACCGCCATGCATATCACGCGCTACTCGAGCGATATCGAGCGCTTTACCACAGCTGTTCCGCTTAATTAAGCTGATGGTTTCTGGCGCTAATAAACCTTGGTCCGCTAAACGACCGGCTTGTAAAGAACCAAGTAGGCCTAGGCTGATTTCAGTTTGCATGTCCGCTAATTTCTTTTGAATCAGCTGAGTGGCTGCCAACGGACGACCGAATTGGATACGATCCATGGTGTATTGACGAGCCGCCTGCCAACAGAATTCTGCAGCACCTAGCGCACCCCATGAAATACCGTAACGCGCCTTGTTCAAGCAGCTAAAAGGACCTTTCAAACCCGTCACTTCTGGGAACATGTTCTCTTCTGGTACGAAAACGTTGTCCATCACGATTTCACCCGTGATCGATGCGCGCAAACTGAATTTGCCTTCGATTTTTGGTGCGCTCAAGCCGTCCATACCCTTTTCCAACACGAAGCCGCGAATAACGCCGTCGAGCTTGGCCCAAACTACGAAGACATCGGCGATTGGGCTATTGGTAATCCACATTTTGCTACCCGTTAAGCGATAGCCGCCGTCGACCTTCACCGCACGAGTTTTCATGCTCGCAGGATCTGAACCGGCATCTGGCTCGGTTAAGCCGAAACATCCGACCCACTCACCACTGGCAAGCTTCGGTAAATACTTTTCTTTTTGCGCTTGCGTACCAAATTCATTAATTGGGTACATGACCAAAGAGCTCTGTACGCTCATGGCACTGCGATAGCCGCTATCAACACGTTCAACTTCACGAGCGATAAGGCCGTAACAAACGTGGTTGACACCCGCACCACCAAATTCTTCTGGAATCGTTGCACCAAGCAAACCCATTTCACCCATTTCGGTCATGATTTCGCGATCAAAACGCTCTTCCCGGTTCGCCATCAGCACTCGCGGCATCAGGTTTTCCTGACAATAGGCGTGTGCACTGTCACGGATCATTCGTTCTTCGTCCGTTAACATCGAATCCATAAGGAATGGGTCTTGCCAATTAAATGCAGCGCGTTTACTCATGACGTCCTCTTCTGGGGTTAGCAGATTTTTTGGGGTTAATTTGCTCAGGCAGAACTCGCAAAACAGCAAGTTGCATACACAACTTATTATATCGAGTTTAACAGCGGAATACCTAGCAAGAAAGGACAGAAGTTGACAGATAAGACCAATTTAAGCGGCAATGCAGGGTAAACCCCTGCAATGCCGTCAGTTTTTAACCTTGTGGCGTGCTGCCGCAGCAAGGTATCGGAAATTAAGGCTGCTCTTCGCGGTCACCACTAAAATCAAAATAGACAGTTGCATTGCGACCTTCCGATGTGGTCAAGGACATCATACGAATGTTCGTTGGTGCCCAATCTTGATCGCGCATCGAACGATGCAGTGCGCTCGAGTCGAATCGCGCGTCGCCTAAACTCGACACCTTCAGTTCGCAGAAACTCGTGTAACACTTCAGCTCGTCGATATTGAAATCGCGCAAGCTCTCATCGGTGATAAACAAATCTTGCAGGTTTTGCTCGAGCGGATACGCCCAATTCGGGTCGACCGGCTCATGTTCTGCACGTAGTGCGAAATCGTCCCCACTTAAGAATCCGTCGGCGGCATTGCGCAAAGCACGCTCTAAAGCTCGTTCGTTATTGCGGTTGTTCGTCGCTTCGTCTGCTGCTGACTGCACATCAAGTTCCGAGTCCGGCTCTAACGAGGGCTCTGGCTCGGCGGGTGCCCGCGCGGCGGCTTGCGCTTCTAGGCGCTCTGTCAGCATCAAAGTCAGCGAACGGTTCTCGGCCTGCAGTTCCGCAACTAGAGCCTCCAAGTAGCCGATCATCTTCCGCGCTTCGTCATCTGACTGGGTGACCACAACCTCTTCGATTTCTACTGCTTCTTCAGCAGGTGCGGCAATGTCGCGACTTTGCCAAAGCAAAATCAGCAATACAGAGATGACCACCAAATACAGCCAATGCATGAACTTATTCATGTCCTAAATCCCTAGTTAACAGTGTGAATGCCAATAATTTACAGCGTCTCATACTAGCACAGCAAATAAAACTCATTAGGGACCGTAGCTGGAATGCCATTCCAGCTACGGTCCCTAATGCAGTGTTGCAGCGACTTAAGTCATCGCCAGAACAGCAGCCACGCGAGGTAGAAGGCGGCAAAACCGACCAGGTAGATGAGGCCGAGCCAAGCCCACCCATGCAAGAGTTTATATTTCCGGCTCGCTTTTTGTTGTGGTGTTGCCGCGCGCCGCGCCAGTACAAAATTCAACCAAGCAAAGAGCGGTGTGGTTAAAAATGCGGCGGTCATCGCAAACGCTAACATGGGCGCAAGTGCGCCGCGGAAGAACGCGATAATCCCTAACCCAGCCAGCGCTTGCATCAGCAAGATCGTGCTGTAACCATACACACGGTCGGTCGTTTCGCCCTTCACCAGTAACTGCGTCGCTATATGCAGTCCTCGTGCATAACCGTCCAAGACAGTCAGTGTCGTGCCAAACATACAAAAGAAGGCGACGAGTATCACCAGCCAGCGCGTCCATTCACCAAGGCTAGCTGCATACATGCCAACCAACTGCTCCGCAAAGGCACTGCTACCCATGGCAATTTCTTGATCTGATCCGTGTTGAATTAACGCACCGAGCGCCAAAAAGCAAAGTGCCAAAGCCGCAGTGGCCCAAAAGCCAATATTGAAGTCGAACAGGCCACCACGCCGTGACAAGGGCACAACGCGACGTTTCTCTTGCAACCAAATTGAGTTAATCACCGAGATTTCGATGGGCGCGGGCATCCACCCCATCATCGCGACCAAGAATGCCAAGGCAGCGAAATTCCACGGCGATGGGCTAACATAGTCAGTTGGTACATTCCCCTGCGGCCCAAGTTGGACAAGAGCGTAAAGCACCGCAGCAACGGTTAAAAGCGACAGCACGACCATCATGACTCGAGCGAGTAAGTCGAGTGAACGGTACTCGCCAAGCAAAAGAAAGAGCACGCAGCCAAGCAAAAGTAGTGCACTTACCACCACAATGTCGAGGTTACCGGGCAACATAAACTTCAATAAATTGGCCGTCAGTAACAACACCCCTGCGGTGTTCACGATTGCAGCAACTACCGCTAGCACCGTAAAGATAATGAGGTAAGTGCGACCTTGGCGAAAGTACCCATGCACCAAGCTTTCGCGTTGATTCATGGTGTAATCAACAGCGAAGCGAAAGAATGGATATTTCAACACGTTGATCAGGATGATTAGCCCGAAGAGCTGCCAACCAAACAAAGCACCGGCTTGCGTGGACGCGACAAGGTGAGAGCCGCCAATAGCAGCGGTCGCCATCAGTAAACCGGGGCCTAAGGCTCGAAATCGAGAAGCATGTTTTTCCATTTTTATTCTTTTTATTTGGAATGGGCTTCTATTAATGCACAGTCACGATTAAAAATGATCGAGTAGGAGGAGGCCTCACGGCCTCCGTCCTCTCACACCACCGGGCATACGGTTCCGTACCACGGCGGTTCAT
>ERZ869909.2348-NODE-2348-length-12742-cov-31.312831_pt1 | contig 12742 bp, 9 predicted proteins | sample MGYA00520892_ERZ869909 | MGnify/ENA primary metagenome ERZ869909 (study PRJEB32215, sample SAMEA104723947) | bioreactor metagenome | biome: bioreactor; feature: anaerobic bioreactor; material: water | place: China | collected 2015-03-12 ... | reverse complement strand
TCGGGCGGATAGATGTAGGTGTTGCGCACCATGAATTCTTTGAGGATGTCGTTCTGGATGGTGCCGGCGAGCTTCGCGGCCGGCACGCCCTGCTCCTCGCCCGCGACGATGAAGAGCGCGAGAATCGGAAGCACGGCTCCGTTCATCGTCATCGACACGGTCATCTCTTGCAGCGGGATGCTGTCGAAGAGCGTGCGCATGTCGTAGATGGAATCGATCGCGACCCCCGCCATGCCGACATCGCCGCGCACGCGCGGATGATCGGAATCGTAGCCGCGGTGCGTCGCGAGATCGAACGCGACCGAGAGGCCTTTCTGACCGGCTGCGATGTTGCGACGGTAGAACGCGTTGGAATCCTCGGCCGTCGAAAAGCCCGCATACTGGCGGATGGTCCAGGGCTGGGCGACGTACATCGTCGGATAGGGGCCGCGCAGATAGGGCGCGATGCCGGGCCACGTGTCGAGGAAGTCGAGCCCTGCCGTGTCGGCCTCGGTGTAGACCGGCTTGACGGGAATGCCTTCCGGCGTCGTGAAGATGTCGTCCGCGCCTGCCGTCGGCGCGGCCCGCCGGGGCGCGCCGTCCGCTGTCGTGTCCTCGAACGAGATCTTGCTGAAATCCGGGATCGTGGTCATGCCTAACGCCCAAACCCTGAGCTAAGTGCCTTGCGGATCCGCCAACATAGACCCGCCTGAAAGGATGAGATCCGGCCTACGCCGGACAAGCTTACGAAATTCCGAGTCTTTCCTGAAGCCCCTTGAGGGTGGCCACCGCATCGGCCCCCACGAACAGGAACTGGTCGACGCCCGCATCGCGCAGGGCCGCCTCCTGCTCGCCCGGCTTCCCGGCCATCAGAACGACGCTGGCGCCGGCCCGCTTGAGCGAACGGGCCGTCGCCGCGGCATGAAGCTCGTAAAGCGCGTCCGACGAACAGATGCACGCGAGCGAGGCGCCGGAAGCCTTGAAGGCGTCCGCCGCCGCGTCCGGCGTCTCATAGCCGTCGCTCGTCAACGCCTTGATGCCGCCCGCCGCGAGATAGTTCTTGATCCAGGTCGAGCGCGCCGTGTGATCGATCACGGCGCCGATGCTGGCGAGAAACACTGCGGGCTCCGTGCCCGTGCGCGCGATGAAGGCGTCAGCCGCGTCGCGCAACGCCTCGAACGGCTCGGCAAGCCGATGCGGCGTGAGCGGGCGCACCATTTGCGTGCCGGTGAGCGGCGGGACGGGTGCGGGCGGCGCCACCTTGACGCCGTCGTCGCCGAGCAGGGGAAACGCCGAGACGCCGGTCACGTCCTCGCGGCCCGTGGCGATCGCCTTGGCCCGCAGGGCAGCGTCGGTCGCGGTTTTGTCCTGCACGAACCCCTGGTCGAGCGCCGCGATCACGCCGCCCTTCCCTTCGATGTCCTGCAGGAAGCCCCAGGCCACCTTCGCCACCTCGTCGGTGAGAGTCTCGATGTACCAGGAGCCGCCCATCGGATCGACCACGCGGCCGAGCCAGGATTCTTCCTGCAGTACGATCTGGATGTTGCGGGCCGCACGGCGCGCGAAGGCGTCCGGCGTGCCGAGCGCAGCCGTGAACGGCAGCACTGTGATCGCGTTCGCGCCGCCGAGTGCCGCGCCTGCGCAGCAGAGCGTGGAGCGCAGCATGTTGGTCCAGGGATCGCGCTTGGCGACGACGCGCATGGACGCCCGCGCCGAGATGTGCAGATCGGCAGCGGCGTCTCCCGCGCCGGCAGCGTCCGCGATGCGCCAGATGATCCGGCGCGCGGCGCGCAGCTTGGCGAGCGTCTGGAACTGATTGGTGTCGGCGGCAACGACGAACGAGATCTGCTTGAGCGCATCTGCCGGAGCGACGCCTGCCGCCTCGAAGGTGCGGAGATACGCGATGAGCGTCGCACCGAGCAGCGCGAGTTCGAACGCGTCGGTCGCGCCGGCTTCGTGATAGAGCGCCGCATCGACGCGCACCGTGCGTGCCTGAGGTGCGGTGGTCTGCGCTTCGGCTGCGAGCGCCATCGTCTCGGCCAGCGCCTGCTCGATCGGCGAAGGAAGCTGGCCGAACCGGGCCATCGCGCCGATCGGGTCGAGCCCGAGGAACACGCGCGCCTCCGCGGCGGGAATGCCGAGCTTGGGGAGCGCGGCCAGCAGGTGGCGAGCGGCCTCGGGGGCGCCGAGGCCAGCATTGAGTTCGACGGGCGCAAGATCGAGCCGCATGCCGTCGAGGGCTGCGGCCATGCCGGCGGCGTCTGCAATCCGGCAGCCGGCCTGCCCCGGGGTCTCGATCTCGAGCAGGATGCCGTTGGTGCCGCCGTCGAGCTCGGCCGAGATCTCGGTGTTGGCGCGCGCCGGGTCCGTGGCCGAGATCCGTTGGCGGATCTCCCAGCCGAGCCCGTCGACCTGCGAGCTGGCGCCGCGCGTGAAGGGGGCCTGGCCGGGAACGGCGGTCTGAAGGGTGGGAGACGCGCCGTCGCGCGTGTAGAGCGGCTCGACGCGAATCCCGTCGGCAGTGCGCGTCACGAGCCGTTTCTCGAAATCCGCACCCTTGATCGCTTTGTCGACGAGCGTGAGCCACTGCTCTCGCGTCGCGCGCTCGAAATCCGAGGCAAGCGGTGTGAGAGCACCGTCACGGGAGCTTCCGGCGGCCGTCATCGTTACTTCCAACCCCTTTGCTTGGATCACATTATTATTGGCGCGCCTGCGCCCGCACTTGAGCTTGCTCTATAGGGAAAATAGGCGGATTGCGCACGCGGAAATCGCTCCATGCGACAGTTGGGCGACAGCATGTGGACACCGGCCCGTGGACGTCTCTCAGGCCTTTCATCTTGCAGCGAAATCGAGGTTTCCCCAGCTTGACGGAGGGGCGCATGCAACTGAATTTGCAATGGGGACGGACCCATGCAAAGACCGGCTGGAGGCCCCCGTTGAGCGAGTCGGCTGAGCCGAGCAGGGCCGTCGGATTTCTGCGGGTTCGGGAGGAGCGCGTCCCTTCCACCCGGTCACGAATGCGAAGTCGGAGAGCGGAATGACCCAGTCGGTATTGGCGGACGATAGGATCTTCCTCGGGAAAAGCACGAAGCCTGAATATCTTGAGCTTCGCTTTGCGAACCGGCACGGGCTGATTACGGGTGCGACGGGCACCGGCAAGACGGTGACGCTGCAGGGGCTGGCCGAGGGTTTTTCCGCCGCCGGCGTTCCGGTCTTCGCAGCCGACATCAAGGGCGACCTGTCCGGCATTGCCGCCGTGGGCGAGCCCAAGGATTTTCTCACCAAGCGCGCAGCCGAGGTCGATCTCGGCGCCGATTATCAGCAGCGCGCCTTCCCGACCATCTTCTGGGACGTGTTCGGCGAGCAGGGCCACCCCGTCCGCGCGACCGTCCTCGATATGGGCCCGCTTCTGCTTGCGCGGATGCTGGAGCTCAACGAGGTGCAGGAAGGCGTGCTCAATATCGCTTTCCGCGTCGCCGCCGACGAGGAGATCCCGATCCTGGATCTCAAGGATCTCCGCGCGATGATCGCCAACATCGCCGAGCGCTCGAAAGAGCTCTCGATGCAGTACGGCAACGTGGCGACGGCCTCCGTGGGCGCGATCCAGCGCCGTCTCCTCGTTCTGGAGGAGCAGGGTGCCGACCAGTTCTTCGGCGAGCCCTCGCTCGACATCGCCGACTTCATGCGCGTCGCGCCCGACGGGCGGGGCGTGATCTCCATCCTCGCAGCCGACAAGCTGATGGAGCGCCCGCGCCTCTACACCACGTTCCTCCTGTGGATGCTGACGCGGCTGTGGCTCACGTTGCCCGAGGTGGGCGATGTGCCGAAGCCGAAGCTCGTGTTCTTCTTCGACGAGGCGCATCTCCTCTTCGACGAAGCGCCGAAGGCGCTGCTCGAGCGCATCGAGCAGATCGCGCGCCTGATCCGCTCGAAGGGCGTCGGCGTCTATTTCATCACGCAGAGCCCGCTCGACGTGCCCGACACCGTCTCCGCCCAGCTCGGCAACCGCGTGCAGCACGCGCTCCGCGCCTTCACGCCGCGCGAGCAGCGGGCTGTCAGAGCCGCGGCGACGACATTCCGCAAGAACCCCGAGATCGACACCGAGCGGGTCATTCTGGAGCTCAAGGTCGGCGAAGCTCTCGTCTCGATGCTGGAGAACAAGGGCGAGCCGTCCATCGTCCAGCGGACGCTGATCCGCCCGCCGGAAGGCCGCCTCGGTCCCCTCTCCGACAACGAGCGCCTGAGCGTGATCGAATACAGCCCCGTCTACGGCAAGTACGAGCAACTGGTCGACAGCGACAGCGCCCACGAGATCCTGGCCCGGCGCGCGGCGAAGGCGACGGAGGAAGCAGGCGCCGACAGCGGCGGCGGCTGGAGCGACGTCATTTTCGGCGGCGGCAGCACGCCGCAAAAGGGCACCCGTCGCCGTCAGGGCATGGGCGAGATGATCGGCAAAGACCTGCAGCGCTCGATTTCTCGAACCATCGCCACGACGATCAAGAACATCATCGTGAAATCTGTAACGGGACGACGCTGAGCGCATTCACACCTTAGGGCACTTCGATGGCGCGCATCCTCATCTGTCATGTGCCGAAAGACGGGAGCACGGCGCGCGAGCTTGGGGCGGCGCTGATGGGGCGCGGTCACTTCGTGTCCTTCGACGGCGAGCCCGATACGCCACGCGCCGACCGCTCTCAGCGCCTGCGCCAGTTCGAGGCCGTCGTCGTGGTCTGGACCGAAGTCTCGGCGCCGAGTGCGGGCCTCGAAGCCGTCGCCCGCGAAGCGCTGCCCTTGAACCTGCTCGTGCCCGTGCGCGCCGAGGACGTCGACAAGACGCGCGTTCCGCTGCAGTTCCGCAAGCTCAATATGTTTGCTCCGCGCGACGTGGACGGCATCGCGCGGTTGGTCGCGCGCCTCAGCACAGCAGCCTCCTCGCGGCGCGAAATGGCGAACGCGCCCCCGGTGCATTTCGAGCGCAAGGAAAAGCCGAAACCTCCACAGCAGCCGGCACCGGCCCCGCCCGTCGCGGACGAGCGGCCGGCAGAGACGCAACCGGCCCCGCTCCCGGTTGCCGCACCGGTGCAAGCCAGCGCTCCGGCGCCCGCCTGGGTGCCGGAGCCACCGGAGCCTGTGGCTCACCCCGAGCCGTCCCAGCCCCATCCAGCCATTCCGCCGGTGTTCCAGCCCTCCGTGGTCGAGCCGCACGCGGCAGTGAAGGCGCGCCCCCTGTTCGATCTGCCCGAGGTGGCGCCGACGTTTCCGGAGCCCGAGCCGCCCGCTTCGCCGCCGCGCGAGGACACCAAGCCGTCGCGCGCGGCCGAACTCCACAACGCGCTCAACCCCGACCGCGACCGGCGTCCGGCCTCGCCGGCCGTGAGCGCCGCAGACCTGTCGCGCGCGGTCGATGACGGGCTCCTCATGTGCCGCATTCCCGATGCGATGTGGCTGGCCGAGCCGATCGCGGTCGAGATCGCGCTGAACCGGCAGATGCTGGCCGAGCTTTTTCCCGCCGACGTGGCGGACGACGGACATCAGGCATTGCGCCGCCAGAGCATTGAGACGCTCTCGGTCAGCCTCTACGGGCACACGGACGTCTTCGAGATCGAGCGCCAGTCGGAGCGGACGCAATTCGTGCATGGGAAGCAGTCGCAGGCGGGACGCGATCCGGCGAGGATAGGCCGGTGGACGTGGCTCGTGACGCCCCAGGCGGCGGGCGTTCAGGATCTCGTCGTGCGGATCTCGGTGCTGCTGCGCGACCGCAACGGCGTGCCGGAGCCCGTGGCTCTCCCCGACCGACGCTTCGAGATCGCCATCGACGTGCCGGAAGGCGCCGATCTCGTGTCCGGCTTGATGGGCTGGCAGCGCACCTGATCCGCCTTTCCGAAATGGAAAAAGCGCGGGACGTTCAAGTCCCGCGCTTCCCGTAAAGTCCGAAAGTGTCGCCGGCAGCCTACGCCGCAAGCTCCTCGACGTGCTCCCAGTTGATGAGATTGTCAAACCAGGCTTCGAGATACTTCGGCCGCGCGTTGCGGTAGTCGATGTAGTAGCTGTGCTCCCAGACGTCCACGCCAAGGATCGGCTGGGCGCCGTGCATCAGCGGGTTCTCGCCGTTCGGCGTCTTGGAAACTTCGAGCTTGCCGTCGCGGACGGCAAGCCAGGCCCAGCCTGAGCCGAACTGCGTGGTGCCGGCATCGATGAAATCGGCGCGCACCTTGTCGAAGCCGCCGTATCCGTCGACGAGCTTCTGCACGGTGCCGGGCAGCTTGTTTCCTCCGCCGTCCTTCTTCATCCACTGCCAGAAGTGGATGTGATTGTAGTGCTGGCCGACGTTGTTGATGATCGGCTGGTTCTTGCCCGCATAGGCCGCCGCGCAGATCTCCTCGATCGACTTGCCTTCGAGACCGGAGCCGACGATCAGCTTGTTGCCGTTGTCGACGTAGGTCTTGTGGTGCTTGTCGTGATGGAACTCGAGCGTCTCGGCCGACATATAGGGCGCGAGCGCATCGTAGGCATAAGGAAGTTCAGGGAGTTTGAACGTGGTCACGGGGGCCTCTCCGTGTTGGGCGGGTGGGATTGTGTGCCCAATGCCTACCGGCTCAGGAGGTTCCATTCAAGCCTTGAGGGGGAGGGGCGGCGCGGACGGGCCTTCTGGGGAAGGGGGAGGGGGTGCACCGACCCTGAGCGATGCACCCCCGTGGATCACGCCGGGGAAGATAGGATCTCAGGGTGAAATGACCTTACCGCCCGCCCTCTGAACGCGTCCTGAATGGCATATTCATGCCGCGTTCATGCGGCCGACCATTTTGCGCCTCAAAGTCCAAAAGGACGCCGGGGGAGCCCGCGACGGATGTTGCGTTGCAAATCCGTTGTCTCTCTCGATTTAATGCGCCTGCAGGAGATATGTGGGCGTTCTCAACGCTGAGTGACCGGGTCGGACCCAATGAAAAGACGTATGAGCGCGCTGTTTACGCTGGCGCTTCCCGTTGCGGCAGCAGGCCTGGCGCTTGCCTGGATGTTCGCGCCGGGAGCCCAAAGCGGCGGAGGCATCGTCTACGACACGACCCCCGCCTCGAAGGGGCCGCTGCGCAAGATCGTGTCGACGTCGGGCCCTGTCCGCGCGTTGGTGACGGTGAGCGTCGGCTCCGAGCTTTCCGGCCAGGTGGACGAGGTCAGGGTCGATTTCAACACCGAGGTTTCGCCTGGCGACGTCCTCGCGACCATCGACGACAAGACGTTCGTATCGCGCGTCGCGCAGGCGGAGGCGGATCTCGCCGTCGCCAGGGCGGCGCTCCTGAACCAGCAGGCCGGGCTCCAGAAGGCGCATGCCGTGGATGAGCTGGCCGTGCGCAACGTCGAGCGCCAGACGGGGCTCGCCGCGAAGGGCCACTCGGCGCAGGCGGCCTTGGATGCCGCCATCCGCGACGCGGCCGTCGCCAAGGCGGACATTGCCGTCGCCGAAGCCCAGATCGAAAGCGCCCGCGCCACCATCAAGCAGCGAGAAGCCGCGCTCGATCAGGCGCGGATCGACCTCGAACGCACGGAGATCCGCTCGCGCATCGAAGGCACGGTGATTTCGCGCATGGTGGACCCTGGCCAGACGGTGGCCGCGAGCCTGCAGGCGCCGGAGCTGTTCAAGATCGCACAGGATCTCTCGCGCATCCGCATCGAAGCCGAGGTGAACGAGGCCGACGTCGGCATGGTGGCCGAGGGCAACTCCGCCACCTTCACCGTCGATGCCTATCCCGATCGGCAGTTCGAAGGGCGTGTCACGCAGGTGCGCCTCTCCGCGACGGAGATTTCGAGCGTCGTCACCTACACGGTGATCATCGAGGCCGAGAACGAGGGCCGCCGCCTCTTTCCGGGGATGACGGCGAACGTCGTGATCCTCTCCGCCGAGCGCGACGGCGTGTTGCGCATCGCGAACGATGCCTTCCGCTTCCGCCCACGTCCCGGCACGGTGCCGGAGGCCGCGGCAGGCGCAGGCCCGCGAGGCGGACCGGGCGGCGGCGACCGGATGGGCCGGATGGTCGACCGCCTCAAGGCCGACCTTTCGCTCACCGAGGCGCAGGAAGCTCAGGTTCGGGAGGTGATGGAGGCGCTGGGCCGCGAGATGCGGGCCGCGGGTCCGCAGAGCGGGATCGCGATTGGTCCTCCGGGGCCTGGTGCGGGCGGTGCGTTCCGCCAGAGGGCGACGTCGCGCATCGAGCAGGTGCTTGCGCCGACGCTGTCCGACGAGCAGCGCATCGCGTTCCAACGCTGGAAGGACGGCCGCGAGAATTCGCGCTTTTCCACCGTGTGGGTGCTGGGCCGAAATGGCCAGCCCGAGCAGCGTACCATCCGCACGGGCATGGCCGACGACCAGTTCACGGAAGTCTTGGGTGGCGACATCAGCGAAGGCGATGCGGTGATCGTACGCGCCCGGAATACCCGGTCATGACCGTGATCGAGTGCCCGACTGGCGCCGTGCCGGCCGCTTCGTCCGAGCCGGAACGGGACGCGGGCGCACCGCCTCTGATTTCCGCGCGCGATCTCACCAAGATCTACCGCCTGGGCGGAGAGGATCTCGCCGCCCTCGATCATGTCTCGCTCGACATCGCTGACGGTGACTTCGTCGCGATCATGGGGCCGTCGGGCTCAGGCAAATCGACGATAATGAACATGATCGGCGCGCTCGACGTGCCGACGTCGGGTGAGCTTCTGATCGACGGGCGCGACATCGGCAGACTGTCGGTTGACGAGCTTGCCGATCTCAGAAATCGCACCATCGGCTTCGTCTTTCAGCAGTTCAACCTGCTGCCGCGCACCTCGGCGCTGAAGCAGGTGATGCTGCCGCTGCTTTACGCGAACCCCAGGCCCGGGAACGGCGAGGAGATGGCCCGCCGCCGCCTCGCCCAGGTCGGGCTCGAGAACCGCATGAGCCACACGCCGCGCCAGCTCTCCGGCGGGCAGCAGCAGCGCGTGGCCATCGCCCGCGCCATCGTCAACAATCCGAAGATCCTGCTTGCCGACGAGCCGACCGGCGCGCTCGACACGAAGACGTCGGAAGAGATCATGCAGCTTTTCACGGATCTGAACCGGGAGGGGATCACGGTGGTGATCGTCACCCATGAGCCGGAGATCGCGCTCTGGGCGGGCCGGCGGATCACGTTCCGCGACGGGCATATCGTGGACGACGTACGCCAGAAACCGATCTCGAACCCGATCCAGAAGCCGCTTGAGCCGCCGTCCGCGAAGGGAGTGGCGCCATGAGATTCTGGGATTCGGTGCTGATCGCGATCAACGCGCTCCGCGTCAACCTCCTGCGCTCGGTGCTGACCACGCTCGGCATCGTCATCGGCGTCGCGTCCGTCATCATTCTGGTGGCCGTGGGCACCGGCGCATCGAGCGAGGTCGATCGCCAGATCAAAGCGTTGGGCACCAACATGCTGGTGGTGTTCCCAGGCTCGATGCGGTCCATGGGCCGCGCACAGGGCGCCGGGACAGACCTGCCGCTCTCCGAGGTGGACGTGGCGGCGATCCGCGACAAGATCCAGGGCGTCGTCGGGATTTCCGGCCAGCTGAACGAAACGGCCCCCATCGTGCGGGGGAACGCCAATTGGTCCACGACGGTGAGCGGCATCCATGCCGACTATCTGTTCGTCAGGGATTGGCCCGTCGAAAGCGGGCGCGATCTCACACCCGGAGACATCCGCACCGGCGCCCGGGTGGCCCTCATCGGCAAAACGGTGGCGAAAGAGATTTTCCCGGACGAGGACCCGATCGGTGCCACGGTGCGCATCACCAACGTGCCGTTCGAAATCGTGGGCGTTTTGCCGTCGAAGGGACAATCGGCGATGGGGCGCGACCAGGACGACGTCGTCCTCGTTCCCATAACGACGGCGCGCGCCCGCATATCCGGACGCACGCAAGTCCAGAACGACCGCGTGGGCATTCTTCACGTCAAGATCGACGCCGGGGCGGATATGGCCGAAGCCCAGGAGGAAATCGAAAGCCTGCTGCGCCAGCGCCGGGCGACCACCCGGGGCAGCCAGGATACGTTTTCCGTCCGCAATCTCGCCGAGACGATGAAAGCCCGCACCGAGGTGCTCACCACCATGAGCTACCTTCTCGCGGCCACCTCCGTGATTTCTCTGATCGTGGGCGGGATCGGCATCATGAACATCATGCTGGTTTCTGTGACCGAGCGGACGCGCGAGATCGGCCTGCGAATGGCAGTGGGCGGCCGCCGCCGGGATATTCTTCAGCAGTTTCTCGTCGAAGCCGTTTCTCTTTGTATTCTCGGCGGGCTCATTGGAATAATTATCGGAGTTCTGGCATCCACCGCGATCGCTTTTGTGGCGGATTGGCCCATTCTCGTCTCGCCGAGTGTTCTCGCGGGGGCGCTTGCGGCTGCTGCGGCAACCGGAATCTGTTTCGGCCTGTTTCCTGCCCGTCGTGCAGCATATCTTAATCCTATTGATGCGCTTCGAAGCGAATAGCGACAAAAGAATTCTTTCTCGCACTTGACGATACTCGCCAAAACTTTTACTGAACAACCTTCCCCGGGGGTGTTCATCTCGCGAGCGCTTTTCCTCATTTATCCCGTTAAATTGGCGGTGGACGGATTATTGCGCTGGGGAAGAATGAACCTTTGCCGTGCTTGACAATTGTTCGGTCGGATCAGGGATTGGATATTAAGACGCACGGGCTATTGCATCGATACGCCGTGGCGCATGAACGGGAGCAGGGAATGGCAGTGGTGAATTACGACAAGATGTCGGTCAAAGAGCTCAATGATCACATCGCGCGTGCACAGAAAGCCCTCAACGCCGCGAAGGAGCGCGAGCGGGCCGATCTCAAGCACAAGATCGCATCGCTGGCCGAGAATGCGGGCTTCTCCGTGGGAGAGCTTTTTGGAACGCGGGGCCGCGGAAAGACTGCGGCGATTAAGTATCAAAACCCGGACAATCGCTACGAGACCTGGACCGGCCGCGGCAGAAAGCCGAATTGGCTTGTCGCCAAGCTGAGCAAGGGCGCGAAAATCCAGGATTTCGCTGTCTAATTTCGCGATTGCCGAGACATCGTGATCGTCCGCGCCGCTGGCCCGTTCCTCTGGAATGCCGGCGGCGCTGGCTTTTTGGGGTATCGTGAGCTGCAAGCCCCGTGGGCCAGCGGACGAATTGAGATCGATAATGGACAGGGGCCGTGAGTTTGGTTTGGAGCTGCTTATGTCAGCGGGCGCTCCAACAACTCCAAGGCAAATGGGTGCGACAAGTCGTCCATTCGGAGCGGTTTTCGTACCTGAAACATCGGCCCGTTCTCGCGGTGCGCGGAGCGCCGTTCTCCAACGTCCTCCCCGCCTGCCGAAACATCCCGGACACGCGAACGGGGACGGTCGACTAGCACTCGCTACTTGACAGTGCTAGCAGCCCTTCACATATAGGCCGTGCGCCGACCGACCCGAAGGCGGCGCATGCAACCGTGGGCGCGCGGACGGTCGATCCGTCGGCCTGCTTCCGCCCGCGGATCCTTTGCACAAATCGATCAACCATTCGCATCATGAGGGTTACCCATGAAGTTCCGTCCCTTGCATGACCGCGTTGTCGTCAAGCGCGTCGAAGAGGACACGAAGACCGCTGGCGGCATCATCATCCCCGACACGGCCAAGGAAAAGCCCCAGCAGGGCGAAGTCGTCGCAGTCGGACCCGGCGCCCGCGACGAGCAGGGCAAGGTCGTTGCCCTTGAGGTGCAGCCCGGCGATCGCGTGCTGTTCGGCAAGTGGTCCGGCACGGAAGTGAAGATCGACGGCGAGGATCTCCTGATCATGAAGGAGAGCGACATCCTCGGCATCCTCGAAGGCAAGTCGTCGGCCAAGAAGGCCGCCTGAGACACCCCCCTGATATCGAACGGAGTGCCAAACAATGGCAGCTAAGGACGTAAAGTTTTCGCAGGACGCCCGCGAGCGGATGCTGCGCGGCGTCGACATCCTCGCCAACGCCGTCAAGGTGACGCTCGGCCCCAAGGGCCGCAACGTCGTGATCGAGAAGAGCTTCGGCGCACCGCGCATCACCAAGGACGGCGTTTCCGTCGCCAAGGAGATCGAGCTCGAGGACAAGTTCGAGAATATGGGTGCGCAGATGCTGCGCGAGGTGGCCTCCAAGACGGCCGATCTCGCCGGTGACGGCACCACCACCGCGACCGTCCTCGCCCAGGCGATCGTCAAGGAAGGCGCGAAGTCCGTCGCGGCCGGCGCCAACCCGATGGACCTGAAGCGCGGCATCGACCTCGCCGTTCAGGCTGTCGTCGAACAGCTCAAGGCCAAGTCGAAGAAGGTCACCTCCAACGACGAGATCGCCCAGGTCGGCACCATCTCCTCCAACGGCGACACCGAGATCGGCTCCAAGATCGCCGAGGCGATGAAGAAGGTCGGCAACGAGGGCGTGATCACGGTTGAAGAGAGCAAGAGCCTCGAAACCGAACTCGACGTCGTCGAAGGCATGCAGTTCGACCGCGGCTATCTCTCGCCTTACTTCATCACCAACGCCGACAAGATGATCGCGGAGCTCGAGAGCCCCTACATCCTCATCCACGAAAAGAAGGTCTCGGGCCTGCAGTCCATGCTGCCGGTGCTCGAAGCCGTCGTCCAGACGGGCAAGCCCCTCCTCATCATCGCTGAGGACGTCGAGGGCGAAGCGCTTGCGACGCTGGTCGTCAACAAGCTGCGCGGCGGCCTCAAGGTCGCGGCCGTCAAGGCTCCGGGCTTCGGCGACCGCCGCAAGGCCAT
>ERZ869909.2347-NODE-2347-length-12743-cov-8.422706_pt1 | contig 12743 bp, 12 predicted proteins | sample MGYA00520892_ERZ869909 | MGnify/ENA primary metagenome ERZ869909 (study PRJEB32215, sample SAMEA104723947) | bioreactor metagenome | biome: bioreactor; feature: anaerobic bioreactor; material: water | place: China | collected 2015-03-12 ... | reverse complement strand
AAATGGTGAATGGCTTGAAGTAAGATCATTGTGATTGATTACAAAGGGTAAATTCTTTATAATTGGTATGATTACGGCGCAAGGTTTTATGATGCGCAGATTGGTAGGTTTCATTCGATTGACCCGCATGCTGAAAACTATTATCCCATCAGTACGTATGCTTACGTTGCAAATAATCCCATAATTAGAATTGACCCGGACGGTAGGGATATTTGGGAGATAAATAAGGATGGAACAATAATACTGCGTTTGAAAGATGATAATATTGATATGTTCTATTCTATTAGCAAAAATGGAGATTTTCGGGAAATTCAATTTACTGCAGGTACAGTCACTAGTATTAATGAAAAGACAATTAAAGTTGCAGGAGAAGGAGAGCTACCCATAACATTGCTGGAAATTTCTGGAGACGATAATGCTATTGCTTTTTTCGAATTTGTTTCTGATAAAAGTGTCACAGATGTAGAATGGAGCCATGGCAAAGTTGGAGAGGAGGGAGCCGGTGAAAACATTGTTGGCACCATGCATAAACCAGATAAAACTGCTGTAGGTGATTATATTAGCAGAAATCAAAGTTCTGGGGATTTGAGGGAACTAAACCATAATCACCCAAGAGGAACTTACCCTTCTGATGTAGATATTCGTAATGCCAGTTCTTATCAGGAAAGACACCCAAATATTAGATTAAATGTATTCGTGTCAGGTCATGGTTATTATCCGTACAACAGTAACACCAGCCCACATAGGAGTGGTCTACGGGTGGCAAGCTCCTTAAGTCAAATGCCTTCTTTGCCACCACCAATATTAATTCCATAGTATTATGAAGCAAATAGCATTTTGTTTTATTATATTGTTTTTGCACCCATATGCAGGTAGGTGCAGCGCAAAATTTGATTCATTACCTGTTGTTGAAATAATAAATTCAGACTTAATTTTGTTGATTGATAGCTTTTTGGATTATGAAGTTAATCACAATTGTTACCATAAAGACTATTTTTATGTTATATCAATAAGTGAATGGGAACCAAACACGTCAGTGTACTTTGTTATTGAGGGTCTTGGCCCATTTGTTTCAAATCTGTTGGTCACCGATAAATATTTTTTTAAAAGAAAAGGCAATACATTTTTGATTAGAGGTAATCCTCCTAAATCTTGGTATAGAAAAACATGCATAATTGATGAAGTAGGCTTGTATCAGATACAAGAAAATGTATATGTGCCAACATATGATTTAAGCAGGTGGGCATGTTGGTATAGAGATGGTGTATTTTTTATTCAAGAAAAATATGAATGTGGATATAAACCTACTATAAAAAATTTTAGAGAAAATGAGGATTAGGTTGGTTCTTTAACGAAGTGTTGGTATGATTACGGCGCAAGGTTTTATGATGCGCAGATTGCACGGTGGCATAGTGTGGACCCGTTGGCGGAGATGTACTACACCCAATCGCCATACCAATATGTAATGAATAATCCTATTCGGTATTTTGATTTAGATGGAACATCTACCCATACTGATTCTTTAGGCGTTGTAATAGCTGTGTACGATGATGATGACCATGGAGTTTATAGACATGGTGAATTGCCTGAGAATTATGCAGAATATGAAGGCCAAACGGAAACTTATACTGACCCGGAGACTGGAGAAGTTAAAACACGGGAAAAATCAAGATTAAGTGGTGGTAATTTAATGGGTGAAACCGAGTATTGGGATGAATTTAGATTACATGATAATAGCACAGGTGCAACTTTGACTGGAGTAACAGGGAGAATAATGTTTGGTGAATCTTGGGATTATTATATAGACGTATTAAACCGAGAAGCTAACCAAATGGATTTAATGGATGTAGCTGCTAATTCTTTACCAGGAAAAATGTTCGATATAAAAACAAAAAGTCAAGCACCATATGGTTCTGGCACAGGGAAGCTTTTAAATGGGAAGTATGCAACTGCTCGTTCGGCTGGAAACTATTTGGCTGGTTTAAATGGCGCAACAGGTACTTTTATGGGTAGACATATCTCTTTAGGTTCATATATGAGATTAGCAGGACAGTTGCATTCACCTTTGAATTTTCAGGGAGCCCCATACTATGGGGAGATCCCTTATGCTGGACGTAGAATTGTTTCAGGGTTTAACTCAGGTTTAAGGAAAAGATGATAAGCTTATGAAGAAGACATTAATAGTTTTAAGTATTCTAATTGTTTTTTTATGTTCTTTAGTGTGGTATGTTTTTAATTATGTTGCAACAGAGTTTCAAATAAGAGAAATCTATTTATCAAAAACTGGGAAATACATTTACTTTAAAAGTAAAAAACGGGGGTTGAATTTTAGTGTTATAACGATATCTGATTCCAAAAGAAGAAGAATTGACAAGAAAAAGGACATTGTATATTCATGGGATGAAACTCTGTTTTACAGAAATACACCTGACACATTGTATGTATTTTGTAGGCACAAAACAACCATTCCGCATAACATTCAACATACGATTATTCAAAAAGAGTATTCGAATTCTTACTATTACAGTTTATTAGATACTTATAAAGATTTAGGATTAGAGAAATTTCCGTAGGATACTAATTAAATATGGCAAATACTAATAAGCCTCATTAATCTCGTTATTTTCCTCTACATCAACGCCTGCAACTTAGTTTTGGTACTAAACGCATCCAGAAAGGTGTAAACCATCTTTTTTTCTTCCGGGTTTGTCTGGCATAATTTTAATATAGTGGTCAGGCAGAGCTCGCCAAATGAAGGTATGGGTATTTAATGAAGTAAGTTCTCTGGCTCGGTTCATTTTATCCACTTCCTCAATGCGGTTGAGCATCTCTTTGTTGATTTGCTTTTCCGAAGCACCTACCATGTAATCCAGTGATACTTCAAAGGCATCAGCCATACGCTTGACAATGTCTATGGATGGCACTGCATCGTCTCTTTCATATCGCCCCACAATTTCCCTGGAAACACTGATTTGTTGTGCCAGCTCGTTCTGCGACCTCAAGTTTAAATGATATTTCCAGCTCAAAAATGCAAGAATGAGCAAGTAAAATCAAACTTCCGGATTACACATTTCTACCCCAAAACGATTGAGAAAAAAGCCGGTTTTGGATGTAAGAAACAACAAAAACAATAGCTGAATTTCGATGGAGCCGAACAAATTGCTGCCTGCTTTTCAGTAAATTAGCTTGGTATACTTCTATACTTCTATACAAGTATACATGTAGCATTATTAATTAATTAATAATGTAAGTAATCAACCAAGCAATTAATTAATTCATTTAGTAATAACTTTTTTTATTTTTTCTGCCATCTGGTTTTCCAGCTTTAACGCGCATCTGGCCGCCCAATCTTCCTGCAGAATCTTCGAATCGTATCAAGTCCACCTCTTGCCCCAGTCACCGTCCTCTCAAAAAAAGAATTTCACCGATTCTTTTATGGGCACCATTAACCCAAACCTTATATCTTTGTGCATTACCATGTTTTCTGCCAATCGGTATCGTATGAGCTTCAAAGGAAAGGAATTGCCGGTTTGCAGAAAAATACCATCATAGCTTTTGCCGATCACAACACCATCACCATGCATCTTTCTCCCCTTAAGCCCCGCAAAGCCCTCAACAAAGCCTTTCTGAAGGTAAAGCCCAACCGCAGTGACATGGAGCGGTTCAAAGCCCATTTAATTGCCTTGCTGGAGCAGACCAACGATACCGAAAGCGAAGAGTTTCATAAAAACCTGGTGTCGGATTTTCTGAAGGACACCTATTACAAACAGGATCATTTTATCAATACCAAAGGGCGCAACGACCTGGTTATCCACAATGGCACCACTGCCCAAAGCAGCGTGGGGGTGATCCTGGAAACCAAGAAGCCTACCAACAAAAGCGAAATGCCCACTCCGGAAAAGCTCACCACCAAAGCTTTTCACGAACTGGTGCTGTATTATATGCGCGAGCGCATTACGCAGAAAAACCTTGAAATCAAACACCTGGTCATTACCAATATTTACGAGTGGTTCATCTTTGATGTGGGCGTGTTTGAGCGGCTGTTTGCCCAGAACAAGAGTTTCATAAAACAATTTGAAGATTTTGAAGCCGGGCGCCTGGCCGATACCAAGACCGATTTCTTTTACCGCCATGTGGCCGCTCCCTTTATGGAGGGCATTGCCCAGGAGGTGGAGTTTACCCACTTCAACCTGCAGGACTACGAAAAACCCCTGCGCAATGTCGACAAGCAAGACGACCACAAACTCATTGCCCTGTACAAACTCCTTTCTCCTGAGCACCTGCTCAAGCTCCCCTTTGCCAACGACAGCAACAGCCTCGACAAACGTTTCTACAGCGAGCTGCTGCACATCATCGGCCTTACCGAAACCAAGCAGGGCGGCAAAAAGCTCATTGAGCGCCATGCAGAGGGGCAGCGCCACGAAGGCTCCCTGCTGGAAAATGCCATCCTGCAGCTGGACAGCCTCGACAAAATAAGCCGCCTCGACAAACCCTCGCAGTATGGTGCCAACCCCCAGGAGCGCCTCTTTAACGTGGGGTTGGAGCTGTGCATCTCGTGGATGAACCGCATCCTTTTTCTCAAACTCATGGAAGCCCAGCTGCTGAGCTACCACAAAAGGGATAAAAGCTTCGAGTTTCTGAGCTACGACAAAATCCACAACTACGACGCCCTCAATAAACTCTTTTTCCAGGTGCTGGCCCGCCGGCACGAAGACCGGCCCGAAAGCGTAAACCGCCTCTTCCATAAGGTGCCCTACCTGAACAGTTCGCTGTTCGAACCCAATGAGCTGGAGCACACCACCCTGCTCATCAGCAACCTGGAGGACGACTACCTGCTCCCCCTCCACCCTTCCACCGTGCTCAAAGACGACAAGGGCAAGCGGCGCACGGGCAGCATGAACACCCTGCAGTACCTCTTTGAATTCCTCAATGCCTATGATTTCAGCAGCGAAGGTTCGGAGGAGATCCAGGAAGAAAACAAAAGCCTTATCAATGCCTCGGTGCTGGGGCTTATTTTTGAGAAAATCAACGGTTACAAAGACGGTTCCTTCTTCACCCCCGGCTTTATCACCATGTACATGTGCCGCGAAACCATCCGCAGGGCGGTGGTGCAGAAGTTCCTTGAGCCTTTAAAAGACCTCACTACCCAGCCACAAAGTGTAGAAGACCTCACTACCAGGCCACATGTTTCAAAAGACCTCAGCCCCCTGCCCCTTGGAGTAAAAGACCTCACCCCCCAGCCCCCTCTCCAAAGAGGAGAGGGGGAGTTTGCAGATTTGCCGCCGACGGTGGAGACAGGACTTCCGAAGGAATTGCTGGCATTTGCGCGGGAGTTGAGGAAAAATCAGACTGAGGTTGAGGATACATTATGGCAATTGCTACGCAACAGAAAACTTGGTGGGTTTAAATTCAGAAGACAGCATCCCATTTCAGAAGGTTTTATTCTTGACTTTTACTGCGCTGAGGTAAGGCTTGCCATTGAACTTGATGGAGCCTATCATAGGGAAGAAGAGCAGCGGGAGTATGACGAAGGACGGACCTATGAGCTGGAAAAATTTGGCATTAAAGTAATCCGTTTCTGGAATAATGAAATTGAAAAAGATATTCAGATAGTGCTTACCAACATTTTAAAGGAAGCCACTCAGCGGAGAATGGATGCCGCCGCAAAGCCCCTACCAAAAGATATCACCGCTGGCCCCCTGCCAAAATACCTCACGCCCAACCCCCTCTCCAAAATGGAGAGGGGGCCAGGGGGTGAGGAAAAAACAGTTGACGAGGCAAGCCCCAACCTCACCACCGTCTACAATCTCATCGGCACCCGCTATACCATGCAGGAGGCCAATGACATCATTAACAGTCTGAAGATCTGCGATCCTGCTGTGGGATCAGGACACTTTCTTGTTTCAGCACTCAATGAAATTCTGGCCATTAAAAGTGAGTTGGGAATACTCTGCGATAGGCAAGGCCGTCGGTTGCGCGATTACCACCTGGAAGTGGTGAACGACGAGCTGGTGATCACCGACGAAGAAGGGCAGATTTTCGAATACCGTCCCGGCAGCCCCGAAAGCCAGCGGGTGCAGGAAGCCCTTTTTCACGAAAAACAAACCCTCATCGAAAACTGCCTCTTTGGGGTGGACATCAACCCCAATTCGGTAAAAATCTGCCGCCTGAGGCTGTGGATAGAATTGCTGAAATCGGCGTATTATATCACTCCCAACCCAGTATCAAAAGACCTCACCCCCAACCCCCTCTCCAAAATGGAGAGGGGGCCAGGGGGTGAGGTAAAAAAGTTAGAAACCCTCCCCAATATCGATATCAACATCAAGTGCGGCAACTCCCTGGTAAGCCGCTTTGCCCTGGATGCCGACCTGGGGCAAGCCCTGAAAAAGAGCAAATGGACCATCGACAGCTACCGCCTGGCCGTGGCCACCTACCGCAATGCCGAAAACAAAGAGCAGAAGCGCGAAATGGAAAGGCTCATTGCCAGCATCAAAGGCGACTTCCGCAGCGAAATAGCGGCCAACGACCCCAAGCTCAAACGCCTGAGCAAAATCAAAGGTGAACTCTTTACACTCACCAACCAAACCGCCCTCTTTGAGCAAACCCAGAAGGAAAAGGCCGAGTGGAACAAAAAGGTAAAAAAGCTCACCAACGACCTGCAAAGCCTGGAAGCCGAAATCGAAGAAATCAAAAGCAACAAAATCTACGAAAACGCCTTTGAATGGCGCTTTGAATTCCCGGAAGTGCTCAACGAGAACGGCGACTTTGTGGGGTTTGATGTGGTGATTGGGAATCCGCCGTATATCAGGCAGGAGGAGTTTTCAAACATAAAGCCTTATCTGCAGGGCCAGTTCAGCACCTTTGCCGGCACTGCCGACCTGTATGTGTATTTTGTGGAGTTGAGCATGAAATTATTGCGCAATGAGGGAGACTTTACCTTTATCATCCCCAATAAATGGATGCGGGCAGGCTATGGGAAGAACCTGCGCAGTTTTGTGCAAAAATACCGTATAGAGCAAATACTCGATTTTGGCGATTTGCCTGTTTTTGAAGAAGCCACCACCTATCCCTGTATCATTCGCCTTCGCAAAGCCCCTCGCAAAGAGCAGTTCAGTGCAACCAACATACAAACGTTGGAGTTCCCAACCGGGATGCCTGCCTATATTGCCGACAATCAGCTCACCATTCTGACCGGGGAATTGCAACCCGAAGGTTGGACACTGACTGATAGTCGGGTTCAAAAGCTTTTGTCAAAAATCAAAAGCAAGGGAATACCTCTGAGTGAATATGTTAATGGAAAAATATTCAGAGGGGTGTTAACGGGTTTAAACGAAGCATTTGTAATAGACCAGGCCACCCGTGACCGTTTGATTGCAGAAGACCCCAATAGCTCAGAAATCATCAAACCTTTTCTGGCCGGCAGGGATATTTAAAAGGTATCAGCAGCCGGTGAGTGATAAGTATTTGATTTTTACACGCCGTGGAATTAATATCGATCGTTACCCTGCAATACTGAAACACCTGGAGCAATTCAAAACCCAGCTGGAGCCCAAGCCCAAAGACCATGCAGGCACATGGGAAGGAAGAAAACCTGGCACCTATAAATGGTTTGAGATACAGGATGCTGTTGACTATTACGAGGAGTTTGAGAAGGAGAAATTGGTTTATCCAAATATTTGCAAGCAGCCAGAGTTTACTTTTGTGGATAAAGGATATTTTACAAACCAGAAGTGCTTTATTATAACGCAATACTCAAAATCACTATTAGCTTTTTTAAACAGCAATTTATGCTTCTTTCTCTTTAAATCAATCCTTCCAAAATTAAGAGGAGACTTTTATGAACCAAGTTATATCTATTTCAAGGACTTTCCGGTTATTGAAGCGAAAGATGAACAATTAGAGTCAGTTGTAAATGAAATATTAAAAACTAAAAAACAAGACCCCTCTTCCGATACCACCTCGCTGGAGCAGGAGATAGACCGGTTGGTTTATGGGTTGTATGGGTTGACGGAGGAGGAGATAAAGATTGTGGAAAACGCATTAAAATAAAGAATATGAGCAATAAGATACAAGCATTGGGTTTTGCCATTGAAGTACGCAAGGTACTTCAGAATGACTACATTTCAATCACTGATATTGCCAAATACAAAAACCCCCAACATAGTGATGATGTAATAAAAAACTGGCTGAGAAACAGAAATACAATCGAGTTGCTTGGTTTTTGGGAGTATATTCATAATCCTGATTTTAAACCCGTCGAATTCGACGGGTTTAGAAAAGATATAATGAGTTGTCCTGTTTGAAATACATCAACATTCTTATGTGATGGTCATGTGACAGAAGCACATGATACAAAACGTAACAACTTTATTATCAATTGCATATAATGTGATGGTTATGTGATTAAAGAAGTTATAGTTTTAAATAAACAAGTTGAACTGTAGATTTATTACGAGATTGTACAGGTTCAATACAGACTAATTTTATCATTCATTAAATACATGTAAAACATCTTTTCATGCCCATCCACCACCTCTTCTACCTCCTCGACGATTGGCGCACCTTGCCGGCCTACCAGCTGGAGCGGCGGGCGGATATCTTTTTTGCCCTTTACTTGGATAAAATCCTGGAAAAACACAGGGGAGTAAAAATGGACCTGATCATTCCGGAATTTCCAGTAAGACTGGGCTCACTACCCGATCACGACACCCAGGATAACCGGTCCTATAAAATTGACTATCTCATCTATGCAGCGGAGCAGCAAAAGGTATTCCTACTGGAACTCAAAACCGAAGAGCGCTCACTAAGGCCCGCACAGGATAAATACCTGGAGCAGGCTTCTGAAATAAAAGTTTCCGGGCTGCTGGAGGGGCTGCGAGCCATTTACAAGGCCACTTTCCAAAAAGTCAAATACAACAACCTGCTCAAGAAGCTCGAAACCATTGGATGGATAGAGCGCACGGACAGAGATTTTATCATCCATGCCCCCGACATTGCCCCCGAAGTGCTTTATATCCAACCCACAAACAAGGATAAAAAGAGCGATGTAATCTCCTTCGACGACATCATCCCCGTCCTTTCAGCCATAGACGATCCCATAGCGGCCCGGTTTGCCATCTCGCTGGAGAAGTGGAAGGGGGATGTGAATAAGAAAAGAAAATAAACTAACCCAGACACTATGCCCATTTTTCAAGAGAACAACAAAGAACTAAAAAAACTGAAGTCTTTTGCCATTGATAAGGAAAAGCATTTACAGGAACTGATTGAAAGAAACTTAATGGAAGTTCTGGAAATGCATTTTCTTGAATCAGAATATGTTACTACGTTTGGCGGGCGTATTGACACACTGGCAGTTGACATTAATGGTGCTCCTGTAATCATTGAGTATAAAAGAAATAAGAACGACAATGTAATTAATCAATCCTTGTCGTACTTAAAATGGCTGCATGCACAAAAAGTTGAATTTTTCGAGATGCTTGTATTAAAGAAGTTGGGGCCTGATTTAGCCCACAAGCTAAAAATTGACTGGCAAAACACAAGGGTTATATGTATTGCAGAATCATATAGTAAATTCGACATTGATACCGTAGAAATTATCCCTATTAGAATTGAATTATTCAAGTACAGGTACTATGAAAACGGAATATTTAGTTTAGAACCATTGAATGCTTCTGAACAAAAACCTCCTTCCAAATCAACTCAGGAGAATCCGGCAAATGTTCCTATTGATATGACTGTCGACCAGCATTTACAGAAACCTACAGATAGGATTAAAGAGATATTCCTCGAACTGCGCAGCAGGATTTTTGAAATCGATGAAAACATTAAAGAAAAGGCGACTTTGACGTATATCAGTTATCGGGTAACAAAATCATTTGCAGAGGTCCATTTAGGGAAAAATCATATCAAAATATTTTTAAGGCCCAGAGAATATAATGACCCTAAGAATATGGTTGAAAGAATTCCCGATGGATATAACTGGACACTTAACCAAAGAGTTTATATTAAGGAAATAGAAGATCTGGATTATGTATTCAGCCTTTTAGAGCAGTCTTATCAGGATATTTTGTAAGCACCTCGTTATAAAAGAGGTAAGATTTTCAGATATAATGGTTTCCAAAAAACTCGCTAAAAATCTAAAGGGACTCGTACTTTAGAATCTATTTTGTTGTATTTGCTGGATAACCTGGTCCAACATGTGCCAGCTATACAAAAGTTATTTATGCCACTCATACCGGGGCATGTCGTTTTACATTACCTGACCAACCACTTGATGTTGGTACCATGATTTTTAAGCTTGCACATACGAATAAAAGTTGTACATTTGTCCAGTATATTAATTAAATTACTGGACAGAGTACCGGTAGTAATACTTTTTAAATGCCTATGCAAGTTACTGATTACATAACCAATAAGGTTGATAGACTTCCCCGGGGATATGTTTTCACCTATATGGATTTTGCTACTGAGGTGAATCAGAAACAAGCAGTAATCAAAGCCCTGAACCGGATGGCAGCAGCGGGCAAAATTGCCAAATTATCACGGGGCAAATACTACAAACCGGAAACCAGCCCCTTTGGCAACCTGCTGCCTGACCAGAAACAGGTGGTAAAAGACCTGCTGGAAGAGGATGGAAAAGTCACCGGATACCTTACAGGCTACAGCATATACAATCAACTGGGCTTAACCACCCAGGTAAGCAACACTATACAGATTGGAAAAAACCAGGTGCGCCCTGCCTTTCAACGTGATCGCTATACCATTTCCTTTGTGTTGCAAAAAAACACCATCACCCGTGAAAACATCCCACTGCTTCAGTTACTCGACGCCATTCGGTATATCAAAAAAATCCCCGATGCACGGGTTGAAGATTCGTGCAGACGTATACTTGCTTTGATAAAAACCCTTTCTGAAAAAGACAAAGCCAACCTGGTTCGCCTGGCTCTGAAATATCCTCCTTCTACAAGGGCTTTACTGGGAGCCTTATTGGATGAAATGGGGAAAAACAACATCACCGAACCGCTATTAAAGTCGCTCAACCCCATAACCCAATATCAAATTTCCGGGGCTGTAAAGGCCTTAACCACCACCGCCAAATGGAATATTGTATGAAGCTACACCAGGACAAACAGCTATTCTCCGACACCATAAGAGCAGCATCACAGCATCTGAACATCAAACAGGAGTTTGTGGAAAAGGATTACTGGATTACCCTTGTGTTAAGCCGGCTGACCCAAAGCCCTTTTGCTTCGGATGCCGTATTCAAAGGGGGGACTTCCTTGTCCAAAGGCTATCAACTCATTGAAAGATTCTCAGAAGATGTGGACCTTGCCATCATCAATAATCAGCACAGGTCCGGAAATGAGGTGAAAACCATAATCCGGAACATCGAGAAGGGAATAACACAGGACCTGAATGAATTGAAGGTAGAGGGCATTACCAGCAAGGGCTCAAGATTTCGAAAATCAGTATTTACATACAACAGCATTGAGAAATCCAACAAAAACAACAAGCTTATTGTTGAGATAAACTCATTTGCCAATCCTTTCCCATTTCAACCACGAACTATAAGTAGTTTTATATTTGACTTTTTAACCCAAACCGGTAATGAGACCTACATTGCTTCACACAAGCTTGAGCCATTTGAAGTAAATGTCCTTAACAAAGAACAGACCCTGTTGGAGAAAATGGCTTCCTTAATCCGTTTTTCATTTGAGGAAAACCCCGTTGAAAGCATATCCGGAAAAATAAGACACTTTTACGATTTGTATTTTTTAATGGCAGATCCGGGGTGTGCAGCTTATGTAGGGACGGCTGGTTTTAAAAAGCAATTTGAGCAACTGCTTCAGCATGATAAGGCCATGTTTGACCAACCCATTGGTTGGCAAAACAAGGGCATCGCCCAATCGCCCCTGTTGCACGATTTTGACAACCTGTGGAAACAGTTAAAAACAAAATACCAGTCTGAATTATCGGCCCTGGCATACAGACCTATCCCCAACGAAAGAAAAGTAGCTGAGAGCTTTTTATCCCTTGCTAAGCGAATCACCTAAGGTAAGAGTTCCTGAAAGAATTCCAGGCTCATTGCCAGGTTTTACATGTGCTTATTTTAAGTCCAATGCTCTTGCTAATTCCATCTCAAGCATCTTCAAATACTGAGAAAGCATAAACCTTTGGAATACGGCAATATCATCTTTTTTTCTCGTGTCAACCAAAGCTTTGCAATAAGCGGCTTTATCCTCTTTAAAAACATTGGCCAGCGGGAGATTAAAGAATCGCAGTACATAATTCATCATCAGGCGTGAAACCCTTCCGTTGCCGTCTCCAAACGGGTGGATTGTTACAAGGTTAAAATGCGCATCGAATGAAGTCAGTAAAGCTTCCCTGGGGTCATTAGAGGCTTTTAGTTTGCCGTTTACATCATCGCAATACTTTTCTACCAGGTCCGGTACTTTGGTATAATCCACAAACCTTGTTTCTCCGGCATGTACATTGTGTAGTCTGTATTCTCCTTTGCTTGAATCAAAAGACCCCATAATGGTATTGTGTATTCCCCCTGTATTATCCATTACTTTGGCTGTAATCTCCTTAATCAGAGATGGGGTGATAACACTTTTTTGATGGGCCTTTTCAATAACCAAAAGTAACGCTCTGTAAAGGTCTGACTGGATATACCGGCCCATACTGACCCCCCCAAACAGGCTTCATAATGTTCTCATATAGATACTGCCATTCCGGCGGAT